>ERZ795044.419-NODE-419-length-39321-cov-6.263409_pt1 | contig 39321 bp, 30 predicted proteins | sample MGYA00375128_ERZ795044 | MGnify/ENA primary metagenome ERZ795044 (study PRJEB30173, sample SAMN05720213) | anaerobic digester metagenome | isolation source: active sludge of municipal wastewater-treating anaerobic digesters | place: USA | collected 2014-12-22 ...
CAAAAAATAGCTGTAAGTTCACTGGGTTACTCGCCTTGTGAATTATCTATCACGGAGAAAAATAATAATTATACAATTGAATTGAAAAAAGGTGTAGAACTTAAAGAAGTGGTAATTGTAGGTAAAAGTGTACCGCTTATATCATGTGGTATATCCTGCGGGTACATTGTGCTTGAATGTCCGGCTGATTTAATACATGTTTCAGATCAGAAAGTTTTTCCCGAGGTTTTAAAAAATAATTCAAACAAAGTATCTATCTATCCTAATCCTGCAAGAAGTGTCACTAGAGTTAGCACAGGATTAGAAAATTATTTACTTGAAATTTTTGATTGTACAGGTAAACTGGTTCTCAGTTTTGAAAACATGAATGATGATCAGTCAATTGACATAGAAAAACTTAAGGCAGGAGTTTACTTCTGCAGGATATCCAAAGACAACTTCATTCAGACAAGCAGACTTGTTGTCAATTGACTTTCTCAACAACTACTGCGGTGCCATATGCCAAAACTTCCGTGAGTCCGCTCATGACTTCATTAGCATCGTATCGCATGTTGATGATTGCATTTGCTCCCATTTCTTGTCCGTGCTTGATCATTAGTTGCAACGCTTCTTCGCGGGTCTTTTCGCAGAGTTCTGTATAAATGGTACTTCTGCCACCGAAGATGGTCATAAAGCCGCCTGCCAGATTGCCGAGCACGCTTCTGGAGCGCACGGTGATCCCTCTGACTAATCCTAATTGCTTAACTACTTTGTAGCCTTCTAAGGAAGTACTTGTAGTGATCATTGTAAGTTGATTCATATTATTTATTGATTAATTCGATTGCTTTTTGCAAAACTTCATCTTTACCGGCCTTTATTCCGGCAATAGTTGGTTTAACCTCAAAGTCAGGTATCATTCCGATCCGTTGAGTTTCTCTTCCATCAGGATAATATACTCCCATTCCTGTCATAAACGTTTTATAGTTACCCGGAAGAATGATCGATGAAACATTGCCATCTGCGCCTGCAGTTTGACTGCCGACCGAAAGTACATCAGGGGCAGTTTGTAAAGCCATTATTGTAAATTCAGCATGACTTTGACTGGTTTCATCAAAGAGCAGGACTACTTTTCCCTTATAGTAATTCTCATTTGAACTACCACAATAATATGTAGGACCTCTCATCATCACGCCAGGGTAAGAAAGATCAGGATCCATAAATTTCGCAAATGGTTTTTTCTCTTTGTTCAGGAAATTTGCTATTTTATACATTGTTCCATTCGGATAATTCCTGACATCAAAAATTATGGCTTTGGTTGATGAAAGATCTTTCATCATTCTTTTTACTTCTTTAGTTTTCAGCTGACCCAAATTCACATAACCAATGTTTCCATCCAGTATCTTAAATGCTTTTTCCTCAGGAATTGCCTTTTCGTATGTTTTGAAGTCTGTGAAAAGATACCTCTTCAATATTTTACTTGAAATTATCCCATTTCTTTCAAACTTAACTTCAACTGAATCTGTATTTCCGTTGAAGATGGCATAATAGAAATTTCTGAGTCTGGTTGGTTCATTAGAAGCTCCTATGAATCTGGATTTTTTTCTGATAATACTTTCTATCGTTTCTCCACCAACTTCCAGAAACACATCGCCTATGAGTATATCATTGATCTTACATAATGAATCATTATAAAAATCATTTACGACAGCCTTATTATCAATTATCTTAAATTTAAAAGGAACCCACTTAAATCCGAAATATTGATTTGTATATCTGGTGGTAAAACCTGCATGACTATCATTTATTTTTGCTGTTAATTCACGCATTGCCATATGATATGAGATCGTATCAGGAGCCGATCTGAATTCAGGAATCATTTCTGTAAGTACGTTGTTCCAATTTTGACCAATAAGATATTTGTATGGAAAAAAATACTCAATAATATTCCAATATCTTGCTAAAGATAAAAGTCGCATACCGGAAGCAGGATATACCGAATCGCTGTACACTTTCTCCCCACTATATTTTGTATTCTTTGAAAAAAAGTGATACTGCACATAAGCATTTCCTGATGGATTTCGATTTGAAAGGATCTTGTTAAACATTACATTCAATTCCTTTGAGAAAGTAACTGAATCATTTATCCATTCCAGATCAAGATTATATTTCAAACTGTCGGAAACTTTTTCAAAACAGTTTTTACATTCATCAATTTTTCCCAGACTTTCTATCCACTTCAGGTAAAAAATATTTGCGTCAGCATTATTCTCAATTTTTGAAACGCTATCGATATTGTTTAAAAATTCACCATCCCAATTCATATCTCCGCTTCCGGCAGATGGATGATAATATTTCAAAAACCCCCAGACTTTAATAAAAGTTTTAATTCTTTTTCCTTCACTGTCATCAATAGCGCAATAACATTTGTTATTGAAATTCAGTAGTAACAGAAGAGTAAATAAAACAAATCTCATAATTCAATGTTAAAGCGAATATAATAATTTTTCAATTCTTTACGTCTATTCCTTTATTAAAACTGACATATTTGAATTTTCCGGGTGATTCCTCTTCATCATCCGGTTTTCCGACTCTGATAAACAATGATTCTTTAGGTGTGATGTAAGCATAAACAAAAGACACCCAGAAAATAAACGGAATAAGACAAAATAAGATCGGATAAAACCAGAATCCGTAAAAAGAATTCACCACTGCCCCTTCAGGATCCGAAGGCTGATAGATCATTTCCACCGTATCGTTGTAGGTAACATTAAGGTCTTTTAGTCCATCAACTTTGTATTCAATTCCATTTGCTTCAAATTTTATAAGAGGATAGATCTTCAGATTTCTGCTGGTGTTTTTTGTAAAACCTACTACTGTTCCTGTTGCTGTTTCACTGCCAGAATAAAAAAGAAATCTGTTCAGGAATAAATAAAAAACTATTACTGCAATTCCAATTAAGAAAACTTTATGATTGTTGAATTTTAATTTCATGGCTTAAAGAAACAAATTAGGCAAAAAATTTATGGGACAATTGTTTGAGGTTTCTCTTCCTTCTTTTCTTTCTTACGCCATAATCTGAACAGATCGCCCAGGTTGTTGGATTCTTTTCTGTAAAAGACTCCTAATCCTTCAGTATATGGTGACTGAGAATAACTGATAATGTTATCGGCATTTGAACGACGGAAGCCACGGACTCTGAAACGGCCGTCTTCGCTGACTTTATATTCAGCATTGAAATCACCAACTACATTGCTGTTGGAATAGCTCTGTGTAGTTGTGTAATATCCCACGTTACCTTCTACAGTAAGTCTGTCATTGAAAATTGATTTACTCACCATTAAAACAATTTCATCGCTGGAATAAGTATCCTTCGCTCTGTAGTTGAATCCCAGATTGACATCTTTACTCAATTGTCCCAACCAATTACTTACCTGATTACTTAAAAGTTCACTGGCACTCGCTCCTGCTCCTGCTCCTGCATCTAACCTTCCGACTTGTCCGGGACCGGTTTGTGGTATAAACTGGTTGAAGACAAGCAGACCAAACATTTGCTTGCTGATCTCCTGTTCCGAATTTAATATTGTTCTAACAATACCTTCAGCAGTTGGATCCAATCCGCGGACTTTAATATCATAGTTGATCGTTGGATTCATTAATTTGTTGGTCAACAATAGCCTTAACTCCACAGGTAATCGTCTTTTATAACTACTGTCGGCAAGAAGGTTGTATAGTGACGACGTATTCACAATATATACCGCTGATAGATCTACATTGGCTTCATACGGATCTCCTGCCCATGTTATACGACTACCATCATCAATCGTAAATTTTTTATTGATCAGATTCTGAAGTGTGAAAAGATAATCTCCTTTTTCAATAGTGTACGTTCCGTACATATTGAAATTACCTGCTGTATTGATATCAAGCCGTAAACTTCCTGTTCCACTTCCTGAGATAACGTCGCCGATCTTTTCATCGAAGATGATATTTATCAAGGCATTTCTGTTCATGTCAAGATTCATGTTGAGTTTTACACCCGACAAGTCGACCTTGTTTGCGGATATTGCTCTTGCTGTGGAATCCTTCGACTTATCAATAAAGGTAATGTAATCACTACGGCTAAGATCACTGGCTGTATTCAAGGGGATATTTACAACTGTTCCCCGCGCCGGACTCAAAGAAATATCCATGTTCATGTTCTCTATTGGTCCATAGAATTCAGCATATCCTGATCCATTTGCAACACCGTAATACAAAGAATTGTCCTTTGCAGTAGTATTGAGGATCTGAAATCTGTCGGCATTCATCCGGACATCAAATCTGAAGTCGCTGAAATAATTATGAGTAACTTTTCCATTTAATACCGCTTCGCTGTTATTATCATCAACAAGTGTCAGGTCATTAATGAGTATAATATTATCCTTCACTTTTACTGATGATGTGAAGCTGTAATGTGTCTGCAGATAATCGATGAGCAAACTCACTTTATTCAGATCTATTGAACCGTTGAATAAAGGTTTTGAAAACGTTCCCTTCAGTTCAAGGTTTGCTGATACTTTTCCATAAACATCTTTCAAAATACCTTCTATGTATTTTTCTATCGGATGAATGTATAGATTATCAAGGCGAATCACATAATCGATGTTATCCGTTTCTTTACTCAGGAAGTAATCGCCTTTGATATCGATGATCTTTGCTGTTCCGCGGATTGCATTGACAGATGAACTGACAACATTCTTTTCGCTATTGTATGAAGAACGTATCGACATGTTTCCTATTGTATCGCCATATACCCTGAAGGAAGAAATCGACAATTCTGTTTCCAGCTGAGGTTTGTTATATAGGTCGGATACATGCACTTCTCCATTCATGATCCCGGCAAGAAAGTTCTTGTCCAGCTTGAAAATTGTATTGATATGATTAATGTCGAAATTTTGCAGACCGAGGTTCAACCTGTCAGTTTCTTTTTTACTTACTGAACCTTCAATGGACACAGATTCAGTGCCATTATTAAAAAATAAATTCTTAGCAATTACAGTTGAAGAATCAATGCCAATAAAATTTCCATCATCAAGATTCCATTGCTGATTTTCTATAACAAGTAATGAACTGTCAACGTGCATTGAAAATCTGGAAGCACTCCAAAAATCAAAATTCCCTGCTATTCGTGCTCTGTTTGCAAAAGTATCTCTGTCTGCAAGTGTCAGCGAATACTTCACTTTATTGTTTCTTGCTACAGCATTCAATGCAGGAATTTCTATTATTGTGACAGAGTCTTCTCCAAGTATCCGAAGTGAAGAGGCTGTCAGATTCATCCGTTCTCTGTCTGCGTCAGCACCAATCTGTAAATTCTCAAAGGTGAAAGTCTTATATCTGACATAAGGCGTTTTCAATGCAAGTTCAAAATCGTATTGATTACTATTAAAATTTCCTGACAAAGTTGTATTCGGTGCAAAATCCCAGGATGGCAGAAAATTTTCAGTGATCACATTTAAATTTTTCAGACGAATGTCGTAAGTAAAATTCTGATTGCTCTTAAATGATTTTTGAGGAAGTATGACCGATGGTAGATATCTAGGTAAAATTTCTTTGAAGGCATCACCGATCGTTGCAAATTCGAATACTCCCCTGCAATGCGCATCGAGATTATCGGATAAGATATCAACTGTCCGGATGTCGTTCTCTGTTTCTGAATCAATATTGATTGCATTGATGTGATACATCTTCTTTCCTGCACGGAAATTTGTATTTAAGATATCGATACTTCCAACAATGTTATCAGGTCTGTCACCTTTAAATTGCGTATTGATGTATGTCTCAAGAACTGTTTCTCCGGAAATTCTGAATAGATTCAATGTATCAAGCTGAGCCCGTTTGATATCTGCCGTAAAATTAAATTCCGGCAATGCTTTACGGTAATCAATGGTACCAATAAAATCAAAGATCACATTTGGTTCATCGACTGATAATTTTCCGTTGAATAATTTTTTTGCAAAAACACCATCAACTTCGATCTGCCTGTATGTGTAGTTTTTATATTCTAAGGCCTCAATTTTTCCGTTCAACACGGCATTCACATTATCAAAGCGCATTCCGCTTCCTTTTACGTCAAGACTTAATGTTACTTTACCCAGATCAGGTAATTTCGCAATTACTCCGGCATCAAATTGAGAGGAAGATAAATGCCCGCTATATGCGGTAGTATTTCTCTTCTTATCGTATTTTAAATTCAGATCGGAAGAAAGATTTCCCAAAGCTGTAGAAATAGTTCCATAAGCAACAAAGTCATTGTAAAATCCTGTGAAGCGGCCTTTGAACTTCACTATTCCAAGTGCTTCAAGATTTTCCGGAATTTCAATATGATAAGCTGAGTCAAATGGTGGAATTGGAATAGTCTCCAGATCTTTTCGTGAACTTTTGATCTCATTCGCAGTTAACTCGATATATGTGTCTTCGATCTTCGGTAATCCATTCATGACAATATTTCCCTTGAAAGAAGTGTTCTTCCCATAATTAATAGTGACTTCTTTCCCTTTGAAGCTGTTTACCTTTCCTTTAAAATTTCCATCAATAATTAAAGTGTCATCCATTCCCCAAAGGTCATCAGTGAAATAGGCAATGTCTTTGAATGAAATTTTTGAATGATCAAAATCTGATTTCCAGCTGACTTGCGATGTGAATTCATCGAAAGCAGCCATGCTGTCAAACTGAAATGTCAGATCAGTTTTGATTTCAGTGTATGGTGATCTGATCACAAGATGTTCAACTCTGATTTCTGTATCAGAGAGTTTTGCATCACCCGAAAAATCATTTATTGTGAATCCTGATTTCTCATTGAAACGCAAATTTTTTATATCGGCAAAAATCGAATCGTTGATCACATGAACGTCGTTAAATTTACCATAGATCGAACTCACATCGAGACTTTCGAAATTGACTCCACGCACCTGAAAAGTATCGTTTTCATTCTTCCGGCGAAAATGCATATTGTCTAATTCAAGACTTTTCAGTTGCACATTCCATGGTGCCGATGCTGATGTATCGGAAGAAGCGAAATAGCTGGTAAGAAAATTAAGATTGTCGTGTTCTTCGCCTTTGTACCGATTCAGATTGAAAATTCCTTGCGACAGTAAAAGATTGCTGATAGTAATATTTCTGTCTTTCGATGAAAACTTGCTTACAGCAACGTTGATCTCTTTTGCATAAACCAATGTATCGCCATGAAGATCTTTTATCAAAACTCCTTTTAATACAACACTTTTTACCAAACGAAAACTCAAACGTTCAATTGAAATTTCTGCATCCAGCTCAGAAGCCAGATAAGACGTTGCAGCTTTGCCTAACCAGGTCTGAACAGTATCGACCTGTAAGATCAAAAAGACGGACAAGAGCAGAAAGAGTAGAATACTCAAGGTCCAATACAGAAAACGTCTTACTTTTTTGATATTTTTGTCTTTTTAAAAGTCATTTCCCCCGACAACATTCATACCATGGAAAAGGTCTTCATACTAGGAATAGAATCTTCTTGCGATGAGACATCTGCAGCAGTCATCTGTAATGAAATGGTGCTTTCAAATGTCATTGCCGGACAGGAACTTGTTCACCGTTTTTATGGTGGTGTCGTTCCGGAACTTGCGTCCAGGGCGCATCAGCAGAAGATCATACCTGTTGTAGAAGAAGCTCTTCGGAAGGCAAATATAACCAAAAACGAACTTCATGCTGTAGCTTTTACACGTGGACCCGGATTAATGGGAGCATTATTGGTAGGCGTTTCTTTTGCAAAATCATTTGCTATGGGATTGAACATCCCTTTGATCGATGTTAACCATATGCATGGACATATTCTTGCTCATTTTTTACAACCTTCTGTTCAGCATCCTTCTGAATATAAGCAAGTTCCGACATATCCGTTTCTTTGTCTCACAGTTTCCGGCGGACATACGCAGATCGTGAAGGTCAGCAGTCCGTTTGATCTGGAATATCTTGGACAAACGATTGACGATGCAGCCGGAGAAGCTTTTGATAAGACGGCGAAGATCCTCGGTCTACCTTATCCGGGCGGACCGTTGATCGATAAGTATGCAAAACTTGGTGATCCGAAGCGGTTCAAGTTTCCGATACCACATTCTGAAGGTTTGAATTTTAGTTTCAGCGGATTGAAAACAGCTATACTCTATTTCATCAGAGATGAGAAAATAAAAGATATTGATTTTGTAGAAAAAAATCTGAATGATATCTGTGCCTCCGTACAAAAAACGATTGTTGAAATATTGATGAAAAAAATTAATCTTGCTATCGAACAAACAGGCATAAAAGAAATTGCAATCGCCGGTGGCGTTAGTGCAAACAGCGGATTGAGAAATGCAATAATGGATCTGAAAAATAAAGGTTGTAATGTGTACATTCCGGCATTTGAATATTGTACTGATAATGCAGCGATGATTGCTATTGCGGGGTATTATAAGTTTCTCAGAGGGGAGTTTGCGGGGATGGATGTGACGCCGGTGGCGAGATTTTGAACTATGAAAGAAGTATAATGAAGTATAATGAAGTATAATGAAGTATAATGAAGTATAGTGAAGTGTAAAGTAGTAAAGAGAAAAAGAAAAATCTTATGAGGAATATCGGAGATTGGATTGTACCTGTTTTATTTGTCGTGTTTATTTATTCTTGCAGTGGGGATGCGAAGCGACCTGCAGGTGAGAGTGAAACGGGAGTGGCTGTAAATGATACAACACAGATCATACATAGTTTTGTTTGCGGACTTTGGAGTCTGGACAGTCAGAATATTCTGAACAACGAAGGATATTTTTTCAAACCTGATGGCACAGTTGATTTTGTTGCCAGTGAATATCAGGGTAACTGGGAACTTGTCGGAACAGATTCTATCAAATTAAAGTATGCATTTTTTGATTCTGATTATGAACAAGGTTTTCATATTGATTCACTCTCAGAAGCACGCATGGTGTTATCTGATTCTGATGGAACGCATCTTTTCAGAAAAGTTCCTTTTGGAATAAATACAGAAGAGACAGTGATCTCAGGTTATAGTGGGACGTTGAATCCCGGATTTCCGAAACAATATTCGTTTACTATTCCATCCGCAAAAAAACTGAGGATTGCATTAAGTACTAATTCAGAAAATGTAAAGCTGAAGATCTATGATTCTTACGGCGAATTAACTTCTACTCCCGTCAAAGACTGGCAATCGATCATGGTGCGCAGTGGAGAGTATAAAATTGTTGTGGATTATCTGGATCCGACTAAAGGTAAACCGGAGGAGTTTTCGTTGAAGGTGTTTGGAAATTAGTAAGTAGTAAGTAGTAATTAGCACAGCAAAAGTAATGTAACTACTTACAATTTCATAGTTGTAATGCAGTTGACAAACTTTAGTGGTGCTACTTACTACTCACCAATTACTACTTACCAAATTTTAACTCTCGAATCCGGCGATCTCCACATCTTATCACCTTCTTTGATTCCGAAGGCTTCGAAGAATTCAGGCATGTTGCTCATTGGACCGTTTACGCGTAAGAAATTCGGAGCATGGACATCTGTCATTACCTGATTGGCTAGTGACTGATCACGTGCATGACCTAACCAACCGATCGTGTAACCCATGAAATAACGTTGTGTAGGAGTCAGACCATCGATCTTCTCCCCTTTTTTATACTGCTCAGTTTTCTTGAACGCATCCAATCCGATCACAAGTCCGCCGAGATCAGCAATATTTTCTCCCAAAGTGGCTGCACCATTGATGTGCAAACTATCAAGCACAACATAATCGTTGAATTGTTTCTCAAGTAAAGTAGCACGCTTACCGAAGTTCACCGAATCTTCGGCAGTCCACCAGTTGGAAAGATTTCCATTAGCATCAAACTGGCGGCCCTGATCATCAAAACCATGTGTCAATTCATGTCCTATTGTACTTGCTGCTGCATAACCATAGATCACAGCGTCATCAGCAAGAGAATCAGGTAATCCGGGAATAAGGAATATCGCTGCAGGAAGAACGATCTCATTGTTCGACGGATTGTAATATGCATTGTAAGTTTGTGGCGTCATTTCCCATTCAGTGCGGTCAACAGGCTTACTTAATTTGTCGACATAATATCTGAATTGCCATGCACGACAACGCATTACATTTTGTGCATAAGAAGAACGATCAATTTCCATTGTTGAATAATCTTTCCATTTGTCAGGGAAACAAACCTTGTAAGTAATTTTCTTTAGTTTTTCAACTGCTTTTTCTTTCGTCTCCTTGCTCATCCAATCCAGATTCTCAATGTGAATTTTGAATTCAGAAATCATCGCTTCAGTCAGTTTTGTATAGCGATCACGCATTGTCGATGAAACATAGTTGTCGACATACAATTGTCCAAGTGCATCACCAAGATAATTTTCCTGCTCGTCTAATATTTTTTTCCAGCGTGGACGTTGAGTAGTTGTACCTGTTAATACAGTTCCAAAAAACTTAAAATTCTGATTTACGAATTTCGAACTTAATTCAGATGCATAATTGTCGATCAGATTCCAGCGCATATAACTTTTCCAGTCTTCAATACTAACTGTGTTTATACTCTTTTCAAGCTGAGCAAAAAATTCCGGTTGACCGATGATCACTGTATCGATACCTTTTATTTCCATTCTGTTCAAAAGATTCGACCAGTTTATACTTGGCGTTGTCTTTGAAAAATCAGCAAGCGACATTTTGTTATAGTTAGCATACGGATCACGGAGGTCTTCCAGCTTACGTGAAGCTTTTGCCAGATCTTCTTCAATCTTGTAAACTGCAGCTGCATCAGCAGAAGCTTTCTTTTCATCTTCACCCATCAGAATGAACATTTGTTTTAAATGATCTTTGTATTCCTTTCTGATATTTGTGGTACGTGAATCAGTGTTGAAGTAATAATCTCTATCAGGCAATCCAATTCCACCCTGATAAAAATGCAGCGTATATTTAGTGCTGTTCATTTCATCCTGATAAATAGCAGCGGCAAACATTGGTGAACCAATGTTGATCTGGAAAAGAGCCATTGTATTAAGAACATCTTCTTTTGATTTGATCGAATTGATCATTTCTAATTGAGCAGTCAAAGGTGTGAGTCCTTGTGTTTCAATGGTCGCACTGTCCATACCCGTCGACCAGAAATCACCGATACGCTGAGTATTACTTCCCTTCTCAGCTTTATTGTCAGCAGCAGCTTCGTTACTGATTTTAAGTAGTTTGTCGTAGATATCGTTCTGAACTAAATTAGAAACAGCCCACCGTCTTTCACTCGACGGAATTGGATTTTGTTTCATCCATGTGCCTGTGGCAAATTTGAAGAAGTCTTCACCCGGACTTACCGAACTGTCAATATATTGAAAAATAAAATCGTCTTCTTTTACATTAGACAGATCGGCTTTTGAATTTCCTGAACAACTCCAAAGCATAAATGCCGGAGCGGTTAACAGGATTAATTTTTTGAAAGAGAGCATTGTATGTTGATTTTTAGTTGATTATATCCTTAGTAAACGGCAACAAAGCTATTTAAAATCCGACGGCGGCAAAATCATTGCTGAAATTTAACACAGATTAAGAAATTGGCAGTTTATAGTTGATGTTTAGAATTGCAATTGGGTGACATTTTGATGTGGGGGAAGGTGTTTCTTAGCTCATTAGAATTGTTTGCAGGTTTGCGAATAGTGCGAATGTAAATGGTGAAGTAATAATAATCTATCTGCGGATATTCTGCGCATTCTGCGTAATCTGCGGGAAACAAAACGAAGAATTATGAAAAAATTATTATTCATATTGATTTCGGGGGGGCTTATTTATAATTCAAATCAGGTGCTTGCTCAGGGACAACCCGTGAAGCAGAAAGCAGATACAACTGTTCATTTTCCTGATGAAAAACATCTGACAAATATTCGTCAGCTTACCTTTGGTGGTGACAATGCAGAAGCCTATTTCAGTTTTGACAGTAAGAGCATCGTTTTCCAAATGACGAATCCGGATTTTAATGCGCCTTGCGATCAGATCTTTGCTTCGACATTGCAAAAATTTAATCCGAAAATGGTAAGTACCGGTATGGGAAGAACGACCTGCTCCTATTTCCTACCCGGTGATTCATTGATGCTTTACGCAAGTACACATCTTGGATCAAAAGATTGTCCGCCGAAACCTGCTCCGCGGGCAGATCATAAATACGTTTGGCCACTCTATTCTACCTTCGATATTTTTGTTGCTGACAAAAACGGAAAGGTTGTTAATCAGCTAACCAAAGATGATGGTTACGATGCTGAAGCAACTGTAAGTCCGAAAGGAGACCTGATCGTTTTTACCAGTACACGTAGTGGCGATCTGGAATTGTATACAATGAATATTGATGGCAGCAATGTGAAACAAGTTACTAAAGAGCTTGGCTACGATGGTGGTGCATTCTTTTCTCCTGATGGAAAAAAACTGATCTTCCGCGCTTCACGTCCGAAGACAGAAGAAGATGTTAAAACATATAAAGACCTGCTTGCACAAGGATTGGTTATGCCCACAAATATGGAATTGTACACTTGCAATATTGATGGCTCCGATCTTAAACAAGTGACGAATTTAGGTTCGGCAAACTGGGCACCGTTCTTTACTCCGGATGGCAAAAAAGTAATTTTCTCCAGCAACCATAAACAAAAAGGCTATCATTTTAATTTATGGATGTGCAAACTCGACGGCAGCGAACTGGAACAAATTAGTTTTGATCCGACGTTCGATGCATTCCCTGTTTTTTCTCCTGATGGAAAACATCTGATCTTTTCTTCCAACAGAAATAATGGCGGTGGACATGATACTAATTTGTTTTATGCGGAGTGGAAGGATTAAAGAATAACTCAGAGCGAGAAACGAAAAATTTCTGATTTGGAATTGAATGAATTCAAAATGAAGTAATTTATTTATTGAAATATTTTAACAGAAATAATAATAATAATAATTCATATTAAATGAATGATATTTTAATTTATCTGAGTTTCAACTTGCTCAAATAGTCCGTTAAATGACTCATTTTTTTTGAATTAGTCGATATTATCGATGTTATTTAAATGTTGACAGTTGGCCTTACTACTCTCTTAACCTTAAACTATTTTCAATTATCTTTGTCGTATTAATTCGGCGGTGCTTTTTTGAAGCGTTGACCATTATCATTCAAAACATTTATATGAAAACAGGAAGACTGCTTTTAATTTTGTCTTTAGTATTAATTGGTGTCACAATCTATTTTAAGAAATGCAATAGCTCCGATAAAGCTGCAACTCCGGATGCTGCAAAAGGAAAGCAGACACTGAATGTCAGTGCCGTTGTACTTTCTGTAAAGCCACTGGAATATAAATTGTATTCTTCAGGAACTGTGATGGCGAATGAAGAAGTACAATTAAGAAATGAAGTTCAAGGACGAATTATTGCAATTAATTTTAAGGAAGGTACTAAAGTTAAAAAAGGGGACCTGCTGATAAAATTATTTGATGACGATCTGAAAGCCCAGTTGAAAAAACTTCAACTTCAAAAAGAACTTGCAGAAAAATCTGAAAGTCGTCAGAGGGATCTGCTCGATGCAAAAGGAATCAGTCAGCAGGATTTTGAGATCGCACAAAACAATCTCAATAGTATTAAGGCAGATATCGACATTGTTCAGTCTTCTATTTCCAAAACAGAAATCAGAGCTCCGTTCGATGGTTCAATTGGTTTGAAATCGGTTTCACTCGGAGCATTTATTGCTGCCAATACGATCATCGCCTCAATACAAGACATCGATCCATTGAAAGTAGAATTCACTGTACCCGAACGATTCCGTGATCAGATCGCAAATAATAGTGAGATCACATTTACTTCTGAATCTGCCTCAGGAATCTTTAAAGGAAAGATCTATGCATTCGAACCGCGACTTAATGTTACTACCAGAAGTTTTATGGTAAGAGCAATTTGTCCGAACAGCGATCAGAGAATATTCCCGGGCGCATTTGCACATGTTACCATTCCACTTAAAGTGATCGATGATGCAATACAGGTTCCAACGCAGGCAGTAATTCCTGAACTCAAAGGTCAAAGCGTATATATCAGCGAAAATGGTCTTGCAAAAAAGACAATGGTAGAAACAGGCATAAGAAGTGATTCGTCAATACAGATCACCAGTGGAGTTCAGGCCGGCGATACAGTGCTTATCACGGGCATGATGCAGGTAAGACCAAAAGTTCCATTAAAGATCACAGTGGTAAATTAATTTTTTCATTAATCCGAATCAGATTTTATGTCAATAAGTTCACTTAGTTTAAAAAGACCTGTAATGGCAATGGTATTCTCCATTGTCATTATCCTCTTTGGTCTGATCGGTTTTGATTTTTTAGGTGTCCGTGAGTATCCTTCTATCGATCCTCCAATTATTACTGTCCGTACTGCATATACCGGTGCTGCCTCAGAAGTTGTCGAATCGCAGATCACTGAGCCTTTAGAAAAAGCGATCAATGGTATTGCCGGGATCAAAACGATATCATCCTCCTCCAACCAGGGAAGCAGTAGTATTACCGTTGAATTCGATCTGGAGATCGATCTGGAAGCCGCCGCCAATGATGTACGTGATAAAGTATCCCAGGCTATCCGACAACTTCCACAGGATATCGATGCACCACCTGTAGTGAACAAGTCTGATGCAAACAGCGATGCAATCGTTTCGATGACTTTAGAAAGTAATGTCCGGAATCATATGCAGATCAGTGATTATGCTTCGAATGTTATCTTGGAAAGACTGCAGACCATTCCGGGTGTAAGTACAATTCAGGTCTGGGGCGAAAAGAAATACGCAATGCGGATCTGGATCGAACCCAACAAACTTTCTTCTTTCGACCTCACTCCTATTGATATTCAGAATGCTCTTGATAAAGAGAATGTCGAGCTTCCCGGTGGAAAGATAGTTGGCGATGCAACAGAACTTACAATTAATACAATGGGTAAGCTAGAGACGGTTGATGATTTCAATAATCTTATCATTTCTTCTATGAATGGCTCTGTTGTCAGATTGCAGGATGTAGCAACGGTTCAACTTGGTCCGGAAAACGACGAAACAATTTTGAAACAGTCTGGAACACCAATGATCGGACTGGCCATTGTCCCGCAACCCGGATCTAACTACATTGAGATTGCAGATGAATTTTATCGCCGTTTTGATCAACTGAAAAAGGATCTTCCGAAAGATTTCAAACTTGATATAGCATTAGATAACACCAAATTTATCAGACGATCAATCGGTGAAGTTGAAGAAACATTACTTATTGCCTTTCTGCTTGTTGTGGTGATCATCTTCCTATTTTTCCGGGACTGGCTTATCGCAATCAGGCCGCTGATCGATATTCCTGTTTCCCTGATCGGAGCTTTCTTTATTATGTATGTAGCAGGATTCAGTGTAAACATCCTGACCTTGCTTGCCATTGTACTCGCCACCGGTTTGGTTGTCGATGATGGGATTGTTGTGACCGAAAATATTTACAAGAAGATCGAAGAAGGTATGGAGCCGGCTGAAGCAGCTGAAAAAGGTTCTAATGAGATCTTCTTTGCCGTCGTTTCTACTTCACTTACTCTTACAGCAGTTTTTTTACCGATCATTTTCCTTGAAGGATTTGTCGGGAGGCTGTTCCGGGAATTTGGAATTGTCATGGCCGGGGCCATTTTGATCTCGGCGTTTGTATCACTTACATTAACACCCGTACTGAACGTAAAATTAGCACGGAAGAATCATAAGCATTCAAAATTTTACAAGAGAACAGAGCCATTTTTTGTCGCAATGACAGAAGGTTATCGCAAGTCACTTGCAGCATTTATTAAAGTCCGCAATTGGGCATGGGTGATTCTTTTAGCAACACTCGGATTGGTGTATGTAGTTGGATCATCACTTCAATCAGAACTTGCACCACTTGAAGACAGGAATTTAATCCGCCTGCAAGTAAGTGCCCCTGAAGGAACTGCGTTTGGTTACATGGACAACTTTATGAATCGTCTTGTTGAATTTGTGAACGATTCAATTCCAGAAAAGCGAATAGCATTGAGTGTTACTGCTCCTGGTTTTACCGGTTCCGGTGCACCTAATACCGGTTTTGTAAGGATTGGTTTAGTAGACGCTGACAAGCGTCAAAGAAGTCAGCAGCAGGTCGCAGACTACGTTACTAAAAACATGAAAGCCTTTCCTGAAGGAAGAGTCTTTGCATTGCAGGAGCAAACGATTGGCGTTGGAGGTTCATCCCGATCCGGCCTGCCTGTTCAATTTGTTTTACAAGGTCCTAATTTTGAAAAGTTGAAAGCTGTGCTTCCGAAGTTTATGGAAGAAGCAGGAAAGAATCCAACTTTCCAGGGTGTGGATGTCAATCTGAAATTCAACAAACCGGAATTAAATATTACCATTAACAGAGACCGGGCTTCGGCATTGGGAGTTTCGATCAGCGATGTAGCACAAACACTTCAGTTTTCTTATAGCGGAAGAAGGATGTCGTATTTCACTATGAATGGCCGGCAATATCAGGTCATTGCTCAGGTCGACAGAGAAAACCGTGATGAGCCGATTGATCTGAAATCACTTTACGTAAGGAATAAATCCGGAGAAATGATTCAGATGGAAAACCTCGTAGATGTAGTCGAAGAAAGCAGTCCACCTCAACTCTACCATTACAACCGGTACAAATCTGCTACTGTTTCAGCAGGACTGGCACCCGGGAAAACGATCGGTGATGGTATCGCTGCCATGAATGAAATTGCAGACAAAGTTCTTGATGATTCGTTCTCAACAGAACTTACAGGTCCATCACGAGATTTTGCTGAATCGGGATCGAATATACTTTTCGCTTTCATACTTGCATTGATCCTCATTTATCTGATCCTCGCTGCTCAGTTCGAAAGTTTTATTGATCCATTTATTATCATGGTTACCGTTCCACTGGCATTAGGAGGTGCTGTGATCTCTTTGTGGATGTTCAACCAAACGTTGAATATCTTCAGTCAGATCGGAATTATAATGCTCATTGGACTCGTTACCAAAAATGGAATTCTTATCGTTGAATTTGCGAACCAACGTAAACTTGCAGGACTATCGGTAAGAGACGCTGCTATTGATGCATCGACTTCCCGCTTACGTCCCATCCTAATGACAACTATTGCAACGATCTTAGGAGCAATGCCGATTGCAATTGGTTTGGGTAATGGTGCTCAAAGCAGAATTCCAATGGGAATTGTTGTTGTTGGCGGATTATTATTTTCACTGGTCCTTACACTTTATGTTATACCTGCTGTATATACATTCATTTCAAAAGAGAATAGAAATGAAAAAAAATAAATTTGCTCTCCTCCTGCTCCATCTGTTTTCAGGTGCCGTTTGTGCTCAGGAAAATAAACTCACAATTGAAAATGCAGTGAAGAATGCCCTGGAAAAAAACTATGATGTTCTCATCTATTCGAATTTATCTCAGATAGAAGACAACAACAATACCATAGGCAATGCAGGAATGCTTCCGAATATTGATGTGAATGGTTCTTATACTAATTCAACAAATGACCTGAAGCAGGAGTACAATACAGGTGCTGAGGTAAACAGAGATGCTTCAGGTTCATCGAATACTAATCTTGATGCAGGACTTGTCTGGACAGTTTTTGATGGCATGAAAATGTTTCATACTAAAAAGAAACTCGATGGATTGTTTTATCAGTCGGAACAACAGCTAAAGATCCAGATGGAAATCACGATCAAAGATGTTGTGAAAGCTTATTACTCTATCATAATAAATCAGCAACTCTTAAAAGCGACTCAGCAGGAAATCAAATTGCTTGAAGAACGACTGCAACTGGCAGACAGAAAATTGAATAATGGATCAGGATCAAAACTTGATCAGTTGCAGGCTAAACTGGAATATAATCGCCAGAAATCAATTGAACTTGCAACAATTTCATTGATTGAAGAATCCAAACTGACACTGAACCGGCTGATGGCCAGGGCTCTCGACTCACCTGTTGTTACCGAAGACACAATAATTATTTCATTCAGACCATCACTCGAAGAATTAAAAAAAATGCTGCCGGAAAATAATAATCTCCGGTATTACGAAATGAATCAGCGCCTTGCTGAACTAAGTCTGAAAGAAAATCAATCGCTCCGGTATCCGAGAATCAATCTTGGAACACATTACATCTTCAATCGTTCCACCAATGAAGCAGGATTTACATTGCTGAACCAATCGCAAGGATATAATTATGGCGCGACAATATCATTCCCGATATTTCATGGTTTCAATATTAACCGCCAGATCAAAAATGCAAAGCTGGATGTACTGAATGCAAAATTACAATTGAGTTCATGGAATGATATTGTGAATGCTGACTTGCTGAATACTTTCCGGAATTTTAATAACAGTATTGAGATCATGAAGACAGAAGAAGATAATATTTTGTTAGCTCAGGAAGTTTTAGCCATTGCACAGGAAAGATACAGGATCGGAATCAGCAATGCCATTGAGTTGCAAGACGCATTCCGTTCGTTTGAAGAATCTATGACGCGACTTGTCAATTCCCGTTTCGATGCTAAAACGAATGAGACAGAACTGAGACGTCTCTCGGGCAGATTGATCTCTGATTTCAGATGATTCACTTTTTTCTGATGAAAACTGTATATTTGACTTTTTACAATAATGAAATCAATAACACTTATTCAACATCGTCTGACTGATGCTTTCAGAAAGTTCACGAGTTCACAAAAGATCTCGGGTATACTTCTGCTCATTGTTTCTGTTGTTTCGCTGATACTTGCCAATAGCGGATTCTCATCATCGTATATACATTTCTGGGAATCTCCGATATACCATAATGGTGATGTTCATATCAGCCTGCTTCATTTTATCAATGATGGCCTGATGACAATTTTTTTCCTGCTTGTGGGATTAGAGATCAAGCGGGAATTAATAGCCGGCGAGTTGAAAGGCTTTCAAAGAGCTTCTATCCCTGTTGCAGCTGCCATTGGTGGAATGCTGGTTCCGGCAGTGTTGTATTCACTGTTTAACAGCGGTCTGGATTCAGCCAGCGGCTGGGGAATTCCTATGGCAACGGATATTGCATTTGCAATTGGAATTATTTCTATTCTGGGAAAAAGAGTTTCAGACGCCGGAAAAATTCTGATCACCGCTATTGCTGTTGTTGATGATCTTGGAGCAGTGATAGTGATCGCTCTTTTTTATTCTGCATCGATCAGTATTTTTTATCTGGCTCTCGCCGGACTGACAACAGTACTGTTATCCTACTTCAACTATAAACGATTAAGTAATATCTGGCTCTATATAATTCCGGGTATCTTTCTCTGGTACTGTATTTTTCAGTCGGGTATACACTCTACCATTGCAGGTGTGATCCTGGCAGCAACAATTCCTTTTCACAAGAGTGAAACTTCCTTGCTGATGCGAATGGAATCCGGTTTGCATACAGTAGTCAATTTTGCGATCATGCCGATATTTGCAATGGCAAACACAGCTATTTTTATCGATGGTGATATTATGAGCCACTTAACAACACCGGAGAGTTTTGGTATCAGCCTCGGATTGATCCTGGGAAAACCTATTGGCATTTTAATGATGGTTACTTTAATGGTTTCATTGAAAATAAGTTCTCTTCCAAAGGAGATCTCTTTTACCCAATTGCTTGGATTAGGATTTCTAGGTGGAATTGGTTTTACGATGTCCATTTTTATTTCTATGCTTGCTTTCACTGACATAAATTTCATTACCAATGCAAAAATTGCAATTGTATTTTCAAGTCTGGCAGCAGGAATTATTGGTTATTCAATTCTGAAATTCTCAAAAACAACTACGGTATGATGGAAATGAAAGAACTGGCTGAACAATTGCGTAAGCCACATGGTGAAAATTCAAAATTAGTTACTGACCTGATGGCGATAAGTAACAGACCACTCTATGAATTTACTTATAAGAAACTCGATCTTTTTCCTGAAGCAAATATTCTAGAGGTTGGTCCGGCTGATGGTCATTTTGTCCATGACCTGTTTAAAATTGAAAACTCTGTTTCTTATACAGGGGTAGATCTTTCTGAAGATATGATCAAAGCAGCTGATCAGATAAATTCTGACCTGGTCAAAAATGAAAAAGCCAGATTCACCAAAGGTGATATTGTAGAACTTCCTTTCGATGAAAATTCATTCGACAGGATTTTTACGGTCAATACGCTCTACTTCTGGTCTGATCCTGAAAAAGGAATTCGTGTTTTAAACCGGATACTTAAACCTTCCGGAAAATTGTTTATCGTGATCCGTTCAAAAGAATCAATGGAGAAAATGCCATTTACACAATATGGTTTTACTATGTATTCGAAAGATGAATTGATCCAACTCCTGACTGAAAACGGGTTTTCAGCAGTTTCAGTTCTTTTAATTTCCGAAACTGCAGAACTTCCAAGTGGTGGAAAAGCCGATATGATATCCTTTTGTGCAATTGCAGAAAAGAAGTAATTTTGAGTGGAAAATCCACATAATATGAAAGTGAACTTTACTTTATTTATCTGCCTGCTAAGTTTGTCACCTTTCACAACCAATGCACAAAAGGTCTCTAAACTGACAATTACCGACAATTTGAATATGACAGGCCGGTTTACTTTAGGAAAACCTAAGCCTGAAGCCCCAAAAGATACTTTCTATTTATTGACTGAAAAAGGCACACAAGTACTTTTTTATGCAGAACTTCAAAACACTGACAGTGTTTCACTTGTTCATCCTGCATTGAAGTTTACAGCATATAAGGACCAGAATGGAAAATCTGAATGGGTCGTCGATAAAATTATTGATGTGAAACAGGACGCAACGTATGTTATGACTGCTTTCAATTTTTTCACGACCGGAGCATTCAAGATCATTATTACTCCGGAAGAGTCTAAAGATGTATTGGCTCAGGGAGATTTTACAATAACGAAGTAATTATTTTCAGAACGATACATTAAGTATGTTTAAATTTCGTTGAGTAATAAGTGATCATTATCCTGTTCTTAAAATAAGTTAAATGAAGCTCATGAAAATTTATTCATTCGTATTTTTGCTGATGTCATTATCAGCTTGCGGACAAACTAAAAAAAATCAACCAATTCCAATTGCCATGACAGATACAAAAGCAACGAATATAGATACTGCCACAGTTGGTGGCGGATGTTTCTGGTGTACAGAAGCACAATTTCAGATACTTGATGGAGTAATTTCTGTTCAGTCGGGGTTTTCAGGCGGTACCATAAAAAATCCATCGTACCGCGAAGTTTGTATGGGAATTACAGGTCATGCTGAAGTAGTACAGGTTGCTTACGACAGGACTAAACTCAATTATGCAGATGTACTGAAAGCATTCTTTGAATCACATGATCCGACACAACTGAACCGCCAGGGAAATGATGTGGGAACTCAATATCGGTCTGTGATCTTTTATCATTCTCCGGAACAGAAAAAAGTTGCAGAAGAAATTAAAGCAGAACTTGATAAATCGGGTGCGTATTCATCAAAAGTAGTGACTGAAATTTCTCCGTATACCGTTTTTTATAAGGCCGACGATAGTCATCAGAATTATTTCAATGAAAATAAAGAAGCTTCTTATTGTCAGTTTGTGATTGCACCGAAACTGGAGAAATTCAAAAAAGTTTTCAAAGGAAAACTAAAAGGTGCTGAGCACTGATCCGGTAAAAAAATAAAGGAGCCAACTATCCACATTGACTCCTTCCCACCACATCCAATAAATATTTTTATTGTCTTACGACAAATAATTATCTTCAAGCTTCTGCTCTTACGAGACAGTAATTCGTATGAAATTATTGAGGGGAACCGAAATCAAACGGCACTGCATTTCAGCTTAGAAAAAGAATAGATTCTTATAAACTTTAAAGGTCCACATCCTTTTTATCCCTCCGATAAATTAACCGGATAATTACACACATATGCTTTAACGCCCCTGTTTTCGAAAGGTTATGTTGCTAAAGTAGAATCTTGAAAATGTGTAAGAAAGTAACTGTTTTTCTCATTTCTGTGAACAGTAAATTCTTATAGGGCGAAATTCGCAATAAATCCAATACTACTCTGCATGCTCGATATCCCAGGCATCAAAAAGTATTTTCAGAAATACATTTTCCTGCTGACTCACATTATCATCGGCGCTGACGATCTTAACCGCGAAATCCATAAAATGAATCCGTTCTTCTGATGTTGAATCCTGATAAAAATCGTCCATGCATTTCTGAAAATGGAGAACGTAATCTTCCTTTTTCAAGACTGAGATCTTTTCCATTGCACCATCAAGACTAACATGAAATGGATAGTTTTCTACGAGATAATTTTTTATGATAAGATCTTCATTGACTGAAAATGAATCATCGACCATAGAAAGGAGCTGAAGCATGTGATAACCGGCTTCTGCTTTGTTTAGTTTTCTTTCAGACATAACAAGTGAATATTTACATGTCAAATTAGGACATTAAAGGCTAATAGAAAAGGAATTTTCGATGAATTATTGACAATTTTTTATGATATTTTTGAAAATAGTTTCAAAGGTGAAAATTAAGTGCTTAATAATGAGTAAATGATTGGATTACAGCCGAAAGTTGGTGCTAAAATATTATGGATCTTTTAATAAAATCCTGACATTTACGATTAATTTTGTGGAAATTTCAGGCTTGTCGAAAGGAACTCTTCTGATTTGGATCTAACTACTTTAACAGCAGGATTGGTGTATGACGGATATTATTAAATTATTACCGGAAACGGTTGCGAATCAGATTGCCGCCGGTGAAGTAATTCAACGGCCTGCTTCCGCAGTTAAAGAACTTTTGGAAAATGCTGTTGATGCTAAAAGCACCAACATCGAATTATTCATCAAAGAGTCCGGTAAAACGTTGATTCGGATCGTGGATAATGGTTCGGGAATGACACCCTCCGACGCACGACTTTCATTTGCACGGCATGCAACTTCAAAGATAAGTTCTGCCGACGAACTATTTTCTATCCGGACAAAAGGATTTCGTGGAGAAGCCCTTGCCTCTATTGCTGCTATTTCACAGGTAGAAATGAAATCGATGAAAGCCGGAGAAGAGATCGGTACTCTGATCGAGATCGAAGGCAATGAATTCAAAGATCAGCAACCTGTAGGGATGCAGTCCGGTACTTCTATCTCAGTAAAAAATCTTTTCTATAATGTTCCTGCACGCAGAAATTTTCTGAAATCAAATCCTATCGAAGCTCGTCACATCATCGATGAATTCGAACGCGTTGCTCTTGCCCATCCGGAGATTGCATTTTCATTGAACATGAATAACATTGAGCATTTCAGATTGCCCATCAGTAATATGCGGCAACGAATTGTAAATATTTATGGAAACAATTACAATGAACGCCTGGTTCCGATTTCAGAAGATACAACTCTGCTTTCAATCAATGGATTTGTAGGAAAGCCGGAATACAGTCGTAAGACTCGTGGTGAGCAATTCTTTTTTGTAAACAGAAGATTTATAAAAGACAACTATCTGCATCATGCAGTAAGCGGAGCTTTTGAAGAGCTTTTACCGAAAGACAGCTATGCATCGTATTGGTTGTACATAGATATTGATCCATCAAAGATCGACGTTAATATTCACCCTACAAAAACTGAAATTAAATTTGAAGACGAGCGGTCTGTATATGCAATTGTGCGGTCTGCAGTAAAGCGTTCTCTTGGACAATACAACGTTGTTCCCGCTCTGGATTTTGAAAGAGAACAAACTTTCGATGTACCACATTCAATGCGGTATCAACCGGTACAGATGCCAACAGTTTTGGTTAATCCCGGCTATAACCCATTCCGGAATGAAAGCCGGCCTATGGCTGCTGCAGGATGGGATAAAGTTTATGATGATATCCGTAAGGTGCAACTTCCGGCTGCAGATCAAACTCCAACCGGTACTCCTATTGAATTTGAAGAGATCATCATTAACAGCGAAAACTTTTTTCAGATCGGCCCTTATATCATTGCCAAGAATTCCGATAAACTATTACTGATCGATGCTACCGCTGCTCATGAACGGATCATCTACAATCAACTGATCAATAAAATAAATGGTCAGCCAATCAGTTCACAGAGAATGTTGTTTCCACAAACTATTCAGTTAAATTCTTCCGATCTTCAGATCATAAAAGAAATTGAAGAAGAGATCCGTGAATTTGGATTTGATATCAGTGAATTTGGCGTTAATACATATGTCCTGAATGCAGCTCCTGTCGGAATTCCAAGTGGCAGAGAAAAAGGGATCCTGGAAGACATAATTGAACAATACAAACATAATTCATCGGAATTGAGTTCAGGCATTGCTGAGAAACTGGCGTATTCTATGTCGAAAAGTATGGCTGTCCGCCGGGGTGATGCATTATCAGGTGAAGAAATCCAGTCACTCATCATGGAACTGATGAAATCTGACAAAAAAGATCGCGGAATCGATGGTCGCCCGTGTATGAAAGTGTTGAAAACCGCCGACCTTTCCGACTATTTCAAGTGAAAAAAAATTTGATATTGAAAGCAGGTATTTTAACACTTACCGCCTTCTGAAAAACTATGAGTTATCCAAACTTCCGGCCACAGGGATTTGCTATTCCTGAGGTAGTAAAAAATATCCTTATCATCAATGTACTGATGTACTTTGCTACAACAGTTATGGAAAGCAGAGGCGTCGACCTTACTGATGCACTGGGATTACATTATTTTCTATCGGAAAAATTCAAGGTGTGGCAGTTTATTACGTACATGTTCATGCACGGTAGTTTCATGCATATCCTTTTTAACATGTTTGCAGTATTTATGTTTGGGGCAGCAATTGAATCTGTATGGGGTCCCAAAAAATTTCTGACTTATTATATCCTCACAGGTTTAGGTGCAGCAGTTGCGCATTATGCAATCGTGTACTATCAGATGCAACCTGCCATGGCCTTTATCAATGATTACATTGATGCTCCATCTATAGAAAAATTACAGAGTCTCATCAGCTCAGATGCGTTCAAGAATTTTTCTTCGCAGGAAATGCTGGAACATTATAATTCCTTTTCTGCAACATTCAATGAGATGGCGAATTCCGATCCTGCCGGAGCAATGAAATACAGTGTTGATTTTGTAAAGGAATTTAAAGCCGATATCTATAATGCTCCTGTTGTTGTGGGAGCCAGTGGAGCTGTATTCGGATTACTCCTTGCTTATGGTATGACTTATCCAAACAGTATCATTTATATCTATTTTGCAATTCCATTAAAAGCAAAGTATTTTGTAATTCTGTATGGACTGATTGAATTGTTTTCCGGGGTTGCAAATGTTCCCGGAGACAATGTAGCACATTTTGCACATTTAGGTGGATTGGTGACCGGATTAATTATTATCCAGTTCTGGAAAAATAATAATCGAAGACGGCAAAAAGATTATTTTAATTGAACCATTCCCGCTATGTCATCACTCAGTAATAAACTCAACTCTTCTTTAAAAAGCGGCAATGCCCTGCAACGATTATTGCTGGTTAATGTGGGACTATTTCTGATCATCAGAATTACTTTTGCAGTTACTTCGTTATTCAATGTACCTGTTTTCAGTTTTCATGATGTTTCTTCATGGATAGCAATTCCTTCAAATACATCACAACTGTTGCTGAGACCATGGTCAGTTTTTACCTATATGTTCTATCACTGGGATTTTCTCCATCTGCTATTTAATATGCTTTGGTTATATTGGATGGGAGCTATCATCCTTGAATATCTTGGAGCAAAAAAGTTGTTCGGAATCTATATCATGGGTGGTTTATTCGGAGCCTTAGCTTATGTCATTGCGTTTAATTCCTTTCCGATCTTTGCAAATAGTGTCAACGTTTCATTTGCATTAGGTGCCTCTGCAAGTGTTCTTGCAATTACCGTTGCTGCTGCTACTCTCCTGCCTGATTATCCGGTTTCACTGATGTTCATTGGGAATGTAGCTTTGAAATGGATAGCTGTTGTGTCGGTGTTACTTGATGTGATCAACATTTCCGGTGACAATGCCGGTGGACATATTGCGCACTTAGGTGGAGCATTATTTGGATTTATCTATATCAGGTCTCTTCGTAATGGAACTAATTTAACCAAGTGGATGGAAATTCTCAGTGACCGTTTTTCAGGTAAGCGCGGAAAAATGTCCGTAGCATACACCAGAAAAAAATCTGACGAAGATTTTGCTTTACATAAAAAAGCAAAGCAGGAACAAATGGATGAGATCCTTGATAAGATCAACAAATCCGGTTATGGTAGTCTTTCCCAAAGTGAAAAAGATTTTTTGTTTCAAATGAGTAAGGAAGATCAGAAATGACTTCATCGTCTCCGGCCAAATCTGAAAAGACGAATTTATTTACCCGGATCGTATGGGTATTAAATATTTTTGCCCTCATCGGTCTCGCTTTCTCTTATCTGGCTGCTTATGTTAGTCCGAGAACCATCTGGTGGCTTGCTTTATTCGGACTTGGATATGAGTTCATGCTTGTCATCAATCTGATCTTTGTTGCCTATTGGGCTCTCACACGAAACCGGAAATTGTGGTTTTCGTTGATCTTTGTATTGATTGGAATTGGAAAAATTTTCGGTATCATTCAGTTCAATCCGGAATCTGCTGATGAAAAAACTTTGGCAGAACAAGGCCATGTAAAAGTAATGTCATGGAATGTGCGACTCTTTGATCTTTATAATTGGTTTCATAACAATGAAACTCGTCACAACATCTTTAATTTTTTAAAAGAAGAATCCCCGGGTATTATTTGCTTTCAGGAATTTTATTCTACTGACAGAAAGAAACCGGATTACAGAAATGCAGATACTGTTCATCATTATCTTAATTCTAAATATTCACATATCGAATATACTGTGACTTTGCGGAAAACTGACCATTGGGGTATTGCAACTTTCAGCAAATATCCGATCGTAAAAAAACAGGCTGTTCATTTTGCCAAGAAAGGTGGAAATATTTTTATTATGTCTGATATCAAGATTGGAAAAGATACAATCCGGGTTTTTAATACGCATCTGGAAAGTATTCATTTCGGATGGAACAGTTATAAGTTCATAGAGAATCTGAATAACGACGATATTCAACAAGATGAATTCAGTGGCGGTATTACTATTTTACGACAACTGAAAAAAGCGTTTGTAAAGAGAGCTACTCAGGTTGAAATATTGCATGATTCAATTGATGCAAGTCCATATCCGGTTCTGATTTGTGGCGACTTTAATGACACCCCTTCTTCCTATTCTTATGAAATTCTTTCCGATGATCTGGAAGATGCTTATAAATTGAGTGGTCATGGATTAGGAAAAACGTATAGCGGACCATTTCCATCTTTCCGTATTGATTATATTTTTCATGACAGTAAAATTAAATCAAAAGGCTTTCGAACGATACATGAGAACTTATCAGATCACTATCCTGTCAGTTGCATGATAAAGATTGATAATTGAGTCCAAAACTGCCTTTTTTAATTATAAATCGTTGGGAATAACATTGCCTGAGAACGCAGTTTTCCGTATTTTCGCGCGATGATTTCCGGTGCAACAGTTTCATTTCACACCTTAGGCTGCAAATTGAATTTTGCAGAGACTTCTACGATTGCCAGACAATTGAAAGAGGCCGGTTTCCGAAAGGTGGAATTCGAAACAGGGGCTGACGTTGTTGTGATCAATACCTGTTCAGTAACTGAAAACGCCGACAAGGAATGCAAGACAATTGTCAGACGGGCGCAACAGGCAAATCCTGAAGCTTTCATAGCTATTATCGGTTGTTATGCACAGCTAAAACCTGAAGAGATCTCGGCGATTCCCGGAGTAGATCTTGTTTTAGGAGCAACAGAGAAATTCAATCTACCCGTTTATCTCAATAACCTTAAGAAAAAGGAACTCGCAGAAATTCATTCCTGTGAGATCGGTGATGCAAATACTTTTACATCTGCTTATTCATTCGGTGACAGAACCCGGGCTTTTCTTAAAGTACAGGATGGCTGTGATTATTCATGTTCCTACTGTACCATTCCACTTGCCCGTGGAAACAGTCGGAGTGATACTGTATCGAATGTTCTTAAAAATGTAAAAGCTATTGCTGAAAGAGATGTAAAAGAGATCGTACTTACCGGTGTTAATCTGGGGGATTATGGGATCTTCGACACTCATTCTAAAAATCGTGAAACTGATTTTTTCTCATTGGTAAAAGAACTTGACAAAGTTGATGGTATCGAGCGATTCAGAATCTCATCCATTGAACCGAATCTGCTGACTGATGAAATTATTACTTTCGTTTCTACGTCGGAAAAATTTGTTCCTCACTTTCATATTCCATTACAATCAGGTTCTGATAAGATCTTAGGATTGATGCGACGTCGTTACAAACGGAATCTGTATGTGGAACGCATTAACAAAATAAAATCTGTTATGCCCGATGCCTGCATAGGTGTGGATGTTATCGTCGGATTTCCCGGAGAGACTGAATCAGATTTTATGGACACCTATAAATTCCTGACAGATCTGGACATCTCCTATCTTCACGTATTTACTTATTCAGAAAGAGAAAATACGGATGCTGCATTATTGAAGGATGTCGTTCCCATGCACGAAAGAAAACGCAGAAATAAAATGTTGCGGATCCTTTCAGAAAAAAAGAAAAATCATTTTTATTCTCAGTTTATTGACCGGGAATTTCCTGTGTTAATTGAAGAAGAAAACAAAGATGGATTTATTTCCGGATTCACATCCAATTATATCCGGATTGCAATTCCTTATGATCCGGCTCTGGTCAATACTCTTGTAAAAGTTAAATTGGTTTCATTTGACGGTGGTTCAAGTGTAAACTCTGAGTTTATAGAAGCATTAAACACACGAATACCTGAATACGCCAAATAATTTTGAAATCAAATTCGATATACTTACTTATCATTCAATCTAACATAAACTAAATGTACGCAGGATTCACTGATCTATTGAATGATCTTTTCGGAACACATTTCACCTACTCATTTCCACCGATGTTTGGATTGCTTGTAGCCACTTCATTTTTACTGGCTGCATGGACGATGGCAATGGAATTGAAAAGAAAAGAATCGTTGGGACTGCTACATCCTGTTATCAGAACGATGACAGTAGGAAAACCTGCAGGAATGGATGAGTATTTCTGGAATGCTGTCTTTGGTTTTATTCTTGGCTCGAAGATCTTTTATGCAATCTTTAACAGCGAGGAATTCTTTACTGATCCACAAGCTGCATTATTATCTCTTAAAGGAAGTTTAGCCGGAGGAATCATCTGGGCAGCTGTTGCCATTGGATGGAAATACTACGAAAGCAAAAAACAACTTTTAAAAGAGCCCAAAGTAGTTGAGCTCAAAGTTTATCCGCATCAGATGGTTTCTGAGATCACTATGGCTGCAGCAGTCGGTGGTTTACTTGGTGCAAAAGTTTTTCATTTACTTGAATACTGGAATGACTTCATGGCCGATCCGGCGGGAATGTTTTTCAGCGGCAGTGGACTTACAATGTATGGCGGCTTGATCGTTGGCGGCGCTACCGTTTTATGGTATGGTAAAAAGAATAATATAGCTCCACTACATCTGTGCGATGCTACAGCACCCGGATTAATGCTTGCATATGGAACAGGTCGATTAGGTTGCCAGCTTGCAGGTGATGGCGACTGGGGAATCGTAAATACTTCGCCTAAACCTTCTTTACTTTCATGGATCCCTGACTGGATGTGGTCATACACCTATCCCAATAATGTTGTCGGTGAAGGTATTCCTATTGAAGGTTGTGTTGGAAATCATTGCAATGAATTAGCTCAGGGTGTTTACCCGACTCCGCTTTATGAAAGTATGATGTGCATTTCGCTCTTCTTTTTGTTGTGGGCAATGCGTAAAAAGATCAGTACTCCCGGACGATTATTCTCATGGTATTTGTTGTTCAATGGAATTGAAAGATTTTTAATTGAACATATCCGTGTTAACTCTCAATATCATATCGGAAACCTTGGCTTTACTCAGGCCCAGTTGATCTCTTTGTTATTAGCATTAGTAGGTGTTCTGGGATTGTTTTATTTCAGGGATAAAAAACAACTTGCCTGAATGGAAATACAGGAACTGCAAAAACTTTGTATCGATGTAACTCTTCTGACTAAAGAAGTCGGCCATTTTATTTTAGAAGAAAGAAAAACATTTTCTCAGAGTCAAATTGAGAAAAAAGGGCATAACGATCTTGTATCCTATGTCGACAAAACTGCTGAAGAGCGAATTGTACTAAAATTAAAATCACTTCTTCCTGAGGCCGGATTCTATACGGAAGAAGCAACAGATAATTCCAAAGGTGAAAAGTATAACTGGATCATTGACCCGTTAGATGGTACAACTAATTTTATTCATGGGATTCCATGTTTTTGTATTTCAATTGCCTTACTTGAAAATGACGAACTGATTCTGGGTGTTGTTCACGAGTTAAATCTGGATGAATGTTTTTATGCGTGGAAAACCGGAGGTGCATTTATGAATGGGAAAAGTATATCGGTTTCTTCAATCAATAAACTTTCTGATTCTTTGATCGCCACAGGATTTCCTTACCACAATTACGATAGAATGATTCCGTATATGCAAGTCTTCGACTGGTGTATGCGGAATACTCATGGCTTACGTCGCTTAGGTTCAGCTGCTGCAGATCTTGCTTATGTAGCCTGCGGAAGGTTTGAAGCGTTCTATGAATATGGACTGAATGCCTGGGATGTTGCAGGTGGTGCAATCATTGTCAAAGAAGCCGGCGGCCATGTTACAGATTTTAACGGAGGCAGCAATTTTATTTTCGGCGGAGAATTGATCGCAGCAAATAAAAAAGTTCATACTGAAATGTACAATGTTATCAGTACTGAGTTTCAAAAAAATTGAACTTGTCATTACCAAAATTTTTTCAAAGATGAAACCAACTATTCTATTCGAAGAAAGTCAGCGTTTCAGCCAGAAATTATTCCGGATAATTTTATTCCTTGTTTCAGGACTATTCGTCTACGCATTTATACAACAAGTTGTAATGGGCCAGCCATTTGGTAATAAACCTATGAGCAATAAAGGAATTATTGCAGCAATTTCATTTCTTTCCATTTTCAATCTGTTATTTTACAGCATGCAATTAGTAACTACAATTGACGAAGAAGCGATCTCTGTGCGATTCTATCCTTTTCACTTTTTTCCAAAGCGTTTTGAATGGAGCCAGCTTCAGGATGTCATTATAAGGGAGTATAATCCATTGAAAGAATATGGCGGCTGGGGTTTGCGGGGTTTTGGAAACAAAAAAACAATGACTGTTTCCGGTAACTGGCTTGTTGAAGTTGTATTTGTAAATGGTCAAAGTCTGTTGATCGGAACAAAACAGCCTGAAGAAATGAAAGCAGCTTTAGCCTTAACGAAATTCAGGAAAACAATCTAGCTCTTATCATTTTTCATTCATTTTGATCTTTTTGATAATGTCGCCCATCATCTCTATCTGAACTTTTTGGATTTCTATTAATTCCTGCTGTTGATGCAGAATCAAATGATCAATTTTTTCATGGAGCATCCGGATCTCCAGCTCTGATTTCAGATTGATCATATAATCTTTCTTTGCACGTTCACGGTCTTTTTCTTCCTGGCGATTTTGACTCATCATAATTACCGGTGCCTGCAATGCTGCAATACACGACAAAATGAGATTAAGTAAAATAAATGGATAAGGGTCATAGCCTTTATTCGCGAACCATGCTACGTTAATAGTGATCCAGATAAGTATAAACAGACCAAATGAAATAATGAATTTCCAGCTTCCGCCAAAAGTTGCAACTGAATCAGCTAACTTCTGTGCTGAAGTCAATTTAACTTCTGTTTCTTCGACGGAATGTACAAGTAACTCACTGTTTTTTACTGATGCAATAACAGTATTTTCCAGTTCCGATAATTCTCCGATTTCACTTTGCAGATAATTTGAAATATACTTTTCCCTATACTCATTCAGTTCTGAAACTGAAATACATGAATCCACTGTGATCTCCGGATGGTCAGTTTTAATTAAAGAAAAGATCCTTGAATTGATTGTCGCAACCTGCACTTTTTCTTCAGGAGAAAATGAAGCCTTTGAAATGTCGCTGATAAATTTCTTTTCCATTTGATTAATGTTGAATATAATATTTGGGCTCTGCAGTGATCCCCCATAAATAAAAAACCTGCGCATTTACCTCAGAATCTTTTACTTCATTTGCTGAATACCATGAAGCTAGATTACATTTACCGGATAAATGTACTATCTTTTTATCACTGATAGAAAGCATTTCAAGCGAAGCCCTTTGACAGTTTTCAATTCTCAATGAAGGCAGATCAGCGAGTGTAAAAATGAGCATAATTGTAAATATGTAAAATCCCATGTACCTGATCTTTGCAGGTGAATTTGATAAAGCATCAATTAATGATAATGTCGTTCTGGTAAAAATTACAATTAATATTAAAATTACGGGAATAAAATTATCTCTTCGGATGATATTAGGACGAAATTCATAATAGCCGTCTAATGGTAAAACTAACAGATACATACCACAGAATAAACCAAACCACTTCAGAAATTTTAAATTGAAAGCAGGGTTTATTTTTTTCAGGATGATACTATTTATAGTTATTAAGACCATTAAGATCCATAGTCCCGGTTTTCCGAACAGGATGTTTTTCAATCCGACAGGAATCTTTGCGATTCTTTCAATGAAAGACAATCCGGAAAGATTCCTTTCTGAGTTATACAAACTCATGAAATATGAATAGCTGCAAAGGAAAATAAAGAGAATCAGCACAGATAAATATTTTTTATCGGCTTTTATGACAGCAACTATCTTAGAAAGTTCAACTTTAAATATCATTGAACCTGCTAATGCAGTCAGAAATATTGAAATGATCAGAAGCGGGACTTGATTTCCCATGAATGGAATAATAATGGCCAACATGAAATAAAATAAAATACTAAACACGCCCGGCTTTATTTCTCTTTTGAATCCAAAATTCATGATCAAAGGGTAAAGCAGAATCAATACCAAGCCAACGGAAAGAGAATAGTAAACTGTATAGGAAACAGTAGCATCAATTATTCCCATTGTGGAACTATATCCACCTACTTGAAAGAAAATAGTTGCTAAAGCAATAGAGGTTATAAATAAATCATTTTTGAAACCAATCCTGCCTGATGAATATAACCCTATCATCACTACGATCAGTATTTGTATAAATAATTTCAGGAGGGCTGCAGAAAAATATACCGAACTTATCGGAGACAAAAATGATTGTGAGATTAAAGGAACAGTTCTGAAATATTTATAGATGAATGCCAGCGCAAAAATCCGGTTTGGTTCAGAGTATGTTGTATCGGAAGCGATCATTTCAATGCCACATGGATCCTTCAATACAGCTTTGTATTTTGCTGTCGGAAGAACAATTGAAGTCACATCACCATCAATTGGTGAATTGTAATATTGATTGAAAGAAATTCCAAGATCTGCAACGATAAAAAGTATAAGGAAAAACCTGAGCTTTCCTGAAAGAAAAGGATTATTTGGCGAGCTTAGCATAAATATTCAAGTCGATAAATTTACCATTTTTATATTCGCATTCGCGCCTGCAGCCTTCAAAAACAAATCCGGTTTTTTCAAGTAATTTTATGCACTGTAGATTTTCCGTTTCTGCCACTGCTTCCATTCTATGAAGATTCCAGTTAATGACAGCATATTGAAAAACTAATGGAATCAATTCCTTCAAAATGCCTTGTCCCCAGAATTGCGGTAACAGCCAGAATCCCATTTCTGCACAGTAATGCTGCGATTGAAAATGATTGAATCCAATTCCTCCTGCAAAACTATTATCTGACTTTAATCGAATTGCCCACCATTGTCCGGTCCTGTTCTTTTCAAGGTCAATGAACCAATCCATCTGGGCTTTGGTTTCCTCAAGTGACTGGTAACTGACCCCATAGTAACGGATAACCTGCGGATCAGAAAGACCTTTAAAAACATCATTGATATCTTCGGGTCTGAAACTCCGCAATTCGAACTTTTCTGTCTTAAGAATGGTTTCCATTATCAAATAATCAGATAGCAGGAAGAATGTTTAGCTGATATTCTTGATCAGATAATCAGTTCCGTTAAAAGAAACAGTCTCCTTTTTTTTCGCATTCATCATTGCTTTTGCAAGAGGTGCAATAGCTGATATTACCATTATATCGGAATTTTTGATCGTGATCTTTCCCAGAGGGATCGATAGAAATAACATTCCTTTATTTGTTTCAACCAATGCACCTGTACGCACTGACTTTACTTCTTCATCAGGATTGATCGATGCAAGGATTTCAAGTTGTCTGTCGGCTTCATTAAATTGAGTGATCAGCTTTTCCTGTTCGATCTGCATCATAGCTCTTGCCGTTTCATGCTTATCTCCGGCAGAACTCTTAGAGTCATTCTCTGCATCAGATACCAGTTCATTCAATTTATCTTTAAAAGAGTGTACTTTCTCTGTTAAGACTTGCTTGCAATGAATTAAAATTTCGTTTTTTATACTCACGTCTTCTTCTTTAAACCCAACAAATTAAATTTTACTTATTATTTTACCCTACGCATTTTGAAAAAATCTTTCTTGTATCCGTTCGCAGTCGGACCTTCGATAAAAGCGACAAGAGAATCTTTATGCGGGTTTGTATATACTATTTTTTTTGGAAAATCATGTTCCTGGTTTTCAAATGTAAATTCTCCATTCTTAGCTCCTGTAAAAGCAAAATAAACAGGCTCTCCATCATTCTGATTCTGAATACTGGGAATATAAAAGATCTTTCCGTTTTTTATTCTTAATGATATTTCTTCGTAAAAGATCGTATCTATTCCGGCCATATAGATGCTGCTTCCAACAAGAGAACTATCATCGATCCGATTCCAGATCTCAATCATTTTCCCATCAGAAGTACTGTCCATCCATTCTCCTTCAAGCCAGCTGAATTGAGTCAGGCCGTTTTGCTGTTTTGCTTTGTTAGTGTCGCAAGACAACATTCCAAGAAAGAAGATAATTGATAGTAGATATTTCATTAAAATTATTTCAAAACAAATGGTATTGATTTCAGGAAGCCTTCCCTGGAAGTAATGTTAACAAAATAAAATCCATCCTGCAAATTCTGTACATCAACTTTAAAATCGGAAGTCGTATCAATTTTTGAATTGAGAACAACTTCTCCCAATAAGTTTACTATTTGCAGTGTGCAATTTGTATGCCCTTGAGGTATTCCATTGATCTCTATAAAATCTGTCGCAGGATTTGGATATAGAACTATTCCATTTATATCAGATAATTGTTGTATATCAGTATTTGTAACATTCACAATCATAACATTCGTATCTGAATAAGAACAATTGTAAGAAACTAATGCAACATCGTACAATCCAACACCGGAAAAATAATGAATAGGATCTTTTAGTGTTGAGTAACTTCCATCATTAAAGTCCCACCGATAACTAACCGAATTAGAGGAGACATTCTCAAATGTAACTGCATTTCCACCAAGGTTCATATAATTATAATTTGACTTTGGATCATAATTGCCAATAAACCAATCTGACATATTATTAAAAACAATATCTTTTGCTGCCTGACGAATCCAATCGACTTTTGGTTGATGAATTCCAAAATCATATGTTATTGTTGTCGGATCCTTTCTGAAAATGCTGGCATAAAAACAACATGCTGCAGCGTAGGATCCTTCAACTGATGGATGACTTTCATCAATCTGATATAATTCTATAGTAGGATAGTTCATGCGAATGTGATTCCATAAAGCTCCAACCGGCGACACGATTGCATTATTATTGAATGCCATTTCGAGATAACGAAGCCGAAGCAAACTATCCATTCCTTCATATGTACATACCGGCGGCCACGATGAACAATTGCTTGCATCTCCGAATTCTCTACCCCATGTCATATAGAAAACCGTTTCAGCACAAGGATTATTCAATGTTATCAGACTATCAAGTTGTCGGGCATAGGGATAAACAGAAATCTGAACTTGTCCCAATGGAAAAGATGGCAACTGACTCTGTTCCTGTAATACAACAAAATCCCAACTTCCCTGATTGATCAATGAGATAGATATAGGATCTGTAAAATGATTTTGCAATGTATGTCCACCCGGTGTATACGACAAATAAGAAAGTGAATCCCCGTTTGATGATGCAATGTTCGAAATTATCTGAGGCAGATCATTTACTTCTGTATAACTGTTTCCTAAAAAAAGCACCCTGAAGGTTGTTGCATTCACACCTTGGTTCAGGCATAATAGTGACAACAATGTTATCACTAACTTAGGAAATTTCATTAATGGGAGATTTTAATGTGGAAGCCAAATATATAAAATTCCCGATACAAAAACAGAAATGTTGATCGTTCTTAATAAGTTATAAATTACTGAATATCAACAGCTCGCAAATTTATTTAATTAGTTAGCTCCTATCAGCTGAATTGTTCCTTTATAAACAATACCGCTATCATTCACTACATAATAATAAACGCCATCACTGGCTTTGGTTCCTTTCTCATCAAAACCTGTCCAGAATCTTTTTTTCGTTCCGGAACTAAACATCTGAATTCCCCAGCGGTTAAAAATGCTGATCTTTGCAGTGACGGGCAGATTTTCAATTTCGAAAATATCATTCTTTCCATCGCCATCCGGAGTGAAGACATTTGGAATTACGTATGGAACAACAGGACATTCACTTCCAACTGTGATCTCTTTCGTGATCGATGCTGATCCATCGGAATTTGTAACTGCTAATGTAACATTGAATTTTCCTTTTGATGGGAAACATATATTTTCCGGATTCTGAAGAATTGAAAATGTAGAATCTGCATTTGAAAATGTCCAGTACCATGAAATTGGTTGATTCAACGACAGATCTGTGAATGAAACACACTGCGAAGTACAGATCGTGTCTTCTGTAAATGTGAAATTTGGAATTGGAAAGATCTGCTGACAGGCAGTTTTGTCTGTGATCAGATTAAGTGGTTCATTTATTAAAGAATCGATTGGCACACTGTTATTATTAGTGATCAAAAGAGTCGGAATAATTTCAGTCAATGTGTCCTGATAGGCTGTGAAACTTACTGTATCCAGATAGCAGGTTATTTCTCCCAAATTGGTTGTCCGGATCAACGCAGCATCACGATAATAGGCTGGCGGGCGGATATCTCCTGTATAGACAAATGCCTGATCTGAAGTTTTGATTATGTCGTATGGATAGTTTGTAAAATTCGGTGAAAAAGGATAACGTCTGCTCCAACGAATACTTCCATCAGAGTTAATTCGCATCATGGCAATATCTCTTTCATCCCAGCCACCAACATCACCTAAGAGCAATGTACTTCCATCGTCATAAGCAATTCCGGTGCGCATAACCTCTCCATTAGAAGTGCCGGCATCATATAATTTTTGGTATTGAATGGTTCCTGTTTTATCTAATTTGAGATGAAACACATCCCACTCTCTTGCGATTGAATATGCACGGCCACTGATAAAAAGTTCTCCTGCGGAATTTGTTGTGAGCACATTGCATTCATCGTCGTAATATGTCTGAAATACTTTCGACCAAATTTCATTACAGGAAGAATCCAGATAACACACAGCAATATCATAGAAGAAGATCGGACTATAACCAACACAATTTCCGGCAATACAAATGTTACCATCGATTGATTCGACGATTGACCATGGATGGATGCCATAGGGTAAAAACAGACTTTTGGACCATCGGATTGAACCATCTTCTTCGAGCCTGACAATATTTGCCTTTGAATAGCTTCCTAAATTATAGTCACCGATTGAACACATGATAAATCCACCGGATGCAGCTTTGAGCAACTTTACCGGACGATCATTTGCTGATAACCTGTATTCTTTTGACCAGAGATCATTTCCTGCTGAATCTGTTTTCAGCAAAAACAAAAAATCATCATTGCCATTTAATGTCGGATTATAGTTTGCGCTACCAAAGATCAGTATTCCGGAATCTCTCGTTTCGATGACAGTCTGTGGATAGGAATAATTTCCGACTTGTTTATTTTTACTCCATTGTAAAGCTCCATTTACATCGGTTTTTACGAGACATGCCTGAAGATTGATAGTGTTCGTACTTGAAGCTACCGCCAAAATAATTCCTTTGTCAAAACTTTCAACAAGAGAAGTTCCCATATCGCTGTGGATGTTTCCAAAAGTTTTTACAAATGTGCTTTGAGAAAATGATTTGAATGAAAAAAAGAATAGGATTAGGGTGAGTATTCTCTTCATAGTTTTGGCAGTGGTAATCTGGTAGAATTTAAACACTAAGATCACTTAGTTTTCAGCACAAGAGCACAAGAGAAGCTTCACTTATGTGTTCTTGTGACGATTTTTAGTGAACTTAGTGTTTTAAAAAATTAAAGGTAATAATATTTCCAATCAGAAATCCATCATAAATATTCTTACAAAAAAATGACAATTTCCCTTCGAGATGAATTTCAGAATTCCACGACCTCCCCGATCACCGGAATTTCAACCCGTAAATTTAAATCCGTAGCTGATTTTCTGATCCTTTCGACCGGTTCATTCCACGAATGATTCGCCAGTTTAAATTTCCCCCAATGCACGGGAATGAGATATTTTGCTTTCAGATCAATTGCAGCTTGAGTTGTTTGTTCAGGTACCATATGAATATACGGCCAGGCAGCACCGTACTGCGCACAATCCAAAAGAGCAAATTCAAACGGACCGAATTTTTCTCCGATATTTTTAAACTGACTGTCATATCCCGAATCACCACCGAGAAAAATTTTCTTATCTCCGAGATTCAGTACAAACGAACTCCACAACGTATTCGCACGTTTTGTAGTCCTCCCCGAAAAATGCCGTGATGGCGTCGATGTGAATTCAATATTTTCAGTCACACGAAAATTTTCCCACCAATCCAGTTCGACGATTTTGTTTTCTTCAATTCCCCAATATTCTAAATGCGATCCTACACCAAGTGAAGTAATAATTTTCTTGAATTTTCCTTTCAGCTTTAGAATTGTTTCGTAATCCAGATGATCATAATGATCGTGTGTGATCAATAAAATATCAATCGGAGGAATGTCTTCTGCTTTGTAAATATCAGCCCCGTCAAATGCTTTCACCATCGATGAAAACGGCGAAGCATGTCCACTGAAAACAGGATCAACCAGAATTTTAAATCCTTTGTGATTGATGTAGTAGGAAG
>ERZ795044.423-NODE-423-length-39228-cov-16.719169_pt1 | contig 39228 bp, 40 predicted proteins | sample MGYA00375128_ERZ795044 | MGnify/ENA primary metagenome ERZ795044 (study PRJEB30173, sample SAMN05720213) | anaerobic digester metagenome | isolation source: active sludge of municipal wastewater-treating anaerobic digesters | place: USA | collected 2014-12-22 ...
GGGCAAGCCCCTTCAGGGGCGATTGGTTGGCGTCTCGAAAAGGTTCGCGCCTGAAGGCGCTCCTACAAAAGGCTCGCACCTGAAGGCGCTCCTACAAAAGGCTCGCCCCTGAAGGGGCTCCTACAAAAGGTTCGCGCCTGAACGCGCTCGTACAAAAGGCTCGCCCCTGAAGGGGCTCCTACAAAAGGTTCGCGCCTGAACGCGCTCGTACAAAAGGCTCGCCCCTGAAGGGGCTCCTACAAAAGCTCGCGCCTGAAAACGCTCCTACAAAAGGTTCGCGGCTGAAGGGGCTTACCCCCTTTTCGGGGCTCCTACACCCGGGTCTGTCGAAAGGTGTTGGTCAAATGCAATCAGGCGCTCGATGACATCCTCGACTTCAATCAAGTCCATCACGCCCTTGTATTCGAGCTTGGTACCCCAAGCCAGTTTTTCGGCAGGCTTCTTGCGGTACTTGCGCGCGGCGGCATCATAGCGATCCACGCACCACTGCCGATCCGAGTACGGGCCGGAGCGATGCGGGTTGCTGGCCGCATGCAGGCCGAGTACCGGCGTACCCACCGCATTGGCCATGTGCATGGGACCGGAATCCGGCGCCAGCACGAGGTCGGCACGTTGCAGCAAGGCCAGCAGTTGCTTGAGCGTGTCCTTGCCGGTCAGGTCGATGCAATGCGTCTGCATGTGGCCAAGTATCTCGTTGGCGAATTCGCGCTCGAACTCGCTGGGCCCGCCGCACAGGACGACACGCCAGCCCAGCTCATGGGTGGCGTAGTCGGCCACCGCCGCGTAGCGCTCGGGACGCCAGTTGCGCAGCCGATGGCTGGAAGTGGGGCTGATCAGCAGGATGCGCTTGTCGGCGGGCAGGTGCTGGCGGGCGAATTCGCGGGCTTCCTCGGGAATGGGGATATCCCAACGCACCTGCTCCTGCACCAGACCCAGAGGCTCCAGGAAGCTGCCCATGGCATCCAGCACGTGTTCGCCGCTGCGCGCAGGGATCCGGCAATTGATGAACAGGCCGTGCAGGTCCTTGGAACGCGCACGGTCGTAGCCGATGCGCAACGGCGACTTGACCAGCACACTGAGCAGGTTCGAGCGCAGCGCCACCTGCATGTGCAGCAGGGCGCAGAACTTCCGTCCGGCGAGCTTTTCGCGCACGGTGCGGAACCCTTCGCGTTTGGCCGACTTGTCGAACACGATGAACTCGACGCCGGGCAAGTCGCCGACCACCTTGTGTTCGAGTTTTCCGATCAGCCAGGTGATGTGCGTCTGCGGCCAGGCGGCCTGCAGGGTGCGAACCAGCGGAACCACATGGGTCACATCGCCAATCGCCGAGGTGCGCAGGATGCACAGCGCTTCCGGTGCGGACAGGGATTCGTCAGGATTCTTCTTGCGCATCCGGTTGAAGGTTCCGCTTGGATCGGGGCCGGGGGACAAAGGTTAGCCGAGTGTCGGCACATTGGGGCGGGCCGCCGCACAATCAATCCGCCAGCCTCGCAGGGCACGCCTGGAGTATCCGGGCTAAACTTTACAGCCATGCGACTCGCCGGGCCGGCAGCATCATGATCAAGCCGAAAATCCAACCGATGCCGGACGGCGCCATCCTGTTCGATTCCGACCTGCTGGCCACGGCGGATGCACGCTGGTTCGACGCCGACGGTATCGACGGTGCGCGCCAACAAGCAGGGCGCGGCTCGGTGGTGTTTTTCGATGCACCGTTCGGCGCCTGCGTGCTGCGTCATTTCCAGCGTGGCGGATTGATTGCCCGTCTGCTCAAGGACACGTATTTCTTCACCGGCCGCAAGCGCACCCGCGGATTTCGCGAGTTCACGCTGCTTGCGGAGTTGCACAATGCGGGCTTGTCGGTGCCGGCGCCGGTCATGGCGCGCTATGTGCGCCGTGGTTTGCGCTACCGCGCGGACCTGATCACCCGCCAGATTCCGGGCGCGCAGACCCTGGCCGAGCGACTCAAGGCCGGCACCCTGGATGCGGTCATCGCTACCCGAACCGGACGCATGCTTGCCGCGTTCCATGCCTGGGGTGTCTGGCATGCGGATCTCAATGCGCACAATCTGCTGGTTGATGGCAGCGGCCAGGTCTGGTTGATCGATTTTGATCGCTGTCGCAAGCGCAAACCGGCCATGTTCTGGCAGCAGGCCAACCTGGATCGGCTGCTGCGCTCCTTCCGCAAGTTGCAAGCCCAGCGCCACATGGCGGATTTCGAGGACGTGTTCTGGCACTCGCTGCTGGCCGCTTACCATCGCAATCTGGCAGAGCGCTATTCGCGCGGGGAACGCGCATGAACCTGGCCTTGCGTTTTCTCGGCGTCGGCAATGCCCAGGCCGTTGCACTGGGTTCGGCATGCGCGGTGATCGAGCGTGACGGTTCGCCCCTGCTGATGATCGATTGCGGTCCCGATGCGCTGACCGCCTTTCTTGAACGTTATCAATCCGCACCGTCCGCACTGTTTCTCACCCACGCGCACATGGACCATGTGGGTGGACTTGAACGCCTGTTTTTCAAGACTTGGTTCGATGGCGAGCGTCGCGGCAAATTGCGCGTGTACGCGCACGCGGCATTGATTCCGGTCTTGCAGTCGCGGGTGGCGGATTATCCGGAAGTGCTGGCCGAAGGCGGTGCAAATTTCTGGGATGCCTTTCAGTTGATTCCGGTTTCACGCGGCTTCTGGCACGAGGGCTTGTGGTTCGATGTTTTCCCCACCCGCCATCACGCGCCGATGACGTCGTTTGGCCTGGCCTTGCGTGGCAGCGTGGTGTGGACGGGGGATACGCGCCCGCTTCCCGAGGCCCTGTCGGCCGTGGCCGCAGCCGGTGAGTTGGTCGCCCATGATTGCGTGCTGCAAGGAAACCCCTCGCACAGCGGGGTGGATGACATCGAACGCGAGTATCCGGCTGCATTGCGCGAGCGGCTGGTGCTCTACCACTACGGATCGCCCGAGGAGGCCGATGCGCTGCGTGGGCGGGGCTATCGGGTCGCTGAGCGCGGCGAAGGCATTGCCTTGGCAAATCCACATGCCGAGGCGGTGCTGGCCAGCCGGAGTTGCGGCTGATGGCGGGGTCGATTCCGCTCAAGGTGGAAACCTTGCCCTTGCTCGACCGGCGCCGGCGGGTGCTCAGCGACCTGCGCATTTCCGTGATCGATCGCTGCAACTTTCGCTGTCCCTATTGCATGCCGGAGGGAAACTACCCGCTGGATCACGCATTTCTGGAAAAAGCCGAGCGCATGCGCTTCGAGGAAATCGAGCGTCTGGCGCGAATCTTCGTGGGCCTGGGTGTGCGCAAGATCCGCCTGACCGGTGGCGAGCCCCTGCTGCGACGCGAGTTGCCCAAGCTGGTTGCCGGGCTTGCAGGCATCGAGTCGCTGGAAGACCTGGCGCTCACCAGCAATGGCAGCCTGTTGCCGCGCATGGCCGCGGATCTGCACACCGCAGGTCTGAAGCGCATCACCCTGAGCATGGATTCGCTCGATCCGCAGACGTATCGGGAAATGTCCGGCGGGCGCGGTGATGTGGCCGATCTGCATGCCGCCATCGCCGCTGCGGTCGATGCGGGATTCGCCACGCTCAAGCTCAACGTGGTGGTCATGCGCGGGATCAATGACCATCAGGTTGCGGACATGGTTGCCCATTTCCGCGGCAGTGGCCACGTGCTGCGTTTCATCGAATACATGGATGTCGGCACCTGCAACGGCTGGAAGCCGGAGTTGGTCGTACCCAGTGCCGAATTGCGGGAGCGGATCGGGCAGCGCTGGCCGCTACGCGCACTGCCGGCCACGCATGCCGGTGAAGTTGCAGAGCGCTGGCAGCTTGTCGATGGCAGTGCCGAAATCGGATTCATCAGTTCGGTGAGTGAACCGTTCTGCGGCGATTGCACGCGCGCGCGCTTGTCCGCCGATGGCAGGCTCTACACCTGCCTGTTCGCCAGCACCGGCCATGACCTGCTCGGGCCGATGCGCGCCGGTGCGACGGATGCCGAACTGGCCAATCGGATTTCGGCAGTGTGGTCATCCCGCGATGATCGCTACAGCGAGATTCGAAATGCGGCCAGCGGCCTCGCTCGCCAACGGGTGGAGATGTACGAGATCGGCGGCTGATGGGTGCCATGGATGACAGGGCGTGCAACGCCCCGTAGAGTCCGGTTTCCTTTTCACCACGAATCCGCGATATGCCCCGGAAACTTACCCATGTCACTGCTGAAGGCCGCCCCGGCATGGTCGACGTCGGTGCCAAGCGGACAAGTCGTCGTCGGGCACTGGCCAGCGCACGCGTGGTTTTTCCTGCGCATGTGGCCAGGACGCTTCGCGCCGGTGAGTGGAAGTCGGCCAAGGGTTCCGTGCTCGACACCGCCATCATTGCCGGCACCATGGCGGTGAAGAAGACGCACGAGCTGATCCCGTTTTGCCACCCACTGGCCATCGATGGTTGTCGATTCGAGATGGAATTCGAGACCGATAACGAGCTGGTGATTCGTTGCGAGGTGTCCATAGCGCATCGCACCGGCGTGGAGATGGAGGCATTGACCGGCGCGGGCGTTGCGGCACTGACCGTTTACGACATGTGCAAGGCGCTGAGCCATGAGATCGTGATCAGCGAGTTGCGGCTGATCGACAAGCAGGGCGGCAAGCGCAACGTACGCGGGGGCAAGGCGCGGTGAGAATCCGTTTGCTCTATTTCGCCAGTCTGGCCGATTGCGCGGGCCGTGCCAGCGAAGATGTGGAGTCCGCGGCCGTGCATCCGTCCGCGCTGTATGCCGAGGTCGGCAAGCGGCATGGATTCGCCATGGATGCCACGCGTTTGCGCGTTGCCGTCAACGGCAAGCTGGTCGACTGGCTGCAACCGCTGGCTGACGGCGATGAAGTGGTTTTCCTGCCCCCGGTGTCCGGCGGATGAACCGTTTTCGCCTGTCCGCAGGGGCCATCGATGGCGATCTGGAGAAGCGCGCGCTCACCGCGGAATCCGCGGGCGCTTGCGTGTGCTTTGAGGGCTGGGTGCGCAATGCCAACGATGGCCGCGATGTCCGGCGTCTTGACTACCAGGCCTTCGAGTCATTGGCGTTGAGCGAAGGCGAACGCATTCTTGTCGAGGCGAAGCAGCGGTTCGGATTGTGCGCAGCCAGCGCCGTGCACCGGATCGGCAGCTTGGGGGTCGGCGAACTTGCCGTGTGGGTTGGCGTGAGCGCGGGTCATCGCGATGCCGCCTTTGCTGCCTGCCGCTGGATCATCGACGAGATCAAGCAGCATGTGCCGATATGGAAGAATGAACACTACGCGGATGGCGAATCGGGCTGGCTGCATCCCTGATGCTTGCGTCGAATCAATGGCTGATTCGCGCGGAAAAGCGCATCAAGCCACTCCGCTGAGGATCGCGACGAGGTGTGCAATGGCGTGCGCAAGGAAGGCGCACTCCAGGCCCCATCGCCAGTACACGAAACCGAACAGGAATCCGGGAACCGTGTTGCCGATCAGCACATAGGCAAGGATGTCGGGTGAAAGTTGAAACCCCATGGCAGCGACCGCCGGCAGGTGGCCAATCGCAAACAACACGGCGGCAAGCAGGATTGCGCTGATGAAGCAGGCGGCGTGCGGAACGCCTTTGCGCTTCTGTACCAGCCGCCATGCCAGCCAGGCCAGCAATGTCATCAAGCCCCAGCGCATCAGGATCTCTTCGGTGATCCCACCGTAGAGGAGGCGCGCTGCTACCGGAATCCGCAGCTTTGCGCTGGCTGCGAGGATCTCGGGCGGAGCGAAATGCAGCGCAGCCATCAGGACTGCTCCTGAGGCCAGACCGGCCAACAATCCGGGAAGCAACTGTGGTTTGAGTGCTTCCCACACGCCCGAACCGGAAACTGCCGCCGCAGCGACCGGCGCGTGCAACCCCAGTGGCGCCGAAAGAGCGATGCCCATCCAAACCGCGAGGGCGAGCAGCACGCCACTCTGGGCGAGACTTGCCGCAAGCAGGACGCCTTGCGGAAGCGGGGAGTGCGCCTGGGCCAGCAATTGCGGTACCACGGTGAGAGTGAGCACCACGACGCCCAACATGCCGGCGATCCAAAGCACAACGCCCTGATGGAGTCTTGAATCCTGGGTCATTCGATCTCCCTTGGCCAATGCAAGCCTTCGTCCACGAGATTATGCCGTGTGCGTGATTGCCATTGAACCCAAAGTCGTTCGACCCTCGCCAACGCTGATCAGCGTTGACCTGGTTCATCGCGCGGTGAACAGCAGGCTGAGCTACAAACTGGCTGCCACCGTCTTGGGTCTGAAACTGCACAGATCGCGAATCAGGCAATCGGGGCATTTGGGCTTGCGCGCGATGCACACATAGCGACCGTGCAGGATCAGCCAATGGTGGGCGTCGCGCTTGAATTCGTCGGGGATGACCTTGAGCAACGTGTCCTCGACCTGGCGTACGGTCTTGCCCTTGGCCAGGCCCGTGCGGTTGGCGACGCGGAAGATGTGGGTGTCCACGGCGATGGTGGGTTCGCCGAACGCCGTGTTGAGCACCACGTTGGCGGTTTTGCGACCCACACCGGGAAGTGCTTCCAGCGCGGCTCGATCACGCGGCACCTGGCCTGCATGGTGTTCAACCAGCATGCGGCAACAGGCGATGACGTTCCGCGCTTTGGTGTTGAACAAGCCAATGCTCGATATGTGACGCTTGAGCGCTGCTTCGCCAAGATCAAGGATGGCCTGCGGCGTGTTGGCGACGGGAAACAACCTGCGCGTGGCCTTGTTGACGCCGACATCGGTGGCCTGAGCCGAGAGGATCACGGCAATGAGCAATTCGAATGGCGTGGTGTAGATGAGCTCGGTGGTGGGCCTGGGGTTGTACTCGCGAAGACGCGTGAAGAGCTCGATGACGTGTTCGCGCTTCATGCGACGGAGCCTACTTGCCGTCTGCCGATCGGCCGGCACGTTTGGCCTTGCCACGGGCAATGGCTTCCAGCACGGCGCTGCGGGTGATCGGTACAGCGGGCGTTGGACTTTCCTGCACATTGCCACGCAGGCGCTGCGCGCGCTGCTGCTGTTTGAGATCAAGGCGACGGTTGCGGGCATCGAAGCGGCGGCGCGCATGCTGCGCACGTTGCATGAGTTCCGGGCGGGAAAGCGGTTCATCGCCGCGCATCTGCATGCTGATGCAGTCCACCGGACAGGCCGGAACACACAAATCGCATCCGGTGCATTCGGCATCGATGATGCTGTGCATGCGCTTGGATGCGCCGAGGATGGCATCGACCGGGCAGGCCTGGATGCATTTGGTGCAGCCGATGCAAGCCTCCTCGTCGATCACCGCAATCGTCGGTGGCGCTTCATGGCCGAACGACGGGTTGAGCGGCTTTGTAGCGCGTCCCAGCAATGCGGCCAGGGCATCGACACCGGCCTGTCCGCCGGGTGGGCATTGGTCGATGTCCGCATCGCCGCGCGCAATGGCCTCGGCATAGGGCCGACAGGCCGGGTATCCGCAACGCGTGCACTGGGTTTGCGGGAGCAGGTCGAGAATGCTTGAGCTGCTCTCCGACTTCATGGGATGGAATCCATCAGGGCGCGCTCGGCTTCACGCTGTTGTACACAGAAGGGTTTGTCGGGAGTCTCGCGCCATGTGGCCTGGCAGGTGCGGCAGCGATATCTGCCGATGATCAGATAGCGGAACAGGGGAGGGATGAGCATGACCGTGTGTACACCCATCCAAAGCACAACATAGAACCCAATGGCGTATTCCGATGCGAGCAGGAATCCGCTGATCATGAAGAAGAGGATGTAGATCAGGAAAAGTGTCCTTCGTGGGCTGGGATCTGGCTCGCCAGAGCGTTCACCGCAATTCGGACATTGGGGGATATCGCAATCTTCCGCGGGCAGATCAAACGCGCCATTTCGGAATCTGTCACGGATGTCGATTGCCTGATCCAATTGGCTCGAGGGAACGACGACGCGGAATCCCCCATAGAAAATGATGTAGAACCAGTCCTGGCGCACGAAATTCTCATCGAACAAATGCGCGTCCAGCGCGTTTGCGCGCAACAGTGCAACCAGCGCGAGGCCATCGAGATACTCAAATGTTCGCTCAACACAGCGCACTGGGCGATTCCCGGGGCTGCTCAGCGCACGGTCGCGCCGGCCGCTGCGCCGTCATCCACGTCCAGCAACTTGAGATCGTCGCCACCGTTTCCAGCCGAAAGGATCATGCCCTCGGATACACCGAAGCGCATCTTGCGAGGCGCCAGGTTGGCGATGAAGACAACCTTCCGACCAACCAGTTTTTCCGGTTCGGCGTAGGCGGCACGGATTCCGGAGAAGATCTGGCGCTCGCCGAGATCCCCGGCATCGAGCTTGAAGCGCAGCAGTTTGTCGGAGCCATCCACGAAGGCACATTCGAGCACCGTGCCGATGCGCAAGTCGAGCTTGCTGAAATCCTCGATGGAGATCGTGTTGCCCGTGGCTTCGGCCTTCGGCGCGGCGGCTGCGGGCTCGGGTGTGGAAGCAGGCGCAGGCGCGGCGGCCAGGGAGTCCCGGGATTGTTCAATCATGGCGTCAATTTGCTTGGGGTCCACGCGGGTGGCGAGGGGCTGGTAGGGAAGAATGACGTGGTCGGCCAGGTGCGTACCGATCGCATCGAAGCGCGCAAACGCGTCATCGGGCAGTGCAAGAAACCTGCGCGCAGCGCCAATGATGGAAGGCAGGATGGGGTTCAGCGCGCAGGCCAGGGCGCGGAACAGGTTGATGCCGGTGCTAAGGACCACATGCAGTTCATCGCGGCGCGCCGGATCCTTGGCCAGCGCCCACGGTGCGGCTTCGGCAATGTATTCATTGGCGCGATCGGCCACCGCCATGATCTGGGAAATGGCGCGGTTGAAGTCGTCGCGTGCGTAGTTGCCCACGGCCTGCATCAACTGCTCGCTGGATTGGTCGAGCAGGGTGGAAGCTCTGGACACGAAGATTGGAACGGTTGCGTCGGGCTTGTTCGACCAGAAAGCCGCAGCCAGGCGATTGCCGAAATGGGTTTCCAGCAGTTTCGCGCAGCGACTGGCGATGTTGACGAACTTTCCGACAATGTCCGCGCTGATGCGCTGGGTGAAGTCTTCCAGGTTCAAGTCAAGGTCGACCACGCCGCCGGAGGATTTGGTCGCAAAGTAGTAACGCAGGTAGTCCGGACTGAGGCCGACATCCAGCCAGGTGCGGGCAAGGATGAAGGTGCCGCGTGATTTGGACATCTTCTCGCCGTTGACGGTGAGGTAGCCGTTCACGTGCAAGGCGGTGGGTACGCGGAAATTCGCGCCGTGCAGCATGGCCGGCCAGAACAGGCCATGGAAATTGACGATGTCCTTGCCGATGAAATGATGCAGTTCGGCCGTGCTGTCGGCGGCGAGAAACTCGTCGAAGTTGTAACCGCGCGCTGCGCACAGTGCCTTGAAACTGGCCAGGTAGCCAACCGGCGCATCCAGCCAGACATAAAAAAACTTGCCCGGTTCATCGGGAATGGGGAAGCCGAAATACGGCGCATCACGCGAGATGTCCCAGTCGCGCAGGCCACCTTCGGCATTCAGCCATTCCCCGAGCTTTGCAATCACTCCGGGGTGGGCAACCACTGCGCCGCCGGTGAGCTTGCCGGCAAACCAGTCACGCAGCAGGTTCTCGAAATGCCCGACGGTGAAGAAGAAATGCTCGGAGTCGCGCAGCACGGGCTCGGCACCGGACATCACCGAGCGCGGGTTCTTCAGGTCGGTGGGTGCGTAGGTGGCGCCACAGTTTTCGCAGTTGTCGCCGTACTGGTCGGCGGTTCCGCAGTTCGGGCACTCGCCGCGGATGTAGCGGTCCGGCAGGAACATCTGCTTGACCGGATCAAACAGCTGCTGGATCGAGCGGCGCGCAATATGGCCGCCTTCCTTCAAGCGGTGATAGATGGATTCCGACAGTTCCCGGTTTTCCACCGAATGGGTGGAATGGTAATGGTCGAATGCGACGCCAAAATCCGCAAAGTCGCGCTCGTGGGAAACCTGGATCGGCTTGATGAATTCTTCGGGACTCAGGCCGGCCTTTTCCGCAGCCAGCATGATCGGCGTACCGTGAGCGTCGTCGGCGCACACGTAGTGCACGGTATGACCGCACATGCGCTGTGCGCGTACCCAGATGTCGGCTTGCACATAGCCCACCAGGTGACCGATATGCAGGTGGCCATTGGCGTAGGGCAGGGCATTGCTAACCAGGATCTTGCGTGCCGCTTTGCTCATTGCGTGGGGATTCCGCGCTGTTCAAGACGCGGAATTATCGCATGCGCACTATCCGGGATGGGCTGCCGGTCATGCGCTGACCGCTGCCGGATCCCGCATCAGAGCGTGCAGCCGTAGTCGCTCACCTTCTTGGCGCGCAGCGCACGGGCGCGCTTGCAATGGTTGGCAATGCGCAAACCGTCCACGCCGCGAGCGATGTTGCCTTTGATCGAGCGCATGGCGGCATAGAGGTCGCGCGCCGCCGCCTTGCGCGCCTCACCGGCGGTATTCCTGTTGAGGCATTGCCGGTAAGCCTCCATGAAATCATCGCAATCCGGATAGCCGGTCTTGGCAAAGGGAGCAATTTCGTCGTTGAGAGGCGGTGGCGGCTCGCTGGATACCCGCACTTCGGGCGTGGACGCTGGCGGCATGGCCTGTGCGGGTGGCGGAACCGGCGCAGGCTGGGTTTGTGCCGGTGCGGTCGACGTGGAGGGAATGCCCGAAGGCTGTTCCTTGCTGCAGGCAGAAAGAATCAGCGCAACCAGAACAAACAGGCAGATGGGGACGGACTTCGTCATTGTTGCTTCCACGATTGGAGAACACGAATTGCTTGGACTTCATGCCAGAGCATGAGTTCGATGCTGAACAGGATCAACCAGTATCGGCGAGCAGTCCTTCAATCTGCGTCATACTAAGCACCTTTTGAACGTTGATCGAATCCATGAGCAATCCAGTCGACGAACGGGCGCGCCAGATCCTGTCCACCATTCCGGATCCGCACAGCGGACAGGACCTGGTGACATCCGGGGCAGTGCGCGGAATTGGCGTATCGGACGCCAGGGTTTCCGTGGACATCCAGCTGGGCTATCCCGCGCTATCCTGGCAGGCCGATCTCGCCGCGCAAATCAAATCCGCGCTCGAAGCGGATGCATCCATCGAATCGGCATCGGTCGGTGTTTCCTGCCGCGTGGGAGCACATCGGGTCCAGCAGGGACTCACGCCATTGCCGGGCATCCGCAATGTCATTGCGGTCGCCTCCGGCAAGGGCGGAGTCGGCAAATCCACGGTTTCCGCCAACCTGGCCCTCGCCTTGCGTGCCGAAGGTGCCAGCGTCGGCATCCTCGATGCGGACATTTACGGTCCCAGCCAGCCGCGCATGCTGGGGCTGTCCGGCAAGCCGGACACCAAGGACGGCAACCGGATTGAACCCAAGGTCAATCATGGAATCCAGGTGATGTCGATCGGCTTCCTGATCGATGAAGACACGCCGATGATCTGGCGCGGACCGATGGTGACCCAGGCCTTGCAGCAGTTGCTGACCGATACGAACTGGGTGGACCTGGACTATCTGGTCATTGATCTTCCACCCGGCACCGGCGACATCCAGTTGACCTTGTGCCAGCGCGTGCCGGTCTCCGGTGCTGTCATCGTCACCACGCCGCAAGACATCGCGCTGCTGGATGCGCGCCGTGCGCTCAAGATGTTCGAAAAGGTCAACGTGCCGGTGCTCGGCATCATCGAGAACATGTCCACCCACATCTGTTCGAACTGTGGTCACGAGGAGCATGTGTTCGGCGAGGGCGGCGGATTGCGCATGGCAGCGCAGTACGGCGTGCCGATGCTTGGCAGCCTGCCGCTCGACATCCGCATCCGCGAGCAGGCCGATGGCGGACAGCCGACCGTGGTGGCCATGCCGGATTCGGACATCGCGGCCCGCTACCGGGAAATTGCGCGCAACGCGGCGGCGCGACTTTCGCTGCAGGCACGCAACAAGGCCATCCAGTTTCCAAAGATCGTGGTCGAGAACGGTTGAGTGGCATGCCCGGCTGGATTCGCATCCTGTGTTGTCTGGGTCTCCTGTTTGCGGCACACGCGTCGCGGGCAACGTCGGAAGTGGAGAAATTGCTGGATGCGGCAATCGCCCAGGTGGGCGTCACCACGTCCTACGATCCGGCTTACGTCCCTCTCGCTTACCCCGGAGGCGATGTTCCGCTTGAACGTGGCGTTTGCAGCGATGTGCTGATCCGGGCATTTCGCGCCGTGGATGTGGACCTGCAGGTGCAAGTCCACGAGGACATGAGCGCGCATTTTTCGAAGTACCCGCGGCTTTGGGGCTTGCGGCGGGCCGATGCCAACATCGACCACCGCCGCGTTCCGAACCTGGAAACCTGGTTCAATCGGCGCGGCAAGGCCTTGCCACTGCGCGGTGATGCGTCGGATTTTCTGCCCGGCGACGTGGTTTCCTGGCGTCTGGACAATGGCTTGCCGCATGTTGGCCTGGTCTTGCGCCAGCGCAGTGCTGACGGTGCGCGTCCCTTGGTCATCCACAACATCGGTGCCGGCACCCAAGTTGAAGACGTGCTGTTGCAGTGGAAGATCAACGGTCATTTCCGCTATTTTCCCGTCCCCACCTCCACCCCCGCGCATTGACGACGGCCTATCGGCAGGTCTGTCCGGGCGCAACCGTTCAACTTGAGAGAAACCTGCATGAGCATCAAATCGGACCACTGGATTCGGCGCATGGCCGCGCAACACGGGATGATCGAGCCGTTCGAACCCGAGCAGGTGAAGCTGAATGCGTCGGGAGGACGCCTGATTTCCTACGGCACGTCGAGCTACGGCTACGACGTGCGCTGCGCCGCCGAGTTCAAGATCTTCACCAACATCAATTCGACCATTGTCGATCCCAAGCAGTTCGACTCCGGAAACTTTGTCGACTTCAACGGCGAGGTCTGCATCATTCCGCCCAATTCCTTTGCCCTGGCGCGGACGGTCGAGTATTTCCGCATTCCGCGCAATGTGCTGACCATCTGCCTCGGGAAATCCACCTACGCGCGCTGCGGCATCATCGTGAATGTCACCCCTCTGGAACCGGAGTGGGAAGGCCATGTGACCCTGGAATTCTCGAACACCACGCCGCTTCCGGCCCGGATCTATGCCAATGAGGGTGTGGCGCAGATGCTGTTCCTCGAATCCGACGAAGTATGCGGCACCAGCTACAAGGACCGTGGGGGCAAATACCAGGGCCAGCGTGGCGTCACCTTGCCGCGGACCTGAGCATCGGTGGTAGGCTTGAATACTTGATCTGGCCTGGAGATTGGTTTCATGGGTGCTGCTTCCCCGCGTTCGCTGTTTCGCCTTTTCGCCATGGCATGTGTCCTGGCACTCGTCAGCGCTTGTGCCGGCGGAAGACTCACGGAAAAGAACATGGCGCCGGTAGTTGTTCCCGCGACCTATGACGTGATTCTCACGGCGGCGAAGGAAGGGCAGTTCGACTACTTGGAGGCGCCGCTGACCCCGGCGGACCTGCGCGCGGCCCTGAACTACCGCAAGGAGCAGAACCTGCCGATGAAGACAGTGCTTCTGAAGCGCGGCGAAAAAGCGCGCATCAAGGACACCCACATTGTTGCCCTGGCCAGGATCGCAGTGGCACTCGGATTCACGGCGTATATCCAGGAAAAAGACGAGATCCAGGAAATTCGTGCCGAGAAGAGTTCGGACCAATAGGAGAGACGCTCATGCAAAGCACATTTCGGCAGTTCCGCAATTTGGTGGCCGTAACCCTGGCCGGACTCTTTATGGCAGTTGCCGTGCAAGCTTCGGAAATCAAGGACTCACGAGCGATTGTCAAGCCGGTCAAGGGTGATCAGTACGAGATCGGTGGCTACACGTTTGGGAAGGCTGAACTTTTTGGTTACATCAGTGACCTCAAGGAAACCAGGAAGATCACCGGAATCGTGTTGAAGAATGGCAAGCGTGACGACAACACGGCAAGCGAAGAGCAGCGGCATTCCATTGTCAGCATCGGCAAGACCTTGCAGCTTGAAACCTTCATCCAGGAAGGCAAGGAGCTTGCGCCGTTGGCGGATGAGTCGGCTCCAGTTGACGAGTCGATGCCGGTCAAGGAATAGGTTGCACGTTTCATTGCAGGAAAAGCATGGATGGCATTTCGCAAGGCCAAAGTCAGCGACGCGTTGGCTGCTTTGCGCCTGTGCTTTTTTCCTGGCGGTCGGTTCGGCGTCGGCCGCCAATCCCCTGACGGTCTGGAAGGAGCGCCTGTTTGGCAGGGATGGCGCAGAACCGGTGGTGCGCGATGCGCCTGATGAGGGCGTGGTTGTGCTGGGATTGAACCGGCCAGAGCGCATCCACGTCGATACCCGCAATGGTTCGCGCAAGTTTCCCAAGGGCGAAAGTCATTTCCGCGAGATCGAACTCAGCCGTGAGTACGAGCACATTGCCGTGCGTGTCCAGGTGATTGCCACGAGCAATCCGAAAGGTCGCGGCAATGCCGTGTACAAGCCGATCCTGTATGTGCTCGACGACAAGGGCGAGGTCCGTGCGGAAAAGCTGGTCGAGCCTTTGCACCTGGATATCCGGCCATTCAAGCCAACCCGTCTGCTCGCTTGCGTCGCCCTGGACAAGGTGCGCCGCCTGGCTCTGGCAACGCCGGATGTGGCCTTGAAGAAATCCTTTCAGTCCGACTCGCGCAGCAAGCTGAAATCCTCGAACAAGAGCGCGTTCTATTACTCGACGGATGCGGTCAAGGTGCAGATGCCATTCATTGACAGTGGCGATATCGTGCTCGAAGTGATCAGTGCCACGAAAAAAGGTGAAGGTTGCTGAGTGATTCAGTGCGTGGCGCCACCGGCAACGCGAAGATCCTCGCCCGTGCGCAGGGCGCAGGCGATGGCAAGACGCAGGCCATGGACCATGGTTTCCAGCGGCATGCCCTTGTCCGGTGCGTGCCTCTCGGCTTGCTCGGTCATCCAAGGCACATGGATGAATCCACCACGCACCTGCGGATGTTCAGTCGCAAGCAAGTGCGCAAGCCAATAGAAAACCTGGTTGCAGACGAAGCTGCCGGCGCTCAGTGACAGGGAGACTGGCACCGCCGATTCCCGCAGGCAGGCATGCATCGCCTTGAGCGGGAGACTGGAAAAGTACGCGCCCGGGCCATTGTCCAGCACCGGGGTGTCCATCGGCTGCAAACCGCGATTGTCGGCGATGCGGGCGTCGATGAGATTGATGGCCACGCGCTCCAGCGAGATGTCCGCTCGTCCGCCTGCCTGGCCGAGTGCAATCACCAGTGCCGGGCGATGGTCTTCCAGGGCCTGCGCAAGGTGGATGGGTGCGTCCTCGAAGGACACGGGCAGGACTGCGCCGGCGATGCGATGTCCTTCAATGATCTCGCCCTCGAGCGCACGCACGATGCACTCGGAAGGATTGACGGTTTCCTCCGCGAACGGCTCGAAACCGGTGATCAATACGCAGGGCACATTCATCGAAACACCAGCAGAAGCATGAGCAGGATATTGGCGAGCATCAGCGCCAGCGCGGTCGGTACCTGTGAGCGGATCACGCCGTACTGGTCGGGTAATTCAAGCAGCACGGCGGGCACGATATTGAAGTTGGCGGCCATCGGAGTCAGCAGGGTTCCGCAGTAGCCGGTGAGCATGCCGATGGCACCGAGGATGGCCGGATCGGCACCATGCTGGTGGATCAGCAAGGGCAGCCCGATGCCCGCCATCATCACTGGAAACGCGGCAAACGCATTGCCCATGATGACGGTGAAGAAAACCATGCCGAGTGCGAATGCGAGCAGGCAGGCAAGGCGACTGTCGACGGGAATCAGGGCGCTGGTCAGTGCCGCGATGGCATCACCGACCCCGGTTGCAGCGAACACGCCACCCAGGGTCGCCAACACCATCGGCAGCAACACGGCCCAGCCCAGTGCATCGAGAAGGTGCCTGCCCTGATGGATGGCCTCGACTGCGGGAGCGCGCGTTACACGCAAGGCAGCAATCAGCGCCAGCAAACTGGCGACCCCCAGCGCCGAGAGAGTCAGGGCCTTGGGATCAAGCAGGTCCAGGCCCTGCTTGGAAAGCGCTCCGGCGCCGAAGTAAAGGATCAGGGTGAAGGCGGGAATGGCCAAGGCCGGCATGAACAATCGGTTGCCGAGGCGCAAGGATTCGCTGTCGCGGCGCGCGTGTTCTTCCGCACTGTCCTCGCGGACGGAAAGACGGCTGCGCGATGCGAGCAGGCCAAGGGCAATGACGGCAAGTCCCATGGCCTGTGCGGGCCAGGTCGATCCCCGCTGGTGGGCGTCCAGCACGAAATTGCCGAACAGGAAGGGTGCCGAGAGCACCAGCCAGAAGGCGCCCATGGCATGGCGCCGCTCGCGAAGATTGAGCCACGCGCTGACGATCAGCAGCGCGCCCACCAGCCAGTAGAGATACTCAACGCGCAGCATCGTCGGTGCCTCCGGCCCCGGAAGCCGCACGCTCACGCAGCAGCCGCTTCTGCAGGAAATGCAGGCGGACGGAATGGATCACGAAGGCACACACGGCGGTGGGCAGTGCCCACAGCGAGATGGCCAGGGGTTCCAGGGCGATGCCGTTGCTGGCAAAGAATCCCTGGATCAGCAACACGGCGCCGAAGGCCATGAACACGTCTTCACCAAAGAACAGGCCGACGTTGTCGGTTGCCGCGGCGCTGGCACGTACCGCATTGCGCTCGGCATCGCTGAGTTCACCGTCCAGCGTGCGTTCGGCGGCTGCCTCGCTCATCGGCGCCAGCAGCGGACGCACCGTCTGTGGGTGGCCGGCAACATGGGTCAAGCCGGTCATGCTGATCAATTGCCTGGCGGCGAGATAGGTGATCTGCAGACGTGCGAGGGTGAGTCCACGAAAACCCGCAATCCAGCGCTTGGCGCGCTCGCGCAGACCGTGATGTTCAAGCACGCCAATCGCCGGCAGGGTGAGTAGAAACAGGAGCAGCACGCGATTTTCCACGAACGTCTTGCCGAGCAGGGCAAGCAGATCGGGCAGGCTGACACCGGCAGCCAGTCCGCTGGCCAAACCGGCGGCAACGACGACCAGAACGGGATTGCGACGCAACGCGAATCCGCCAATGACAACGGCCACGCCAATCAGCGGCCAGTAATTGAGTTCAGGGGACATGCTGGGGAATTCCGCATCGGGAAAATGGAACCAGGAATCGGCCGTGGATTGGGCGAAATCGAGGCCAGCGCGGGCGGGTCATCGCTGAAGGCATCGCACCATCACTCCGGCATCATCGAAAGCGGCGCGCAAGCTGCCGGCAAAGCCCGCGGCATCGCTGCCGTCACCGTGCAGGCACAGGGTGTCGGCGTGAACGCGCAGTGCAGTGCCATCGATACAGGCGATGCTCTCTCCACGCACGATGGCCAGTGCTTGCGCGATGGCGGCATCGACCGATTCGATCACGGCCCCCGGCTGGCCGCGTGGCGCGAGGCTGCCATCGGATTGATAGCGCCGATCAGTGAATGCTTCATGCGCAATGCGCAGGCCATGAGCAAGGCCGGCGGTGATCAACCGGCTGCCGGCCAAGCCAACCAGAATCAGATTGGAGTCAAATGCACGCACCGCTTCGGCGATGGCATCGGCAAGCACCGCATCCGCCGCGGCCTGGTTGTACAAGGCACCGTGCGGCTTGACGTGGACGAGGGCTACACCTTCGGCCAGGGCGATTTCGGCAATGCGTTCGAGTTGTTCGTGAAGCAGGCTGCGGATCTGCTCGCGCGAGAGAGCAAGCGCACGTCGACCAAAGTGCTCGCGATCGGCATAACCCGGATGTGCGCCGGCACTGACGCCATGCGCGGCGCAGAGCCTGAGCGTTGCGCGCATGCTGGCGATGTCACCGGCATGCGCGCCACAGGCAATGTTGGCCGAACTGATGAACGGCATGACATCGGCATCGTTTGCGCAGCCTTCGCCGAGGTCGCAGTTGAAGTCGATGCTGCGCTGCATTTTGCGCGCTCGCTCAGGGTTTGGAGGCCGTGGCAGGTTGCCAAAGCACGGCCTCGGCTTTGCCGCCGAGCATTTGCGCGCGCACCAGCGGAATAGGCGGTCCGCCGAATGCGAGGAAGGCATCATGGAAGGCCTTCCAGCCCTGGCGCCCGCCGTGCCTGGCAGTCCAATCCTCACGCAGTTGCATGATCATCAACTTGCCCATGGTGTAGTTGAGATAGCCCGGGTCCCAGGTTCCGCGCGAGGCTTGCTGGCGTGCATTGCCGGGATCCTGATAGGCCTTCTCGCGGAACAGGCGCTCGGATTCCTCCATGCTCATGCCACCGGTGTGCATGCCAATGGCGGAAACAAAGCGCACGTTGCGCAGCAGCGCGTTGCTCAACTGGCCGATATGCGCCTCGGGGGATGAATCCTCCAGCCCGGCATCGAACATCATTTCCTCGGTGTAATGCGCCCAACCCTCGGTGTAGGCATAGCCGGCAAACAGGCGGCCAAATATCCAGTTGGAGCGGTTCACATGCAGGAAGTGCAGGAAGTGGCCCGGCCATACCTCGTGCACCGAGGTGAACAAGAGATCCGTGCGTGCCGGGATGTAGGCATCCTGCTCGGCCTGGGACCAGGTCGGATCGGGCGGCGCAATGTAGTAGGTTGACGGCAGGTTCTTCTCGTAGGGACCCGGGATCTCGATGTAGGCAAAATTCGAGCGGTTGAATGGTGGTGCCTCCGCCACCAGCGCCTCCTCGTTGCCCGGGATGGTTACCAGATCCTTGTCGATGACGAACTTGCGCAGGTCGACCAGTTGCCGGCGGGCTTCCTCGACCGCGCCGTCTTTGGGTTTGAGTTGCGCCTGCTTGTGCATGCATTCCTCGATGCTCTTGCCGGGCGCAAACGCATCGCAGGCGGACTTCAGCGCAGCCAGGTTGCGTTCAAGGTCTGCTTCGCCAATGGCCTTGAGCGTGTCCAGCGGAGTGTCCACGCGTTCGTTGGCGTACAGCATGCGGCTGAACTTTTCCGCGCCAAGGGCGAAGTCCTGGGTTGCGCTCGGCAATTGCGCGATGTACCAGTCGGCCATCTCCCGCGTGGCCTTGATGGCAGCGGCATTGGAAGCCTTCAATCGCGCTTGCAGGTCGGCGTCTTCAATCTCTGCGAAAATGCCTGGCACGTCATCGGCAAAGAAGCTTGAGTATCCGGCAAACATGTCGCGGCCCAGTTCGATGTAGGACTTGGGCAGCGGCGTGCGCATGTTGGCACGCATCTGTTCGATGGCCTTGGGCAGGGCTTCCTGGTAGCTCACGAACGCTTCCATGCGCTGGGCGAGCGGAGCATAGGGCCGGGTCAGGTACATGCTGGGCGAGAAGTCACCTGCGTAGAACAAGGGATTGTTGTACGGGAAACCCGATTCCTCGAGGGTGAACAGTTGGCCGTCGATGACGGCCGTCACGTATTCGCGCTGGAAGCGTTGCGTGGCATCGAGGCGGTCATCACCGAATGCGGTGATGGCATTGCGCTGCTCATGCAGCCAGAGTGCATTCGCATCCAGGCTGGCCTGGCTGTAGTCAGGTAATTTGCCGTCGTATTCGTGCTTGCCGGCATTGGCGGCGAAGGTGGGGTAGCGATCAAAGAATCCGGCGATGAACTGCTCGACGGCCTGGTCCCATTCGACGCTGATCGAAGTCGTTGCATTGGGCGTGCTTGCCGGCGCCGGGGCCGGTCCGTTGCCGGCAGGTTTGGATTGGCATGCGCAAAGCACACCGATCGAAATGGCAAGCAGCGCGCAGCGTGCATGGGAACGGATCATGAGCCTCTCTCCGGGAACAGGAATGGCTGAGCCTATCAGGCTTGGTCGGCCTGCGACACGGCAATGGCCAGGCGCGCCAGGCCCTGCTGCTGGCTGCGCCAAAGGCTGGCCGCTTGCTCGAGCGTGCATGGCACGAAGTACACGCGCTCTCCCGGGCGCAACTGTGCCAGGCGCGGCCAGTCCGCCCGGATCGCATGGCCGATACGCGGGTAGCCGCCATGCGTCTGCGCATCGGCAAGCAGAAGAATGGGATTTCCATCCGCAGGCAATTGCAGGGTTCCGGGCATCACGGGCTCGGAGATGGCTTCGCGTGGTTTGCGAAGCCGCAGGCTGGCGCCGCTCAAACGCAGGCCCTGGCGATTGCTGGCGCTGCCGATGGTCCATGCCGCCGCATGAAGCACATCGCCATCGGCGAGTTGATCGCTGCCCGGCAGCAGGCGCACAAGTGCCGGCTGCTTCAAATCCAGCTCCGGTGAGGGATTGGCCCAGCTGCGCGCGATGCGGGGCTCCGCGCAATCCGGCCGAATGCCATCGGCAAGCCGGATGCGGTCTCCCGCCAGCAGTTGGCGACCGGCAAGGCCGGGAAATCCCGCACGCAGGTCGGTGCTCGCGCTGCCCAATAGCGGATTGATCTCGAAGCCGCCGTTCACTGCAAGGTAGGCCCGTGCACCGCTGCGGCACGCACCAAAACGCAGCGTGCTGTCGGCGGCAAGATCGATGCGTCGCCAAAGCGGCAGGACGAGATCCCCGCAGTGCGCATCGATGCCTGCACCACAAATGGCGATGCGCACCGGAACGCTGAATCGAACGACGGGCCCGCGCAGGGTCATCTCCAGCAGCGGACTGCCTGGCGAATTGCCAACCAGGATATTGGCGACGGCTGCCGAGAAGGAATCGAGCACACCCGACTGACCAACGCCCAGGTGACGGTAGCCGTGGCGACCGCAATCCTGCACGGTGGTGAGCAAGCCGGGTTCAAGCACTTCCATGTTCATGCCAGCGGCTTGCCGTATTCATCGACTGCGCGGAACACCACGACATCACCCGCGGCGAGAAGCGCGGGCGGCTCGCGCTGCACATCAAACAGCCTGGCATCGGTGCGACCGATGATTTGCCAGCCGCCCGGCCCCGTGCGCGGGTAGATGCCCGTTTGCTCTCCGCCGATGCCGACACTGCCGGCCATCACCTCGGTGCGTGGTGTGGCGTGACGCGGGGTGATGAGGCTTTCATGCAAGCCGATCAGGTAGGGAAAGCCGGCGGCAAAGCCGAGCATGCCGACCTGGTAGCGCGCCGCGCAGTGGCGCCGGATTACCTCCTCAGGTCCGAGACCGGCGTGGCGGGCAACCGCATCCAGATCGGGACCGAACTCGCCGCCGTAGCGAACAGGCAGGGTGTGCACCGTTGCTGGCGCGGACGTCGCGCCAGAGAGCTCGCCTTCGGCATGCGCCAGCAGCCAGGCCTGTACCCGCTCGCGCCAGGTTTCATCGTGCGCGAGCTGGCTCAGGTCCACCTGCACGGCCAGTGTTGCAAACGCCGGGACGATCTCGATCAGCCACGAAGGCCGATGCTGTTCCAGCACACCCGCGCATGCGTGCACGCGGGCATTGGTTGCGGCGTCGATGCCGGTGCCGAAGCGCAGCAGGAATGCGTCTTCGCCCAAGGGCTCCAGCGCGAAACGCGTGTTCATCTGCCGAGCAATTGTTGCAGTTGCGCGATGCGCGCCTCGCGCGCGTCGGTTGCGTATGCCGATGGTGCGCGTCCCCACACGGGTGCGGGCCACGCAGGATCATCGCGAAACCGGGCAATCACATGCACGTGCAACTGCTCGACCACGTTGCCCAATGCAGCCACGTTGAGCTTGTGCGGATGGAAGACCTCAACCAGCGCGCGCGAGCAGCGATCAACTTCCGCATACAACTGGCCTTGTTGTGGTGGAGCAAGATCGATCAGGTCTCGCGCGCCGACAATGCGCGGAACGAGGATCAGCCAGGGAAAGCTGGAGTCGGCGTGCAGGCGCAGATCGCAAAGATCCAGCGCGGCCACGGCATGGCTGTCGGCCACAAGCCTGGGGTCGAGGACAAAGCCCGCGTTCACGGTGATGGCCCGAGGTGCCGCGCGAGAAACTCCAGCGTTCGCTGGCGGGCCAGCGTCGCGCTCGCCGGGTCGAAATCTGCGCGCAGGTCGCAATTGAAACCGTGACCGGCCGGATAGACATGCACCTCGGCATGCGGATAGGCCTTTCGGTGTCGTTCGATCGCCTCGGGCGGTATCGATGCATCGTTGGCACCGAAATGGAATTGCAGGGGCGCGGGGCAGGCTTGGTCAAGCCATGCGACATTGCGCGAGCCGTAGTAGCTGACTGCCGGCAGGCCGAGGCGGATCGCCGAGAGCAGGGCGATCGTGCCACCCCAGCAATAGCCGACGACGCCGATTTTTCCGGCAGAGGCGATGGCGTTGGCGGCACTTCCAACATCGGCGATGACATCATCGAGACTCAATTCCGCGATCAGCGCGCGACCGCGGGCAATGCCTGCGCTGTCGTAGTCGAGTTCCACGTCGTTTTCGATGTGGTCGAAGAGCGCCGGTGCGATCGCGCAATACCCCGCAGCAGCGAAGCCTTCGACCAGGGCACGGATGTGCGCATTGACGCCGAATATTTCCTGCATGATCACGAGACCGCCGCGGCAAGACCCGGTCGGCATCGCCCGATAGGCGCCAATGCAGTGCATGTCGCCGCCCGCTATGCGCAGCATTTCAGCCATGTCGCCAGGCATCCTCCAGCTTGGGTTGGACTGCGCCGTGACCTTGCGTGCAAAAAGATTCGATCTGCGACCAGCCACGGGTACCCTGGCGATGATAGCCGCATCCCGTGCAGGCGCGGCGCCTTGGCTGTGATTGCCTGAAGTCGCTATCCTGCGCGCCCACCTTAAACAGCCATTGCCCGAAGCCTTGAGACTGCGTGTACCGCCCATCCAGGATGTCGACCGTGCAGCCTTCCTGCGCCCGCCCTTGCTCGATGTTGACCTCGCACTTGCGGGTCTCGTCAGCCGTGGCCATTGGCCAAGCCTTGATGAGCTTGAGGGTCTGAGGTGCACGGCAACCGCGCGTGATGGCGTCGCGCGGCCAAGGTTTGTCGCGCAGGATGCGGAACTGCTGGCCGATGGACTGCACTACGAAGAGCGCATCCGGCTCGGGCGGCTCTCCACCCGCGAGCGCAATTGGCACGATCTCTTCAATGCCCTGGTCTGGTTGCGCTGGCCGCGCACCAAGCGCGCCCTCAACCTGCGTCAGTGCGAGGACATTGCCAGCATCGGCAAGCGTCAACGCACGCGAGGCCAATGTGCGTTGACCCATTTCGATGAGGCCGGCGCCGTTGTGCTGTGCAGTGATCCGCGGCTTGTCGAGCTGTGGGATCGGCACGACTGGAAAAGCCTGTTCCATGCGCATGCCGACACCTGGGGCCGCAGCATCCGGGTGCATGTGTTCGGTCATGCCTTGCTTGAGCTGGCGCTGGACCCTGCGCGCTACCTGGTGGCCAAGGCCGTGCTGCTGATGACGGACGATGCGGCCAATCTGGCGACGGATGCTGAAAGCCTGTCGCGAATTGACCGCTGCCTGGCGCAGCGCATCGAAGGTCGGTCGCTGTTGCTGGATCCGCAGCATCTCAGGCCGCTGCCCCTGTCGGGCGTGCCGGGTTGGCATGTTCAAGGTGGCAGCGAGGACTTCTTCGATGCCGCTCCCTGTTTTCGTCCCCTGCGCGCCGGGCGCCTGTATCCGCCTGCCGATCGATTCTGAGCCGCGATGCGCGAAATTTGTCGCGCCGGTTCGGGAACTTTTCGCTTTGGCATGGGGTACATTGCGCACCGCTCGGCAACACTCCCGCATGGAACATCCGGTTTCCTGCCCCTGCCCAGGGGGCGCGGCGCAGTGTTGCAGGCGATGACGGTCCGGGCGTCGGGATGCGCAAGGACTCGGAAAAACTTCGGCAAATTCGGGGTGATGAAAAGATGATTGAAACCCAGGCATTGGGAAAACGCTACGGCGACCTGGTCGCCGTTGACGGAATCTCGTTCAAGGTAGAGCCCGGCCAGGTGCTCGGCTTCCTCGGACCCAACGGTGCAGGAAAGTCGACAACCATGAAGATGGTTGCCGGATTCCTCGTCCCGACCTCGGGCAGTGCGAAGGTTTGCGGATTCGATGTTGAATCCGACTCGCTGCTAGCCAGACGCGTGGTTGGTTATCTTCCGGAAGGAGCGCCCAGCTACGGTGAGATGAGCGTGCGCCAGTTCCTCGGCTTCATTGCCGACGTACGTGAACTGCCCGCCGCCGTGCGCGGCAAGCGGCTGGATGACGTGATTGGCCGCCTCAATCTCGAAGGCGTGCTCGAACAACCCATTGAAACCCTGTCCAAGGGCTTCAAGCGGCGCGTCGGCCTTGCCCAGGCCATCCTGCATGATCCCAAGGTATTGATCCTCGATGAGCCGACCGATGGCCTGGATCCGAACCAGAAGCACGAGGTGCGCTCGCTGATCAATGCCATGGCGCGCGACAAGACCATCATCGTCTCCACGCATGTGCTGGAGGAAGTCCACGCCGTGTGCAATCGCGCCATCATCATTGCCCGCGGTCGCGTGCTGGCGGACGCAACGCCGGCCGAGCTCGAAGCCCGTTCGCGTTACCACCAGGCGGTTTCCATGACGGCCAGGGATGCCAACGCTGCACGCGAGGCGCTGGCGCGCGTCGTCGATGTCGCCGCCATCGAGGTGGATGCGCAGGATGGCCGCATCACCGCGTTTCCCAAACCCGGCAAGCAGATCTTCGCTGCCGTCAACGAGGTGCTCAAGGAGCGCAATGTGGCCGTGCGCGAGATCGCCCTCGAAGGTGGTCGTCTTGACGAGGTGTTTCGTTCCATCACCCAGGCCGCGCCGGCGAAGGAGGTGCGCCCATGAACATGATCACGACCTTGTTCAAGCGTGAGCTGCGCAGCTACTTCGCCACGCCGGTGGCCTACGTTTTCATCGTCATCTTCCTGGTGCTCTCCAGCGCATTCACCTTTTATCTCGGGCAGTTCTACGAGCGCGGGCAGGCGGACCTGTTGCCGTTTTTCAACTTCCTGCCGTGGCTGTACCTGTTCCTGGTGCCTGCGGTCGCCATGCGCCTGTGGTCCGAGGAGCGCAAGAGCGGCACCATCGAATTGCTGCTGACCCTGCCGATCACCATGTGGCAGGCGGTGGTCGGCAAATTCCTCGCCGCATGGGCCTTCATCGGTATTGCCCTGGCGCTGACGTTCCCGTTGTGGCTCACCGTCAACTACCTGGGTGACCCGGACAACGGCGTGATCCTTGCCAGCTACATCGGCGCGTTGCTCATGGCAGGAGCCTTCCTCGCCATCGGATCGTGCATCTCGGCCGCGACACGAAACCAGGTGGTTGCCTTCATCCTCACCGTTGTCGCCTGTTTCGTGCTGGTCATGGCGGGCCATCCACTGGTGCTGGACGCGTTTGCCGCCTGGGCGCCGCAAGGCCTGGTCGATGCCATTGCCGGTTTGAGTTTCCTCACCCATTTCGCCTCGATCAGCAAGGGCGTGATCGACCTGCGCGACCTGCTGTACTTCCTGTTGATGATCGGCTTCTGGCTCTATGCAAGCGCCATCGTGATCGATCTCAAGAAAGCCGACTGAGGAAACTTTCGAATGACTTCACATCGCAAGACTTTCACTGGCGGCGCACTGGTCATCCTGATCATTCTGTTCGTTGCCCTCATGCTCGTGGTCAACGTGTTGTTCCGCGGAGCGCGCGTCGACCTGACCGAGAACAACCTGTACACGCTTTCATCCGGCACCACGCAGATCCTCGGCGAGCTGAAAGAGCCGATCAACCTGTATTTCTACTTCTCGGACAAGGGAACACAAAGCCTGCCGCAGTTGCGCACCTACGCCACGCGCGTGCGCGAGTTGCTGGAGGAAATGGCGGCGCGTTCCAACGGCAATATCCATCTGGATGTCATCGACCCGTTGCCGTTCTCCGAAGACGAGGATCGGGCCACGGCCTACGGATTGCAGGCCGTTCCGGTGAGTGCGGACGGCGAGTCCATCTTCCTGGGCCTTGCCGGTACCAATTCCACCAATGGACAGTCGGTGATTCCGTTCCTGCAACCGAACAAGGAATCCTTCCTCGAATACGACGTGGCCAAGCTGATCCACGAGCTGGCGACGCCGAAAAAGCCGGTGGTGGGCTTGATCTCCGGTTTGCCGATGGGCGCCGGCTTTGATCCGCAGACGCGCCAGATGACATCACCGTGGGCCGTTCGCCAGCAGATGTCGCAGTTGTTAGATGTGCGCGAACTCAACGCCGGTGGTCTGCACACCATCGATCCGGAGATCAGCGTGTTGATGCTCGTGCATCCCAAGGCACTGTCTGACGATGCCCAGTATGCAATCGACCAGTTCGTGTTGCGTGGTGGACATTTGATGGTATTCGTCGACCCGAATGCCGAGCTGGATACCTCTGGTGCGGACCCTCAGGATCCACAGGCGGCGATGTTTGCCGACCACTCCTCGGACCTGCCCACCCTGTTCAAGGCCTGGGGCATCGAGTTCGACCATTCCAGCGTGGTGCTGGATCGCACCCTGGCGGTGCCGGTGAGCATGGGTCAGGATGGCCGTGCCGTGCGTCACCCGGGCATCATCGGCCTGGCGGCGGCCGATCTCAGCCACGATGACGTGGTGACAGCCAACCTCGACAGCGTGAACGTCTCCAGTGCCGGTGCCTTTGGTCTCGCCGAAGGCTCCGACAAGACCCTGGTGCCACTGATGCAGAGTTCCGCCGATGCGATGACTGCGCCGGCGGATCGCCTGAAGATGCTGCCAGATCCGAGTGCGCTGCTGACGGACTTCAAGGCAAGCGGCACGCGCTACGTCATTGGTGGCCGAGTTTCCGGCAAGTTCAAGACGGCCTTTCCCCAGCGCAACGAAGCCGGGCACCTTGCCGAATCGAAGGCCGACAACCAGATCCTGGTGGTTGCCGATACCGACATCCTCGGTGATCGGCTGTGGGTGCAGGTGCAGAATTTCCTTGGCCAGCAGCTCATGAATGCGTTTGCCGACAACGGCGATTTCGTGCTCAACGCGGTCGACAACCTGACGGGTTCTTCCGCATTGATCTCGATTCGTGGTCGTGCAACCTCGCAGCGTCCGTTTTCCACGGTGGAATCGCTGCGGCGCGGTGCCGATGAGCGCTTCCGTGCCAAGGAACAGGAACTGCAGAACGAATTGCAGGAAACCGAGCGCAAGCTGTCGCAACTGCAAAGCGCCAAGACGTCGGACCAACAGCTGGTGCTGTCCGCAGAGCAAAAGTCCGAGCTCGACAATTTCACTCGCCGCAAGGGCGAGATCCGCAAGGAATTGCGCGATGTGCGTCGCTCGCTGGATGCGGACATCGAATCACTCGGCAGCAGGCTCAAGATCATCAACATCGTGCTGGTGCCCTTGCTGGTGACCCTGGTGGCGGTTGGATTTGCGACCTGGCGCGCGCGTCGGCGTCGGCAGGCATGAGGAAGCAGGCATCATGATGAATCAGAAGACGTTGATCGGTTTGGCTGTCGTTGCGGTGGTGGCAGTCGGAGCTGCGCTTGCGCTGAACCATTCCAGGCAGCCGGCAAGCAATACCGGCGCACAGGCCGGATTGCTCGCGCCGGGTCTTGCCGAAGAACTCGACAAGATCAAGACAGTTGAGCTGCTGACCGCCAACAATGCCGCTGCGGTGACTTTGGAGCAGAAGGACGGACGCTGGGGAGTCGCCCAGCGCGGCGGCTATCCGGCCGATGTCGGCAAGTTGCGCGCCTGGCTGCTCAAGGTTGCCGATGCCCGCTTGCTGGAACAGAAGACCTCGGACCCTGCGCGCTATGCGGATCTCGGCGTCAGCGACATCAAGGAGCCGGAAGCCAAGGGTATCGAGGTCCATATCACGGGCCCAGCCAAGCCGGTTGATTTCATCGTTGGCCTACCCAGCGCACACGGAGGCGACACGTTTGTGCGGCGCAGTGCCGAGGCGCAGAGCTGGCTTGCCAAAGGCAGCTTGTTGCCGGACAAGCAGGCATCGGATTGGCTACACAAGGACCTTGCCAACATCTCCTCGGACCGCATCGCTTCGGTAACCATCACCCACGCCGATGGCCAGCGCCTGCATCTGGGCAAGGCCAAGGCAGGGGATTCGCAATTCACCATCTCCGATATTCCCAAGGGCCGCGAAGCCAGTTCGGAATTTGTCGCCAACGGACTGGCATCGGTGTTGTCGGAACTGCGCCTGGATGACGTGGCCTCCAGCAGCGAGATTCCCGCGCCTGCTGATGCCACGCTTGCGCGCTATCAGACCTTTGACGGGCTTGTTATCGAGGCACGCCAATGGAAGGTTGCGGACAAGGCGTACGTCGCTTTCAGTGCCAGCCTGGACGAGACGGTTGCCACGGCGCACGCAAAGGCAGCGGCCGAGAAAGAAAGTGCGGAGGTTGGAACAACGGATGCCGAGAAGGGACCAGAGGTTACGTCTGCCGATACGGAAGACAAGCCGGCCAGTACCGAATCCGACTCGAATCCGCCAGCCAAGACTCCAGAGCAAGCCGTTGCGGATCTGAAGGCCGAGGTGGATGCACTCAACGCCACGTTCGCGGGCTGGAGCTTCGTGCTGCCCGCCTACAAGATCGGCAACATCGACAAGCGCATGGAAGACCTGCTGAAGCCAAAGGCCGATTCGAAGCCCGCCACCAAGTAGGGCATTTCAAGCGGTGAAGTCCGGCTCCGCTCGGAGCAGGGCCGGACTCACTCGATCAGGCGCTTGCCCATGCGGAAGGTTTCCTTCCAGCCGGGCGAATCAATGAGATCCAGTCTCACCGTGCCGCCGCGATTGGGCGCATGCACGAAGCGTCCGTCACCGACGTAGATTCCGACGTGGCTGATCGTGCGGCCGCTGGCAAAGAACACCAGGTCGCCGCTTTCAAGTTCACCAAGCGACAGCTTGCGTGCGCGGATTTCGCCGATGTCGGCGGATGTCCTGGGCAGGCTGATGCCGGCGCTGTCGCGGTAGACGTAGCCCACGAATCCGCTGCAATCAAAGCCGCCAGCAGGTGTGTTCCCGCCATAGCGGTAGGGCGTGCCGACGAGCGCCATGGCGCGAAACAGGATGTCGTTGGCCGTGCTGATGGCATCGCTTGAGCGGCGCGTGTGCCTGCTTTCCACGGGTTGCCGCAGTTCGGGTGTGCTTGCGCAAGCGCCCAAAAGCAACAGCATGACCAACAATGTTGAGCGCAAAACGACCATCGCCCGACCTTGGATCAGGCCGGGCGATGTGTCAATCGGAAGAAAAAACCGACGCTGCGCGTGGATTCGGATACGCGCAGCGACGATGGAAATCAGGCAGCGCTTGCGCAGAGCGTCAAGTGCGGGCGGGGAGCCGGCGCTTCACACAGGGCGGACTCGTCACCGATCAGGGCTTCGTGGAGCGTTTGCACGGCTTCCTCGAAACGCTGCAGGCGATCATGCGATGCGGCGGAGACGCTGGCCGGAACCTGTCCGTTGTCGAGCAGGTTGCGCAGCATGGCGCGGTGCTGTTCGGTGAAATCGGGGTCGAGCAGGGCTTCGTCCAGCGCGCAGATCACGGCAGCAAGCCAACCGGAGGTCGGGGCACGCAGTGCAAGCAGCAGTTCGTTGGTCGGGGTGGTCATGGAAAGCCCGCCGTTCACAGGGAGGATGCTGGAATCAAATGCATTCTCCGTGCCAAAAATCGCAGGGCGGATTTGTCAATGCCTGGCAGGACAGCGGCATCCCGCCCCCGCAAATGGCGCCGGGGCTTGCTGGCAAGTGGAATCGAGGCCTTAAGTGACGCGGATCGCGTCGCCGATTCCAGCCTGAGGGCGGCCGGATTGGCCATGCAGGACGCGCCAGATGCCACTCCGGGCTGCCCGCTTGCGTCAAATGCTGACAGTGGCTGCCAACGGGTCGATTTGCCGTACTGCGGACCAGGCAGGCAAACCCGTAGAATCGCCGCCCATGCAAAAACACGATTCGGATGTATTGATTCTCGGCGGAGGGGTGATTGGTCTTGCCTGTGCACGCTACCTGCTGGGAGCGGGCAGACAGGTGACCATCCTTGACCAGGGTTCAGTCGGCTGCGGCAGCTCGCACGGAAATTGCGGAACCTTGACGCCCAGTCACGCGATGCCGCTGGCCATGCCCGGCGTGATCGGTACGGCCCTGAGGTGGCTGTTCCGCAAGGATGCACCCCTGCGCATCAAGCCGCGCCTGGATCCTGAATTGATCCGCTGGATGCTGTCATTCACCGGTCGCTGCAACTGGAAGGATTTTTCGGCCACCACCCGGGTCAAGGCACCGTTCCTGGTCGGTTCGGTGGAAATGATCGCCGATCTGGTCGAGCGCGACGGGCTTTCCTGCGAGTTCTCGCGAAGCGGGACCCTGTACGCTTATCGGGATGCGGCTGGATTCGCCAAGTCGGACTGGATGCCGCGCGCGCTTGGCGAAGTGGGCATCGCCGTAGAGCGACTGGATGGCCGGCAGATCGAGGCCATGGAGCCCGCCTTGAAGCCCGGCGTGGTCGGCGGTTATCTGAATCCAGGAGACGCCTGCCTGCGACCGGATCGCTATGTCTCCGAGCTGGCGCGCATCGTGCGCGAGCGGGGTGGTGAAATCATTGAACGGGCGCGCGTTGAATCCTTCGAGCTGAAACAGGGTCGGATTGCCGCGCTGACCTCAACGGCAGGCGTGCATGCTGCCCGCGAAGTGGTGTTTGCCCTGGGTGCCTGGTCCGCACCATTGGCAAGACAACTCGGCTTGCGACTGCCGATCCAACCCGGCAAGGGGTATTCGATCACCTATTCGCGGCCGGCAAATTGCCCGCGGATTCCGCTGGTATTGAAGGAAGAAAGTGTTTGCGTGACGGCCTGGGGTTCCGGATTCCGCCTCGGCAGCACCATGGAGTTCGCCGGTTACGATGCGAGCCTCAACCGCATCCGGCTGGATGCATTGCGTCGTGCAGCGGTCAACGGCCTGCACGAACCCGGCGGCGCGCAGTTGGTGGAGGAGTGGTACGGCTGGCGACCCATGACGCCGGATGACCTGCCCATCCTTGGCCGGGTACCCGGTATTTCCAATCTGTGCATGGCGACCGGTCACGGCATGCTAGGCGTCAGCATGTCGGCCATGACCGGATTGCTGGTGAGCGAATTGCTTTGCGGGAAGCCGACGAGCCTGGATCTCGCGCCGTACGCACTCCAGCGCTTCCATTGAACAGCCCTTGCCCTGGGGAAACTCTGAACAAGTACGGAACTCATTCGTCGCGAGCAAGCTCGCTCCCACAAAATCAAGCACTGGTGGGAGCGAGCTTGCTCGCGACAATACTTGTTCAGAATTTCCCTAGGGGACAGGCCGCGGCGGGAGGATCTTTCCTTCAGTTGTGTTCGCGAACGATGAGCAAGCGAATCTCGGTCATGTCCTCGATCGCATAGCGGATGCCTTCGCGGCCCAGTCCCGAATCCTTCACCCCACCATAGGGCATGTTGTCGACACGGAAGCTCGGCACGTCGCCAATGACCACGCCGCCGACATCGAGCCGATCCCATGCACGCATTGCCTTGTTGATGTCGTTGCTGAAGATGCCCGCCTGCAGGCCGAACTCGCTGTCATCGACCACCGCCAGCGCATCGTCGAAGGTGGCGAACGATTGCAGGGTGACCACGGGACCGAATGCTTCCATGCAGTTGATTTTCTGTTCGGCGCCCACGTTTTCGAGCACGCTGGCCTCAAGCATGGCGCCCGTGCGCTTGCCGCCACACAGCAGGCGTGCACCGGATGCAACGGCCTGCTGGATCCACGCATCCAGGCGCTGCGCTTCCTTTTCGTCGATCATCGGGCCGATGAAGGTTTTCTCGTCCTTGGGATCGCCGGCGACCAGTTTGCTGGTTGCGGCCACAAAGCGCGCGCGGAAATCCTCGTAGATGTCCTCGTGGACGAGGATGCGCTGCACGCCAATGCAGCTTTGCCCGGACTGGTAGAACGCGCCGAAAATCACCCGTTCGATGACCTGGTCGAGACGATCGCGCTGGTCGGCATCGACGATGCAAGCGGCATTGCCACCCAGCTCAAGCACGACCTTCTTCTTGCCCGCCCTGGCCTTGAGATCCCAGCCGACCGCTGGAGATCCGGTGAAGGAAAGCAACTTGAGGCGCTCGTCCACGGTGAACAGATCGGCGCCATCGCGATGCGCCGGCAATATGGAGAAGGCACCTTTTGGAAGGTCGGTTTCGGCCAGGACCTCGCCGATGATGAGCGCGCCAATCGGCGTGCGGCTGGCCGGCTTCAACACGAACGGACATCCAGCTGCGATACCCGGTGCCACCTTGTGCGCGGCAAGGTTGAGCGGAAAGTTGAACGGGGAAATGAATGAGCAGGGGCCAATGGGAACCCGGCGCGTGAATCCGCGGTAGCCGCGCGCGCGCGGCGAGATTTCGAGGTTCAGCACCTCGCCGTTGATGCGTACCGATTCCTCGGCGGCAACCTTGAAGGTATCGATGAGACGGGTGACTTCACCGCGTGCATCGCGGATCGGCTTGCCGGCCTCGATGCACAGGGCCATTGCCAACTCGTCAAAACGCTCGCGGAAGCGCGTGACGCAATGCTCAAGCACCGCCTGGCGCTTGAACGGGGGGAATTCACGCATCGGCTCGCTTGCCGCAACCGCAGCGGCGATTCCCGCATCGATGGCCTTGGCGTCCGCCAGCGCAACCCGCGTCGCCACCTTGCCGGTGAATTTGTCGGTGACTTCCAGGTCGGCATTGGCCTGGAATGCCTGGTTGGCGAGGAAGTAGGGATACTGGTCCTTGAGCATGGAATCGCTCCCGTTGCTTGGTTTCGAAGGGCGGCCGGCCACAGGTGTTGCCTGCGGCGGTTCTACAACTCGGCGCTGAGCTCGCGGATCTCGCGGTTGAGGACGCGATCATTGTCGGAATAATCAACCGGCAGATCGATCAGGTGCACGCCCGGCGTGGCCAGGCATTTCGACAGCAGCGGACCGAACTCGGCGGCCGATGCGGGTCGATGTCCGTGGGCACCGTAGCTTTCGGCGTAGGCCACGAAATCCGGATTGCCCATGTCCATGCCGAAATTCGGAAAGTTCATGTTGGCCTGCTTCCACTTGATCATGCCGTAGGCGTTGTCGCGCAGCAGCAAGACGACGAGATCGAGTTTGAGGCGTACCGCGGTCTCGATTTCCTGGGAGTTCATCATGAAACCGCCATCACCAGCGACCGCCACCACCTTGCGATCGGGGTAGACGATCTTGGCCGCGATTGCCGATGGCAGGCCCGCGCCCATGGTGGCCAGGGCGTTGTCCAGCAGCAGGGTGTTGGGTTGGGTGCAGCGGTAATAGCGGGCAAACCAGAGTTTGTACATGCCGTTGTCGAGGCAGAGGATGCCGTCATCCGGCATGGCCTTGCGCACGTCCGCCACCAGGCGCACCGGGTACACCGGAAAACGCGCATCGTCCGCGCCCTTGGCCAGGTGGGCATTGAGATGTTGACGCACGTTGTCGTCGTAGGAGAAATCCCAGTGCGCTTGTTTCTCCAGGCTCTGGTTGATGCGCCAGATGGTGTTGGCGATATCGCCGACGACTTCGATCTGGGGGAAGTACACCGTATCCACTTCGGCCGTCAGGTAGTTCACATGGATGACGGTACGCCTGCCGCGGCGCATGAAGAACGGCGGCTTCTCGATGACATCGTGTCCGACATTGATGATGCAATCGGCGTGTTCGATGGCGCGATGCACGAAATCGCCATCCGACAGCGCGGCATTGCCCAGCCACAGCGGATGCGATTCATCCAGCACGCCCTTGCCCATCTGGGTGGTGAAGAAGGGGATGCCGAAGCGCTCGACGAACTCGCGCAGCATCTTGCTGCTGGTCTTGCGATTGGCACCCGCACCCACCATGAGAATGGGTTGCCTGGATTCGCGAATTGACTCCACCGCACGCTGGACGGCCTTGTCGTCGGCAATGGGGCGCCGGTGAAAACTGGCCTGCAACACGATGGCATCGGTCTGGTCGTGGGCGATGTCTTCCGGAAGTTCGAGGTGGGTGGCGCCGGGGCGTTCTTCCTCGGCGCGACGGAAGGATTCGCGAACGCGGGCGGGAATGTTGTCGGCCGAAACGATCTGTCGGGTGAACTTGGTCAGCGGCTTCATCATGTCGACGATATCGACGATCTGGAAATGCCCCTGTTTGGAAACCTTGACCGGCTTCTGCCCGGTGATCATCAACATCGGCATGCCGCCCAGCTGCGCGTACGCGGCTGAGGTGACGAAGTTGGTCGCGCCAGGGCCCAGCGTGGCCAGGCATACGCCGGCCTTTCCGGTCAGTCGTCCGTACGTTGCGGCCATGAATCCCGCGGCCTGCTCATGTCGGGTCAGGATCAACTTGATGGAGGAGGTGCGCAGGGACTCCAGCAGGTCGAGGTTTTCCTCGCCCGGAATGCCAAAGACATACTCGACGCCTTCGCTTTCCAGTGCCTTGATGAACAGATCCGAAGCCTTCATGCGACTTGCTCCTGGTTCGGGTTGGTTTGCACAGGGCGCGCAACGCTGTTTGCCGCGCCGACGAAACCAACAGGTAGTGCAGGGTTGATCGTTTGGCCAGTGCCCGTCCTCGAATTCGACGCAGACACTTGTGGACCAGCCCGATTGTGTGCGCCTGCGTTGCCGGTGGTCAATCGCCGGTTTCGACTCGCAGGCGCAGCCTGCCGTCGGCCAGCACCGCGCGCAGCTGCGTTCCTGCGGGCGCCTGCTGCACGCTACGCACCAAGGACTGCGAGTGCTCGTCGAGCAGGATGGCATAGCCGCGTGACAAGGTGGCCAGCGGGCTGAGCGCGTGCAGGCTCGCGCCCAAGGCCTGCATGCGGGCGCGGCGTCGTTCGATGCGCTGCCCTTGTGCGTTTTCCAGTCGCCTGTGGAATCCCCGCAGTGTGTCCCGGCGAAACGCCAGGCGCGTGCCGGGGTGCTGCGAATGCAGGCGCGTTTGCAAATTCAGCAGGCGCGAGCGCCGCTCGGCAAACTCGTGCTGTGCCAGTCGCGCCATGCGGGCCTGGGCTTGGGCAAGGCGCTGGTGACCGCGATCCAGGCGCGTCTGCGGACGTTGTTGGGAAAGCCTTGCCAGCAGATGGTCGTTGCGCTGGCTTGCGGCCTGCAGCAGGCGCCGCATGCGCTGGTGCAAGCGGCCAAGATCGTGTTGCAGCCGCCGGTTGATCTCCCGGGCATCCGGAACCAGCAATTCGGCAGCTGCCGACGGGGTAGCCGCACGCAGATCGGCGACGAGGTCGGAGATGGAAAAATCCACCTCGTGGCCGATTGCCGACACCAGCGGTATGGGATTGCGTGCGATGGCGCGCGCGACGCCTTCGTCGTTGAAAGCCCAGAGGTCCTCCAATGAACCGCCACCGCGGGTCAGCAGAAGAACGTCATGGCGCCTGGCCCTGGCGGTAGCGTCGAGCATGGCGATGATCGCGGGCGGGGCTTCCTTGCCCTGCACCGGGGTTGGCAGCAGCTCGACTTCGATCAAGGGAAAGCGCCTGCCAAGCACATGCAGGACATCATGCAATGCAGCACCGGTGGCTGATGTGATGATGCCGATGCGCTGCGGCATGGCCGGGATAGGGCGCTTGTTCGACTCGGCGAACAGACCCTCGGCAGCGAGCCGCGTTTTGAGCTGCTCGAAGGCCAGGCGCAGGGCGCCTTCGCCGGATTGCTCCATGTGCTCGATGATGAGCTGGAACTCGCCACGGGCCTCATACAGGCTGACGCGGCCGCGAGCGAGCACCTTGAGGCCGTCAGCCGGCTTGAACGGCAACCAGGTGCTGCGCGGCTTGAACATGGCACATCGAACCTGGGCACCGGCATCCTTGAGGGTGAAATAAAGATGCCCGGACGCCGGCCGCGACACATTCGTCAACTCGCCCTCGATCCAGACATTGGCCAGGTTCGACTCCAGCACCTCGCGTGCCAGTCGGGTCAGCGCCGAAGGGGTCAGCAGTGGGGAGGTGGGAGCACGCTCATTCGTCACGACAATGGATCCTGGACGGGGCCATGCAGGCCCGTTTTTCGCAGTGGCGGGATTGACAGTCTGCCTGCAAGCGCAGGCCTTGGCCAATCCGGTTCATGGCGCATGGCTGGCGGTGGCTGACTTTGGGCAGGAAACATCGGTAACATCCCTTGCGTGCAGGTGTTGAAGAATCCAATCACGCAGGATTTGTCCTGATGCAGGACCGCAGGGAGGGGATCCCGATGAAGATCAGCGGTGCCAGTGCGCGCCCACTGGAGATCCTTCTCGTCGAGGACAACCCGGGCGACGTTCGCCTGGTCACCGAAGCCTTGCGCCAGGGCAAGCTGCTGCATCGCCTGTCGGTTGCCGAGAACGGGGCCAAGGCCCTGTCGATGTTGCGTCGCGAAGGCTTGCACGCGCACCAGCACATGCCCGACCTGATCCTGCTCGACCTCAACCTGCCTGGGCTTTCGGGGCATGAATTGCTCTCCGTGCTCAAGGCCGATCCGCGCATGATGCGCATACCGGTCGTGATCATGACCAGCTCGGGTGCGCATGAGGACGTCGTGCGCGCCTATGCCTCGCATGCCAATTGCTACATCCGCAAGCCGGTCGATATCGACAACCTGCTTTCGATCGTGCACAGGATCGGCCATTTCTGGCTGTCGGTGGTCAGCTTGCCCGAGCACGGTGAAAAGGAGCGGCCTGACTCCTGGCGACTGCTGCTGGTGGAAGACAACCCGGGCGATGCCCGATTGGTGCGCGAGATGCTGGCGGACACCGAAACCGAGATTGTCCACGTAGATCGGCTGTCCGAAGCACTGGTTGAACTGAAACGGTCGGCATTCACCGTTGCCCTGGTTGATCCCGGTTTGCCGGATAGCGCAGGTATCGACACCATCGCCACCATCCTGCGCGTGGCGCCGCTCATGCCGCTGGTCGTACTCAGTGGTCTGGATGACGAAGACCTGGCCCTGCAGGCCATCCAGTTGGGGGCGCAGGATTACGTGCTCAAGGGAAGCCCGGATGCTGAATCGCTGAACCGGGGCCTGCGCTATGCGGTCGAGCGCAAGCTTGTGCAAGAGCGTCTGGACTACCTGGCCACGCACGATGGCGTGACCGGACTGCCGAACCGGCAGACGTTCCAGGCACAACTTTCCACCACGCTCGCGCAATGTCAGCGTCGTGGCGGCGATGCGGCGCTGATGATGGTGTCCCTCTCCGGGCTGGGCCGGATCAATCGCCTGCATGGCCATGATTTCGGCGACCTCGTGATCGAGGAAACGGTAAAGCGCATGCGCCGGCTCCTGCCGGAAGATGCCATGCTCGCCTGCACCGGCAGCGTGGAGTTTTCGATCATCCTGACCGACAGGCAGTCGATCATGGATACCCCGTTGCTGGCCGAACAATTGATCGACGCGGCGCGCTTGCCGGGAAGGATCGCAGAGCAGGAGTTCTATCTGTCGGCCAATGTCGGCCTCAGCCTCTTTTCGATTGATTCGGAAGATCCCAACGCCTTGCTCAAGTGTGCGGAAACCGCGCTCTACCAGGCCAGGGGATTTGGCGAGAACTCCTTCCGTTTCTATTCCGCGCAGTTGAACGACGCGGCGCTGGAGCGTCTGGCCATCGAGCACGATTTGCGCGGCGCGCTTGATCGCAAGGAATTCCAATTGCTTTTTCAGCCGCTGTTTGCGGTAGGCAGTGGTGCAATCGTCGGCGCGGAGGCCTTGTTGCGTTGGCAACATCCCACGCGGGGCTTGCTGACGCCTGAACAGTTCCTTGATGTGGCCGAGCAACGCGGCATGATGCACGGGATCGGCTTGTGGGTGGTTGTCGAGGCCTGCCGTGCAGCGCGCGGATTCGCGGATGCTGGCGGAAAGGAACTGCGCATCGCGGTCAACGTGTCCGCCCAGCAACTGGAAAACCCCGGCTTCGTGGACAGCGTCGGCGCCGCCCTGGCCACGGCAGGCATCCGCCCACAGATGCTGGTGATCGAGCTCACCGAAAGCATGATGCAGGGCGAACAGGCGCGCGGGACCCTGGCGCGCTTGCGTGAAAATGGAATCCAGATTGCCATCGACGATTTCGGCACCGGCTATTCGTCACTGGCCTACCTGCGCAAACTGCCAGTGAACGTGTTGAAGGTGGATCGCACGTTCCTCAGCGGAATTCCCGATGATGAGCGGGACATGGCGATCGTGCGCACCATTCTTGCCATGGCGCGCAACCTCGGCCTGAGTGTCGTAGCCGAAGGCGTGGAGACGGCAGCGCAGCTTGAGTTCCTTCGCGAGTCGGGCTGTGAGGAAGTGCAGGGGTTCCTGCTCGCCAGGCCCGCATCCGCCGAGTCCCTCGTGGGGATGCTCAAGACCGGTCATGCCAATGAGCCGGTGATGAACCATTGAGCGTTGCCAAGGACCAGCGCGTCGGAGTCGTGTACCGGGCCTTGGCAACCTCGATTGCGCTCGTGGCGATGCTTGCCCTGGCGCTGCGTCCGTTCCGGCAGTTCGAATGGCTGGCCATCAGTCCACTGGCGTGCGTCCTGGCAATCCTGCTCTCGCTCGGCCTGCATGCGCGCGAGAGCACGCAATGGCGACTGCTGGCGCTTGGCTGCGGATTGGGAATCTCCGTGGTCTGCGCGATCGAATTGTTGAGTTTCATCGCGCGTGGTTCAGCCGTGGATATCGCCATCTTCGGGCGATTCCTCCACCGAAGTTTTGCGTCCGGGCTGTTCTGTCTTGGTGCGGCCCTGGTCATGGATGTCGTATTACCCGCGCGTTGGGGGCGTCATCTGTTGTTTGGACTTCTCGGCGCCTTGGCTGCACTGATCGGGGCGGCCGGGTTGCTGGCCCTGCTGATCGATGCGTCACTTGCCTTCGATTCCATGCTGCGCGACGAAATACGGATTCCTGGGTCGCTCATCCTCCTGCTTGGTGGGGTCACGCTGCTATGGGGTGCGCGCTTGCGCAAGATCAAGTCAGGCAAGGATGCCGAGGCCGACCTTGCCGAGCGTGACTTCAGGGATCGGTCGGGGTTCGTCGTCGGACTGGCCATGTTGCTCATGACAACGGGGGCAACCCTGTTGTTCTGGCGGCAGGTACAGATCCAGAGCCAGGCTCAGCAGGAGTCGCGGCTATCGGCTTCCCTGCAACAATTCACCGAAGGTGTTCGATCCAATGTCTCGAGCGCGTTGAATCTGCTGAACGGGGTGCGTGGTTTGTTTGCCGCTTCCGAGTTCGTGGATGCGAACGAGTGGACCAGGTACTTCCAACAGGTCCAGATCGTCTACAAGTACGATCCGGTCCTGATGGTGGGGTTTGCCGAGGAGCGGGCGG
>ERZ795044.429-NODE-429-length-38916-cov-6.821260_pt1 | contig 38916 bp, 32 predicted proteins | sample MGYA00375128_ERZ795044 | MGnify/ENA primary metagenome ERZ795044 (study PRJEB30173, sample SAMN05720213) | anaerobic digester metagenome | isolation source: active sludge of municipal wastewater-treating anaerobic digesters | place: USA | collected 2014-12-22 ...
GGTCAAAAAACCGCTTGTTTTCGGTGGCGCTGATCCAGAGGTCGGTGGCGAAGACCCGGAAACCGTATTCTTTGGCGAGAAAAACGGAGGTCAGCCCGCGCCCGCAGCCGAGGTCCATGACCGTCGCGCCCGCCGGGATGTCGTGGCCCAGCAGGAGCTCCTCCGCCAGCTTGACGGGGTTCGGCCCCATGATGAGGTCTTTTATCAAAGAAAATTCGTATTTTCCAGCTTTCTGATAGTTCATAGCAAAACGTCCTTTCGGCAAATCATTGCGGCCCGGAAAGAAACGGAACCGGGGCTCCATACAAAAAGGGGACGGCGCATGACGCGACGTCCCCGCAGAGCCTTTTATCCGTGCCCCGCCGACGCCGTTTCCGTATGGGAACCTCCGTGCACAGCAAAGCAAAGCGGCTTCTCTCCGCCTCTCCGGGCCATATGCTCTGCGATGCGTTCCTTACAGAACCGACTCCAAACAGACACTTCCTATCAGATGATACTCCTATTTTAACAAAAGGGCGGGCGAATGTCAACGCGGCGCCCGGGCGGGCGGCTCTTTTTTTTGCCGCTCGCCGCCCCCGCGCGGCCCGGATTCTGGCGCATGGAATATCTTTCCGCTTTTTTGAGAAAAATAGAGGCGCGGCGCAGGATTTTTTCCGTTTCCGCGCACCTTTCTATTGAAACCAAGCAGAGGAGGAATCCGATGAAAAAGAGTTTTGCCATTCTGTTCGCGGCTTTGGTGATCGTCATGTTCGGCTCCTGCGTAAAAGAGGGGGCCGGGGAGGAGGAGAACGCGAGCTTCACCGCCACCGTCCTCGCCGCGGAGGAGGACTATCTGGAAGTCGAGCCGTCCGAGGATTCCGACGAGCGCCGTTCCTCCGACCGCATCAGCGTCTCGGAGCAGGACGCCCTCTATTTTGACGCCGGCGGGGAGGAGATCGACCGTCCGGAGTTTTCGGAGGGCCAAGAGATCCGCATCGTCTACGACGGCCTGATCGCCGAGAGCTACCCGGCGCAGATCCACGCCGACGAGATCCACCTGACGGAGGCGGAGGGCTGAGCGAAGCCCGCGCGAAATCGAAGCCCGCGCGAAATCGAAGCCCGGGCGCGCGCCCGGAGTTTTTTAAAAAAAGTTTGCCTCCCCCGGCCACCGGCCGGGGGGATTTTTTATGTCTCCGGCAGAAAAAGGGGAGAAAACCGCCATAGGATGGAAGATCCATCGACGGGAGAAAACCTCGGCCTCCCGGGGCCGCCCGTCGGGAGATTTTTTTATGAGGAACGCAGGAAAGTCGGCAGAAATCGCCACATAATTTCATAGAACGATCATAAAAAAGATAGGACGTCCGAGACGCCGCGGGAGCGGGAATCCGTCCCCGGGGGCGCGCTTGCCGGAGAGGTTCGCGGCCCCGCCGCAAAAACGGACAAAGTCCGGCGCGCGGTTTCGGGTTGGTATCATGAGCGTTTTGTGATATAATTAAAGACAAAGGTTTCCCGCCGCGCCGCCCGGCGCGGCGGGAAACCGGCACAGCGAATTCCTAAGAAGACGGCGGGGGGGATCCATGGGGCGCCCGGAGCCCGCCGTTTCTTGGAGGAGGTAAGGAAAGAGATTTGGAACGCACACAGGAACGTCCCGCAGAGGCCGCGATCGCGATCAGGATCCGCGACCTGCGGAAAGTCTATCGGATCGGTCAGGAAAAGGTCGTCGCCCTCAAGAAGATCGACGTCGATATCCGTAAGGGCGAGATCTGCTGCATCCTCGGCACATCCGGCTCCGGAAAATCGACGCTTCTGAACCAGCTCGCCGGGCTTGAGAAGCCCACAAGGGGCAGCGTCACGATTTTTGATAGAAATATCAGCAAGATGAGCGAATCGCAGCTCGCCGTTTTCCGCCAGAAGCACATCGGTTTCGTGTTTCAGTCCTACGATCTGATCTCCTCGATGACCGCGCTGGAAAACGTCTCCATGCCGCTGGAATTCCGCGGCGTCTCCCCCGCGAAGCGCCGGAGGCTCGCCGAAAAGATGCTCGAGCGCGTCGGCCTCAAGGACCGCATGCGGCACAGGCCCTCCGAGATGAGCGGCGGCCAGCAGCAGCGCGTCGGCATCGCCCGCGCCTTTGTGATGAAGCCGGAGCTTGTCTTTGCCGACGAGCCGACCGGCAACCTCGACAGCAAAACCTCGGCGGAGGTCATGTCGATCATGCTGGGCACCTGCCGCGAAAACGGCAGCACGATGGTGCTCGTCACCCACGACCGCAACGTCGCCGCCTACGCGGACCGCATCCTTACGATCAGCGACGGGGAGATCGTCAAAGAGGAATTCAACCCGGAGCCGCGCGGCTCCGAAAAAAATACGGCGGAACCCGCGCCCAAAGCGGAACCCGCGCCCGAAAAGGAGACCACCGATGAAAACTGAACGTATCAGACTATTTGCGATTTTGCTTGCCGCGCTGCTCATGGTGACCATGCTGCCCGTCGCGGCGTTCGCCGATGGGGAAGATGATGACCCGGATTTTTATCTCGAATCGTATACCTGTAATAAGTCAACGATCTATGCCGGAAATACGTTTGTCCTGACTTTAACTTTTCATGCTGCATCTGAGGTGAATCTCGATGAAAGCTATTTGGTCTTGGATAATAGTAATTTTCAGGAAAAACAAGGGAAAGTCATTTACAAATTTATACGTTCATCAGATACCCCCTCTGAGGTCAATTCTACTTATGTTTCGGCAACAGAAAGACTTACGGTTACCTTAACTCTCACGGCGGATAAAAATCTTGCCGCCGGCGGCGTTCAGTATCCGTTTGCCATAAAATTGAAAAAGGAAGGGGCAGATGCTTTCGCGACGATCGCCTTTTCTTCCGTCTACGTCAGGATCACGGCCAAACCGATCATCGGTGACGACGACGACGAGTCCGAGGACGAGGACGAGGTGGATCCGGTCCTGACGCCGCATCTGGTCATCACCTCCGTGAGCACGGCGGGCCAGCAGCTGCCGAAGGACGAAAACTTCAGCGTCACCGTCAATTTTAAAAACACCAGCAAAAACATTCCGCTGGAGAACATCATCCTGACGGTCGCCCCGGGCTCCGGCCTCACGCTGCCCAAGGCGAGCACCAACTTCTACATAGAAAAAATCAAGGCCGGGGAGACCGTCTCGCAGACGTTCACCCTCTACGCGGACGACGACGCGGTCACGGGCGCCTTCTCCTCCCTCGGCGTCTCGTTCTCCTACCAGTATATGGCCAACGACGCTTACATCGGCGGCGAGGACGCCGAGAGCGTGAGCCTCTTCTTCGGGAGCGAGGAGGAGGAGGAGTCCAAAGAGGACCGCTTCGACATCCTCGATATGCAGACACCGGACTACCTCTACCCCAACGAGGAGAACTACCTCACCTTTACGATCATCAATAAGGGCAGCGCGCCGATCAACAACATCATGGGCAAGATCGAATCCCCGGCGCTCTCTAACAGCGGCGCCTCCGAGTATTTCGGCCAGCTTGCCGCCAACACGAAAGACGAGCTTGAGCTGCCGATGGTGGCCATGCAGTCCGGCGACGTCATCGGCACCGTGACCATCACCTATGAGCTCGAGGACGGCACGGAGAAGATGATCGTCCGCGATTTCACCGCCTACGCCGAGGAGGTCTATATCGACGACCCCGGCGAGTGGATCCCGGAGGAACCGACCACGGAGGAGACCGGCGGCATCAAGCCCTACTGGTACTTTATCGGCGGCGGCGTGCTGGCTGCGGCCGGTCTGACGGCGGTGCTGGTGCGGCGCGCGAAGAAGAAAAAAGCCATGGCGTTGGCCGACGATGAAATCTGATGGAGGCTTTCTGTGAGAATATCGGATCTGTTTTTGTCCAGCCTCCGGAACCTGTGGAGGCGAAAGGTGCGGACCCTGCTGACGATTTTCGGCGTGGTCATCGGCACCTGCTCCATCGTGGTGATGATCTCCCTCGGGGTAGGCATGGCGCGGCAGCAGCTCTCTTGGCTCGACAGCATGGGCGACCTGACGATCATCACCGTCTATAAAAACTGGGAGAGCAGCGACGGCGAACAGGTGGAGCTGACCGAATCGGCGGTCAAGCAGATGCAAAAGATGGAGGACGTGACGGGCGCGACGCCGTTCGTCTATCTGGACTCGTGGGGGTCCCTGATCCTCCAAAACGACGATCGCTACAAGTACGAAGGCTCCGTCTACGGCGTCTATCTGGACGCGCTGGATGTGCTGGGTTATCAGACGGCGGAGGGCCGCCTGCCGGAGGCGTCCGACGGGCAATACGCCGCCGTGTTCGGCTCGCAAGCCGCCTACCAGTTCCGCGACACGAAGCGCAAGCGCAACAATTACGTCGACGGCATGCCGGACGCGAACGGCAAAGTTAAGAACCCGTTTGTCGACCCGCTCCGCGACGATTTCTATTTCAACGTGGTGAACAGCACGAACGGCAACTACGACTGGGAGAGCATCCCGCAGAAAAAGGCCGACAACGAGGAGCTGAAGGTTACCGGTATCCTGATGCCGGATGAGCAGGCCAACTACCAGTTCGACAAGACCTACTGCGTCTACATCGACATCCGCTACGCGGCCGAGCTGCAAAAGATCTACAACAAAGAAAACGGGATCCGCACCACCAACACAAAAGAGGCCACCTACGACACCGTCTATGTCAAGGCCTCCTCGGTGGACACCGTGGAGACCGTGGAGCAGGCCATCAAGGATATGGGCTACCAGACCTCCAGCATGGCCTCCATGCGCGACGAGATCAATAAGCAGATGCAGACGGTGCAGCTGGTTCTCGGCGGCATCGGCGGCGTCTCGATGCTGGTCGCCGCGCTGGGCATCACCAACACGATGGTCATGAGCATCTATGAGCGCACCAAGGAGATCGGCATCATGAAGGTGCTCGGCTGCAAGCTGAGCAACATCCGCACGATCTTCCTCGGCGAGGCGGGCCTGATCGGTTTCGGCGGCGGGATCGCCGGCGTGGGGCTGTCCTATCTTATATCGTATATTTTAAACATGATTCTCAGCGGCTCCATGGGCTACTATGGGGGAGGAGAGTCCAATCTCTCCGTCATCCCGCTTTGGCTCGTGGGGCTCGGGATGACGTTTGCGGTCGGCGTCGGCCTCGTCTCCGGATTCTATCCGGCGAACCGCGCCGTGAAGATCAGCGCCATCGAGGCCATCCGCAGGGAGTGACCCCGCGAAAAAAAGAAGAAGCGCCGCGTGGGAGGCTTGCAGCCCGGCGGCGCTTTTGCTATGATAGAGGCGGATTTTTATGGAAACTCCCGCCGGGCCTCCTTGCGAAAAAGGGAGATGGAAAGGGGAGACGGCCGGGAAGCCTTTGATCCGCCGCAAACGCGGCCGCGCGGCCGCGCCGGAAAAAGAGCCGCTCTTACTCAGGCGGAGGCCTGAAACGATAGAGGGAGGGACAGGGATGAAATACATTTGCCCGTACTGTGGATACACCTATGACGAGGAGCTCGGCGTCCCGGAGAGCGAGATCGCCCCGGGGACCAAATGGGAGGACCTGCCCGAGGGCTGGTCCTGCCCGATGTGCGGCGCGCCCAAAGAGGTCTTTGCCGCGCAGTGACAAAAAGCGGCCCCCGCGCGGACGCGCGGGGGCCGCTTTTCCTATGAGCACGAGCATGAGCACGGGAAACCCGCCGATCCCCGCGAAAAAAGGAAGCCCAACGATGGCCCCTCCGGGGACGCCGGCGGCCGCCTTTTCGCATCCGGCGGCAGACCTTTGCCCATAAGATCGGCGCGAACCGGCGCGAAAAACCATGGGGCGGGGAAGCAAAGCGGACGATGCCCCCGCCGCGCCGGCGCCGTGTAAAAATCCGGGGGCTTTTCGGATTCGCTAAAAAATTAGTCGGATTTTCTTGCGGGATCTCCCGCGCCGCAATATAATAGAAGTGTATTTTTTCTTCACGGAGGTACCGATATGGAAGAAATCCTGCGCTCCGAGCGGATCGCGTCCGTCCGCTCCGACATCCGGGGCCCCGTCTATCAGGAGGCGCTGCGGATGATCTCCTCCGGGGCCGAGGTCTTGCGCCTCAACACCGGGAATCCGCCGGTTTTCGGCTTCGACATGCCGGAGAGCATCCGCCATGCCCTGCTCGAAAATCTCGATCAGACGGCCGCCTACTGCGACCTCAAGGGGATGCCCGCCTCCCGCAACGCGATCTGGGAATATGAGACGAAAAAGGGCCTGCCCAATCTCTCCCCGGACCATATTTTTATCGGAAACGGCGTCAGCGAGCTCGCGCCGATGCTCTGCGCCGCGCTGTTTTGTGCCGGCGACGAGGTGCTGCTCCCCTCCCCGAATTACTCGCTTTGGAGCAACGGCGCGCTCCTCGCGGACGCGAAGCCGGTGTTTTACCGCTGCGACGAGAGCGCCGGCTGGTATCCGGATACGGACGACCTGCGCGCGAAGATCACGCCGCGGACGAAGGCCATCCTCGTCATCAACCCGAATAACCCCACCGGCGCGCTCTACCCGAGGGAGGTGCTGGAGCAAATCGTCGCCCTCGCCCGGGAATACGGCCTGATTTTAATCTCCGACGAGATCTACGACCGCCTCGTCATGGACGGGAAGGAGCACATCTCCACGGCCTCCCTCGCGCCGGATCTTTTCTGCGTCACACTCAATGGCCTGAGCAAATCCCACTCCGTCTGCGGCTTCCGCTGCGGGTGGATGTGCGTGAGCGGCGCGGTCGAGCGCGGAGAGGACGTCCTTGACGGCTTGGTCCAGCTCGCGGCGATGCGCCTGTGCTCCAACGCCTTGGCGCAGGTCGTGATCCCGGCCGCGCTCGCCGACGGGGAAACGCCGCGCGCGATGATCGTCCCCGGCGGGCGGCTCTACGAGCAGCGGGAGGCCGCGGCCGCTGCGCTCGAGAAAATCGAGGGCCTCTCCTTCGTCAAAAACACCGGCGCGTTTTATCTTTTCCCAAAGCTCTCCAAAGAGAAATTCGGCATCACGGACGACAGGCGCTTTGCGCGGGACCTGCTTCTCGCGAAGCGCATCCTGATTGTGCCGGGCAGCGGCTTCGACTACCCGGAGCCGGACCATTTCCGCATCGTCCTGCTGCCGGAGGCCCCGGTTTTAAAGAGGGCGATGGAGGACATCGGCGATTTCCTCGACGGCTACCATCAATGAGGTACATAAAAAGCCCCGCGGGGGGCTTTTTCTTTTACCCGCCGGGGCCGGGGCGAGAACCTCCAAGAGAAATCACATCCTTTGTAAAAGACCAAAAGGCCCCGCCACGCGGTCTTTTTGCCTGCCGGGGCCGGGGCGGGAACTCCGTGGGGAATCACATCCACCATGAAAGACCGGGAGGCCCTGCCATGCGGTCTTTTTGCCCTCCGGGGCCGGGGAGGGAACCCCGCGGGGAATCACATTCGCCATGAAAGACCGGGAGGCCCTGCCACGCGGTCTTTTTTGCTTTCCAAAGCCGGGGCGGAAAGCCTACGGGGCATCACATCCACCATGAAAGGCCGAAAGGCCACGCCACGCGGCCTTTTCTGTTCTCCGGGGCCGGGAGGAAACCCTACGAGTACAAATCCCCCGTCCCCGCGGGCACGCCGGCGGCAATTTTATTTTTCAAACCATAAGCTTCGGAATTTCCCCGTCCCCGCGTTCGCGCCGGTTGCAAACGGGGAAAAAACAGGTATAATTTTCTTATCGGCTTGTCCCGCGGAAGGAGGTTTTTGCGGATGAAATTTTTTCATCTTGGCGACCTGCACATCGGCAAACGGCTCAGCGAGTTTTCCCTCTTGGAGGACCAGCAGGCGGTCCTCGCCGAGATCCTCGCGCTCGCGGATTCGGAACGGCCGGACGCCGCGCTGATCGCCGGAGACATTTACGATAAGCCCGTTCCCCCGGCGGAGGCGGTCGCCGTCTTTGACGGTTTCGTCACCGGCCTCGCGGACCGGGGGATCAAGGTGTTCGTCATCAGCGGCAACCACGACTCCGCGGAGCGGGTGGCGTTCGGCGCGCGGCTGATGAGCGGGCGAGGCGTCTGGTTTTCGCCGGTCTACGACGGGACCGTGGAGCCGGTCGCCCTCTCCGACGAATTTGGCCCGGTTTTTATCTGGATGATCCCGTTTTTGAAGCCCACGACCGTCCGCGCGAGGCTGCCGGAGGCGGACTGCTCCTCCTACGACAGCGCCTACCATGCCGTGATCGGCGCGCTGCCGCTCGACCCGAGCGCCCGCAACGTCGCCGTCGCGCACCAATTCTTAGCCGGCTCCGCCCGCTGCGACTCCGAGGAACTCTCGGTCGGCGGGCTCGATCAGATCGGCGCGTCGGCCTTCGAGGCGTTCGATTACGCCGCCCTCGGCCACCTGCACACCGCCCAGACCGTCGGCGCGGAGCGCGTCCGCTACTGCGGGACGCCGCTCAAATATTCCTTCTCCGAGGCGAGGGACGAAAAGACGCTCTCGGTCGTGGAGCTGCGCGAAAAGGGAAACCTCTCGGTTCGGCGGCTCCCGCTGCGGCCGCTGCGGGATCTGCGGGAGATCTGCGGCTCCTATGAGGAGCTGACCGACCGCCGCAAGTACGCCGGCACGCCGACGGAGGACTACCTGCATATCACGCTGACGGACGAGGAGGAGCTCCCGGAGGCCATGGCGAGGCTCCAGACCGTCTACCCCAACGCCATGAAGCTCGACTATCAAAATCTGCGCACCGGCGCGGCGCGCGAGATCGGCCGGGCCGAGGACCCGGAGAAAAAGACGCCGCTCGCGCTGTTCGGCGAGCTTTTTGAGAAGCAGAACAACCGGGAGCTGACGGAGGCGGAAAAAAGCCTCCTCGCCCCCATGATCGAGAAAATTTGGAGGCCGGAGGAATGAGACCGTTAAACCTGACGATGTCCGCGTTCGGCCCCTACGCCGGGGAGACGGCCGTCGAGCTCTCGAAGCTCGGCGACAGCGGCCTTTACTTAATTACCGGGGATACCGGCGCGGGGAAGACCACCATCTTCGACGCCGTCACGTTCGCCCTCTACGGGGAGGCGAGCGGCGGCGACCGGAAACCCGATATGCTCCGCAGCAAATACGCGGACGCCGAGACGCCGACCTATGTAGAAATGGAATTCCTCTCCGGCGGGAGGCGGTACACCGTCCGCCGCAACCCGGACTACGCGCGCCCCAAGACCAAGGGCGAGGGCACGACCGTCGAAAAAGCCGACGCCGCGCTGACCTACCCGGACGGGCGTGTGGTCACAAAATCGAAGGACGTCACCAAGGCCGTCGCGGAGCTCATCGGCGTAGACCGCGGGCAGTTTTTACAGATCGCGATGATCGCGCAGGACGATTTCCGCAAGCTCATCAACGCCGACACGGAGAGCCGCGGCCGCATCTTCCGGGATCTGTTCCGGACGGGTCTCTACCGCGACCTGCAGTTTTCTTTAAAAGACGAGGCGGCGGCCGCGCGGGCGCTCTACGACCGGCTCAAACAGTCCGTCATGCAGTACGCGTCCGGCGCGGTCTGCGCGGAGGAGGACCCCCTCTACCCTCGAGCGGCCGCGATGCGGGAGGCGAAGGCGTTCGTCTCGCCGGAGGAGGCGGCAGAGCTGCTCGAGGAGCTCGCGGAAAAGGACGACGCCGAGGTGAAACGTCTCTCGAAAGAACTCGGGGAGGCGGAATTCGCCCTTTCGGAGGCCGAAAAACAAAAGGCCGCGGCGGAGCGGGAGGCCGAGACGCGAGAGCAGATCGCAAAGGTCGAACAGACGGTTTTAGAGGAGGGGCCAAAGCTCGCGTCCCTCGAAAAACAGTATGCGGGCCTCGCGTCGCGGGCCCCGGAGCGGGAGGCGCTGGGACGCCGGATCGCGGAGGCCGAGGCGGAGCTGCCGCAATACGCCGAACTGACGAGGCTCCGGCAGGAGGCGGACGGGCTTTTTGCCGAGAACGAGCGGCTCCGGGACGAGATCGCCGAGGCGAATGAAAAACTCGCCGCTTTTTCGGCAAAGACGGACGAGGAGAGGGCCGAGCTCGCCGCCCTCGGCGAGCCGGAGGCGGAAAAAGTCGCCTGTGAAGCGGAGATCGAGCGGTCCGCCGCCGCAAAAGAGCAGCTGGAGAGCCTGCTTGAGCGCATCCGAAACCACGCCGAGGCCGGGCAGTCGCTCTCGGAAAAACAGGCCTCCTACCACCGGGCGATGGACGACTATCAAGCCGCTTCGGAGACCTGCCGGGCCATGGAGCGCGATTATCTGGACGGGCAGGCCGGGGTCCTCGCCTCGAAGCTTCGGGAGGGGGAACCCTGCCCGGTCTGCGGTTCCGCCGATCACCCGGCGCCGGCAAAAAAGGCGGACACCGTCCCGAAGGAGACCGAGCTCGAGGCGGCGAAGGCCCTGCGGGACACGACGGAGCGCCTTGCCCACGCCGAGAGCGCGGAGGCCGGGGCCGCCGCCGCGAAAGAGGCGGCGCTCCGGGAGGAAATTCTCTCGGCCGCAAAGAGCGCGGGCATCGAAGCCCCGTTTGACGACATCGAGGCGGAGGCCAAGGCCGTGCTCAAAACAAAACAGGAGAACGAGCCCGTGCTCAAAACAAGGTTCCAAAAGCTGGAAGCCTCATGCTCACGCAAAAAAGTTATTTCCACCGAGATCCCGGAGCGGGAGGAAAAGCAGAAGAAATGCGCCGAGGGCGTCGCCGAGCGGGAAAAAACCGCCGCGGCGAACGACTCCCTGCTCGCCGCGAAAGGGGAGCAGATCCAAAAGCTCGCCGCAGGGCTCGCCTTCCCCTCGGAGGAGGAGGCGCGGCGGCAGCTCACCGCGTGGAACGCGCAGAAAACCGCCGCCGCGGAGGAGCTGGAGAACGCCCGGCTCGCGAAGGAGACGCTTTCCCGGACGCTCGCGGAGAAAAAGGCCGCCTCGGAGGCGCTCAAAAAGCAGCTCTCCGGCGAGGAACCGGCGGACCCCGCCGCGCTGGAGGAGGGGATCGCCTCCCTAAAAGAGAAAAAGAAGTCCCTTGCCGACGCGAGGGACGGGGCCGTCGCCCGCTTCCACACAAACCGGGGCCTCGGCAAAAGCCTGCGCGAGCTCTGCCCGCGGTTCCACGAGGCGGAGGGCCGCTGCGCCACGCTGAACGCGCTCTCCGGCACCGCCAACGGCATGGTGAGCGGCAAAGAGAAGGTCACGCTGGAGACCTACGTCCAGACGGCGTATTTTGATAAGGTCATCGCCCGCGCCAACATCCGGCTGATGCAGATGACCGACGGGCAATACGAGCTCGCGCGGGCGGGGGCCGAAAATCTCGTCAGCCAGAGCGGGCTCGGGCTGGAGGTGGTCGATCATTACAACGGCACCCGCCGCAGCGCCGCCTCCCTCTCGGGCGGGGAATCTTTCAAAGCGTCCCTTTCGCTCGCGCTGGGCCTCTCCGACGAGGTGCGCTCCTCCTCCGGCGGCGTCCGGCTCGACAGCATGTTTGTCGACGAGGGCTTCGGCTCGCTGGACGGCAACTCACTGGAGCAGGCGGTCCGCACGCTCTGCGGCATCACGGAGAGCGGCCGGATCGTCGGCATCATCTCGCATGTGGAGGAGCTCAAGGATAAGATCGACCGGCAGGTCGTCGTCCGCAAAAAGCGCAGCGGCGGCAGCACGGTGGAGATCGTCGTCTGAAGCGACGCTCTCGCGCCGACCGACACATCCGTGCAATTTTCCCGTTGCCCGGCGCTTCCGCGCCGCTCCCTGCTCACCGCCCTTCACCCCAAGCGCGAAAATATACGGATAAAAAAGGCCGCCGGATGTTCGCCCGGCGGCCTTTTCGCGCGCTTTTTTCGGAGATTCCGTTCAGCCCGGAGGCCAGCCGAGTTCCCGGCCACCCAGCACATGGAAGTGCAGGTGCGGCACCGACTGTCCGGCGTCCTCGCCGCAGTTGGTGACGACACGGAAGCTTGCGACGCCCCGCTCCGCGCACAGGCGGGCGATCACTTCATAGATATAGGCGACCGTGCCGCTGTTTTCCACGGTGATTTCGTCGGCACCGTGGATGTGCTCCTTCGGGATCACGAGAAAATGGACGGGCGCCTGCGGATGGATGTCGTAGAAGGCAAGCACCCGTTCGTCCTCATAGAGCTTGTCGCTCGGGATCTCCCCCGCGGCGATCTTGCAGAATAAGCAGTCCTCCACTTGGATTCTCCTTTCTCCGGCAGCGCCGGTGACGATGTGAAAAGCTTCTTTTGCCGGGGCCCGGTTCCACCGCGCGGGGAAAATCAAAGCGGCAAAGTCGGCGGGGAGTGCCCCGCTCCGGCCCTCCGCATGGGAAAAGCCGGTGTGCTGTTATCTCCTAATCGCACATAGGCCGCCCACGATTCCTCCTTGCGCGGAATCAGCCGTCCCCGGTAATTTATTTACTGAGCAGCAGCGTCTCGACGATCTCCGCCGCGGAGGCGAGGGTCTCGTCGACAAGCTCGGGCTTCCCGCCGCCCATCGCGCCGTCGGGCCTGCCGCCGCCGGAGCCGCCGCACATCGAGGCGATCTCGCGGACGATCTTGCCCGCGTTGGCGCCGATCTTCAGGGCGCCGAGGCCGCAGACGACGTAGACCGCGGCCTTCTCCCCGTTGACGGAGAAGAGCACGGCGATGGAATTTTCGGATTTGAATTTGATGTGGTCGCCCATGATGCGCAGGCTGTCCGGCAGGACGTCCTCGAGCTTCGCGGCGATGAATTTGAGCCCCGCGACGTCCTTCGCGCCGGCGATCAGGGTCTCGACGCGCAGCTCCGCGAGCTTGTCGTTGAGGGTGTCGATCTGCTTCTCGCGGCCGTGCAGCTCGGAAACGAGGGCCGTGACCTTGGCCGGGATCTCGGAGAGGCCGTTGACCTTCAGCGTGGCGGCGGTCTCGGACATCATGGCGTTCATCTGGTCCATATATTCGAGCACGCCGGTGCCGGTCGTGGCCTCGATCCTTCTGACGCCGGCGGCCACGGAGGTCTCGGTGAGGATCTTAAAAAGCCCGATGCGGCTGGTGTTTTCGATATGCGTGCCGCCGCAGAACTCGATCGAGCGCCCGGAGATGTTGACAACGCGCACGACGTCGCCGTATTTCTCGCCGAAAAGCGCCATCGCGCCGAGCTTTCTGGCCTCGTCGACCGGCATCTCGCTGATGTCGACGTCGAGGGCCTGCAAGATCATGTCGTTGACGATGTCCTCGGTCTCCTTGATCTCCTGTGCGGTCATCGCGGAGAAATGCGTGAAGTCAAAGCGGCAGCGGTGCTCGTCCACATAGGAGCCGGCCTGATGCACATGCTCGCCGAGCACCTCGCGCAGGGCCTTCTGGAGCAGGTGGCAGGCGGTGTGGTTGCGCATGATGGCGCGGCGGATCGCCTCGTTGAGGCGGGCGCGGACCTCGCCGCCCTTGCGCAGGGAGCCACTCTGCATGACGCCGACGTGCATGGTCTGGCCGGTCGGGGATCTCCTGCAGTCGGTCACGCTAAACGTGGAGGTGCCGTCGGAGATTGCGCCCCGGTCGCCGACCTGACCGCCCATCTCGGCGTAGAAAGGCGTGCAGTCGAGCACGACCGCGCCCTCCTCGCCCGCATGCAGCTCGTCGGCGAGCTCGCCGTCCTTGAGGATCGCGAGCACCCGGGCGGCGCTGTCCATGCGGTTGTAGCCGACAAATTTCGTCTTTTGGGAGCCGAGCACGGAGAGCGCGTCGTCCACCCAGCTCACGCCGTTGGCCGAGGCTCTGGCGCTGCGGGCCGTCTGCTTCTGGTTGTCCATCAGGGCCTTGAAGCCCTCCTTGTCCACGGTGACGCCCTTTTCCGAGAGGATGTCCTCGGTCAGGTCGAGCGGAAAGCCGAAGGTGTCGTAGAGTTTAAACGCCACGTCGCCGGAGAGCACGGTGCCGCCGGTCTTTTCCATCTCGGCGGTCTCCGCGTTCAAGAGCTCGAAGCCGGAGTCGATCGTGCGGCAGAAGCGCTCCTCCTCGGAGAGGATGACTTTCTTGATATAGTCGCCGTGCTCGGCAAGCTCCGGGTAGGCGGCCTTGTTTTCCGCGACGACGGTGTCGACGATCTTATAGAGGAACGGCTCGTTGACGCCGAGAAGACGCCCGTGGCGAGCGGCCCGGCGCAGCAGGCGCTTGAGCACGTAGCCGCGGCCCTCGTTGGCGGGCATGACGCCGTCGGCGATCATGAAGGTGACGGAGCGCACGTGGTCGGTGATCACGCGCAGGGAGACGTCTTTTTTCGGGTCGTCGTGGTAGCCGATGCCCGCGACGCGGAAGATGTGCTTCATGATATTCTGGACGGTGTCGACCTCAAAGAGGTTGTCGACGCCCTGCATCACGCAGGCGAGGCGCTCGAGGCCCATGCCGGTGTCGATGTTCGGGTGCGCCATGCGCTCGTAGTTGCCCTCGCCGTCGGAGTTAAACTGGGAGAAGACGAGGTTCCAGACCTCGATATAGCGGTCGCAGTCGCAGCCGACGGCGCACGCGGGCCTGCCGCAGCCGTGCTCGGGGCCGCGGTCGAAGTAGATCTCGGAGCAGGGGCCGCAGGGGCCGGAGCCGATCTCCCAGAAGTTGTCCTCTTTGCCGAAGCGGGAGATGCGCCCCTCGGAGAGGCCGATCTCGTCGCGCCAGATGTCGTGGGCCTCGTCGTCGTCCTCGTAGACGGTGACGTAGAGCTTATCCGCCGGCAATTTAATAACTTCGGTGAAATATTCCCACGCCCAGCGGATGGCCTCTTTTTTAAAATAGTCGCCGAACGAGAAGTTCCCGAGCATCTCAAAGTAGGTGCCGTGGCGGTCGTCCTTGCCGACGTTGTCGATGTCGGGGGTGCGGATGCACTTCTGGCAGGTGGTGGTGCGGCGGCAGGGCGGCTCCTCTTGGCCGAGGAACCATTTTTTTTGCGGCGCCATGCCGGAGTTGATTAACAGCAGGCTCTTGTCGTCCTTTGGGATCAGGGGGAAGCTCGGCAGGCGCAGGTGGCCCTTGCTTTCAAAAAATTTGAGGAAGCTCTCGCGAATATCGTTGAGACCCATCCACTCCAAAACGATCAAATCCTTTCAACAATAAACTTACGTTCGGTGATAAAAAAATGCCTTCCTCCCATAAAATCGGGACGAAGACAACATCTCCGCGGTACCACCCGCATTGCCGCGCCATGTTCCATGCGGCGGCCGCTCTTTTTTCCTTAACGCGGAAAAGCGCGCCGGGATCTCTCCCGGAGGCTCCGAAACGGCCCCCGCTCCCCGCATGCCGCCTTCCCAGCTCCCGGCGGCTCTCTGCGATGCGCGAAAAAAACGGTTCTTTCCTTCACAGCCTGCGATTTTTTCAGTTTTATGTTCTGTATTATAGACTGAAATCTCCCTCTTGTCAACGAGCGCGGCGCGGTTTTTAGCTCCCGTCCACCGTTTGCCCGGGGCCCGGCGAAAAGATAGGCTCCCCCGCGCTGAAACCGAATGGGCGTCTCCGCCCTCCGGCCGTTTTTTGAAATGGTATTGATAACTTTCCCTCTAATTGGTATAATAAACTGAATAATTGCTGAAAAAGGGGAGGCCGAGGATTTTGGCGAAGGTGGTCCTTGTCGCGAGCGGCAAAGGCGGAGCCGGAAAGACCACGGTCTGCGCCTTTTTGGGGCAGGCTTTGGCGGCGAAAAACCGGCGCGCGCTCTTAGTGGAGCTGGATTCCGGCCTCCGCGCGCTGGACGTCGCCCTCGGCGTCACGGAGGGCCTCGTCTTCGACCTCGGCGACGTGATGCGCGGCTCCTGCGCCACAAGGGAGGCGATCCGCCCCTGCCCGTTCCGAAAAGATCTCTCCGTGATCTGCGCGGCGGCGAAACCCGCGGCGGTGCCGGCCACGGCGATCTCGGAGCTCGCGGCGGAGCTCTCCGGCGAATATGATTTTATCCTCTTGGACTGCCCGGCGGGCATCGGCTACGAGCTCGCGTACGCGGCGGTCGCGTCGGATCAGGCGCTGATCGTCGCCACGCCGGAGCCCGCCTCCGTGCGCGGGGCGAGGGCCGCGGCCGACGCGATCAAGAATCTCGGCCTCGCGGATCTGCGGCTCGTCATCGAGCGCTGCCCTAAAAAGCCCAAGCAGCTCGACCCGCTGCGGGACCTCGATCAGGTGATCGACGGCGCCGGCGTGCAGCTCCTCGGCGTGATCTGGGAGGACGCCAAGACGAAAGCCTCGGCCGCCTCGGGCGCGCCGCTCCCGGAGGACAGCCCCAACAAAAAAGCGTTTTCCGATCTCGCGAGCCGCCTTTGCGGCGAGCGGGTGCCGCTGGATTTCAAATGATGATGCTCAATCGGCCCGGACATCGGTCCGGGTGGAAAGGAAGGGTTCCATGAATATCGCGCTGATCGCACAGGACAGCAAAAAAGAGCTGATGGTCCAGTTCTGCATCGCTTACAGCGGCGTGCTGGGCAAACATAAGCTCTGCGCCACCGCGACGACCGGGAAGATCGTCTCGGAGGCGACCGGTCTGCACATCGCCAAATTTTTAAGCGGCACCCAAGGCGGCGTCGAGCAGGTGGCCTCGCGCATCGCATGCAACGAGATCGACCTGCTGCTGTTTTTCCGCGACCCGATGGCCTATAATTCCTACGAGATGGGGGAGGCGAGCCTGATTCGCCTGTGCGACGTGCACAACATCCCGCTCGCCACCAACATCGCCACCGCCGAGGCGCTGATCCACGCGCTGGAGCGCGGCGACCTCGACTGGCGCAACCTCGTCAAATAATCCATTCCGAAAAAGGAGTTTCATCGTATGGCAATTCTGACCAAGGCTCCGAGGGGCACGCAGGACGTCCTGCCGGACGAGAGCGGAAAGTGGCAGCACGTCGAGCGCGCGGTCCTCTCCGTCGCCGAGCTTTACGGCTACAAGGAGATCCGCTTCCCGACGTTTGAGCACACCGAGCTGTTTGCCCGCGGCGTCGGCGATTCCACCGACGTGGTGGAAAAAGAGATGTACACCTTTACCGACAAGGGCGGCCGCTCCCTGACGCTCCGCCCGGAGGGCACGTCCGGGGCCATGCGGGCCGTGATCGAGCACGGGCTGCTCGGCGGCGCGCTGCCGCTCAAACTCAGCTACCTCACGAGCTGCTTCCGCTACGAGAAGCCGCAGGCCGGGCGCCTACGCGAGTTCCACCAGTTCGGCGTGGAGTGCATCGGCACCGAGACCGCGGCCGCGGACGCCGAAGTAATCGCATTAGCATCGCAAATTTTTAGCGAGCTTGGCGCCGAGGGGCTCCGGCTTGAGATCAACTCCATCGGCTGCCCGGAGTGCCGCGGGCGGTACCACGAGGCGCTGAAGGCGTATTTTACCGAGCGCAAAGACCGGCTCTGCGAGACCTGCCTGACCCGCCTCGACCGCAACCCGATGCGGATCCTCGACTGCAAATGCCCGCTGTGCAAGGAGACCGCGGAGGGCGCGCCGACGATTCTGGAGTTTCTCTGCGGCGACTGCGAGGCGCATTTTGAGGATCTCAAGGCGCGCCTTAGCGCCATGGGCATCGGCTATGCCGTCAACCCGGGCATCGTGCGCGGCCTCGATTACTACACGAGGACCGTGTTTGAATTCGTCTCCACGCAGATCGGCGCGCAGGGCACGGTCTGCGGCGGCGGGCGGTACGACGGGCTTGTCGAGATGCTCGGCGGCAGCCCCGCGCCCGGCATCGGCTTCGGCCTCGGCATCGAGCGGCTGCTGCTGGTCATGGAGGCGTCCGGGGCGGACTTCCCGCCCGCGCCGCCGGTCGACATCTACATCGGCTCCGTGGGGCAAAAAGCCGGGATCGAGGCCGCCAAGCTCTGCGCGGGCCTTCGCGCCGAGGGCTTCTACGCCGCCTGCGACCTAAACGGACGCAGCGTCAAGGCCCAGATGAAATACGCGGATAAACTCGGCGCGGCGTTCTCCTGTATCCTCGGCGACAACGAGCTCGCCGCGGGGGAGGCCTCCGTCAAAAACATGAAGGACGGCGTGGAGGAGAAGGTCAAATTCGAGAATTTGATCGATCATCTTTACAACACGCGGATCGACGGCCTGTGCGAGGCGCTGGAAAACATCTGATTCGCGCGGCTTTTTGATAAAATCCCGGGATAGACAATCAAAATCGGAGGAAGTTTTCATATGATTTTTGGATGGAGCCGCACCGATTACTGCGGCGAGTTCACGGAAGAACAGATCGGCAAAGAGGTCACCGCCTTTGGCTGGGCGCAGAAGACCCGCGATCTCGGCAACCTGATTTTTATTGATTTGCGCGACCGCACCGGCATCGTGCAGCTCGCCTTCGGCGACGGCACCGACCGCGCGATCTTCGCGGACGCCGCCTCCGTCCGGGCGGAATTCGTCCTCGCGGTCAAAGGGACCGTGCGCCGCCGGGAATCCGTCAACAACGACATCCCGACCGGCAAGATCGAAATCTTCGTCACCGAGCTGAAAATTCTCGCGAAGAGCGCGACCCCGCCGTTTGAAGTCGCCGACAACCTCAGGGCCGGCGAGATGCTCCGCCTGCAGTACCGCTTTCTGGACCTCCGCAGGAAGGAGATGCAGGACGCCTTGATGCTGCGCCATAAGATCGTCAAGTGCGCGCACGATTACTACGACGACAACGGTTTCCTCGAAGTGGAGACCCCCTGCCTCATCAAATCGACGCCCGAGGGCGCCCGGGACTACCTCGTCCCGTCCCGCGTCCATCCGGGCAGCTTCTACGCGCTGCCGCAGAGCCCGCAACTCTATAAGCAGCTCTTGATGCTCTCCGGCTGCGACCGCTACATGCAGATCGCCCGCTGTTTCCGCGACGAGGACCTCCGCGCCGACCGCCAGCCCGAGTTCACCCAGATCGACATGGAGATGAGCTTCGTCGAGGAGGAGGACGTCATGGCGGTGAACGAGGGTTTCGTCCGCTACGTCTTTAAGAAAATTTTAGACCTCGACGTCGCGCTCCCGCTGCGGCGCATGAAGTATAACGACGCCGTGGCGAAGTACGGCTCCGATAAGCCGGACACCCGCTTCGGCCTCGAGATCGAGGATCTCTCCGACCTGCTGAAAACCTGCGAGTTTAAGGTCTTTTCCGGCGCGCTCGAGGGCGGCAGAGGCTCCGTCCGCGGCGTCAACGCGAAGGGCGCGGCCGCGAAGTTTACGAGAAAAGAGATCGACAAGCTGACCGAGCTCGTCAAGACCTACCGCGCCAAGGGCCTCGCGTGGACGAGGCTTTCGCCGGAGGGCGAGAGCTCAAGCTATGAAAAATTCCTGACCGAGGAGGAGAAAGCCGCGATCCGCCTGCGCCTTGGCGCCGAGCCCGGAGACGTCCTCTTCCTTGTGGCCGATTCGAAAAACGACGTCGTCTGCACGAGCCTCGGGCAGCTCCGCCTCGCGCTCGGGAACGAGCTGGGCCTGATCCCGAAGGGCACGTTCGACCTGCTTTGGATCACCGAGTTCCCGCAGTTTGAGTGGTCCGACGAGGAGAACCGCTGGATGGCCATGCACCATCCTTTCACCTGCCCGCGCCCCGGCGACGAGGACCGCCTGATCTCCGATCCGGGCGACTGCTACGCCCGCGCCTACGACATGGTCATGAACGGGTGCGAGGTCGGCGGCGGCTCGATCCGAATCAGCGACCCGGTCGTGCAGTCTAAGATGTTCGCGGGGCTCGGCTTCACCGAGGAGGAGGCCCGCAAGCGCTTCGGGTTCCTGCTCGACTCCTTCCAATACGGCGTGCCGCCCCACGGCGGGATGGCGTTCGGCCTTGATCGCCTCGTGATGCTGATGCTGGGCAAGGAGAGCATCCGCGACGTCATCGCCTTCCCGAAGGTGCAGACCGCGACCGAGCTGATGACGCAGTGCCCCGGCGAGGTCGAGCAGAAGTCCCTTGACGAGCTGCACATCGCCGTGGTGCCCGATCAAAAAGGCAAGGCCGAGGAATAAACGGATGGGGCGCCGGAACCGCAGATTCTGCATGGAAGGCGCTCTTTTTGTATTATTTTGTAGAAATTATACGGATCGGAGAGGATCGGGATGGAAAAGGAAGAGGAAAAGCTCGTCCGCCTGCTGGCGGAGCGGGGCCTGACCGTCTCCGCGGCCGAGAGCTGCACGGGCGGCATGGTGGCACAGCGCGTCACCTCCGTCCCCGGGGCGTCGAAGGTTCTCCGCTTCAGCGCCGTCACCTATTGCGACGAGGCGAAGGAGAAGATCCTCGGCGTGCGCGGGGAGACGCTGCGGGAATACGGCGCCGTCTCCGCCGAGACCGCCCGTGAGATGGCCTCCGGCGTCCGCAAGATTTTGGGCGCGGACATCGGCGTCTCCGTCACGGGCCTCGCGGGGCCGGAGGGCGGCGAGGGGAAACCCGTGGGGCTCGTCTACGTCGGCGCGGACGCCGGCTGGGGCAGCCTGACAAGGGAATTTCATTTTTCCGGCGGCCGGGAGGCCGTGCGCGGGCAGGCCGCGGAGGAGGCGCTGCGCCTCGCCGCCGCGCTTGCCGAAAACTATCCCATAGAGACGCCGGAGGGCAACGGAACGCCTTAAAACGGGCCGCGCCCGCTGTCAAGCCGGGGGCCTGCCACCTCCCCGCGGAGAAACCCGCGGGGAGGGCCGAATTTAACATGGAGGAAATCACCCAAACATGTCTTTTGACTATATTTTATTCGACTTGGACGGCACGCTGACCGATCCGTTCGAGGGCATCACCAAGAGCTTCAACTACGCGCTCAAGGCGCTGTGCGACCGGGAGGAGACCGACCGGGCCGCGCTAAATAAAATCATCGGGCCGCCGCTGCGCGCCTCCTATATCGAAAATTACGGCGTCACGCCGGAGCAGGCGGAGCGGCTCCTCGAGAAATACCGGGAGCGCTTCGGCGAGGTCGGCATCTACGAAAACCGCGTCTACGACGGCGTGCCGGAGCTGCTCGCCGCGCTGATAGAGGCGGGGAAAGTCCTCTGCCTTGCCTCCGCGAAGCCCGAGGAATTCTGTGTGCGCATCCTCGAGCACTTCGATCTTCTAAAGTATTTTGACGAGACGGTCGGCGCTTCGTTCGACCCGAGCCACGACACCAAGGAGTGGGTCGTCGGGGAGGCCCTGCGCAGGCTCGGCTTGGACGAGGAAAAAAGAGGCCGGGCCGTGATGGTCGGCGACCGGGAGATGGACATTCTGGCGGCCCACGAGAAAGGGATCGCGGCGGCGGCCGTCGGCTACGGATATGGCCGCGCCGAGGACCTGCGGGCCTGCGGTCCGGAATTTTTTGCGAGCGACATCGCGGGGCTGCAAGAGCTGCTGCTTCGCTGAAAGGAGACAGAGTATGGGCAAATCCGATTATTCCACCGTGCTGGAGGCGCTCGCGCGCAACCGCATGGACGCCATGTACGTGGACACTAAAGAAGAGGCGCGCGCCCTTGTCGAGGAGCTGATCCCGGAGGGCGCCTCCGCCGCGGTCGGCGGCTCGGAGACGCTGTTTGAGGCCGGCGTCATCGACCTGCTCCGGTCCGGGAAGTACCTTTTCCTCGACCGCTACGCGGAGGGCCTCACGAGCGAGCAAAAAGAAGAGGTGCAGCGCCAGTATTTCACGGCCGACTGGCTGCTCGCGAGCGCCAACGCGGTCACGGAGGACGGCTGGCTCTATCAGGTCGACGGCGCGGGCACCCGGGTCGCGCCGATGATCTTCGGGCCGAAGAACGTGCTGATCGTCGCCGGGATCAACAAGCTCGTGCCGGATCTGGACGCCGCCATGGAGCGCGTCCGCGCCATCGCCGCGCCCAAAAACGCCGTCCGCCTCGAAAAAAAGACGCCCTGCGTCGTGACGGGCAAGTGCGAGGACTGCCTCTCGCCGGACCGCATCTGCTGCGTCTACACGGCGTTCGGGTTCCAGCGCGTCCCGGGCCGGATCAAGGTCATCTTGGTCGGCGAGCCGCTCGGCTACTGACGGGCGCAACGGCCCCGCCACCGAAAGGCGCATGGGTCCTGCGTCGTGCGGGAAAATTCGGTGCTCATCACACGGGGCCTTGCGGCGGATGGCTCTTTCGCGCCGCTTTGAAGCAAAAAATGTCGTATTCCCCCCTTCCTTCGGGAGGGGGCTTTTCTATGCGCGCCCGCGGAAAGGCCCCGTCATGGCGGGATTTTTGCCCGGCGGCCAGCCGTCCCCGCCCCGCTTTGGCGAGGCTTCACTTTTTGCCGCGCGCCGCTTTTCCACATATGCCCGGCCCGCCCCGGTTCGGCGGAGAGGAGCCGGATTACCCATCCGCTCTCCCGCCCGCTTCTTAAAAAAGGTATGAAGGTTGGGATTTCGGAAACAATGAATCCGGCAGACCGCCCGCCGGACTGCTGAAATTTTTATGAACTTTTTGAAAACCCTATTGACAGCCGAAGCTCGATTGGGTATATTATACATGTTGGCACTCAGACAATCGGAGTGCTAATCCAACAAAACGCAGGGAGGCGGGCGCGTGCAGTTCGACGATCGAAAGCAGAGGATCCTTGCCGCCATCGTGGAGACCTATATCCGTACCGGCGAGCCCGTCGGCTCCAAGACGCTTTCCCGGCTGCCGGGGATCGGCGTCTCGCCGGCGACGATCCGCAACGAGATGGCGCTCTTATTTAATATGGGCTTTCTCGAGCAGCCGCACACCTCGGCCGGCAGGGTGCCGAGCCATCTCGGTTACCGCACCTATGTGGACCGCCTGATGGACTTCCGGCCGCTCACGGAGGAGGAGAAGGACGACATCGACGCGCTCTTTAACGTGCGCGACCCCGATCCCGATAAGCTTCTGGAGGATGCGGCGGAGACCTTGGCGGAATACACCGGCTGCGCGACCATCGCGGCGACCACCACGCCCGCGCACGTCACGGTCAACCACATCGACATCGTCCCGGCGGACAGCTTTACGGTGGTGCTGATGATGATCGCCTCAAACGGCGTGATTCGGAGCAAGGTCTGCCGCCTGAATTTTCGCATCAACCCCGGCATCGCGGATTTTTTCAAGAAATTTTCAAACGACCGCTTCGCCGGCATGACGCTCAAGCAGATCAGCGCCGAGTACATCCAGTCGGTCTCCGTCCAGCTCGGCGAGTACTCGCGGGTGTTCAACCCGCTGATGGTCGGCATCTACGAGCTCTGCAAGGAGGTCTACGACGGCCAGTATTATTTAGGCGGGCAGGAGAAGCTCCTGACCTATAACGAATTTTCCGGCAAGGCGCTGGAGATCATGAAGCTGCTCAACCGGCGCGAGGAGATGGGCCCGCTGCTCGACCGCGGCGCCGGCAGCGTTCAGGTATTTATCGGCAAGGAGAACTGTTTTTCGGAGCTCTGCGGCAGCTCGCTGATCGTCGCGCGCTTCCGCATCGGCGAAAACGACTGCGGGGCCATCGGGCTGATCGGCCCGGTGCGCATGGATTACGCGAAGCTGATCCCGCACCTGCGGTATTTCGCCGAAAAAGTGGGGAAACTCCTCTCCATCACATATCAACAAGAAACGGGTGACGAAGATGAAGAATGAAGATAAAAAAGAACGAAGCAAGACGCCGCAGCCGGCGGAAGCGGCGGCCCCGGCGCCCGAAACGGGGAGCACGGCGGGAGTACAGACTCCGGCTGAGCGAAATTCCGTCCCGGCGGATTCCCTCGCCACGGAGCCCATGGCGGCCACGAAGCTCCAAGCGGAGCTCGAGGGCCTCAAGGCCGAGCGGGACGCGCTCCAAGAGAAATGCGACGAGCTGGGCGACCGGTATCTGCGCGCCTTGGCCGAGTACGACAATTTCCGCAAGCGCACCCAGCGCGAAAAGGACGCCATCTACGGCGACGCGATCGCGGACGCCGTCGCGAAGCTGCTGCCGATCCTCGACAGCTTCGAGCGGGCGAGGGAATATCCCTGCGCCGACGAAAATTTCAAGAAGGGGATCGACATGATCTGCAACTCGGTCGAGGAGTCCTTCGCCTCCCTCGGCGTCGCCGAGATCCCGGCGGAGGACCAACACTTTGACCCGAACCTGCACAACGCGGTGCTTCACGCGGAGGATCCGGGCGCGGGCGAAAACATGATCGCGGAGGTTTTTCGCAAGGGCTACCGGCTCGGCGACCGGGTGCTCCGCTTCACGATGGTGAAGGTTGTCAACTGAAATCCCCTGGGCGCGGCCCGGTCAGATACAAAACGAATCGCTTATTATGATATCGACTGATATTGGAGGAATACATTATGGCTAAAATTATTGGGATCGACCTTGGAACCACAAACTCTTGCGTCGCCGTCATGGAAGGCGGCTCTCCCGTCGTGATCCCGAATCCGGAGGGCGCGAGAACCACGCCGTCCGTCGTCGGCTTCAACAAAAACGGCGAGCGCGTGATCGGTCAGGCCGCCAAGCGGCAGGCCATCGCGAACCCCGACCGCACCGTGACCTCGATCAAGCGCAAGATGGGCTCCGATTATAAAGTCGCCATCGACGGCAGGAATTACACGCCGCAGGAGATCTCCGCGATGATCCTGCAAAAGCTCAAAGCCGACGCGGAGGCCTATCTCGGCGAGACGGTCACGCAGGCCGTCATCACCGTACCGGCCTACTTCAACGACTCCCAGCGTCAGGCCACCAAGGACGCCGGCCGCATCGCGGGCCTCGACGTCAAGCGCATCATCAACGAGCCGACCGCCGCCTCCCTCGCCTACGGCGCGGACAAAGAGCAGGATCAGAAAATCATGGTCTACGACCTCGGCGGCGGCACCTTCGACGTCTCGATCATCCAGATGGGCGACGGCATCAACGAGGTCCTCGCCACCAACGGCGACACCCACCTCGGCGGCGACGATTTCGACGACCGCCTGATCAACTACCTCGCCGACGAATTCCGCAAAGAAAACGGCATCGACCTGCGCGCCGATAAAATGGCGATGCAGAGGCTCAAGGAGGCCGCCGAGAAGTGCAAATGCGAGCTCTCCGGCATGACGCAGGCGAATGTGAACCTGCCGTTCATCACCGCCGATTCCGCCGGCCCGAAGCATCTTGATATGAACATCACCCGCGCCAAATTTAACGAGCTGACCGCCGATTTGGTCGAAAAGACCCTCGGCCCGGTGAATAAGGCCCTCGCGGACGCCGGGCTCAAGTTCTCCGACATCGACAAAGTGCTGCTCGTGGGCGGCTCCACCAGAACCCCGGCGGTTCAGGACGCGGTCAAAAAGCTCACCGGCAAGGAGCCTTTCAAGGGCATCAACCCGGACGAGTGCGTGGCCATCGGCGCCGCGATTCAGGGCGGCGTATTGGGCGGCGAGGTCAAGGGCCTTGTGTTGCTCGACGTGACCCCGCTTTCGCTGGGCCTCGAGACCCTCGGCGGCGTCTTCACCAAGATCATCGACCGCAACACCACGATCCCGGTCAAGAAATCGCAGATCTTCTCCACCGCGTCCGACGGGCAGACCACCGTCGAGGTGCACGTCCTTCAGGGCGAGCGCGAGATGGCCCGCGACAACAAGTCCCTCGGCCTCTTCCATCTGGACGGCATCGTCCCCGCGCCGAGAGGGGTCCCGCAGATCGAGGTCACGTTCGACATCGACGCCAACGGCATTGTCAACGTCAGCGCCAAGGATCTCGGCACCGGCAAGGACCAGCACATCACGATCACCAGCTCCTCCAACATGAGCAAGGAGGACGTCGAGCGCGCGGTCAAGGAGGCGGCGCAGTTCGCCACCGAGGACAAGAAGCGCCGCGAGGAGATCGACCTTCGCAACTCGGCGGACCAGATGGTCTACCAGAGCGAAAAGACGCTCGGCGAGGTGGGCGACAAACTTTCTTCCGACGACAAAGCGGCTCTTCAGAGCCGGATCGACGCCTTGAAGGAAGCCCTCAAGGGCGACGAAACCGAGGTGATCAAAACGAAAGAAAAGGATCTGCAGGATAAATTCTACGAGCTTTCCTCTAAGATTTATCAGCAGCAGCCTCAGGGCGATCCGAACGCCTATCAGCAGCAGCCCCCGCAGGGCGGCGCGGAAGGCGGCGGCACCGAAGCGACCGACGGCTATGTGGACGCGGACTACCGCGAAGTAAACGACAACTGATCCCCGCGAGGGGGTGAAACGGCAGGGCGGGGGCATCCCCGCTTTTTGCCGTATTAGAAGACATAAAGGGTGAAGAAATATGGCGGAGAAGCGCGACTACTACGAGGTGCTGGGCATCGAAAAAGGCGCCTCGGAGGAAGAGATCAAAAAAGCCTACCGCGCCTTGGCAAAAAAACACCATCCGGACCTGAATCCGGGCGACCCCACCGCGGAAGCCAAATTCAAGGAGGTCGGCGAGGCGTATGACGTCCTCTCCGACCCGCAGAAGCGCGCCCGGTACGACCAGTACGGCCACGCGGGCGTCGACCCGTCCTACGGGGCCGGGGGGCCCGGCGCGGGCGGCTTCGGCGGCTTTAGCGGGTTCGGGGATTTCGGCGACATCTTCAGCGATCTCTTCGGCCAAGGCTTCGGCTTCGGCGGCTCCACCCGGGCGAGGAACCCGAGCGGCCCGATCCGCGGCAACGACGTCGGCGTGCGCATCCAGCTGAGCTTCATGGACGCGGCCAAAGGCTGCCGGCGCGAGATCCCGATCCAGCGCCTCGAGCGCTGCGGGGACTGCGGCGGCAGCGGCGCGAAGCCTGGCACGCAGCCCGAGACCTGCCCGGACTGCGGCGGCAGGGGCCAAGTCACGGTACAGCAGCGCAGCCCGTTCGGCGTGATCCAGACGACCAAGACCTGCCCGCGCTGCGGCGGCCGCGGCAAGATCGTGAGCGATCCCTGCCCGTCCTGCAACGGCATGGGCCGGGTGCGCCACAACCGCAGGATCGCCGTGGACATCCCGGCGGGCATCGACGACGGCCAGACCTTCGCGGTGCGCGGACAGGGCGACGAGGGCGCGAACAGCGGCCCCGCCGGGGACCTCAACGTCACGGTCTCCGTCCAGAAGGACGCGATCTTCCAGCGGGACAGCTTCGACGTCTGGTGCGACATCCCGATCAGCTTTTTGCAGGCGGCGCTCGGCGACGAGATCACGGTCCCGACCATCGACGGCAAGGTGAAATACGACATCCCGGAGGGCACGCAGTCCGGCGCGACGTTCCGCCTGCGCAACAAAGGCATCCCCTACGTCAACAACCGCGGGCGCGGCGACGAGTACGTCCGCGTGGTCGTCGAGGTGCCGCAGAATCTCTCCAACAAGCAGAAGGACCTGCTGCGGGATTTTGAAAAATCCGTGACGGACCGCAACTACGCGAAGCGCAAGAGCTTCTTCGATAAAGTCAAAGATTCTTTCAAAGGAGACTGAGCATGGACGACGGCTGGAACGAGCTGACCGTGAAGATCCCGACCAAGGACACCGACTGCGCCGCGGCGATCTGCTCGATGGTCGCGGACGCCGGGATCTATCTTGAGGATTACTCCGATCTGGAGGCCGAGGTGCGGGAGATCGCGCATGTGGATCTGATCGAGGAGGATCTTCTGGAAAAGGACCGCGCGCATACCCTGATCCACCTCTATCTCAAGCAGGAGCGCGCGCTCGCACAGGCCGTGGAATTCCTCAAGGAGCGGCTTTCCGCCGAGGGAATTTCCTACGAGCTTCGCACCGCCGGCGTGCGCGAGGAGGACTGGGCGAACAACTGGAAAAAATATTACCACGCGCAAAAGATCGGCGAAAAGCTGGCCGTCTGCCCCTCTTGGGAGACCTACGAGCCGGAGGGCGGCGAAAAGGTGATCCGGCTCGACCCAGGCATGGCGTTCGGCACCGGCACCCATGAGACGACGCGGCTCTGCCTGCGCCTTTTGGAGCAATGCGTGACCGGGGAGACGAAGCTCCTCGACGTCGGCACCGGCAGCGGCATCCTCGCGGTCGGCGCGGCGCTGCTGGGCGCGCCCCGCGCGCTCGGCGTCGACATCGACCCGGTGGCCGTGAGGGTCGCAAAGGAGAACGCGGCCTTAAACGGCGTTTCCGGCGTCACGGAGTTCGTCTGCGGGGATCTGACCGAAACCGTCTCCGGCCGGTTTGAGATCGTCACCGCGAACATCGTCGCGGACGTGATCCTGCGGCTGCTTGGCACGGTGAAGGACTTTCTCGCGCCGGGCGGCGCGTGGATCGTCTCCGGCATCATCGACACCCGCGCGGACGAGACCGAAAGCGCCTGTCTGGACGCCGGTTTCCGTGTCGAAACCCGCGTCGAGGAGGGCGGCTGGGTGGCCATGCTGCTGCGGCTTCGATAAAGGCCTGTCTGGACGCCGGTTTCCGTGTCGAAACCCGCGTCGAGGAGGGCGGCTGGGTCGCCATGCTGCTGCGGCTCTGAGAAAAAAGAAAGCCCCCGGGGGTTCTCCCTCCGGGGGTTATTTTTTTGCTTTTTTGTGAAACCCGATCAAAACACCGCATGAGCATCGAAAAATCGCTCAAGGATGTCCCGAGAAAGAGGCGGCGAAAATGCCCGCGCGGGCCCCGCGGGGCCCCAAAGAAAACCCGGCGGCGCTTCCCTGCGCCGCTGTGAGAATGCATCCCCCAGTGCGGGCGGGGCGGTACGGTGAAGCTGGCAAACAGGGCATTCGGGAAACGGATCCCCTTCCGTGAGGGCGGCCTCTGATTCGGCGAGCCGAGGCGCGCGGCGGGGTTTACGCCCCCTGCGCGTTCTCCATGATTTCGGCGAAGACGGTCAGCAGCTCCTCGGCCTTGTCGAGCTTCGCCGCGCCGATCAGGGCCTGCGACTCATGGCCGTCGGCCTCCGCGCTCTCCTTGCGGCGCCTCCAATCCCGGACCTGCGGGGTCAGCGCCGCGGCGTAGGCCTTCACAAGGCCCGCGTAGCCCTCCCGCCCGTGCGCCTTCTCCGCCTGCTGCAGATAGGCGAGAAAGACGTCGCTCACGGTAACTTTCGCCTTTTCGACGGCGGCCTCGTCGCTTTGGCCGTTCTCGATCAGCGTGCCGACGGTCTCGGCGGCATCCATCTTCTGCCCGGCGATATAGGCGCGGAACTCATCCAGCGCTCTCCCAAGCGGCTTCATCTCTGCTCATCCTTTCCTTACAGGGTGTCCTTTTTTTCATCTTCTCGTTTCGGCGATTTGGCGGCGGCGGCGCGTGTCACACGCCGTTCGCCGGGCGGCCGACCATCAGGTAGGCGCATTTGTAGACGTCGCCGCAGCCCAGAGTAATGACGAGGTCGCCGGGCTTGGCGCGGGCGAGGGTGTAATCCGCCATCTCGCGGAAGGTGTTAAACCAGACGCTGCCCGGGATCTTGGCGGCGAGGTCTTTCGTATAAATATGATAGGTGTTTTTTTCGCGGCTGCCCATGATCTCGCTCATGACCACATGGTCGGCGACCGAGAGCGCGTCCGCGAAATCGTCCAGCAGCATCGCGGTGCGGGAATAGGTAAACGGCTGGAACACGGCCCAGACCTCGCCGAAATCCATCTCCTTAGCGGCTTTGAGCGTGGCTTTGACCTCCGCCGGGTGATGGGCGTAGTCGTCCGCGATCGTGACGCCGCCCACCTCGCCGAGGATCTCAAAGCGCCTGCCCGCGCCGGGGAAATGGCCGATCTTCTCGGCGACAACCTTCGGGTCGGCCCCCGCGCAGATGCAGGCCCCCGCGCAGGCGAGGGAATTGAGGATGTTGTGCCTCCCCGGGATGGAGAGGGTGACCTCCGCCAGAGCCTCGCCCCCGCGCATCAAGGTATAGGCGCTCTTCGCGCCGCCGAGGGACCGGACGTCCGCGGGCCAGTAATCGCAGGAATCGTCCCAGCCGAAGGTGATGATCTCTTTCGAAAGGCCCTCGACGGCCTTCATGGAATTTGCGTCGCAGCCGTTGACGATCACGGGGCCGGAGCTGTGCTCGGCGAATGTGCGGAAGGAGCGGATGCTGTTTTCGATCGTGCCGAAATAATCCAGATGGTCGTTGTCGATGTTGAGGATCACGGAGATGTCGTTGGCGAGATGGAGGAACGTGTCCCGGAACTCGCAGGCCTCGATGACGATGATGTCGCTGTCCCCGGACCGGCCGCTGCCGCCGAGGGCCTTGACCTTCCCGCCGATGAAGGCGGAGGGATCGAGCCCGGCCTCCAGCAAAACCTGCGCGATCATGCCGGAGGTGGTGGTCTTGCCGTGCGTGCCGGAGACGCAGATCGCCCGGTTATAGCGGCGGGAAATGAGGCCCAGCATCTCGCTGCGCTCGAGGCACGGCACGCCGGAGGCCCGCGCCGCGATCAGCTCGGGGTTGTCGTCCATGATGGCGGCGGTGTGGACGATGAGGTCCGCCCCCGCGATGTTTTCCGCGGCCTGACCAAACGTCACCGGGATGCCCAGCTCGCGCTCGACGCGGGTAGTCTCCGTCTCGTTGTTGTCCGAACCGGTGATGTAGTAGCCCTCCCGGTGGAGGATCTGCACCAGCGGGAACATGCCGGAGCCGCCGATGCCGATAAAGTGCAGATGCCTGCACCGCTTCAGCGTTTCTTCATCCATCGTCACAAAATCGCCCGCTTTCTATCGGAAAGGCGGCAAAAAACCGCCCATAAATTCTTATCCTACATTATATTGCAAATCGGGGGAAAAAGAAACATCTATTTTTGGATTTCTCCCCTCCGGCGCGGAGCGGCATGGCCCGTTTTTCGGAAAACGATGCGGAAAGAGCGGGGTAATGAGCGATCGGCCCGGCGGCTTTTTTGTGGAAGAAACGGCCGCGCCGGGCGCGCGATTTTCGCGTTTTCGCAAATTCGCCCCGGCCTTCCCGGATTTGCATAACCCGGATGATTCTGCCAAATACTATAGCAGAATCATTTTAGGAGGAGCAAAACGATGAACATCACGGACATCCGCATCAGAAAGACTTACCAAAACGACCGTCTCAAGGCGCTGGTCTCGGTGACGGTGGATCACGACCTCGCCGTCCACGATTTAAAAGTCATCGAGGGGCCGGAGCGCCTTTTCGTCGCCATGCCGAGCAGAAAAGACGAGGGCGGCGTCTTCCGGGACATCGTACATCCGATCACGCCGGAGGCGAGGCACGCGATGGAGGAGGCCATCCTCACCGCCTATCAGGAGCACCTCGCGCAGCTCAAGGCGGAGGAGGAGCTGAACGCTCAGGAATAAACGGATATTTTTTAGAAACGGGGTTTTTCGCGTTGCGGAAAGCCCTATTTTTTTGTATAATTATGTCAAATAAGCGCGAAAGAGGGTCGGAGCCATGGAACGGCCGATCCGGCGTCTTTTCTGCTGGACGGGATATTCGTTTTTGGCCGGCACATTTGCCGCGTCCTTCCTCGGTCTGACCGTGGATCTCGCGGCGGCGGCGACGGCGCTGTTTTTGTCCGTCTTTTTTCGCTTTGTCTGGAGGCAAAAGCGCGCGCTCGCGGTTTCGCTCTCGGCGGCGGCCGCGTTTTTGTGGATTTCGGGCTACCTCGGCCTGTTTTATTACCCGGTCCGCTCCCTCGCCGGGCGGGAGATCGCCTTCACCGGCGTGGTGGAGGAGGCCGAGAGCGACAGCGGCCGCACGCGCTTCACGGTCGGCACGCGCTCCGTCGCGGCGCACGGCGCGCCGCAGGGCATCCGGGTCCGGGTGAGCGGCTACGGGGATTACGACGTGGAGCCCGGGGATCTGATCGCGGGGACGGCCCTGTTTTACGGGCAGGAGGAAGAGAGCGGCACGTTTGCCGAGCGCACGTCGGAGCGCGCCTTCGGGATCAAGGCCTACGCCTCCTTCGTCGGGGAGCCGACGGTCTTAGAGGAAAATCGCGTGACGCCCGCGACGGCGCTCGCCGCTTATCGGCGGTGGTTTGCGGACTCGCTGGGCGAATACCTATCCGGGGACCCGCTCCATCTGCTCGAGGAGATGGTTTTGGGCATCGGGGACGATCTCGACGCGGGCATCACGGACGCGTTTCGCCGGGCGGGCATGTCGGCCGTGCTCTCCGTCTCGGGCATGAATATGGTGGCGATCGCGTGGTTCGCGGAGCGACTGCTCTCCCTTTCGCATATGGGGGAGAAAAAGAAGGCCGTTTTGCTGATCCTTGTGACCGTTCTCTACGCGGCGGCGGCCGGGCTCGGCATGTCCGTCCTGCGCGCGGCGTCTATGACGCTCACGCGGTATGTCGCGGTGCTCACCGACTCGGAGACGGATCCCCCAAGCTCGCTCGCGTTCGGCGCGTCGCTTGTGGTGCTCGTCGACCCGGCGGCCGCCTGCGACTGCGGCTTCTTGATGTCCGTGGCGGGCAGCCTCGGCATCGTCACCTGCGCGGAGCCGCTGGCGCGGCTGCTATGGAGGCTCATTCCGGGCTCCTTTTCTAAAACCCGGGCGGCCCGCCGCCGGGCGGACCTCCTTTTGCAGAATATCGGCGTCTCGGTCTCTGCGTGGAGCTTCACCGCGCCGGTCTGCGCCGCGTTTTACGGCAGCGTCAGCTTCGCCGGGCTTGTCTCCAACCTTGTCGCCGGGCCGGTCGCGATGCTCGCCATGTATCTGAGCATTCCGGCCGCCGTGCTCGGCGGGGTGCCCGCGCTCGGCGGCCTCGGCCTGTTGTCCGCGAAGCTGGCGGGGGCCCTCTCCACGGTGCTCATCGGCGTCGCGAGGCTGTTTGCCGCGATACCCGACACGATCGCCCCGGCGGAGAGCGGCTGGATCTACCTCTGGATCGCGGGGAGCGCGCTGCTTTTTTTGATGCCGAGGCTGTTTCACACGCGCCTGCGCTTTCGCAGACTGGCGGCGCTTTTGTCCCTGACGGCGCTCTGCGTGGGGCTCGTCAGCGAGTCCGTGCTCAAAAAGGATCTCACGGAGATCCGCGTCGTCCCGCTTTCGGACGGCGCGGCGATCTCCTGCACGGCGCGCGGCAGGACCTTGCTGATCGCGGAGAACCTTAGCTATGACGACGTGTTTTCCGTCCGAAAGATCGCCGGGTATGACGGCGAGGTCACGGCGCTCGTCTCGGCCGGCGAGGGGGACGCCGCGGCGGAGCTCCGGCTCGTGGAGGCCTACGCCCCGGAGCTCGCGGTGCTCTCGGACGCCGCCTCCGTCTCCCGCGCCGGGGCGCAGGCGGCCTCCTATCCGATGGAGGTCGTGCTCGGAAACGGCGGCCGCGCGGTCTTCTTCAGCGGGGAGGATTTCGCCGTCGAGACCGAGGACGCCACCATCTTATATTATTCCGGCGGATGTGATATAATGGACATCGAAGCGAAATACCGCCGGCCGGACATCGCCGTGGTCCGCGAGGTGTCGATGGACGAGCTCTCCGTTTTGCGGTGCGGCTCCCTCGTCACCATCGGGTGCGGCGGCACGTTCGGCGGGGCCGCGGAGATCGTCCCCGCGGGCTCCGGCAGGCTGACGTTTTATTGCCGCGGGAAGACCGTGAAAAGGGGCTGAGCGCTTGATTTTTAAAACCGCCGACGAACTTCAGCGGCATATCCGCTTAGGGGTCCCCTTGCCCGTCTATTTTATTTACGGCAGCGACGCCGCCCGCAAGCGCAAATTTGCCGACGCGCTCGCGAGCCTCGCGTCGGGCGGAAAGGTCGGGCCCGGCCTTCACATCTTTAGCGGCAATATTTCGGCGGACACGCTCGCGGACGCGGCCTTTGAGATCTCCTTCGACGGCGGGCGGCGGTGCGTGCTCGCGGAGGACCTGCCGCTCGAGAAGCTGAGCCAGACAGAGCGCGGCAAGCTCGAGCAGTTCGTCACCGAGCTCTGCGCCGAAAACGGCGCGACAGCCGTCTTTCTTTACAGCGCCGTTGACGCCGAGCCGAAAAAAGATAAGAAAAAACTTGAAAAATACGTTTCTTTCCGCAAACTGATCGACAAAAAGGGCGGAGGCGTCGTCTTGTGCGCGCCGTACACCACCGCCGAGCTTTGCAGGCTCGCGGAGGCGGAGGCCGAGGCTCACGGCGTCTCGATGGACCGCGGGGTCTCCTACGCGCTGGTCGCCCGCTGCGGGACGGACAGCGCCACGGTGCGAAACGAGGCCAAAAAGGCCGCCGAGTACGCGAAGGATGGCAAAGTGACGGAGCGGATCGTCGCGGAGGTGACCTGCGAGGCGCCGGACGCGCGGATCTACGACCTCGCCGACAAGGTACGGGGCGGCGATTTCGCGGGCGCGTTTTCGCTGATCGACGAGCTCTGCGCAATGGGGGAGGAGCCCTCCTCGATCCTTGCGAATCTCTCCGGGACCTATGTCGACCTGCTCCGGGCAAGGTGCGCCGCCGCCTGCGGCAAGACGAAGTCGGATCTCGCGAAGGACTGGCCGCAGTCCTACGCGGGGCGGGAATTCGTTGCCGAGCGCGCGATGCGAAACCGCGCTCTTTACAGCGCCGCCGCGCTCTCCGGGATGCTCGACGTCCTGCTCGCGGCGGACAGGAAGATCAAGAGCACGGGCACGGACCCGAGGACGGTTCTCGAGGAGGCCGTCGGCAGATTATTTTTGATCGGACGGGGGAACTGATTTGGAACGATTTCGGGGCCCGTTTCGGCTGAGAGAGACCCTCATCGTGGAGGGAAAATACGACAAAATCCGGCTCTCGGAGCTTGTGGAGGGAAACATTCTCGCGCTCGACGGCTTCCGGATTTATAACGATAAGGAGCGCCTCGCCATGATCCGCGCCCTCGCCGCGAAGACCGGGATCGCCGTGCTGACGGACTCCGACCCGGCCGGGTTCCAGCTGCGTCATTACCTCGCCTCGGCGATCCCGGCGGAGCAGATCCGGCAGATCTATATCCCGGACATCCCCGGGAAGGAGCGGCGCAAGGCGCACGCGGGGAAGGCGGGTCTGCTCGGCGTGGAGGGCATGGACACGGAGACGCTGTGCCATGCGTTCGAGGCGGCCGGCCTCGGGGAGGACGCCGCCGGGGAGCGCCCCGGCTCGGAGGAGCGGCCCGCGCCGCTCACGAAGGCGTTTCTTTATGCGCTCGGCCTCTCCGGCGGCAGGGGCTCGCGTCTGCTCCGGGAGAGGGTCTGCGAGCGTTACCGCCTGCCCAAACGCCTCTCGGCCAAATCCCTCGGGGAGGTCCTCGCCGTCCTGACGACGGCGGAGGAGCTTCGCTCCGCGGTGGAGGAGCTCCGCGCCGAGGCGGGGGAGCTGCGCGCCGGGGCGGGGGAGCCGCCCTCCGCGGAGGAGTGATTTTTTCTTCGGCGGGCGTGAATGGAAACAAAATCCTCATGGAGAAACCGGCGCGGCGCTGGGAGTCACCCCTCGCGGGGTGTGTGGATTGAAATTACGATTGGCATCACACCCTCACAGGGAGCTACAAGTCTATACCCCGCTCAGATTGCGAGGATGAAGCGATTTTTTCCGATTCTCCCTCGCCGGCGGCGTGTGCCGTATCCCCGGCCCAGGCCGGAATCTTATTAAAAAGGAGGGCGCCTGTGCAGCTTTACAGCCTTACATTTCTATACCTGTTTCTGCCGGTCTCTCTGGCGCTCTTTTTGATCGTGCCCGCGAGATGGAGAAGCGCCGCGCTGTTTTGGATCTCCGCCGCTTTCTACGCTTTGGCGCAGCCGGGCCATTTTCCGATGTTCTGCGCGGTGCTCGCGCTTTCCTACGCGCTCTCCGAGGGGATGCGCAGGGCGGAGGCGCGCCCGAGGCTGCGCAAGTCGCTCTACATATTCGGGATCGTGGCGAACGCCTCCGTGATGATCTGGTTTTCCGCGCTCAATCAAATCACCGGGCAGGCGGTTCCGCTTGGGACGATGGTCGTCGCCTTCACGTCGCTCGGGTATCTCGTGGACGTCTATAAATATGACGCGGAATACGAGACGAATTTTTTCCGTTTCGGACTGTTTCTCGGCTTTTTCGCCAAGCTTTACCGCGGGCCGCTCGTGCGGATCGACAACCTCTGGAAAAAGCCGCTTTCGCCCGAGACGACGCTCTCGCAGATCGGCGACGGCCTCGCGAAATTCATCCGCGGCCTCGCGAAATACCTGCTGCTGTCGGTGCCGATCGGCAAGGTCTGCGCGGAGCTCAAGGCGGCGGACGAGCTGACGGTGGTCGGCGCGTGGATGGTGATGATCACCTTCGCGATGAAAATTTTCTTCGATCTCTCGGGCTTCTGCGACATGGCGCGCGGGCTCGGGCTCTGCTTCGGCCTCGAGCTGCCCAAAAACTTCTGGTTTCCGTTCCAGAGCGGCTCGGTCACGGAGTTTTTTTCCCGCTTCAACATGACGGTGACGGAATTTTTCCATTATTACGTCTATGATAATCTCAAATCCGAAAAGCCGACGCCGCTGCAATACGCGGTCAACACGTCGCTCGTCTGCATGCTGGCCGGGGTCTGGTTCGGCATCCGGATGAATTTCATCGTCTGGGGCGTCTACATCGCGGCGTTCATTTTGCTGGAAAAATGGTTCCTCGGGCGCTATCTTGAGCGGATCCCGAAGTTTTTCGCCGGCATCTACACCTTCTGCGTCACGATGCTGTCGATGGTCATCTTCTCCGCGGATTCCCTGACGAAAGTCCCGCGCTATTTTGGGGCGATGCTCGGGCTCGGCGCGAGTTTCTCCACCGCCGAGACCGCCTACGATCTCTCCGGCAGCATGATCCCGCTCGTCGCGGGCGCCATCCTGCTGACCAATTTTATGAGCATGCTCATCCACCGCCTGCGCCGCCGCAGCCCCGCCGCCGCGGGCGCCAGCGACCTCGTCGTGAGCACGGTTTTGCTCGCCCTCTGCACGGCCTATCTGCTCTGACCGGGGCCCGTTATTTTAAGAAAGGAGGTGCCGCCATGAAAAAAATCGTAGCCCTGTTTTTGGCTTCCGCGCTCGCGGTTTCCGGGATTCTCGCGCTGCTTCATGGGACGGATTTCCCGATCCCGAGCTTCGGGGCGCTCTCGTCGGGCGATTTTTCCGCCGGGATGGAGTCGTTTTTCTCCAAAAACCTGCCCGGGCGGGACGAGCTCTCCCTGTTGGCGGACCGCCTGCTCTATCTCTCCGGCCGCCGCGAGTTTGACGGCGTCTTTCTCGGCGAGGACGGCTCCCTGCTCAAAAATATCGAGCCGCCGGAGACGGACGTCACCGCCGCCTCGGCGGAGGCGATCGGGAATTTTGTTTCGGATCACCGGGTCGGCGCCTGCGTCATGCTGATCCCGACGGCCGCCGTCATCAAGCAGCAGGAGATCAACAGCGCGGCCGCGGACCGCCTTTACAACCAGCGCCACATGATCTCCGAGGCGTACGCGACGCTCTCTGGCAAGGCCGTGACCGCCGACGTCTACCAGTCCCTTTTCGCCCACCGCGGCGAGTATATCTATTACAACACGGAGGAGAACCTGACCGCGCTGGGCGGGTATTACGTTTACAGCGAATACGCCTCCGCCTTAAATCTGCGCGGGAAGCCGATCTCCGATTTCAACGTCGCCTACGCCGCCCACGGTTTCAAGGGCTCCTTGGCGAAGGGCGTGCTCGCGGATTACGCGGCCGGCGATTTCGTCGCCATGTACGCGTACACGCAGTACGAGCGCGAATATTCCGTGGCCCACACGTCCGCGGACGGTGTCCGCACGGAGCAGCAGGGCCTGTACGACCGGCAGACGGCCTCGCAGGACCCCACGGACGTCCTGCTCGGCGGGCTTGCCCCGGTCACGGAGATCGAGACGGACGGCCCGTACGAGGAGTGGCTGCTCGTCTTCGGCGACGCGACGGCGAAGAGCTGGCTGCCGTTTCTCGCGAACCACTACGCGCATATCACCTATGTCGACCTCGGCGCCGCCACGGACGGGATGCTCGCGGCGATCCGGGTCTCCGACTACCAGCAGGTCCTCTTCGCGTACAGCGCCGAAACGTTTTTGGAGGGGGCCGGCCTCGGCCGCCTGACGTCGCTCGCCGAGTGAAGATTCGGGCGGTCCCGGACCCCATTTTGCCGCCCTCGGCCGCCGGGTCAGCCGTCAAAAAGGACGCCGCCCGCTCCGCGCGGCGGGGATGGCTTTTGACGTTGCCCCCCATGCCGCCGGATGGCCTCCGGCGGCAAAAAGAGCTTTCCGGGATATAACCCGTTTTTCGTGGGCGCGCGGTTGAAGTTCCTCGGACTGCGAGAAGGCGATCGGATAGACGCCGCCCGCTCCGCGCGGTGGGGATGACTTTTGACGTTGCCCCCCATGCCGCCGGATGGCCTCCGGCGTCAAAAAGAGCTTTCCGGGATATAACCCGTTTTTCGTGGGCGCGCGGTCGAAGTTCCTCGGACTGCGAGAAGGCGATCGGATAGACGCCGCCCGCTCCGCGCGGCGGGGATGCTTTTTTGGCGTTGCCCCCCATGCCGCCGGATGGCCTCCGGTATCAAAAAGCGTTTTCCGTAAAATGACGATCAAAAAGCCCTGCCCGGGGCGGCCGCCCCGGGCAGGGCTTTATCTTCGTTTTTAGATCATGACCCTCGTCTTTTCGTTCATCGCGCCGGCCAACTGGGCGTATTTGAGCGCGGAGTAGGGGGCCTCGGGCAGGGTTTCGTAATAGATCCCGGCGCAGCAAAATTCCAAGCGGCACTGCAGCATGGTCGAGATGTCGCTGAGCTCGGAAAGCGGAAACGAGAAAGTCTCGCCGCCCTCCGCCGCGAACGCCAGCCGGTCCGGGTAGAGCGAGAGCGTCCCCGACCCGAGCGATTTTTGCGGCGCGCCGGGCAGATAGGTGCGCAGCGTGACGCCGGAGTCCGAGGTGAGGCAGGTCTCCGGGGGCAGCTCCGCAAGCTCCGGCCCGATCTTCGCGGTGCGGGCCTTCTGCCAGCGGACCCATTCCCCGATGTCGGGGAACGGCGGCTCGCCTCCGCCCGCCGTCTTAAATTTCATCTGTTCGTCGAGGATCAGGGTAAGGCCGCACGCCGAGCAGACGAGTTGGTCGCCCTTTGAACGAAAGGCGCCCATCTTGCCGCAGGCCGGGCAGAGGTAGAGCGCCGCCTCCAAGGATTCCGCGCGGCGGCCGCATTTTCGCGCGCCGGGGTGCGCCGATTCGTAGGCGTACGCGTCGGCGGCGAGGTGTTCGGCGATCCGCCGGTCGATCTCCTCGTCCGTCATGCCGGCGAGCTCCCGGGCGGGATACCATGCCGCAAGC
>ERZ795044.430-NODE-430-length-38872-cov-6.673700_pt1 | contig 38872 bp, 26 predicted proteins | sample MGYA00375128_ERZ795044 | MGnify/ENA primary metagenome ERZ795044 (study PRJEB30173, sample SAMN05720213) | anaerobic digester metagenome | isolation source: active sludge of municipal wastewater-treating anaerobic digesters | place: USA | collected 2014-12-22 ...
AGCGAAAGGAACGGTAACAATACCTACCGTAAGGATGTCCATGTCCTTTGCAATCTTAGCAATTACCGGGGCGGCACCAGTACCTGTTCCGCCACCCATACCGGCAGTTACAAATACCATCTTCGTGCCCATCAGCATCTCGCGGATTTGCTCCTTACTTTCTATGGCTGCGGCACGACCTACTTCAGGATTGGCTCCACAACCTAGTCCTTCGGTGAGGTTAACACCTAATTGAAGTTTATACGGTACCGGACTGCTGTTTAATGCCTGCAGATCCGTGTTGGCCACCACAAACTCGACATCCTTGATGCCTTGCCGGAACATGTGGTTCACTGCGTTGCTACCTCCGCCACCTACACCAATTACTTTAATAATTGATTTGTGATGTTTCGGGAGGTCAAATTTGTATCCTGTTATTGGTTCAAACATGACAATTATGATTTAGTGGTTGATTCAATATTCATTTTTTCCATCGAGGTCATCAATCAAAAGACCCTTGGTCTTATTAAGAATGCTGGAGAAGAAATCAGAAGCAGGATTTACCTTTTCCTTTTTCACCTTCACAACCTTCTGCAAACCTTTTGCTTCCTTGTAGCGCTCTTCACGTTCATCCAATGAACGGAACCCTGAGAGTACGAGACCCACTGAAGTAGCATACATTGGGCTTTTCACGGCTTCGAGTTTGCTCTTGCCCAAATGCTCGTTGGGATATCCAATTCGGGTGTCCATACCAGTCATGTATTCAACTAATTGTTTCAGGCAACTAAGCTGAGAACCGCCTCCGGTAATTACTATGCCACCAGCCAATCTGTTTTCAAAACCAGAATTAATGATTTCGGTGTGCGCCATTTCAATAATCTCTTCCATGCGAGCCTGAATGATGCTGGAAAGATTCTTCACTGAGATTTCTTTAGCGGTTCTGTTTCTGATCCCTGGAATGGAAACAATCTCATTGGGACTGGCCTCTTCTGCAATCGCCTTCCCAAAGCGAGTCTTTAACTGTTCAGCCTGCTTGGCCATTACCATTAGTCCATGTTGGATATCGCTTGTAAGAATATTTCCTCCAAAAGGAATGACAGCTGTGTGGCGAATTATGCTATCATGAAAAACAGCAATGTCCGTAGTGCCACCGCCAATATCGATAAGGCAAACACCAGCTTCTTTCTCTTCCTCACTTAACACGGCAAGGCTGGAAGCAAGGGGTTCAAGAATAAGATCTTGTATTTCGAGACCTGCTCTGCGCACACACTTATTGATATTATTGATCGCGCTGGTTTGTGCCGTGATAATATGGAAGTCTGCTTCCAATTTCACACCACTCATTCCCACGGGGTCTTTGATACCCTCTTCATAATCTACGATATAATCCTGGGGCATAACGTGAATGATTTCGCTGCCCGGTGGAATTACGATGCGATACATGTCTTCCGTAAGTCGGTTTACATCTTCAATGCTCACTTCATCATCTTTAGAGCTGCGGGTAATGCCGCCATGGTGAATAGAGCTGCGAATGTGCTGACCTGCAATCCCCACATTAACTACTCCGATGTCGATGCCCGACATATCGCTCGCTTCTTTAACTGCTTTCTCAATAGCGAAAACGGTCTTGTCGATGTTAGTTACAATACCCTTTATTACGCCTTCCGATTCAGCTTTACCCATGCCGAGCACTTCCAGTTTGCCAAACTCGTTTTTGCGGCCTACGATTGCGCAGATCTTGGTTGTTCCGATATCAAGACCTACTACTATTTTTTCGTTTTCCATGACTCTTAGATTATTAGTGGTTGTTTGATGTTATTAAGTGGTTTTATATAGGCTATGTAATTTCATTCAGCTACGATTTGTCCATTATACTCAAGGTTCACCCGCTCATAGCGCGTCCAGCCACGTTGCGGGAGAATCTCTTTATAAAAAATCATCAGTTTTTTAAACTTCAATTCAAAGTTATCGGGTTTTCCAAATTGAACCCGTTGTCCGGTCATCTGAGGATAGATTGTAATCTTACCACTGCTGTTTATGTCTAGTTGAGCAATCTGCGCTTTCCAGAATTTATCATCATTGATAAATTCGATCATTTCCAAAAGCTGTTTACCTTCTTCCGATTTGTTAAGGTCCTGACTCTCTAACAAAGTCTTCACATAAGAACCACTGACTAATACAACCCTGGAAGTATACTTTTCTGAAACCTGCATGATCACTCCATCTTCCGCGATATACGCATCAGGTGCATCTTCCTGAACAATGCGGGCGATGGGCCTTCGCAATTCAACATTCACAATGAGGTTCCCCTTCAGGTCTCCGAATAACTCAGCATCCAAAATATGCTTGTCATACTTCAATTTGGTTTCAATTGCTTTCAGATTAATATGATCAAGACTGGTTCCCTTAATAGCTTGACCACTTCCCTCTACCAACTTCATGATATCGGCTTCATCCAGAAAATGATTTTCATTTACATTGTCCAGTTCAATCTCAATATCTTTACAGATCAACCCATCCTGCTTACGTTCGCTGAAAGCAATCAAAAATGAAATAGCCAGCAGCGACACGGCCACTTTAATTTCCTTTCGAATGTTCAAATTAAACTTCATATCATTTACGACTTAGCAATTCCTTAATAGGCTTTACAAATGTGTCAATATCTCCTGCGCCTACGGTGGCCAAAACTTCTATATCCAGATCCTCTAACTTTTGCATTAGATCAGTTTTCGAACACCTGATTTTTACCGGGCTGGTGATGTCTTTAAAAAGCATATCCGAGGTAACTCCTGGAATTGGCTCTTCGCGTGCCGGATAAATATCCATAAGCAATAACTCATCTGCGAGGCTAAGACTTTTTGAAAACCCTTCTGCAAAATCACGCGTACGCGTAAACAGATGGGGCTGAAAAATGACCGTGATTTTCTTTCCCTTATACATCTCCTTAAGGGAACGTAAGAAAGCTTCAATCTCAGCCGGATGATGAGCATAGTCGTCTATATAAACCAAATCCTTCTTGCGAATAATGAACTCAAACCTTCTCTTCACTCCACGGAAGGAGGCGAGTGCCTCGCGGATTGTTTTTTCGTCAATGCCAAACTTCAGGGCTACCAAGGTAGCAGCAATGGCATTTTCCATATTATGAAAACCGGGGACACCGAGCTGTATCTTCTCAATCTTCTTATCTAATCCAAGAAGATCGAACTCAAAAAATCCGTCCCGACTTGTCGGGACTATATTGCCGGCAAAAAATTGTCCCCGGCTCATGCCATATGTTTCTTTATTGATATGTGTGGCTTCATTAGCCAACAACGCAATTGACTCATGAATGATAAGGTTACCTTTCCTATTGATCTGACTGATAAATTCTTTATAGGCGCTTAACATCTGCAGGTGATCTCCATAGATATCAAGATGATCAGCATCCGCAGAAGTAACTACCGCGGTGTGCGGGAATAATCTAAGGAAAGAGCGGTCAAACTCATCTGCCTCGGCTACCACTAACGTGTCTTGATTGACTTCTCCATTCATTACGAGGTTCGATTCATAATTCGAAGTTATGCCTCCCAGGAATGCTACCATTTTCTTTCCTGCCGACTTGAGAATATGAGCAATCAGTGAGGATGTAGTTGTTTTACCGTGCGTTCCTGCAACAGCAATGGTCTTATAATTTTTTGTTAACAGACCTAATACTTCTGATCTCTTAAGAATTGTAAAGCCCTGATCTTTCAGATAATTGTGCTCAAGATGATTCTTAGGGATTGCCGGTGTGAACACAACCAATGTCTTCTCCTTACTTATGTAGCCAGGAATAAATTCAATCTTATCATCAAAGTGAATCTCCATGCCCTCTTCAAGGAGTTCATGAGTAAGTGGTGTTGGAGTGCGATCATAACCAGCTACCCGTAAGCCTTTATGCTTGAACCAGCGAGCCAACGCACTCATACCAATCCCACCAATGCCCAGAAAATAAATGCTATCGTACTGATCCAGTTTCATACTATTGTTCAATCAGTTTTTCAATTTCATTTACAATTTCCTCGGTCGCGCTGGGCTTACCCAGGCGGCTAATATTCTCCTTCAGTGAATCGCACAACTGTTGATCGTAAATCAGTTTTAGCGACTCACTTACCAATGATTTTTTTGCTTCGTTATCCTTAATCATTTTGGCTGCACCTTCATTTACCAGTGTCATGGCATTTTTCGTCTGATGATCTTCTGCAACATTAGGAGATGGCACCAATATGCATGGTCTTTTAGCAAGACATAATTCAGAAATTGCCAGAGCACCAGCACGAGAAATCACAACATCCGAGGCGGCATAGGCCAAATCCATTTGCTTCAGGAAATCATAAATACGAATTTTTCGTAAATCCTTATTCTGAACTTGTGCCTTCACGCTTTCATAATAAGCCTTTCCTGTTTGCCAGATTACCTGAATCTTTGAGTCAATCAGGCTGTCAATACCCTCCATGACACTTTCATTTATTGTGCGGGCCCCCAGGCTGCCTCCTAAAATCAACAGTGTTCTTTCATTGGAAGAGAAAGCAAAATGATTCAATGCTTTGTCCTTTTTTAAATCCAGATCTCTAATATCCAGCCGCACCGGATTGCCGGTGAAAATTATTTTGTTCTTAGGGAAGTAATTTTCCATAAAGGGGTAAGCCACACATATTTTCTGAACTTTCTCACCGAGTTGCTTATTGGTAAGTCCCGCATAAGAATTCTGCTCCTGAATCAATGAAGGGACCTTGGTTCTTGTTGCTGCTAACAAAATAGGACCACTCGCATATCCACCGGTTCCTATAACTGCATGTGGTTTGAATCTCTTTACGATTCCTTTCGCTTTGAAATAACTTGAAATCAACTTGAACGGAAATGCCAGATTGGATAAAGTAAGTTTACGCTGCAATCCACTGATCCAAAGTCCAATTATTTTATAACCTGCTTCCGGCACACGCGTCATCTCCATTCTTCCTTTTGCGCCAACAAAAAGAATCTCTGCATCTGCATGACGATTTTTAAATTCGTTAGCAATTGCCAGAGCAGGGAAAATATGTCCCCCGGTGCCACCCCCAGTTATGATCAGTCGATATGGTTGCTTTGTACTCAAGTCTTATTATGCTGCTTTCGCGTCTATATTTTTTTCCTTCACTTTAACCTCTTCAACATTTCCCTTCTGTCCCCAATTCTCCTCCTGTTCCCCACGGCTCACGCTCAAAATAATTCCAACTGACAATCCAGTAAAAACCATAGCCGTACCCCCCATACTTATCAGGGGCAAAGGCTGTCCTGTGATCGGACCTAAACCTACAACCACACCCATGTTTACCATTGCCTGACACACCAGATCAAAACTTAGTCCTGCCGAAAGCAGTCCTCCAAAAGCTCGTTCACTATTATAAGCGGCTTTCATTCCCCGATGCAAGAGGACGAGATATAAAACCAACACAACAACTCCTCCAATCAAACCATACTCTTCAATTACTATAGCATATACAAAATCAGAATAAGGATGTGGCAAAATATTTCGTTGTTCACTGTTACCAGGACCTTTACCAAAAATTCCACCGGTCGCAACTGCAATCATGCCATGCTTTGCCTGAAACGGAAGTTCAGTTCCATTCACAAAACTCATGATTCTGTTTTTGGCTGTCTCACCGCGTACACCAAACTTTAATGCTACAGCACCTGCTAAGAGCCCAACCAGTACCAACATGGCAAGATACTTCACTGGCACCCGACCAATAAACATGACGAGCATACAGGTTGCAAACAACAACATTGCTGTTGATAAATTGGTAAGGGCGATTAATCCACAAATCACTCCGCACCAGATCAACATGGGGATAAGCGATTCTTTTATATCATCAATATTCTGCTGCTTTTTGGAAAGCATGCTCGCCAGGTTGATGATTAACGCCAGGCTGGCAAAATCAGAAGGCTGAAAAGAGGTATTAATAATTGGCAACGTAATCCAACGCGCAGCATCATTAATGGTAGTACCGTTTGTAAATGTATAAATCAACAACGGAACACTTACCCAAAGGGCCAGACGCGAGATTTTAGAATAATATCGGTAATCAATCTTATGGGCAAACCACATGGCAGCCAATCCTAAAAACACCATACAGGTGTGCTTGATTAAAATGGATTCGGGACTTGCTGAGCGCTTGTAGGCCAGCGTACCAATAGAGCTATACACAACCAAAATACTAATCAGGGAAAGAGCAAAAACCACAGCCCAGATCACCCGGTCGCCTTGCAGGTTTTTATCAGCCCATGTTTTAAATTTTACAATCATACCAATGATTTTTCTGTTTCTCTCTTAAGTTCCAGCACTGCTTCGCGAAACTGATTGCCGCGATCTTCATAATTTTTAAATAGATCAAAGCTTGCGCAGGCCGGAGACAACAATACCACATCGCCCTTTTGGGCAGACTGCAATGCCATTCTTACAAGTTCCTTCACGGTTTGAGTCTCCTTTATCTCGCTAACAATTCCACCAAAAAACTTTTTTAGCTTATCATTGTCCTTCCCTAAGCATATCAATGTTTTTACCTTCTTCGCTACATCTGCTTTAATAATGTTATAATCATTTCCTTTATCGATTCCACCAGCAATCCAAATAAGTGGTTGCGAGTAACTGCCTAGTGCATATACCACAGAATCCACATTAGTTGCTTTGGAGTCATTAACGAATTCTACTCCATTAATTAACCCAACTGATTCCAACCTGTGGGGGGCATTTTTGAATGTCCTTAGTCCGGCTTTGATCCATTCAATTTTTCCACCAGCGAGGTACACAGCCGAAACCGCAGCCATCGTGTTGATCAGATTGTGAGGTCCTTTCAACGTAGTTTCCGATTGAATCACAGAGAAAGAATCATTACCAAAATGAAATACCATGCTTGTACCATCGTAATGAGCCGGAGTATTCTGATCTCTCAAAGAAATTTTAACTGGTACAGCATCAATTTTCCTCTTTAGTGTCTCGGGACCAGTAACCGCATCATCAGAATAGTAGATGAAGTGGTTGTTCTTTTTCATGTTCTGAGTCAGACGAAATTTGGAGTTGACATAATTCTCCATTTTGTATTCGTAGCGATCCAAATGATCAGGTGTGATGTTGAGCAGAATTCCAATCGCTGGTTGAAAAGAGGTAGTACCATCCAACTGAAAACTGCTGATCTCAATAACATACCAATCATGGTTTTCCCTGGCAACTTTTCGCGCCAGGCTCTCACCAACATTGCCGGCCAATGCTACGTTAAAACCAGCAGCATTCATAAGATGATAGGTAAGCAAGGTTGTAGTCGTCTTTCCGTTCGTGCCTGTTATGGCTATCACTTTACCCTTCAGATACCTAAAGCCAAACTCCAATTCATCAATAATTTCAATTCCTTTGGCCTTTGCCTGCTTAATGATCTCTGCTTTATCCGGAATACCAGGGCTCTTAATAATTAACTGTGCATTTAAAATCAATTCAGGAGTATGAACTCCCTCCTCAAATTTGATTGACTCACTAACTAATTCATTTTTATACTTTTCCTTAATGAGTCCCTGATCAGAAACAAACACGTCATACCCTTTCGCCTTTGCCAAAAGTGCAGCTCCGGTTCCACTCTCACCTGCTCCTAGTATAACTATTCGTTTGCTCATCTTAGTTTCAACATGGCTAATGAAAGAATAGCTAACAAAATTCCTACAATCCAAAAACGGGTTACGATTTTAGATTCATGAATATTCATTTTCTGATAATGATGGTGAAGTGGCGACATCAGAAATATTCTTCGTCCTTCACCGTATTTTCTCTTTGTGTATTTGAAGTAAGATACTTGCATGATCACTGATACATTCTCTACCAGGAAAATTCCGCAAAGCAATGGTATCATCAATTCTTTTCGAACTGCCAAAGCCAAAACAGCAATGATTCCACCTAATGCCAAACTTCCGGTATCGCCCATAAACACCTGAGCGGGAAAAGCATTGTACCAGAGAAACCCAAGACACGCGCCTACAAAAGCAGTACAGAAAATTACAAGTTCACCCAGATTCGGGATGTACATAATGTTCAGGTAAGAACTAAAGTCAACACGGCCCGAGAGGTAAGCAAAAATGGCAAGCGTTAATCCAATGATAGCAGAAGTACCTGCTGCCAATCCATCAATACCATCCGTAATATTAGCTCCGTTTGAAACTGCGGTGATTATTACTATTACTACTAGCGTAAAGATTATCCAGGTATAATTTTTATCGAGCCACGGAAGAATGTCGCTATAGTCAAATTCATTGTTCTTAATAAATGGTACAGTTGTCTTGGTCGACTTTACGTCATGATACTCCAGACGTACTCCCGACTCCGGCTGAATTACTTGCAGACTTGCGGTTGTGGCCGGCTTCACCTCGCGAATCACTACGTTATCATTAAAGTAAAGGGTAAGTCCAACAATGATACCGATTGTCACCTGGCCAACGATTTTAAAACGGCCTGCTAATCCTTCTTTATTCTTCTTAAATACTTTAATATAGTCATCTAAAAATCCAATGAATCCAAGCCAAAGAGTGGTTGCTATCAGGAGAATAACATACACGTTATCGAGCCTTGCCATTAACAGGGTTGGAATTAATATCGCTGCGATGATAATCAGGCCTCCCATCGTAGGAGTTCCCTTCTTTTGAATTTGTCCTTCTAATCCAAGATCGCGGATATCCTCACCCACTTGCTTCTTGCGCAAGTAGTTTATCAGATTTTTTCCAAAGGTGATGGTGATGATCAATGACAATAATGCTGCAGCACCCGCACGGAAAGAAATGTATTGAAACAAACCCGCCCCAGGTAAATCAAAATTCTTTTCGATATAGTCGAAAAAATAATACAGCATCAGTTCGTAAACATTTTAAGCATCCTTGTCAATACTTCTTTATCATCAAATGGATGTTTTACTCCCTTAATCTCCTGGTAGTTCTCATGCCCTTTGCCCGCCACGAGAATGATATCTTTCTCTTTTGCCATCATACAGGCAGTCTTTATAGCTTCTTCGCGATCCACCATCACTAGTGTCTTTTTTGCTTCGCTTGGGCCAACACCCTTCTGCATCTCACGTATGATTTCCATCGGATCTTCGCTACGCGGATTGTCAGAAGTAAAAATGACTTTGTTGGAATATTTGCAAGCTATAGCCGCCATCAGTGGCCGCTTGGTGCGATCGCGATCACCACCACATCCCACTACAGCTATCACCTGCTCGGAACCCGAACGAAAATGCTCAATTGTTTCTAATACGTTCTTTAGAGCATCCGGAGTGTGGGCATAATCTACAATAGCCGTAAACTTTGATCCAGGCATAACCAATTCAAACCGTCCAGAAGCTCCCGTCAATGCAGAAAGCCGCATCAACACCAGCTCAGGATCTTCGCCCAGCAAGCAGGCTGTTCCATAAACGGCTAATAAATTATAAGCATTAAAATCCCCGATTAACTTAAACCAAACATTGCGGTCACCGATTTCAAGTTCAAGTCCTTCAATGGAATTAGTGATGATTTTTCCTTTGAAATCGGCCATCTTCTTCAACCCATAGGTTTGCTTCTTAGCCTTACAGTTCTGCAGCATCACCATACCGCGCTTGTCATCCACATTAACCAACGCAAATGCCTCGGCCGACAATCCATCAAAAAATATTTTCTTAGCGCGGATATAACTCTCAAATGTGTGATGATAATCAAGATGATCGTGGGTAATATTTGTAAAAAGTGCCCCTGTATATTGTAACCCTTCAATGCGACCTTGTGCTGCTGCATGTGAACTCACTTCCATGAAACAATGAGTGCACTTTTCGTCCAGCATCTTCACCAAAAGTTCATTGATCTGAATGGGATCTGGTGTTGTGTGCGTTGCTGCGATATCTTTATCCACAATTCTATTAACAACTGTGGATAACATTCCGCAACGGTATCCAAGCGAGGTAAAGAGTTTGAAAAGTAATGTAGCAACGGTTGTCTTTCCATTCGTTCCCGTTACTCCAATCAACTTAATTTTTGCAGATGGGTTACCATAGAAATTCGCAGCAACAATGCCAAGTGCCTTTGCGCTATCTTTAACCGTTACGTAGGTGATCTTATCCGAAATCGACTCTGGAAGTTTTTCAGCAATTATGGCTATTGCGCCATCGGCAACAGACTTTTCAATAAAAGCGTGTCCATCCGACTGGGTTCCTTTAACTGCAATAAACAGGAAGCCAGGTTTAACCTTACGGGAATCAAAGCAAATTCCTTTCACATCAACATTCATACTGCCCGATGTTGACGTAATATGCACTCTATATAGTATGTCCTTTAATTCGGCCATTATCCTAAACGCAAATAAATTCGTGATCCTTTTGAAATCTTTGTTCCCGGAGAAAGTGATTGTTCGGTTACTCGTCCCCTTCCCTCGAAGGAAACCCTCAAACCAGATTTCTCAAGCAAATAAATCGCATCCCGGAAAGACATTCCAGTTACATCAGGTACATGATCTTTTACAATTGCATTCTTCTTCCAAACTACCGCACTTCCATTTTTAGCAGCTTTAATCCACTCTTCTTCGGTGGTGGAGTGATTAGACACACCTAACTCATTGCTTAACATGGTGAGCTCATCCTGCTTTCCTGCCCGAATAGTAGGAAATACGCCAGGTTCCATGGTCTTCTTTTTTTCCATGGCGGTGTGCAGGTTGATATCGCGGGAATAGATGTTGTCTGCTATATCCTTAAATACTGGACCGGCTACGTTATTACCATATTGATAAAATCCTTTGGGATTTTTAATCAGCACAATAGCCGAATACTTAGGGGCATGGGCCGGGAAATATCCAACAAAGGAAGTGATGTATCGTTTTTCATAACGGCCATTCTCAAGGATCTGCGCTGTTCCGGTTTTACCGGCAATGCGATAATGAGCGTTCTTTAAATTTTTGGCAGTTCCGTTATCGACAACACCTTCCAGTAATAGCTTAAGTTGGTTAAGTGTTTTATTAGAACAGATTTTTCCTGTTAGTTCCTCTGTTTCAAAATCTTGCTTTATGTTATCCGCTTTGCTTACAGAAGTTACAAAAACCGGCTTGATCATTTCTCCATCATTAGCTACTGCATTATATAAGGTGAGTGTATGAAGTGGGGTAATCTCCAATCCATACCCATACGACATCCAGGGCAACGTAATTCCGCTCCAACCTTTATCAGAAGGGCGGGTAATTTTTGGATACGCTTCTCCAGTAATCTGCAAACCCAGTGGTTTCGATAATTTTAATTTATCAACGTGCTCCAAAAATTTTGATGGCTTTGTTCCAAAATGCTTATCGGTCAATTTAGCCATTGCCACGTTAGACGATAACTCGAAGGCTTGTTGAACCGTAATCTTTCCATATCCTCCTTCGTGGTGATCTCTTACCTTTCTGTTATAGAAAGTGAATTCGCCATTGCCCGTGTTAATACTATCCGTTAGTTCAATATTGGTATCCTCCAATAGCGCAATCATGGTTACGAGTTTAAAGGTAGAGCCTGGTTCTATCGATCCCCCTACCGCATGATTGAACTCTTCATAAAACTCACCATGACCATCGCTGCTAAGATTTGAAATTGCTTTGATATGACCCGTTTTTACTTCCATCACCACCACCGTTCCTTCATCCGCATTATGTAATTTCATGGCACGATAGAGTGAAGTCTCAGCTACATCCTGAAGATTAATATCAATCGTGGTGTGTATATCCAAACCATCCACAGCCTTTACGCTGTTGCCATCAAATACCGGCTTCCAGGTTCCACCAGCAATTTTTTGAAATAACGCTTCACCATCCTGGCCACCAAGTACTTCATCAAAACTGTATTCAAGGCCCGCTCCCTTTCCATCTTCATTTACAAACCCCACCGTTCTGCGACTCAAATTTGAAAAGGGACGATAGCGAACATCAATTTTTTCAAAAATCACTCCTCCTTTGTAGCGGCCTTCGCGAAATATTGGCCACTTCATCATTTCCTTTTTTGTCTGGTAATTAATCTGCTTGCGATTTACTACCACGTACTGCTTTCCAGCAATGCGGGCATCCTTCAATAGTTGTTTATACTCGGAGGCTGATTTGTCCTTGTAGTAACGCGCCAGCATCATACTTAAAGAATCAATACCACTTTTGAATATTTCGCTTTTGGCCAGGGTGGGATCGATAGCTACTTTATAGAATGGTAAGCTGGTAGCCAATAGACTGCCGTTGTCTGAATAAATATTTCCCCGGGTTGCTTTTACTTTTTTAAAGTCAAAGTTGATTTCTTCACTCATCTTCTCCCACTTAGCTCCATCCACAAACTGAATATGGCTGATCTTGGCGGCCACAGAAATAGCAAACACCATCACACACAGAAATGCAACGCGAACTCTTACTAATATGGACTTCTTAATATTCACCTTTATCTACTACTACTTTAAACGGTGGATTCAAACTTTCTTTAAGACCTAACTCCTTCACACGCCTGGCTACTTCACTCTGCTTGCTGGCATACATGATATCAGCTTTCAGGGTAGTGTAATCTGCCCGCAAATCTTCTACTTCACTTTGCATTCTGTCGATTTTGCGCGTGGCCTTCTCTGCATGATGCGTATTGCTGATATAAAGTAAACTGAGCAGCACAGCAAACAGAATTTTAGGAAGGTATTGAACCGGGAAACCCTCTTCGAAGTAGGACTCTAGTTTTAATTTCTTCTCCAAACCAGAAAAAATACTAGGCCCTGCAGTTGATGGCTTTACCCGGGCTTCATTCCCGCGATGCGATTGTGGTTCAATTCTGAATTTGTTTTCACTCATATTTTCGATCTCACCCCTGCGTCTCTCTTGTTGAGAAGGTACCGGGCTTATTTTATATTTTAGTTGCCACCCGAAGTTTCGCACTCCGCGCTCTCCTATTCTCATTTACTTCTTCTTCCGAAGCCTCAATTGGCTTTCGGTTTACTGCCTGAAAGGGTTTGATGGGGTTTCCGTAAAAATCTTTTTCCAGTTCCCCAAACACCTTACCCGTGTTTATATAATTCTTTACCATTCTGTCTTCCAGCGAGTGATAGCTCATAATCACTAATCGCCCGCCTTGTTTCATCACTTCGCCACATTGGTGCAAAAAATCTTCCAGCGCTTTCATCTCTTCATTTACTTCGATGCGCAACGCTTGAAACACCTGGGCGAAATATTTATTCTCCTTTCCACGAGGAGTGATTTGCTGCAACGCCACTTTCAAGTCCAGCGTAGTTGACAAAGGCTTTAGTGATCTCGCTGCGATCACTGCTTTGGCAGCAGTACGTGCATTTTTCAATTCACCGTACATTCCAAAAATCTTATGGAGATCCGCTTCCGGGTACTCATTTAAAATTTTGGCTGCAGTGATAGATCCCTTCTGGTCCATACGCATATCCAGCGGCCCTTCAAAGCGTGTAGAAAAACCACGTTCGGGCGAATCAATCTGGTGCGATGAAATACCAAGGTCGGCTAGTATGCCATCTACCTGGGTTACCCCATTTAACTTCAGATACTGTTTCATGTACCTGAAGTTTGCCTGACAAAATGTAAAAGAACGACTCTGAATATTATCCGCCTGCCGCTTTGCATCTTCATCCTGATCGAAAGCAATCAATCTACCCTCTCTCAGGTTTTCGAGTATTACCATGCTATGCCCGCCACCGCCAAAGGTTACATCTACATAGATGCCTTCAGGCTTTATACACAGCGCCTCGATGCATTCCGTTAGCATCACAGGCTTATGGTAGTTTCCCGATTCTGGATTCTGGATTCTGGTTGTGTTACTCATAGCTTCATGTCCAAGAATCAGGCTTCCAGCATCAGTATCTACTCGTTCAGATACTTTTCTGCCAGCTTAGACAATTCACCTGGGTCCTGGATCTGGTGCTTCTCATAGATCGATGGGTTCCAGACCTCAACTTTACTGCCCGTGCCTACCAGCATTGCGTCTTTATCGACTTGTGCATAGGCGAGCATGTTCTTGGGAATTAAGAAACGGCCGTTGCTATCCAACTCTACCGTAACTACTCCCGACAAAAAGTTTCGCTGAAGTTTGCGATACTCTTCATTGAACTCATTGAGACCCGAAATTTTTGAGAAGACCTTCTTAAACTCCACCATGGGGTAAATAATAAGGCATTGCTCAAAACCACGCCTGATCACAAGCTCTTGCGCCCCACCGTCCGGTTCGGGCAACTGAGCTTTGATCCGCGCAGGCAGAACTAATCTGCCTTTGGCATCAAGCTTACACTCATATTCACTGGTGAAGAAAGTCATTGACTTGTAGTGGTTGTCTTTTTCTCCTAAGCAAACTTAAGTAACTTTCAACCACTTTCAACCACTTTAGCCCACTTTTTTACATTTTTAATCAAAAAAAGCTTTAAAACCGAGTGATTTAAGGTTCGGGGCTCAGAAAGGAATAGACAGTAAATGAATTTTTAGGCGCAGAACGACAGGAAAGAGCTGATTTGCCCTTTTTAATTTCGAAGACAGAGTGTGGAATAATTAATGAATCGCTCAGAGAATCATCAGCTTCTCAAAGCCACCTATATTAAGTAAGGGCAATAGGACTCTCTTAATAATTCTTAATCCCAATAAAATTGAAAAGAGACCACGTTAGTCAACTATCTCAACAACAGGTTGGCCTGTGCAGCCACTAGGAAATTTTATTTTCAATAGCACCGAAAGCGTTGGCGCAATATCGGTTATCGTATGGAACTGGGAAGAACTTCCCTTCTTAATACCTGCACCATAAAATAGTATGGGTATATGCGTATCGTAAGAATATCCAGATCCGTGTGTAGACCCAGTAACACCACCCCACGAAATCCAACTGGGTTCCAAAACAAACGCAATATCACCGGAACGTTTGGGATGAAAGCCTCTAACAACTTTTCCACGAATTCCTACTTCGTCTGAGTTAGCCTGGCGAAGCGTGGTAGATGGAAAAACCTGGGCTACTCCTTCGGTAGAGAGCAAGAATTTTGTAATCAATTCAGTGGCAACAAACAAATCGATGCCCGATGATTTAGGATCGCCTTCAAATGCCTTTTGATTTATATAAACTTCACCGGATGAAAATTCTTCAACGATTGTCTTTCCGGGAAAATATTTCTCCAAATGTTCATTTAGTGCAGACTTAATATAGCCCGGACGAAAATAGCCAGATGGGACTTTCAAGTCTGTCAAATATTGAGGGACTTCGGAGACCCCGTGGTCGGCAGTCAAAAAAACTGTATAAGAACCTTTTCCAACCTCTTTGTCAAGATAGGCAAACAGATCCTCCAGTGTTTTGTCCAATCTCAAATAGGTATCTTCCAACTCCACTGCATTGGGTCCCATGGCATGACCAATAATATCAGTGCTTGAAAAAGATACCGCAAGAAAATCTGTAACCTCATCTTTACCTAGTGATTCCCCAACTAATGCCGCTTTCGCAAATTCAGCCACCAATGTATTTCCCCAAGGGGTCATGGTAAGAAGACTATAAACACCCATTTTCTTTCTCAACTCGGCCAGATTGTATGGAAAGGTTGTCTTTTCCTTACCACCCCATTTACCTTCATACGGAGAGTCGTCTGGGCCGGATTCTAAATATTGATTGGATGGCAACGATGTATTCCAAACCTGATTCAAGTATGTGTCTGGTAGCTTTTGAAGATTGAATTTAGTAACCCATTCAGGTAATAGTTGCTTATAATAAGTACTGGTAATCATCGCGCCAGTTTTGCTATCATACCAATAGGCACCATCTGGAAAATGACCTGCGGGTAACACCGCTCCTCGATCTTTAACAGATACCCCTACTACTTTAGCACGCTTTTGCGTGGCTAGTTTTAATTCATCGGTAATGGTGGATGATAACATTCGCCAGGGAGAAACCATACCTCCAATATCTGTACCGACAGGCTTCTGAATGCTGTCGCCAACACAATTTACAAGTAATTTTAACCTGCGGTCATACCAATCGTTGCCAATAATACCATGTATTGCCGGTGTGGTACCCGTATAGATAGAAGCATGACCAGGTCCAGTTTCGGTAGGCACATAATTATAATGTGCATTTTTCAGCATATAACCTTCACTCATCAATCGCTTAAAACCCTGCTCTCCAAATTTCTTTTCAAAGCGATACAAATACTCTTGACGCATTTGATCCACAACTATACCAACAACCAGTTTAGGTTGATTTTGTGAAAACACGGGCTGACCAAGAAGCCATAGTAAGGAAAATGCAAGAAGATTTTTCATATATCAATAATCATCAAAATAATAAGAAATTCACTGGAATAGATATTAAACTTATGTGAATGGTTGCCTGCCGAACAAAATCAGTTGGAATTGCAATAAATACGATCATATTCCTCTTCTTCATAGGCTTGTCTGCGCACTAGTTTACCATGTTGATCATAATAGATAACAACATAAATTTCAGCTTCTTCTACGCCTTTTTCGGTAAAATAAAATGGCAACTCGGGAGTTCCTAAATTTATAATGTCATGAAATGTTGCTGGTATCACTAATCCCTTCCGGTTACTAATAACGCCATAATAATTTTCACGATGTACTAAAGCAATATTCTCTTCCGGGCTTTTTCTTATCCAGGTGAAATCACGGATGCGATCGAGAATGACTTCCTTCGTAATAAAATTCAAGAGAGTCCATTGAAAATTTCTCTTTACCCAAATTACAGATTCGCTCCACGGTATAATTTCCTGAAATTCAAAGTCTGTTACAGGTTTAGTATCCCAGCCAATGAGTCCGTAAAATCCTTCCTTAAATACTACTAGATGTTGCTTATCCAGTAATACTGCATTCCTTTCATAAACCGGCTTTATCAGTTTACGGGAATTAAGATCATATAATCCAAATCTCTTATCCTTCAAGAGTGAAATTTGCCCGGTCTGAGTTAGAATCATAGCATCCATTTCAATCGGCACTACTTCCTTTCCATTTCGGCTCAGCAAACCCTTTTTATTACCTTTTGCAACCATAAAAAAATCATCACCCAGAGATTCTGTTATTTCGAATTCTGAAGTGAACAACGCATCTCCACTAGCGAGGTTGAATACCTTGCGCTTACCCTTGCTTTCGGTATAAAAAAACTGAACAGAATCGCGGGAATTGATAAATCTGATTTTCGAATCAGGCAATAAATCAATCGAATGCGTAGCTGACAAATAGACTTTTGTTAAATTTTCAATTTGCACAAATGCAAGGTTGTGATCAAACCAGATGCTATCCGCATTGGTCACTATCATTTTCTTTGATGGGATATTAAACAGTTGTTGAGTCCCCTCTGAAGCAAGTACCAACCAGTTGCGATAGACTGAAACCTGATTCCAAACTTGATTATCCAGCTCCGTAGAAAGTCCCCAGACAATAGTTCCTGCAGGTTGCTTCTCGATCAGGCCAAAAGAAGTTTTGGTAAGTATATGACGATTAAGGGGCACCGTAAATTGCAATTCGCTGGTGATAATTCCCTCCATGGATCCGTTACGTACTAACAATAAGTTTCTATCAATAGCCACTACTTCATCAAATACCAGATCTTCTTTCATTTCCTGATGTTCCGTTTGCCCGGCAATCTTCTGAATGGTAGTTAACTTTTTCTTTCCAAGTCGTGTCAGTACAATCACACCTTCCAATTCTTTTACATCACTAATCCCTGAAATATCAAGTGGCCGACCAGCCAGCGTAAACAGAAACCACGTCTGATCTTTTTTTGCAGCAATAAAATTGTTACCTACAATCTTGTAATCCGCAAAGCAGGTTGGGATGACAACAGTTCCGGATTTATGAATAAGCCTTATGCATCCCTCATGCTCAGCTTTCAGAAAACCAAAACCTATATGAGAGATCACTGTCCCTTGTTCGGCAAGTTTTTTTCCGCTGCGACTAAAAACTCCTGATTTTAAAATAAGAATATCATCTTTGATTGGTTCACATTTGTATTCCTCTCGAATTTCATCAAACTGCGGGGCGAGCATTTCCTTACCCTCCTGATCCATAAACCCAAATAACCCATTTTTGTAAAATGGAATCCAGAAGTGGGCATTGAGCTGAATCACTTGATTGAGCGAATCTGACTCAATGGGACCTGGAATTTCTTCATCGCGTTCTATCGATAAATGAAAAAGAATATCGCGGGCAAATTTCGCATAGCGCCCGTGAGGATATTCTTGCAAGTATTGCAGAAATACTTCCGGATCACCGGTTGCAGTAATCAATTCAAAAATCTGTTTTTCTGCTACATGCGAATAAGGACTTGCCGGGTAGTTCTGAAAGAATAATTTATAACTATCTAATTTCTGATCCCTGGTTTTATCTTCAAATAATAATTTTTCATAACGTTCCCGTGCTTCGCGAGCCCTATGTGATTGTGGGTAACGGACTAAATAATCATTAAAACTATGATATGTATTTACTTTCAGCGCTTCTAAAAAACTAACTTCATCGCGAAGTTCTATAGCGCTGTTGTTCTGTTGGGCTAATGGATAAGAAACAATAAAACGATTATACGCTTCTTCGGTATTAAGAAGTTTAGCTCGCTCAAAAGCTGTGCTGTCAATCTTATCATGCAGTTCTTTTAAAATCAGGCTATCAATCGGAAACCGCTGAACCCGTTCTCTGTCGCGAAGAGAAAGCTTGTAAAATAACCTCTCCGATTTTTTTATATAACTATGAGCTGAATCAACGCGAAATTCCGGATTTCCAGGAGCAAGAAACCAACGCGCCATCACGTATGTTGCTTCCAGATTACTGGTGTCTTTGCGCAGGGAATTTTGCAGTGAACGAAAAGAACGTTCCCATTTACCAGATTGGAGTCGGTTAAGGGCAGTTCGCTCAACATTTAATTGAGCACTTACCTTGTTCGTGAACATCCCCAACAGGCAGACCAGCAGTAATTGCAAGCCAATTTGTAAGAATCGTTCACCCATCGCTACCATAAACGGCAAAATACTAAGCAAAAGTACAAAGCCAACTTTAATTTCTCTCAGTTACCAACTTGCTGGAAGGCGATAAAGAACGAGTAATTTTCTCTTATCAGAACTAATATTGATGAAAGGCATCCGATACAAAACTTAACACGGTTGGCAACGCGGTGCGCCAATACGTCCAGTTATGGGCGCCCTCACGAATTCGAAATTCATGGGGAATCTCTTTCTTTTTCATTGCAATATGAACCAGCGAATTACCTTCATAAAGAAAATCATCATCACCACAATCGATATACCAGCGCACCGCTTTCTTTTGATCGTCTTTAATATCATTGATGAGAGAAAGTGCATTGTGTCTTTTAAAATATGCCTCAATTTCAGCATCCGTTCCTTTTTGATTACTGCGTTCTAAACCTGCCTTTGCATCAGCAATTGTAAGCGGACCAATGTATGCGCTTAGTGGGCATGCAGAAGAAAATAACTCAGGATGATGAAGTGCATACATGAATGAACCTCCACCACCCATGGAAAGGCCAGCCACCGCACGAAATCGTTTTTCGCTTTTGATACGATATGTTTTTTCAACATAAGGTATAAACTCCTCGAAGAAAAAATCTTCGTAGCGCCAATCATTTTTAAGGTTATTGAAGTATCCCATCTGCCCGGTTTTGGCATCAGGCATAACGATAATCATAGGAGTTGCCGTGCCCTCGCTAATGGCTTTGTCTGCAATATGCAACACTTCTCCAAACTGGACCCAACCTGTCTGATCATCCCCCGCACCATGCAATAAATAAAGTACCGGATAACTGCGTTGAGAAGTCTCATAGTCAGGCGGCAGATAAACTGAATACTTACGATCTACTTTAAGAATTTTACTGGTTAGCGAAAGATTGTCGAATACCTTTCCTGTTTGTGCAATAAGAGAGGAGGAAATCAGGAAAGCAATAAAAAATAATTGGGTCTTTTTCATAGTCAGAGTTTTATGCTTAGCGAAAATCTTAAATAAGTGCCATGGAAACAAATAGTATTATTTTTGCGGTAGGTTTACGTTGAACAAAATTCAATTCGTTGCGATATTTCTTCCATACGGGCTTTGATGGGCATAATTACCGGGGTTGGCAGCGTCAAGCCAACGCAGGGAGTGTACAACAAGTGGTTGAGAACGTTCTGGGCGAAATGCTAAAAGAGCCCGTTTCCATTATGGGTTGCGGGCGCACCGATGCGCAAGTGCATGCCAGCCAGTTTTTCTTTCATCTCGATATTAAAGATGCCTGGGATTATGATCTTCTGTTCCGCGTCAACAAAATGCTACCTGATGATATCGCTATTTTTGAAATCATCCCAATGGAAGAAAATCAGCATGCACGCTTTGATGCAACGCAACGTAGATATGACTACTTTATTCACACCTATAAAGACCCACACTTAAACCACGTCAGTTCCTGGTATCCGGAAAAGAACCTTGATTTATCCGCCATGAAAAGGGCCGTGTCGCTGCTTACCCAATACAATGATTTCAGGGCATTTTGTAAATCGCCAGATACCTACCTGCATACGATTTGCAAAGTCTCGTCTGCAACCTTATTTACAGATACTAAAGGCGAGCGCATCAGATTCCAAATTTCAGCTGATCGTTTTCTTGGACGGATGGTTCGTCTGATTGTTGGCAAACTGCTGCAACTTGGCAAAAGAGAATTAAGTCTTGATGAATTTGAAAGTTACTTGGTTTCTAAAATCACCCCAAAAGTATTAGATGTGGCATACCCGCAAGGGTTGTTCCTTTCAAAAGTAACTTATCCCTATCTTGATATTCCCATGCGTACTACTTTTTCCGCCATCGGTCATCCAGAAGATCAATGGCTTATTTTATAAATTGCTTGAATCCCGTTGAAATCATAAATGCAAAAATTACTATACCTCTTTATTTTAGCTCTTGCGATCGGAGCTTGTGCGAAACAGAACTATGCTTTAAAAGGAAACTTTCAAAGTTCACCTGTTCCACCTCGTCCTGATTATAGCAAAGAAGAATATTGGGCTTCATTACCCACGAAGGCTGATGCAGCTGATAGCACGCCCAGAAAATCAAATCTCAAAAATGGACAAGCTAGTGCAGCAGCCGATGTCTTTTTTGTTTATCCAACCATTTTCACGCAAAAGCCAAAAAACAAGTATCAATGGAATGCGGATGTAAACGATCAAGAACTAAATCGTGAAATTCAGTTAAGCACAATCTTAAACCAGGCAAGCGCATTCAATGGTGAATGCAGGATATTTAGTCCGTATTACCGACAAGCACATATTTACTCGTTTTATACACCTGTGCGTGAAGATGGTGAACAAGGACTTGAACTGGCTTATCAGGATGTAAAAGCTGCTTTCGAATACTATCTTAAAAACTTTAACGCGGGTCGACCAATCGTGATTGCATCGCATAGCCAGGGTAGCTATCACTGCGAGCGGCTTATTAAAGATTTTTTTGATGGGAATGAATTGCAGAAACAACTAGTAGCTGCTTATTTGATCGGAAGAGCAATTTCCCCGGAAACATTCACATCCATCCATCCCACTGAAAAACCTGAACAGGTTGGTGTATGGGCATCATGGAATACATTTGGGAGAAACTATATCCCAAAAAATTCTGAACACTATCGGTTGGCTTTATCTACTAACCCGCTCCTGTGGAATTCCTCGGAAGACTTTGCTAATAAAGAATTAAATCTGGGTGGTGTTGGATTAAAATTTACTTTCGTACCTATGATTGTAGATGCTCAAAATCATCAAGGTCTTCTGTGGGTTAACCGACCCAACATCCGCGGAAGCAAACTGTTAAAAAACAAAAACTGGCATCGGGCTGATATCAACTTTTTCTATAATAACATTCGGGAGAATGTTGCATTGAGAATTGAAAATTTCACTAAGGAAAGCAGGCAGGGAATTAGCGGACAATAATACCCAGAATACAAATTCTCCAGATTATTTCGGGATAATATCTTTAGCGCGCTTTTTCAGAATACCTTTCTCCCGGAATCGGTATCCCACCAACAATCTCAGCGTTGAACTTGCATTTGTAAACTTGATATCTTCAAATCGAACCTCGCGCGTTTGCGCCCTTAAACTGAGTCCACCAAAAATACGATCGCTGTTATACCCAAGCGAGAAACGGATATCAGCAAATGTGTTAATCGAAATATCATACTTTGTAGATTGGTCTTTAGCCGTGTATGAAATCCAATAATGTGTTGGACCATAAGAAAATACGCCATTAAGAAAAAATGACTTGTACACCAGGGTGTAGGTATACCCGGGAGCCAAACTTAATCCTGTGTACTGAAATTCTTTGAACGAGGAAGTTGGATAAAAGATAGGAGAATAGACTTGCGTTAGCACCGTGGAGTCTGCCTGAAGCCGCAAGGTGTTTACTCCGCCAGATACAACAAAGGAGCCTGCACTCTTTAATTGGCGCTCGGAATAATTATAGGCAGACTTAAGGGAGAATTTATTTTTACTAAATGCATATATACCTGTAACCCCTGTATTGATCAATTTAATGTCAGATCGTTTGATATAGGGATCGGGTGAAGAAGATGTTGCGTCAGGATTTGCAACATAAAAACCGGAGTAATTCTGGTGGAAAAGATCAGCCCCCCAATGATTTCCAAGAAAAGCAGCCTGAAGATCACGAACATCTGAAGCTCCGTAGGTGTTCGTACTTCTATCCCCAATGGGTATTGCAAAACTTAACTCTAAAACAACTTCAAATAAATATACCCCCATACCCAAACTATAGGCATTATTGGGTTTATAATTCAATTTACTGTCAGGGTCATCACGATTACTTATTCCAAAGGACAATTCCTTCTTTTTAATTACCGGCCAAACAAAGAACTTGTCCGGATATCGTTCTATGTATTCAGAATTTAACGTATCAGTTTGAGCATTTACTGCCTGTATACATAATGTGCAAGCAACCAGTAAAATGATCCTGATCATGGATTACAGAATGTATTCACTCAGATCTTTGTTGGTGATTAACCCGCTAAGCTTGTCCTTCACCATTTGTTGCGTAATCCAGATTTTTGATGGAGCATTAATCTTATCGGGTACATCAAACAAAAATTCATTCAACAGTCTGCTCATCACCGTCTGTAATCTACGCGCCCCAATATTCTCCATCTCAACATTGAAATCAAAAGCAGTTTGAGCGATTTCATCAATAGCTTCGTCTTCAAACTCAACAGTCACTCCTTCAGCTTCAAAAAGAGCCTGGTATTGTTTCGTCAATGCATTTTTAGGTTCTTTCAAAATCCTGACAAAGTCTTCTTTTGTTAAGTTAGTAAGCTCTACACGAATAGGAAATCGTCCTTGCAGTTCTGGAATAAGATCTGAAGGTTTCGAAATATGAAATGCCCCGGCCGCAACGAACAATACATGATCTGTTTTGATTACACCATACTTAGTATTCACAGTGCTGCCTTCCACAATGGGAAGCAGGTCGCGTTGAACCCCTTCACGACTTACATCCGGGCCACCTCCACCCTTCTTACCAGTACCTGATGCAATCTTATCAATCTCGTCTATAAAAATAATTCCGGCATCTTCGGCTCTTCTAATCGCTTCCTCCTTTACTTCATCCATGTCAATGAGTTTGGATGCTTCCTCCTCCAAAAGAAATTTGCGAGCCTCGCCAACTGTCACTTTCCGTTTCTTTGCTTTCTTAGGCATCATGCCACTTAGCATTTCCTGAAGATTCATCATAGACACTTCATCCATCATGCCTGCGCCAATCATTCCCACACCCGGACCACTATTCTGCTTAACATTAATTTCAATCTTGCGGTCTTCCAGTTCTCCGTTTTTTATTTTATCGCGGAATAAATTACGTGTGCGTTCATTTAACTCAACATCATTGGTAGGCGTACCATTAGTTTCTTCTGTTGTCACCGGAAAGCCAGCTGTCTTTGATCGCATCGGAGGGATAAGCGCATCCAGAATTATTTCCTCCACAGCCTGTGCAGCCTTCTCTTTTACCTCTTCTCTCTTTTTTGCCTTCACCATGTTTACCGATTGTTCAACCAGATCGCGAACCATGCTCTCCACATCGCGACCTACATAACCAACCTCAGTAAATTTAGAAGCCTCCACCTTTACAAAAGGTGCATCTGCAATTTTGGCTAACCTGCGGGCGATTTCTGTTTTACCCACACCGGTTGCTCCAATCATCAAAATATTATTTGGAACAATTTCACCCTGAATGTCAGAGGTTACATTCATGCGTCTCCAGCGATTGCGTAACGCAATGGCCACATTTCGTTTGGCTTCGTATTGGCCAATAATATATTTGTCTAACTCCTTAACAATCTGCTGCGGGGTTAGATAGGTCGATGATAGCATTCTTTAAATTTTAACGTTTCTCAGTTTTCACTTCCGTAAATACAAATTCAACAGGCTTGGCAACTTTCTCTTTTAGTAACGCAACTTTTAAAACTTCATCTACGGAATCCACATAGTGAAAGGTAAGTCCTTTGATATAGTTTTTTTCGATTTCAAGAATATCGCGTCTATTTTTTTTACTCAGGATTATTTCTTTGATACCGCTACGTTTTGCTGCCAAGATTTTTTCTTTGATCCCGCCCACGGGTAATACTTTTCCACGCAGGGTAATCTCACCGGTCATGGCGAGCTTATCTTTTACTTTTCGTTGCGTATAGATAGAAGCCAACGAAGTCAGCATCGTGATCCCGGCAGACGGTCCATCCTTTGGAACTGCCCCGGCAGGAACGTGAATATGCAAGTCATATTGTTGAAACACCCGATGATCAATACCTAATGATTTTGCATTGGATTTAAGGTATGACAAGGCAGCCATGGCCGACTCTTTCATTACATCTCCGAGTTGCCCAGAGATTGTAAGCGCACCTTTACCCTGGCTAAGGCTCGACTCAACAAACAAAATATCACCGCCCACCTGGGTCCATGCCAGGCCTGTTACCACACCTGCAATATCATTGCCCTGATAGAGTTCCTCATCAAAAATTTCAGCACCTAATACTTTTACTACAAATTCTGCTGTGATTTCCTTTTCATAGGATTCTTCCATCGCCACAGATTTGGCAATGCTTCGCACCACTGAACCGATCTTACGTTCCAGGTTGCGCACTCCTGACTCACGGGTATAACTCTCAATAACTTTCAGCAACGATTCCTTTGAGAACTTAATCTGATTGGATTTCAATCCGTGCTCGGCCAATTGCTTTGGCACAAGATGTCGAATAGCAATCTGTAGTTTCTCTTCTACTGTATATCCAGTTAACTCAATAATCTCCATCCGGTCGCGTAAAGCGGGATGAATGGTATCCATTGAATTTGCCGTTGCTATGAATAAGACTTTCGAAAGGTCATATTCAACCTCCAGATAGTTATCGCCAAAAGAATTATTCTGCTCCGGATCTAACACTTCCAATAAAGCCGATGAAGGATCGCCACGGAAATCAGATCTGACCTTGTCAATCTCATCCAAAATAAAAACCGGGTTCGAAGATTTAGCCTTCTTAATATTTTGAAGAATCTTTCCGGGCATGGCACCTACATACGTTTTACGATGGCCGCGAATCTCAGCTTCATCATGCACACCACCCAAGGACATACGGATATAATTCCGCTGCAGCGACTTTGCAATTGATTTCCCCAACGAAGTTTTCCCAACTCCAGGAGGACCATACAAGCAAAGAATAGGTCCTTTCATATCCTGCTTTAGCTTAAGCACTGCCAGGTATTCCAGAATGCGAGTCTTTACTTTTTCCAGACCAAAGTGATCTTTGTCAAGGATTTTACGTGCGCGCTTCAAATCAAAATCATCTGTCGTGTATTCATCCCAGGGCAGGTCAAGCATGAACTCAACGTAATTCATGGCTACCGGAAACTCAGCAGCCTGAGGATTGATTCGCATCAATTTATCCAACTCCTTATTGAAATGATCAGCGACAGCTTTCGACCATTTTTTTTCAGCACCGCGTTTTCTTAATTTCTCAATTTCTTTATCTGGCCCATCATAGCCCAACTCATCCTGTAGTACACGAATTTGCTGACGCAGAAAATAGTCCCGCTGCTGCTGATCAATATCTGTATGCACCTTTTTCTGAATCTCATGCTTGATCTCCAGCATCTGGATTTCTTTCAACATGTATTGCAACAGCAAGGTCCCTCGATCAATAATATTATTCGTCTCCAGAATCTTCTGCTTATCGGCCACATCAACATTCAGGTTGGACGAAAGGAAGTGAATAAGAAAACCGGTACTCTGAATATTATCAAGCGCCACCTGAGCTTCTTGTGGGATTTCAGGATTGAGTTTTAATATCTTAAGAGCGGCATCCTTAAGCGATTGAACCAAGGCTTTCACTTCTTTGCTCTCCAGATCAAGAACCGGCTCAATTTGCAAATCAATCTTGGCCGTCATGAAGGGTTCATCCTGCAAAAATTCTTTTATCTGAAACCGGTTTTTGCCTTGAATAATAATGGTCGTATTTCCATCCGGCAATACAAGCATTTTGATGATGCGTGCCACCGTACCAAAGCGGTAAAGATCATCCATGCCTGGCTCTTCGGCCTGCTTGTTTTTTTGGGCAATCACACCAATGATCCGGTTGCCTTGATAGGCTTTTTTGATAAGTCTTATTGATTTCTGACGCGTGACCGTAATAGGAATCACAACGCCTGGAAAAAGCACTGTGTTCTTAATGGGAAGAATAGAAAGTTCTTCGGGTAAGTCTTCCGGCTTAAGATCAGATTCCTGTTCCGGATTAATAAGCTGAATCAATTCTTCCGAATCTTCCTGAACCATGGGTGTAATAGCGAGTGATTTAAACATATGTTATAAGTGCCAATTTGACACAAAAAAAGGGAGCCTCCAATTATTATTTGATTACTCCTCTATGGGTCAATCTATATGCCAGTGTTTTGGTTATAAGGCAAATTTGTTTCAATTTTCGTTATAATAAAGGCATGATTATTCCTTCATTGAGAGCTTCAAAACCCTGTTTATTAGTGCTTTTGGTGCTATCACTGTGCTTCTCTCTCTCCGTTTACGCGCAAAAGGAGAAAAAGGGTTTTAAAAAAGGTGGGGTCGTTAAATTGAATGATTCTCTTACTGTCTACAGCCAGTCTGACATATTTGATTTTCCCAACGTCAATAAGATAAAATCCTATCGCAACGAGACCAAACTCGAAAAAATCCAAAACCTTGATAATGCCGGTCAGGAAGCCCAGATGTATCAGGAACTTAAAGCCTACGTAAGAAATTTTGGTATTGAGAATTTCAGTAAAAATGTAGCCATGATCTGGCGATTGGCTAAACTCTCCGAGACTCATGGCCCTCCCGGAGAATCGTTGTTACTCTATAAACTGGTTCTTAAACACCACCAACAAGGATTAGATATCAATGATATTTATAAGCGATATCAAATGCTCGATCCGGAAAAAAAAGAAAATTATGTTCCACTTGACTTCTACTACAAACTGGTTGATTACAGAAAAGACATTGACACGTTGCGCCCTCCGCATGCTGTGCTGGTAAATATGGGTGAAGAGATTAATTCATCAAAAGAAGATTATGGACCTACTGTAGGTAATGTGGATGATCTCATGCTATTCACTTCCAAACGAAATGAACATCGCGACCGAGCTTATAATGAAGATCTTTTTTATAGCCTGAAAGCTGAAGGCCAATGGATGACCGCACAACCCTTTACCAGCATTAACAGCGAATACAATGAAGGCTCTGCCTGTTTAAGTCTGGATGGAAAATTTCTCTTCTTCTCCCGATGTAATGCACCCAATAGTTTAGGAAATTGCGATTTGTACGTGGCTACCTTGAAAGCCGATAGCACGTGGGGTGATGTGAAAAACCTGGGGCCCAACATCAATAGTGCGGGTTGGGATTCGCACCCCTCTCTTTCGCATGTGGGTGATACTTTATTTTTCGCTTCTAACCGTGCCGGTGGTTTTGGTTTGTCTGATATCTACTTTTCGGTAAAAGACAAAAAAGGCAACTGGCAGCGGGCGCTCAATGCCGGACCTATCATCAACACAGTTCAGAGCGAAGTAAGTCCGTTTTTTCACCACACATTTAATGTTCTATACTTTAGTTCGAATGGACATCCATTAAACTTTGGTGAGTTTGACATTTACAAATCGAATCGGGTAAAAAGTGGTTGGAGTGAACCTAAAAACACGGGTCCGCTAGTTAATGGTGCCGGCAGTGAATACTACTTTACGATCGACTCCAAATCAAAGGACTTATACTATGCCCGCTCTGTTGAAGAAGATTTAAAAAACCTGGACCTACATTCCTTTCCGGTTCCTATGGAGGCACAACCCGAAGCGGTAACACAACTGAAAGGAAGTTTGAAAGACCCGGATGGGAAAATTGTAAAAGGAATTGTGTCGGTGATTGATCTTGACCAGGGCGTAGAGGTGGCGCCAAAATTCATTCGTGATGATGGCACCTTTGATTTCAGTCTGATTAACAAACGGAACTACCTCTTAGTTATACAGGGTGATGAGTTTTTTCGGATTGAAGAAATCTTTTTTTTAGATGGTGATCGGGAGATTAATAAAATTGCAGAGCCCATCGAAAGTAAGATTGCGTTCGAGTCGTTGGAATTTGAAAACGGCAAGGCTAATATTTTAACTGAGATGCATAAAGACCTCGATAAAATTGCCAACTTCTTAATCGACCACCCTTCCTACAAATTAAAAATCTCAGGACACACCGATTCGGCAGGTAAGGAAGATGCTAATCTGCGCTTATCTCAAGCCCGTGCGGATGCTATAAAAGCGTATCTGATAAATCAATTCCCCATTGATAACTCTAGAATTACGGCAATTGGATATGGTAGTTCAAAGCCCATCGTGCAGGAAGTTACAGATGATCACAAGCAGTTGAACCGAAGAGTCGAATTTGAAATCAGTAAAGATTGATTTAAATCTTCCGGTTTTTTCAGTTAATTATCCCATATAAACCTACTACTCATGAAAAAAATACTCCTCTGTTCTCTTTGGCTATCGGGATTCCTTGCTCAGGCCCAAACGGAAATTAATCCTAAAGCAAAACCAGATCGCGATAAAGATTTTGTCGTGACCGAATTGAATAAGAAATTTCCCGTCTATCAAAAAGTGGCCAAAGATATCTGGTCCTATGCCGAACTGGGATTTCTGGAAACACAAAGTACTGAACGATTACAAGGTGTTTTAAGAACCGAGGGTTTCAAAATTGAAACTGGAGTCTCTGAAATGCCCACTGCATTTTTGGCCACCTATGGAAGTGGTGGACCAGTGATTGGTATCCTTGCTGAGTTTGATGCGCTTCCCGGACTTTCACAGGATTCTGTACCCGATAGAAAAGTAAATGTAGAAGGCGGGCCCGGTCATGCCTGTGGTCATCACTTGTTTGGCACTGCTTCTGTTGCTGCTGCTGTAACCCTGAAAGACTGGTTGATCAAAAACAAAAAAGCGGGTACAGTAAAATTATTTGGCACCCCGGCCGAAGAAGGCGGCTCGGCAAAGGTATATATGGTGCGCGATGGCTTGTTCAATGACGTTGATGTTGTACTTCATTGGCATCCATCCAGTGCAAATGATGCAAGTCCACAGTCCTGTCTCTCCATCAAGCAAACCATTTTCAAGTTTTATGGTCGCTCGGCACATGCGGCTGCGGCACCACAAGCTGGTCGTTCTGCGTTAGATGGTTTGGAAGCTATGAACTATATGGTGAACCTGATGCGAGAACATGTACCGCAAGAAACGCGCATTCATTATGTAATTAACAAAGGTGGCTTGGCTGCCAACGTAGTTCCGGATTATGCAGAAGCTGAATATATGGTGCGCCACCCGGACGCACGAATGGTGGAAGAAATCTGGAACCGCATTGTGAAAGCTGCTGAGGGAGCAGCTAGTGGAACTGAAACCACCATGAAGTATGAAGTGATCTCCGGTTCCTTTAACCTGGTGCCAAACGAAACACTCGCACGACTCATGTACAACAACCTTAAAATAGTGGGTGGTGTTAACTATACACCCGAAGAAGTAGAGTTCGGAAAGAAAATTCAAAGCACGCTAACCTTCAAGGTTCCCCCACTCGAATCGGCAACACAAGTACAGCCATTTAAAACTGGCGGCTTCTTTCCTGCTTCTACCGATGTGGGTGATATTACATGGGTTGTTCCTACCGCGGGCTTAGGAACTGCCACGTGGGTACCCGGTGTTCCTGCCCACTCATGGCAAGCTGTAGCTACTGGTGGTATGAGTATTGGTTATAAGGCCATGAATAATGCAGCTAAGATAATCGCCATGACAGGCATCGATATTTTTAATAATCCAACAATTATTGGCAAAGCTCAAAAAGAGTTAGACGAGTATGTTGGGCCCAACTTCAAATACAAATCCATGATTGGTGATCGCAAGCCACCTTTGGATTTTAGAAAGGGCAAACAATAAATATGTTAGCAGATTTTGGTCTTTGAGGCATAGATCGAGGAAGGGAAACAGTAGAAGTTTATATCGAACAAAAAAATGGGCATCAATTGATGCCCATTTTTATTTTATACTTTATTCTCTCTTAACCTCCTGTAACCAACTTAGCGATGTCGTTGTAGAAAACAAAAACCATCAGCACCAGCAAAATTGCCATACCAACTTTTATAGCATTCTCAAAGAATTTTTCAGAAGGCTCACGACCGCTAATCATCTCATAGAGCAAGAACATTACATAGCCGCCATCCAATGCCGGGATCGGAAGTAAATTCATAAACGCAAGCACCATCGATAACAGACCAGTCATACGCCAGAAGCGTTCCCAGTCCCAAGTGCCACCATACGCTTTTGCCATCCCAATAGGACCTGACAAGGATTTTTGAAATGAAAGCTGGCCGGTAAAGATTTTACGGAAGGCTTTAAGCTGGACAACAATAACATCGAATGCGCGCCCTGGCCCTATCCATAAAGCCTGCCCCATTGAATACTTTACATTCTTCTCACCTTCTGCTGGTACAATCTGATTGGGCACATAAAATCCTATTCCCGGTGCATCCTTAAAATACTCTTTGAATGCTAAAACCTGCTCGCCCCGCTTCACTTTAAATTGTATTGAATCTCCTTTGAATCCCTGAGTTACTGCTTTTAACTCATCATGATACACAATTGGTTGATTTTGAATCTCGATAATCTGATCGCCTTTTTGAAGGTTGATTCTTTCTGCAATTGTGCCTGGTGAAATTTCATCTACAATGGGTAATCTGCGTGGGATTAAGAAGTTAGCTACAGCTTCCTTTTTATCAAATTGCTCAATAAAATTAGACGGGATCGGGATTTCAATTTCCTGATCGCCCCGCAACACGGTATAGGACGAGTTATGCGAAAGTAAAACATCTGGTTTCGCTACATCATCAAAGTATTCAAACTGCTGGCCATTGATTTTGATAATCTTATCGCCTGTCTTAATGCCTATTTGCTGGGCCAGATCAAGGGCTTGAACGCCACCATTCTTATTCACATAATCGTTAAGAATAAAACGATCGCCCAAAAAATAAACCAGGCCAATAAAAATCACAATACCTACAATCACATTCACGATAATTCCACCGAGCATTACAATCAAGCGCTGCCAGGCCGGCTTCGAACGAAACTCCCAGGGTTCGGGTGCAGCTTTTAATTGCTCTTTGTCCATACTTTCATCTACCATGCCGGCAATTTTTACATAGCCGCCTAAGGGAAACCAACCTATACCATACTCGGTATCGCCTTTTTTGTATTTAACCAAGGAGAAATTCAGCACATTGGCCATGGGAAATAAGAAATCAAAGAAGAGATAGAATTTCTCTACCCGGATATTAAACATGCGGGCAGTGATGAAGTGACCCCACTCGTGCACCGCTATCAAAATTGAAAGGCTCAGCAGAAGCTGGGCCGTCATAATCATTCCTTCCATTAGTTAATCAGTTCTTTAGCTTTAATTCTCGTTTCCTTATCCGTATTCACGTAATCCTCATAGGCGGGACTAGCGATATAATCCATTTTGGTCAAACATCGTTCCACAACTTCCGACATTTGCAGAAATCCGATTCGATCCTGCAAAAATTCCTCTACGGCCACTTCATTGGCTGCATTCAGCACACAGGGCATATTTCCGCCTTGTGCCAATGCTTCAAATGCGAGCGCAAGATTACGAAAAGTTTCTGTATCCGGTTTCTCAAACGTTAGGGCCGGGTATTTCGCGAAATCAAACCTTGGGAATGCGCTTTTCAACCTTTCTGGATAAGAAAGCGCAAACTGGATGGGTAAACGCATATCGGGCAAACCGAGTTGCGCTTTAATCGAGCCGTCTTCAAACTGCACCAGGGAGTGAATAATAGACTGAGGATGAACAACTACCTCGACCTGATCCGCTTTCAGTCCAAAAAGCCACTTCGCTTCTATAACCTCCAGTCCTTTGTTCATCAGGCTAGCCGAGTCGATAGTAACCTTTGCGCCCATCGTCCAGTTCGGGTGTTTCAAGGCTTGCACTTTTGTAACATATAATAATTCGTCTCGTTTCCTTCCCCTGAATGGACCCCCGGAAGCCGTGAGTATAATTTTCTCTATTGGGTTGTGAAACTCCCCAACAATGCATTGAAAAATAGCCGAATGCTCTGAATCCACAGGGTAAATATTTACTCCCTTTTCGCGGGCAAGGCGTGTAACAAGTTCACCGGCAACTACCAACGTTTCTTTATTGGCCAATGCAATATTTTTACCCGATTCAATGGCTTTAATTGTTGGCTTCAATCCAGAATAACCAACTAATGCAGTGAGCACTAAATCAATTGAATCCATTTGAACAACTGAGCTTAGCGCATTTTCACCAGCAAATACTTTAATGTTTAATGGAAGTAAAGCCTCCTTTACTTTCGAATAGGAATCCTCATTAACGATTACTACTGCATTGGGATTGAATTTCTTCGCTTGCTCGATTAGAAGGTCGGCATTATTTTGTGCAGTAAGTACTTCTACTTCGAAAGATTCGGGGTGTGCTGCGATTACCTCAAGAGCCTGTGTACCGATACTCCCGGTAGAGCCAAGGATGGCAATGTGTTTTTTAGGATGATCCAAGGAAAGTTCTTTAATAAATTATAGGATTAAAATACGGACTGCTCTGCAAAAATGGCAAATTGATTCTACTAAATGAACTTTCAACTTAACATCCGGGTAGGGTCAACTGTTTTAACCAGTTATTATAAATCTATACTCTCAAAAAAACATTCTTCTTATAAAGAAAATACAGAAACGACCATTCCACCAATACATAACAGACCGCAAACATAACTGTACTATAAGGATCTCCTATCAACTGGAAAAGCCATGGGAAAATGGCTTTTGTTGTGTAACTCCAATTAATAAACTGTCCTGACAAATAAATCAAAATAGAGTTCATACCAATTACACTAAAGAAGAACGCCCATTTTTTATACCCTTTCACATCGATGATAAAATAGAACAAGGCTAACAAAATAAGACTCCAACCCCCTACATGGAGTACAAATGAACTTGACCAAAGGTTTTTATTGATTGGAAAAACTAAATTCCATACTTGCGCGAGTAGAAGCGAAACGATGCCCATGACTAACAACTGAAGTGATTTTCGTTGCATGGTTAGGGGACTGTTCTTCAGCAAATTGCCCGCATAAATTCCCAACAAGGCAGTGGCTATAGCAGGAATAGTTGAAATCAATCCCTCCGGATCGTGAATACCCAGATAAAGTTTACCCGGCATTATCAAACGATCGAGATAAGAAGCAAAATTTCCTTCCATTGTTAAATCTCCGGCCGGGTAGCCTGGAGCCGAATTGAATAGCAACAGAAACCAATAGCCGATTAATAAAGAACAAAACCAAATGATCTGACCTCGTTGTTTGGTATATAAATAGATGATGTTCGCAAACATATACGCCAAGCCAATTCGTGCCAGCACACTACCAAAACGAATTTCTGAAATGGGACGAAGCTCAAGACCGTTGTTATAAATAATCCCAAGCACAGTTAGAATCAAACCGCGCTTAATCACCCGAATCAATAACTGATTTTTCGATTTTCCTTTTTCAAGCTCTTTGCCAAGCGAATAAGGAGTAGCCACCCCGGCCATAAACAGGAACAACGGAAAGATCAAATCATAAAAATGAAAGCCGTGCCAATCTGGATGAGTAAGCTGTGTGGCAAAGCCTTCCATGAAAGGAGAGCCTGTGATCTTCGCAAGACTATGAACAATTTCCTCTGCGCCCATAATCCAAAACATATCAAACCCCCGAAGTGCATCAAGTGAGTAAAGTCGTTGGGTTGGAGAAATCGATGCCATTTTGCTTACATTTTATTTTGACAAATCCTTTATTCTGATGCTTCGGAACTTAACTACAGAACCATGACCTAAAAAGCCGATGTGGCCTGAGTGACGATTTAAACCCGGGTGATCTTTATGATCTAGTGTTCCATTCTTCGAAGCCTTTTTCAAATCACCTTCAAGGATTACTGTTCCATTCAGTGTTACTTTAATGTAATCTCCTTTTACATATACTTCCTCCATGTTCCACTCTCCAGTTGGTTTTAAAAATCCTCGCTTGGCAGCCATAACACCGTATACCGAACCATGATATTGATACACTTCCAACTTGGAATAAACTGGTGCATCATTGTCAAGTATTTGAATTTCTTTTCCTACATAAGCAGCATCACCTTCTAGTGGAGCATGTATTCCCAACCCATTGTTTGCTCCCGGGGTTAGCTGAAATTCAAATCTGAAAATAAAGTCTGAGTATTCTTTTTCTGTATTGAGATTACCATGACCTTCCTTCGTTGGATAAATAGCAATCGTATTATCTTCTACTACATAATCTGTTTTGTTGCCGACCCAGTTGTTTAAGTCCTTACCATTGAATAACAAATCAAAGCCTTGCTCTTTCTCTTCTTTGGTTAGTTCATAAGGTTTAGTGCCCAACTCTTTTACATAAATATTTCTGAAGCCCAGTTCGGTGCCGTGAGCCTGCAGTTCAATCGCTTCCTCAGTAAAAATAGGAAGGCTTCTATCCCAGTAATTCTCCATCACCACATTGTCCACTACCAATACACCATTCAGATATACCGTTACGTGATTGCCAATCATTGTAATGCGAAATGTATTCCACTCTCCAATTGGATTATCAGCTACCACCAGCGGTGTGCTTCTTTCTTTTTGGTTATTGTATAATCCACCCGAACCAACCTGGGCGCCATCCTCTACGCGGGAGATATCCCAGATCTGAACTTGGGGTGAGCCACGCAAATAAATTCCGCTGTCACCATTTTTGGAAATCTTCCAATCCACAACCATTTCAAAATCACCGTAAGGGCGCGTGGTGCAAAGATTAGCTCCATCACCCTGAAACACGATCATGCCGTCTTTCACGCTCCAGTTGTCTTTCACTTTCGCATTGGCCTCCGCTTGCTTCTTTGCCAACACTTCCTTCGTCATTTTAGCGCGAGCAATTGGATTCTCAACCAACCCTTGCCAGCCACTAAGATCTTTGCCATTAAAGATCGATTCATATCCTTTGGTGTAAGGAAGTCCTTCCAGATAAGTAAGTATATCGATGCGCTCATACTGACTGTCTTCACCCGTTAATTTATCAAGCATGCGCTCCAATGTTTTGCGAACCTCTGTTCCGGTGAGACCTGGTTTGGCATCGGACGTTGGTAAAGCAATTTGCATGGCGGCACGACTCGCTGCACTACTTAGTTCCTGATCATCGAGGTATTCAGCAACGAACATGAGTGATAAAAATGTTCTCACATTACCCGCTGCCCGGATCACCGCAGACTTTTCATTTCTACCCGAAGCCAGCGTCATCATTTCACGCAACATCAAAAGCTTTTGATCATCCGGCCAGGTAGATTTTCCCACCTGAGAAACAAAGGACTGAAGTGCCTGCGCATGATATTGTTTTAAGCTTTCATCTTTTCGAATTGCCAATAGTGTTCTGATCGCTCCGCTGTCTTGCCAGTTCCTTAGTGCATCAAACGCTACTTGTTTTTCTTTCTCAACGCCTTTATAAAAAGCAGAGGTTACTTTTTCCAATGCACCATTATCATTCAAATAAGGCAATACCGGAAGTAGTTTGATTTTCTGATTCGAATAAGCTGCATTAACCAATGTAGCAGTGCTCTTGTCAAGGCCAGAAATAATTGCTGATTGAATCGACTTTACAGCTTTATCATTCTCTGAATCCGCTAACATTTTTAAAAGCTCGCCCATGTTGTTGGCTGAAGAAACATTCGGTAATGCATCATAAGCAGCATCCTTTACAGCTGCATCGCCAGACGAAGTCTGCTTTGCAACAACATCAAACTGAGTTACCGCTCGTCTCGTTGCCAGAATCTGTAACAACGCAACTTTATTTTTGGATTGGGCTGCGTCCAACTTTTGAGTTATTAAAACATCTGTGTCTTTATCAGCTACCTGAAGCAGGGCTGTTTTCGCGGCTGCCAATTCAGTAGCATCATTCGATTTCAGGAGATAATCCAATAAAGCGGGTGTAAATTTTTTATTTTTATAGCTGGCAATTTCAGAAGCAGCTGCAATTCGTACTTGTTGATTGGACGAAGATAAAGCTGGCACTAATATAGATTCAACAAAACTATCGGTGCGATTAGCCTTTGCCAGCATCGCTAAAATATCGGCCTGCTCAGAGCCTGTCGATTTCTTATACTCTTTCTGCCATAGCTTAAGAGCATTGGGTGAACCTGCTGAAGAGACGGCTATTTTCAAAACTTCCTTTTGGTACTCACTATCAAAACGGCTACGTTCCTTTATTAATGTCGCAACGGTTCCTTCAGAATCAACCTGTACAAGTCCTTTTAATCCGGCCAATCTGAAATGTTGTTGGGATGCATCTGTTGTGTTGTCAAGTAACGCTTTACAGATTTCTTTAACGAGCGCACTATTGCCCTTGCTGGTCATCTGATGAAGATATTCCACCAATGCCGTGGTAGCTTCTGTAGGATCATTCTTAAAACCAACATTTTTTGCCTGTTGTAAAAGTACCTGATAAGAACTGGCATCAGCCATTAATGCAATTGTCCATAAAGCCTGCTTTTTCAGTAATGTGTTATCACTTGAGGCAAATGGCGTTATCGTTGCTAATGCCGGCAGGTACTTTAATTCACCCAGCGCTTTAATCAATCTCACTTGCGTGGAGGCTGGTTGATTTGGAAGCGAATTCATCAAAGCCTTGCTGGCATCTTCACTGCCGATGCGTACCAATGTTGAGATTGCAGGATCATAAATTTCTTTGTCACCAATGTATGCTGAAAGAACTGCTACTGACTCATTGGAACCGACCAATTTCAGATTATCCATGAAATAGGATTTAACTTCTGTATTAGTTGTCTTTTTGAGAGCCTCGAGATAAGCACGCTCAATTTTTACTTTCTGTTCTTTGGTTGAAGCATGGTGAGTAAGCAATGACACCGCATACCGGGAAGGAATTCCTTCTGCTACCCCGTTAGGCTGTACCCCATCGGTTACTAACTGTAATCCTTCGTCTCCAAGGTTGATGAGATCCTGAAATATTCGTGCTGCCTGCTGGTTGTCAGTTGCAGGTAATAAGGCCAATGCATCGGCCACTTTTGTTTTAACCAATCGTTGATCCTGAGCCAACAGAAACAATGGCACAAGAAAGAAGATCAGAAAAAAGATACGTGTGATTTTATTCAATTTCATTTCAGTGTAGTCTAAAAGTGGTGATTAGATTTTCCAGGGGCCTCGCATGGGTTGGTTGATCAAACGATTGGCAGCTTCGTCATTGATGAACTCCTGTTTAACCGGATCAAAATCCAGCGATCGTCCCAATTGAAGTGCGATCTTACCCATATTCACAATGGTGGCCGAACGATGTCCATTCAATTCGTTCAATCCAAACTTCTTCCGACTTCTTACCGAATCGGAAAAAACCGACATCTGTGGTTCCGGATCTGGGAATGTATCGATGACTTTCAGAATGTTGGGAATGTCTGATTTAAAGCCACGGTAAATTTTTCCGTTAGGCCCTTCAATGTAAGGCACGTTGGTGTCTTTGTTTTCACCGTCCAGTATAATTTTGCAACCATCTGCATAGGTAAACTCGATGCGTCTCCAGGTGCCTACAGCATCATCATGCTGCTGCGGACAATCCACATCTACGCGTATAGGACTTGTATTATCCTTTCCTAAAAAATATTGTACCGGATCAATATAGTGCTGACCCATATCACCAAGACCTCCCCCATCATAATCCCAATATCCCCTGAAGGTGCTATGCACTCTATGCGGATTGTAGGGTTTATACTGAGCAGGGCCGAGCCACATATCGTAATCCAATTCAGCAGGCACAGGCATTGGGTCAAGATCTGTTTTTCCGACCCAATAAAACTTCCAGTTAAAACCAGTCACGCCACTGATTGTTACTTTTAGGGGCCAGCCTAATATTCCACTATCGACTACTTTTTTCAAGGGCTTAACGGTTGTTCCAAGTCCGTAGAAATTATCTTGAAATCTAAACCAGGTATTAAGCCTGAACATGCGACCATATTGCTCCATTGCCTCCACCACTCGCTTACCTTCGCCAATTGTTCGGGTCATGGGTTTCTCGCACCATACATCTTTGCCTGCCTGTGCGGCCATTACCGACATGATCCCATGCCAATGCGGAGGTGTAGCAATGTGTACTACGTCTATATCAGGTTGTGCCAGCAGCTCTCTGAAATCGGAATAACCACGCACATTTCCACCGGCTAATGCAATGGCATCTTTAAGATGAGTCTTGTCCACATCGCACATAGCCAGCACTTTTGTGCCTTCGTATTCAATGTGCCCACG
>ERZ795044.431-NODE-431-length-38862-cov-11.389079_pt1 | contig 38862 bp, 34 predicted proteins | sample MGYA00375128_ERZ795044 | MGnify/ENA primary metagenome ERZ795044 (study PRJEB30173, sample SAMN05720213) | anaerobic digester metagenome | isolation source: active sludge of municipal wastewater-treating anaerobic digesters | place: USA | collected 2014-12-22 ...
GTCCCCTTCAGACAGAAGCGCGCGAAGCGCACCAAGCCCCTTCGCGCAAAGTCTGGACCCCGGCCTTCGCCGGGGATGCGTATTGAGAGAACACGCCACATAGCCTGACTGAGATCGGGCCAAAACTAAGCACCACCCAACTCGCCGCCAGCGAGGGCGCGTCCGCGCGCCTAACGTCCCAGCTCGCGCGTCGCCTGCTCCACGCCATTCACCGTCATTGGGAACATGCGGTGGCCGCCGATGATCTGCTTCACCAACTCCGTCGAGCCCGAATACTCCCACCCCGAAGGATGCGTCGGGTTGATCCACACCAGGTGCGGATAGATGTCCGCAATCCGTTGCAGCCACACCGCTCCCGGCTCCTCGTTCCAGTGTTCCACCGAACCGCCCGGGTAAGTGATCTCGTAGGGGCTCATCGAAGCGTCGCCGACAATGATGACTTTGTAGTCCGCCGGGAAGCGATGCAGCACATCCCAGGTCGGCATCTTGTGAACATTGCGCCGCCGGTTGTCCTTCCACACGCCCTCGTAGATGCAGTTGTGGAAATAAAAGAACTCCAGATTCTTGAACTCCGTCCGCGCCGCAGAGAACAGCTCCTCGCAGGCCTTCACGTGCGGGTCCATCGATCCGCCAATGTCGAAGAACATCAGGATCTTCACCGCATTGCGCCGCTCGGGCCGCATGACGATGTCGATATAGCCCTGCTTCGCCGTCTTGCTGATCGTGCCATCGAGGTCGAGCTCTTCCTGAGCTCCATCACGCGCCCACTTGCGCAGGCGACGCAGCGCCACCTTCAGGTTGCGCGTCCCGATCTCGACCTGGTCATCGAGGTTCTTGAACTCGCGCTTGTCCCACACCTTCACCGCGCGCTGGTGTCGCGACTTGTCCTGCCCGATCCGCACGCCCTCGGGATTGTAACCGTGTGCGCCATAGGGCGACGTTCCCGCCGTGCCGATCATCTTGTTGCCGCCCTGGTGGCGTTTCTTCTGCTCTTCCATCCGCTGCTTCAGCGTCTCCATGAGCTTGTCCCAGCCGCCCATGGCCTCGATCTGTTTCTTCTCTTCTTCGGTAAGGAATTTCTCGGACAGCTTCTTCAGCCACTCCTCCGGGAACTGATGTACGTCGACGCCTTCAGAGAAGCTGTCGAGTCCCTTGAAGACGTGCCCGAACACCTTGTCGAAGCGGTCGAGATGCTTCTCGTCCTTCACCAGCGCCGCGCGCGAGAGGAAGTAGAAATCCTGCACCTCATTGCCGCCATCGCCGCCGACAACGCCCTTGTCCATCGCCTCCAGCAGGGTCAGGTATTCCTTCAGCGTCACGGGCACCTTGGCCGCGCGCAGCTCATGGAAAAAGTGCTGGAACATGGTGCGCCTCCGGCAAGTCCTCGCAGATTAGCGCGGCTTTGCTGGAAGCGCAAAACGTCAGGTTGTCAGGCTTCCGGGCCTCAGCCCGCGTCCTGCTCGCCCGGAGGGGTCTGGCCATCGTCCAGCGTGTGCGTCAGCGGCCGGGGCTTGGTCGCCGTGTTGGCTTCGAAGCTTGCGATCTCCATGTCGAAATAGGGCGCGCCGTTCTGCTCGATCACGATCTTCTTCGGCCATTTCACGCCGTTGCTGACGATCTCGCCCGAGAACTTCGCGACCTCGGCAATGTCCGCGCCGCCCTTCGCGTCCTTCACCGTCATGGCTGCCTGGATCAGCTTGCCCGATGCGTTGAACCGCAGGTCCACCGGCGGCGCATTGGGGCGCTCGACATGCAGGTTGCGCGTGCCATCCTTGCCCGGCGCCGTCTCGCGAACGGTGACGCCTTCGCCCTTCAGCCCCACCAGCATCATCGCGCTGTAGAGCGAGAATTGCTGGTTCTCATGGATTGCCTGGGCTTCCGGCATTGGCGTCCAGTTCACGACGTTCACCGTCCACGCCTTGCCTTGCTCGGCCTGGATTGTTCTTGCCTTCTTCGGGCCGTCCGCCTTGGTCCAGCTGGTCGAACGCGCCCAGTGCGATTGCGGCCGCAGAACGGTTTCGAGGCTGATCTCGGTGGTCTTGCCTTCGGCGCTTACGGTCGCCGAACCTTTCCACTCCAGTTCCTTGACCTGGCTCAACGCGGCTTGTCCGCCTGCCGCCTCGATCGCTGCATCCAGCACACTCTTGCCCGAATAGGCGTCCGGCGCAGCCGCAGCGACCGGCGCTTCCTGGGGAGCAGACGCGCACGCGCCCAGCGCAACCAGCGCCACAGCCATGATTCCGCGATTGAACAAGGTCATTGGAAGTCCTCTCCCGATCATACTCGCCGGCTTGAATCGCCGATCACTGGAAGCCTCTTAGCCCATCCAGATGCCCGATGCGAAGCGGCTGCATCGCCGCGCCTGCACAAAGGCGCGTGAACAGGCGATCCAGCTTGCCGGTTTGTCACACGACCTTGAGGTCGATCAGCGATTTGGCGGACGCGATCAACGCTTCTTCCGCGGTGCGGAATTTGACGCCCAGCACCCTGGTCGCCTTCGCATTGCTGGCTTTCCGCGTCCTGCCCAGCTCGGTGACAACCTGCGTGTAGATGGGCTGGAATGTCGCCATCACCTTCAGCAACCAGTCCGGCACGGTCATCTTCGGGATCTTCCTGTCATATGCCGGAAATGCCTTGCGCAGCACCGTCGCCGCCTCGCCGAACCACATGAACCCCTCGGTCGCGAGAAAGCGCTGGCCCGCTGCCTCGGGGATTTCCATCGCCTTCACATGGCACTCCGCCACATCCCGAACATCCACGAACGAAAATCCCAGCCGCGGCAGGCCCGGTGTCTTGCCGTTCAGCAACCGGATCGGAATTTCAAGCGAGGTTGAAACATCAGCCGAAAGCGCCGGCCCAAGAATGCCGGTCGGATTGATCGTGACGAGCTCCAGACCCTTGCCTTCGCCGTTCACGTAGTCCCACGCTGCCCGCTCAGCGATCGTCTTCGACTTTGTGTAAGGCGTGTTGTCCGGCCCATCCGGGTTCGACCACATCGTCTCATCGGAAACTTCGGCGCGACCATCGCCATGGCCATAGGCAATCGCCGCCATGGACGATGTCAGCACCACCCGCTTCACGCCCGCGGCCTTCGCAGCCTTCAGCACACGCAGCGCACCATCGCGCGCGGGCCGGATCAGCTCCATCTCATCCTTCGGATGCACGGCGGGGAAGGGCGAGGCGACATGCTGCACGAAATCACAGTTCAGCACCGCATCATCCCAGCCAGCGTCAGACGAAAGATCCGCTTCGACAAAGGCAATGTCCTTCGCGCGCGGATCGAACTTCGCCAGCACGCTGCGAACCTCATCCGCCCGCTTCAACGAGCGCAGTGTGCCGCGCACACTATGGCCGCGCGCCAGCAATTGCAGGATCAGGTGTTGCGCGACAAAGCCCGAAGCGCCGGTGACAAGAACATGGGCCATGGTCGATTCCCCTCAGGTGTACGACCCGTATCAGCTCCCCGACAAACAGCGTCAATCGTCCTAGCCGATCTTCCCTTTCAACGACGCGAGCGTCTGCTTCGCGTCATACTGTTTCGGTCCGCCCGCCAGCGTCTCACCCTTGCCCATCACGATCACCAGCGTCTGCATGTTCTTCGCGTCGATCTTGCTGGCGATCTCGAACCACTCATTGCCCTTGTCGAGCGTGGCCTGCGCCGCTCGTGCGAGCGTGCGTTCGCCGACCACCTTCGCGCTCGCATCCGTGGGCGAGGTATAGACGATCCGGTACTTGCCGCCCGACATCGCCTCTTCGGTGAAGCCGGAAGGCGGTCCCGACGGAATGCTCGGTCCACCCGTGGAAGAACATGCGGCGGCAGCCAGCATCGCCAAGGCGAGGAAAATCCGCTTCATCCCATGTCTCCTGAAATCGGGTCCGTCCGAAGAGATTGATCGACTCCGTCCGGTGGCAAGTTTGTGATGCTATCCGCGCTGAAGCATTCGCGATACCGTTGCTTCGCGCCTAGCGGGGCGGGGGAGATCTTGATGACAGCCTTGGCCATGGGCGGCTTTCCAGCGCGTCACAGCGCAGACCGCAACGTATTCCTGATTCTGGTCGGGCTTGTCTGGATCGGCGTGCTGACCGGGTTCGGGACCAGCAGCTACCAGCACCTGACCGAGTTCGGCCTCGACTATCCGTGGATCGTGCATGTCCATGCCGTCACCTTCGTGAGCTGGCTTGTGCTGTTCACCGTGCAGACGGCGCTGATCCGCACTGACCGCGCGAGCCTTCACCGCAAGCTTGGCGTCTACGGCGCGATCTTGGCTGCAGCGATGATGGTGATCGGCCCGGCGACCGCGCTCACCGTCAATGTGGCGCGCTTTGCAAAGGACGGCACGCCGCCGTTATTCCTGGCGGTCCAGTTCACAGACATGCTAGCTTTCGGAACGCTGACTGGGGCAGGGCTGCTTCTGCGCCACAATGCCGGCGCCCACAAACGTCTTGTGCTGCTGGGCCTGTTCTATCTCAGCGACGCAGGCTTCGCGCGTTTCATCAACCCGTTCGTGGCGCAGCCGATCGGTGAAGGCTTCTGGGGCGATATGACAGCGCTCTATTTCGGCAGCACCTTCCTGATGATCTGCCTGGGCGTCTACGACTTGGTCACGCGTCGCCGCCTGCACATGGCTTACGTCATCGGCATGATCTGGGTGTTCGCACTCGAGATCACGGCGCGGTCGCTGCTCTACAACGACACATGGAAAGAGGTCTCGCTCCGTCTCATCGGCCAATGATCTGATGCGAAACAGGCGCCAGAGCGTGTCGCCCCGGCGCCTGATCCGACCCACCTGTTCGGGTCAAAGTGTATCGGTGTGCGCTGCACCTCACGGCGAGCGCGGCAGGAATTTCGGCGCCGTCCGCGCCTTCGTTTTCTGCTCGTACGCATACGCCAGTCCGATCAGCGCCGCCTCCGACCATTTCGGTCCGAAGAAGCACAGGCCGAGCGGAAGATCGCGTACATTTCCCATCGGTACGGTGATGCTCGGATAACCCGCCACTGCCGCCATCGAGTAGGACGCGCCAAGAAAATGGTCGCCTGTCACAAGGTCGGTCGTCCACGCCGGGCCGCCGCTCGGCGCTACGATCGCGACGATGTTGTTCTCGGCGATCAGCTTGTCGATGCCTTGCCTGCCTGCCAGTCGAGCCGCCGTTGCCTTCGCATCGAGATACGCCTTGTCGGTGAGGGCGGGCGCCTTGGCCGCCTGTTCGAAAATGCTCTGGTCGAAGAATTCCAGCTCGGCCGGCGTCTCGGCGTTGAACGTGATCAGATCGTCCAGCGTCCGCGCCTTCACCGCGTCTGGCGTCGTCGCCAGATAGCCGTTCAGCCCGGCCTTGAACTCCGCCAGCAGGATTGTGAACTCCGCTTCATTCATCTCCGCTTTCCCAGCCGGCTCCTTCAGCTCGACCAGCTCCGCGCCCGCAGCTTTCAGCTCCTCCAGCGCTGTCTCGAACGCTGCGTCAGTGCCCTTGTGATAGCCGGCGAGGTACCGCGCCACGCCGATCCGCTTGCCCTGCAGCGCATTGGCATCCAGTGCTTTCGAATAATCGCTCTTCTTTGCGTCCGCCTCGATGCTTGCCGGATCGCCGGCGTCCGAGCCCGCGATCACGGTCAGGATCGCCGCCGCATCCGCAACCGTCAGCGCCATCGGCCCCGCCGTGTCCTGCGTCGCACTGATCGGCACGATATGCGTGCGCGGTACCAGGCCGACGGTCGGCTTGATGCCCACAATCCCGCTGACAGCCGATGGGCAGATGATCGATCCATCCGTCTCCGTCCCGATTGCCGCCGCCGCCAGACCTGCGGCCACAGCCGATCCCGACCCGGATGATGACCCGCACGGATTGCGGTCCAGCACGTGCGGATTCTTCGTCTGCCCGCCAACGCCGCTCCAGCCAGATGTCGACGAACCCGACCGGAAATTGGCCCATTCGCTGAGATTGGTCTTGCCGAGGATCACCGCTCCTGCCGCCCTCAGCCGCGCCACAAGCGGCGAATCCCGCCCCGTCGCATTGTCCTTCAGCGCCAGCGAACCCGCCGTCGTCGGCATGTCCAGCGTGTCGATATTGTCCTTCAGCAGGATCGGCACGCCATGCAGCAGCCCCCTGGCGGCGCCAGCGGCATCCAGCGCCTTCGCATCCTCCAGCGCCTTCGGATTGATCGCCAGCACCGCATTCAGCATCGGTCCCGCATCATCCACCGCAGCGATCCGGTCGAGATAGCCCTGCGTCACCGCTTCGGCCGTCACCGTCTTGCCGGCAATGTCCGCCACAAGCTCAACGACCGTCTTCGGCTCGCTCACCAGCGCGGAGAATCCCTCAGCCACCACGGGCGGCTTTGGTGATTCGGCTGGCTGGCATCCGGCGGCGCAAATTGCCGCCGCGCTCACGAAAAGTTTCCTCATAAACCCCTCCCGACATCCTCCCCGGAGATCACCACTCGTCCTTTCGCATGTCGAGCGATGAGTCGCCGGCCATCGCCATGCTCCGTCGCGGTAATCAATGTTGCTGAATTCCTAATCGCGCTGCTCGTTCGCGCGCAGACATGTCTGACAGCACGGAAGCCATTGTGGAGCAGGGGAGATCGGCCTGCGCCGCCGCAGGATTTCGCGCGCGCGCCGTCTCAAGACACGCTTCGGAATCGCAAACCCGTTAACCCGCGGAACCCTTTGTGACTCCTCATGAATCGGCAAAATTTGCCGGAAACCGGATGGAAAGGATTCAGGATCAAAAGTGCCAACGTGGAAGTCGGCCAACCGAGATCCATGTTTCGGCGCGTCGACCGAATGTCGGCTTGAACTACACGACCAGGATGGTCCCATGTCTATCTCAGCCCTCTCAGTCGCGCAGATCCGCTCTCTGTCGACGACGGCCATCCAGAGCCTCTCGACAACGTCGATCCAGTCGCTGACGACCACGCAGGTCGCGGCTTTCACGACCACCGGCATCGGGGCGCTGAGCGCCACACAGTTCGGCGACTTCTCCACCACGCAGGTGAAGGCGCTCGCGACCACCCAGATCCCCTCGATCAATTCGAGCGTCTCGTTCACATCCGGCCAGCTCCTGGTGCTCAGCGCGCAGCAGCTCGGCGTTCTCGCCACCGCGCAGGTCGCGACGATGGAAACGACAGCCATTCAAGGCTTTTCGATCACGCAGATCGGCGGCCTCTCCTCGACCAACCTGTCCAGCCTCGACCAGACGCAGGCTGGCGCACTGACGGTCACGCAGATCGGCTCCTTCTCGGCCACGCAGGTCGGCGGCCTCAACGCCACCGACGTCGCTGAACTCACCGCCACGCAGGTCGGCGCGCTCACGCGCACGCAGATCGTTCGCCTCGGCACGGAATCCATCGCCGCCCTCGACACCGCGCAGATCGCAGCTGTTTCGACCACTGTGCTGCAGGCTCTCTCGACCAGCCAGCTCGGCGCGCTGGAAGCTGCGGACGTGGCTGAATTCACCGCCACGCAGATTGCGTCGCTTTCCACCACGCAGATCAAGAGCCTCAGCACCACCTTCATCTCTGGCCTCAGCGACACGCAGGTTGCGGCGCTGACCACGACCCAGCTCGGCGCCCTCACCACCACGGGCCTTTCCGCGCTTGAAGCCACGCAGTCCGCCGCACTCACGACCACGCAGGTCCGCAGCCTCTCGACCACGCAGCTGCTCGCACTCAACACCACGGATATCGGTGACTTCACCACCACGCAGATCGCCGCCCTGACGAACGGGCAGGCGCAGTCGCTCACGGCGACCCAGCTCGGCGGTCTCGCCGACGCCCAGATCCAGGCGCTCACGGCCACGCAGCTCTCCTCGATGTCGACCACGCAGGTCCGCTCGCTGAGCACCGACATTCTCGCCGCGATGGACACGACCCAGATCGGCGCCTTCACCGCAACGCAGATCGGCGCGTTCTCGACGACCAGCCTGAACGCGCTGGCGCCGACGCAGATCAACAGCTGGAACGCGACCCAGGTTCGCGGGCTCACCAACACGCAGATTTCGGGGCTCGACGGCACAGCCCTCCAGACGCTCGACGCGACGCGCTACGGCGCCTTCACGGCGACGCAGATCAAGTCGCTGACCAACACGCAGATCGCTGGCCTTGAAGCGCCGGAAGTCGCCAAGTTCGGCACCACGCAGATTGCCCTGCTGAGCATCGCCCAGGTCGGCGCGCTCACCACCACCGGCATCGCCGATCTCGCTGCCACGCAGATCCGCGCCTTCGCGACGACGCAGCTCAACGCCATGTCGAGCACGAACGTCAACGCGCTGACCGAAACACAGTTCGCAGCCCTGACCAGCACGCAGATCACGGGCCTCTCGACCACGCAGGCGAGCATCCTCTCGGCCACGAACATCGCCGCGATGACGACGACGCAGGCCGGCGCTCTCACGGCGACCCAGCTTGGCCGCCTCACCAGCGAGGCGCTGATCGCCTTCGACGCCACCCAGTTCGCCGCTTTCAGCGCGACCCAGGTCCGGGCGCTGACCACCACCCAGATCGGCAACCTCGAAGCCGCTGACATCGCAGAATTCACGACGACGCAGATCGCCGGCCTCGCAACAACACAGGTCCGTGGCCTCACGGAGACGGCTGTCGCCGCGCTTGCCGCTACGCAGATCGCGGCGCTCACGGTTCCCCAGATCCAGTCGCTCTCGACCACCAGCCTCGTCGGCTTCGCTGACACGCAGATCGGCGCCCTGACAACGACGCAGATCGGCGGACTGCTCGCGCCGCAAGTCTCCGCCTTTGGCGCGACGACGGTTGCGGCCCTGACGGCAACGCAGATCTCGGCCATGTCGGCCACCCAGATCGCGGCGCTTGGCGCCACAAACTTCGCAGCCCTCGACACGACGCAGATCGGCGCCCTGACGGCGACGCAGATGCGCTCGCTCACCACGTCGCAGATCGCCAGCATCGACGCCGGCCAGGTCTCATCCTTCACGACGACGCAGCTGACCCAGCTCAGCGGCACGCAGCTCAAATCGCTGTCGACTTCGAACCTCTCGGCTCTCGACACGACGCAGATGGCGTCGTTGACCGCCACGCAGGTCGCGTCTCTGACGACCACGCAGATCGCTGGCCTTGTCGCCGGCGACATTGGCGAGATGACGACCGGGCAACTCCAGGCGCTTGTCACGACGCAGGTCGCGAGCCTGACGACGGAAGCCGTGTCCGCGCTCACGACCACACAGGTCGGCGCGATGCGCACCACGCAGATCCAGGGTCTCACCACCACCCAGCTCGGGGCGCTCGATGCGACCGACATGGGCGAGTTCACGACGACCCAGCTGCAATCGCTGACCACCGCGCAGGTCGCCGGTCTTACCTCGACCAACGCACAGTCGCTCTCGACCCAGCAGCTCGCGGCGCTTACCACGTCGCAGATCGCGGCCCTCACGGTCACCAACCTGTCGGCGCTCGACGCTACCCAGGTCGGCGCGCTCACCACGACGCAGATCAAATCGCTCACAGCGACGCAGATGACCGGCCTCGATGCTGCTGACGTCGCCGAATTCACGACCACCCAGATCAGCAATCTCGCCAATACGCAGCTGCTGGCGATGACCTCCACGAACATGGCGGGCCTGGCCGAAACCCAGATCGCCTCCATTGCCGCTATCGGCGTCAAGGCCCTCACGGCCACCAATTTCGCGGCCCTCGCCGAAACCCAGCTTGGCGCGCTGACGACCACGCAGGTCAGCTCGCTCACCAACACGCAGCTGCAGGCCCTGACCTCGACCAAGTTCTCGTCCTTCACGGAAACGCAGCTTGGCGCGCTCACCACCAGCCAGCTTGGCGGCATTTCGACGACGAATCTCTCGGCGCTCGATGCGACGCAGTTCAGCGCCTTCCGCACCACGCAGCTGCAGACGCTCACCACCACGCAGCTCAACGGTCTCTCGACGACCGACATCAGCGAGCTGACGACGACCCAGATCGGGCTGCTCACCACCGCACAGGTCCGTGGCCTCTCGACCACCAACATCGGCGCTCTCTCGGATACGCAGGTCCTCTCGCTGACCACGACGCAGCTGGCCGCGTTCTCGAACACCAACCTCTCGGCGCTCGACGCGACGCAGGTCGGTCAGCTGACGACCACGCAGGTCCGCTCGCTCACCGCCTCGCACATCACCGCACTCAACGCGACCGACGTCGCCGAGTTCACCACCGACCAGCTTGGCGCCCTGACGGCCACACAGGCCATGGCTCTGACATCCACAAACATGGCGGATCTGGCGGAAACGCAGATCCAGGCGCTCACCACCACGGCGCTGCGCTCCATGTCGGCCACCAACGTCGCCGCAATGTCCACGGCGCAGCTCGCCGCGCTGACCACGCAACAGACCGCCTCGCTCACCACGGGCCAGCTGAACGCGCTTACCTCGACCAAGCTCGGCGCCTTCACCGAAACGCAGATCGAAGCACTGACCACCTCGCAGGTCGCCGCGATCTCGACCACCAGCCTTGTCTCGCTTGATGCAACGCAGGTCGCCGCACTGACCGCCACGCAGGTTGCCAACCTGACCGCGACACAGATCGGCGCGCTGACCACCACCAACCTCAGCTCGTTCACCGAGACGCAGGTCGGCGCGATCACCGCGACGCAGATCAAGTCGCTGTCCGCTGCGAACCTGTCGGCGCTTTCCGAAGCGCAGACCGGCGCGCTCACCACGACGCAGCTCGCCAGCCTCTCGACCGCTCAAGTCGGCGCTCTCAGCGCCACCGACATCGGCGAACTCGATGCAACGCAGATCGGCGCGCTGACTGCGACGCAGCTCTCCAGACTGAGCACCGAAGCGGTCGTCGCCCTCGACGCCACGCAAATTGGCGGTCTCAACACAACGCAGCTGCAGTCCTTCGTGACGACGCAGATGGGCGCGCTCGGCGCCGGAGACATCAGCGAGTTCAACGAAACGCAAATCGCGCAACTCACGGCCACGCAAGTTCGCTCGCTCACCGCGACCGCGGTCGGCGCTCTTGCCGACACCCAGATTGCTGCGCTGACCACGGCCCAGGTCCAGTCGCTCTCCACCACATCGCTGGCGGATCTCGACACGACGCAGGTTGCGGCCCTCACGACCACCCAGGTCCGCTCGATCACCGTCGCCCAGATTTCGGCGCTGTCGACCGGCGACGTGCAGGAGTTCACCACCGACCAGATCGCGGCCCTGACCGTGACCCAGCTCGGCGCGTTCAACTCGACCAAGTACGCCGCCCTGAGCGACGCCCAGATCGCCGCGATGACGCTGACGCAAGTCCAGTCGATCTCGGCTTCCAACCTCTCGGCCTTCGACCTGACGCAGATGGCGGCGCTCAACACGACGCACATTGGCGGCCTGTCGACGACCCAGCTCGCCGGCCTGTCGACCACCAACCTCCGCGCGCTCGATCAGACGCAGTTCGGCCAGCTCTCGACCACCCAGGTCAAGTCGCTGTCCACCACGCAGATCGGCGCTCTCCAGGCCACCGACATAGCCGAGATGAGCAACGTCCAGCTCGAAGCCCTGACGACCGCACAGGTCTCGGCGCTGACCTCGACCAACGTCGCCTCGCTGGCCGATACGCAGATCGCGGCCTTCAACACGACCCAGATCGGCCGCCTGACCAATGCGGTTGTCCACTCGCTGGACGCCACCCAGCTCGGCACGCTGTCCTCGACGCAGGTCCAGGCCTTCACCACCAGCCAGATCGCGGCGCTCGACGAAACAGACCTCGACGAGTTCACGACCACGCAAATGGCGTCGCTCTCGACCGCCCAGGTTCGCGCGCTGACCACCACGGTGATCGACGCCATCTCGGCCAACGCCTTCACTGCCTTCGACGGCACGCAGCTCGCGCAGCTGACCGCAACGCAGATCGACAACGTGTCGACCACGAACCTCTCGGCGCTGACCTCGACCCAGCTCCAGTCGTTCACCGCGACCCAGGTCGGCGGCTTCGACGACGCACAGCTTGAAGCCTACCTCCTCGGCCTCGCTTAGGCCGGGTAGGGAAGGGCCCGAAAAAGGGCCAACAAACAAGGTCCGCGGGGCTGGCGTAAACACGCCGCCCCCGCGGATTTACCTTTTGTTGAACAACGAACTTCAATCCTGACCGGCACGGGCGCGCTTTGCGTCCAACGGGCAGCGATCGATGTCGAACACGCACTTTCTCGCAGCAATCCAGAAGATCACCGCCGGCGGCCTGCCGCTCGACGAGCTTCTCGTCGCCTCCCAGGGTCTTGAGCCCGATCAGGCGCGCCAGCTCTACCAGGTCTGGATCTCGTTCAACAAAGACCATCCGCTGCTCTTCATCGCCCATTTCAACTGCTCGACCCTCCTCCAGCAGATGGGAGACGAGCAGGGCGGCGAGGCTGAACTGAAAGCCGCCCTCGCGATCAAGCCCGACTTCGCCCCCGCCTGCATCAATCTTGGCTCCGCCTACGAGCGTCGCGGCATGGCCAAGGAGGCCGTGGACCAGTGGCGCGATGGCGTCGAGCGCATGTCCGAAGTCTCGGGCGACGCCATCAGCTACAAGACCACGCTCTTGAAACAGATCAGCCGCGTCCTGTCGGACAATCACGCGCTCGCCGCCGCCGAAGCCACGCTGACGCAATGCCTCGATCTTGCGCCGGATGCCCGCGATGTCTCCGAACAGTACGTCGCAGCGCGCCTGTCCCAGTGCAAATGGCCGATGACGCCGGAAGGTTCGAAAATCTCGCGCCGCGCGCTGGTCAGCCGGCTGCATCCGCTGTCGGTCTGCGCCTACACCGACGATCCGCTGTTCCAGCTCGCCGCCAGCGACAAGTACGTCCGCACCATGTCGCCGATCGAAGACCGCACCACGCGCTTCGACCGCCGCTCGGCGCCTATCGAAGCCGGCCGCCGCCTGCGCATCGGCTATGTCAGTTCAGACCTGCGCCACCACGCCGTGGGCTATCTGATGGTCAACTTCTTCGAGGAACACGACCGCAAGGATTTCGAGGTCTTCGCGTACTACACCGGCATCAAGGCGGACGACCCGATTCAGGCCCGCATCAAGGCCAGCTGTGATCATTGGCGCGACATTCGCGGCATCTCCGATGACGAAGCCGCAGCACAGATCGCGGAAGACGGCATCGACATCCTCGTCGACGTCAACGGCCACACGCGCGATGCCCGCCTTGGCGTCTTCGCGCGCCGCCCGGCGCCCATCCAGGTCAACTGGCTCGGCTATCCCGGCACGATGGGTTCGTCCTTCCACCATTATATCGTGGCCGACGACTGGACGATCCCGTCCTACGCCGAAGACTGGTATTCGGAGCGCGTCCTGCGCCTGCCATGCTATCAGCCGAACGACCGCAAGCGCATCGTCGATGAAGCCGTCCCCACGCGCGCCGACTTCGGCCTGCCTGACGACGCCTTCGTTTTCTGCTGCTTCAACGCCAGCCACAAATTCACGCGCTTTGCTTTCGATCGCTGGATGAACATCCTTGCCGCCACCGAGAACAGCGTCCTCTGGCTGCTCGACTACACGCCCGAAACCAACCAGCGCCTGCGCGAGCAGGCCGAGGCGCGCGGCGTCTCGGGTGATCGTCTGGTTTTCGCGCCCAAACTGCCCAATCCACGCCACCTTGCGCGCTACCCGCTCGCAGACCTGTTCCTCGATTGCACGCCCTATGGCGCCCACACGACTGCGTCCGATGCGCTCTGGATGGGCGTGCCCGTGCTGACATGGTCTGGCCGCTGCTTCTCCAGCCGCGTCTGCGGAAGCCTTCTGCGCTCCGCCGGCATGCCGGATCTCGTCACCGAAACGCCCGAAGATTTTGTCGCCCGCGCCGTCCATCTGGCCGGGGCAGGGAAGGGCGAACTCGAAGTCATCCGCGCTCGCCTCATCGCCAACCGCGACACATGCACCCTGTTCGACGTCGCCAAACTCGCGCGCAGTCTCGAAGGCCTCTACCGCCAGATGCGCGACGAATACCGCGCCGGCAAACTTCCCCAGCCCCGCCTCGCCAATCTCGATTCCTATTTCGAGATCGGCGTCGCCCAGGATCACGAAGCCCGCGAGATCGGCGCGCTCACCGACTATGACGGCTTCTACAAGGCCCAACTTGCCCGCCGCCACTACCACCACCCGATGCAGCCCGACGGCCGCCTCTGGACCGGCGCGGAAGAAGCGGAAGTGAAGCCCATCGCTCTGGCGAAACCAAAAGCCGCCTAGCGCCCATCCGCGCCATCACCCCGGTCGCGACACCACCACCGTCATCCTCGGGCTCGACCCGAGGATCCTCCTGTCCTTCAGCCCGCACCGCTCAAGAAGGATCCTCGGGTCAAGCCCGAGGATGACGGCAGCTGGGGCCGCGCAATTCCGCGGAATCCAAACACCCGCCTAAAAAATCTTCCCTCACAAAATCAAAGCCCAACCCGCAAACCCGATGCGGGATCTGTCGCCACAATCCCCCACCCAGCCGAACCCGGGCGATACTCCGCCCATGTTCGAGCTGTCGCAGATCATCCTCTGGATCCTCTGGCGCCTCCGTCCTGTCATGGCGGTGGAGGCGAACCTCGTCGACATCCTCCAGTCCGGCTTCGTGCTCTTCAGGGACGACGAAACACTCCGCATGATGGCGGACGATCCCGACTACTGCGCGACCGTCACGGCCGCTCTCGCCGACGCCCACGCCAAGCTCGACCTCCTCATCTATCTGCGCGCCTGCGAGCTCACCGGCCTCCGCTCCCGCGCCCGCGACTTCCAGCCGAACCGCACAGCCACAAGCTCAGGCCGCACGCCTCAGGACTGCTGGACGAGCTTCCGCAGGCTGGTGCTCCGCTTCGATGATCGTGAGCGGCTGGCGCAGAAGCGCGCTGAACGCTTGCAGCGCGAGCAGGCACAGAGCCCCCTCCGTCTGCGCACTGCGTGCGCATCCACCTCCCCCGCGCTTTGCGCGGAGGAGGAAAACCACCGGCGCCTTTCCTCCTCCAGCGCTCCGCGCTGGGGGAGGTGGATCGGCGCGTCTTCGCGCCGAGACGGAGGGGGCCTTTTCGCGCAACCGCGCGGACCTCCGTCATCGCACTTTCCTGAATTTGCTTTTGATCGCCTCGCAGCCACCTGCGAGAACGCACCCGCTCGTCCGCAGCTATTTGCGCTGCCCGAACAGATCCATCGGGTCAGGCATCTTCGCGAACGCGTCCTTCACCTGGCCCTTCAGCTTCTCGAACTGCATCACGTTCTCGATGCGCCGGTCGAGGAAGTCATCCACCTCTGCTTCATCGTCCGAACCGATCCACGCCGCCAGCGTCGAGCCCAGCAGGCCCGACAGGATCGTGCGCTTGGTGTACCAGTTGAAGTCGGTCGACTTGTCGCCCAGCGCGGACCAGATCGCATCGGCCGCCGCCCACAGGCCCTTGGGCCCGGTCAAAAGATTGGCCGGCGTGCCTGCCGCACGCTTTACCGCCGCCTTGTGCGGATCGAGCGCTCCAAGCCACGCCTTCACCCCTGCCCGCACCTTCGCACGCACCTTCATGCCGGCGACGTCCGCCGCCTTCAACCGCTCGCCCGCCGCCCTGGCCGCCCGGGCGCCAAAGGCTTCCAGCAGGTCGGTCACGCCATGCGGGGTCGCCAGCAGGACCTGGCCTTCGGTCAGCCCGGCAGCCCTGGCCGCCCGGTCCATGCCGGCCATCGTCCACCCCGTTTCCGGGGCTAGTTCCAGCATTGCGTCGAGCAGGCGCTCGCGAAACTGGTCGCTGGGGGCGGTTTCTGGGGCTTCTGTCATGGTTACATCCTGCTCCAAATCTGAGGCCGGGGGCAGTAGGCAGGGTCGATTTCCTATGATATCGGACCCGCGCCTGCTCGTAATGGGCAGGAAAAATCACCCGCCGAACGGGCCAGCGCATCCTCTAAAGGGAGCGTTTGCTGTCGTTTCGGCGTTTCAGACGTTCAAAGACTTACCCGGCAGCCGGTCCGGGAAACCGATGGAGAGTTTCAAATAGTTCAGATCGTGGTCCGCGATAACAACGTCGATCAGGCGTTGAAGGCGCTGAAAAAGAAGATGCAACGCGAAGGTCTCTTCCGGGAGATGAAGCGCCGCAACCATTTCGAGAAGCCTTCCGAGCGCAAAGCTCGCGAAAAAGCTGAAGCCGTCCGCCGTGCGCGGAAACTGGCTCGCAAACGCGCCCAGCGCGAAGGCCTCCTGCCTAAGACCTAGACCCGGGCTACGGCACTACCGGCAAAGATTTCGGGCCGAAGGCGTCATCCGCCTTCGGCCCGCTTGCGTTTGCGATGCGCCGAGCCTCAGCCGACTTCGTCGAGTTCGCCGTCTTCGCGGACCTTGAGATCGTACTCGCGGACCTTGCGATAGAGCGTCGAGCGGCCAATGCCGAGACGGCGGGCGACTTCAGACATGTGACCCGAATAATGATCGATCGCGAACTGGATCAGGTCACGCTCGATGGCTTCCAGCGTGCGCAGTTCGCCGGTCGGATCGGTGATCAGCACGGGCTGGTCGACCGCATCATTGGCGGGCTGCAGCGCGGCATGGCTGACCGAAGACGCCGTTCCGACGAGGCCCGAAATCTGCGGGAAGTCTTCCGGCTTGAGCGTGCCGCCATCCGACAGGACGACTGCACGGAACACCGCGTTCTCGAGCTGGCGGACGTTACCCGGCCAGTCATAGCTCATCAGCATCGCCAGCGTTTCAGGCGACACGCCCGGCACAGCCTTGCCCTCTTCCGCGTTGAAGCGGCGAACGAAGTGCTCGACCATCGCGGCCAGATCTTCGCGGCGCTCTTTCAGGCTCGGGATCTCGATGGGGAACACGTTGAGGCGATAATAGAGGTCTTCGCGGAAGCGGCCCTCTTTCACCTGGGTCGCCAGATCGCGGTTGGTGGCCGAGATGATGCGGACATCGATCTTGGTGGGGCGGCGCGAGCCGACAGCGTCGACTTCGCCCTCTTGCAGCACGCGAAGCAGCTTCACCTGCATATCAAGGGGAAGTTCGCCGACTTCGTCGAGGAACAGCGTGCCACCATCGGCTTCAACGAATTTGCCGAGCTTCTTCTCGTGCGCGCCGGTGAACGAGCCCTTCTCGTGGCCGAACAGGATCGACTCGACGAGGTTTTCCGGGATGGCGCCGCAGTTGACCGAGATGAACGGCTTGCCCGCGCGCTCTGACGCGCCCTGGATGCAACGGGCGATGACTTCCTTGCCGACGCCCGACTCACCGAGGATCAGGATCGGGATCGACGACGCAGCCGCACGCTGGCCGAGGCGAACGACGCTGCGCATCGTCGGCGCGCCGGCGATCATGTCTTCAAAGCCCATCTTGCCTTCGGTCTTCTTGGAGAGGCGTTTCACTTCTCCACGGAGGTCAGACAATTTGAGCGCGTTGCGAATGGAGATGCCGATACGTTCGGGCGAGGCCGGCTTCACGAAGAAGTCGACGGCGCCGGCGCGCATGGCCGAGACGACCGTGTCGATGCCGCCCGTGGCGGTGAGCACGATGACCGGAAGATCGGGGCGGCGCTCCATGAGGCGCTCGAGTGTGTCCATGCCCGAAAGGCCCGGCATCACCAGATCGAGAAGGACGACATCGACGCCGTTCTTGGCGTCGGACGCTTCTTCAAGCGCCTTTTCGCCGTTCTCGACAACGCGCGCGCGGAAGCCCTGCTTCTCGGCGGCAGCCTGCATCAGACGACGCTGGGTAGGATCGTCATCGACGACCAGAACGGTCTTAGCCATGTCACCACACCATCAATGCCGGGGGCTCTTGGGCGGCCTCCCTGTTCCGCATCAAACTGGCACGAAGGGTTGAAAGTCGGTTTAACCGGGTCCCGCGAATTTCACGTAACGCCCGGCTTTGAGAGCTTTTTGGCTCAATCTGGCGCGAAAAACGCTTCGAAAGGGATCTCCGGCCCGCCGGTTAGGTAAACCCGCTGCGGCGCCTGCCCTGCTTCCTTCGACCCAGACGCTTCCTGCCGAAAGGGAGCGCGAGGGAGGTCCCCCATGTCGTGGCGGCGCATATCCGGTGCTTGTCTGGTTCTTACGGGCGCGAGCGCCGCGGCGGGGATGATCATCGTCGGTTTCGCCATCCTCGCCCGCTATCTCAAACTGCCGGACGCAGCCGACACGCTGGGCGGCGCCTCCTCAATGGCAATGCCGGTGATCCTGACCGTCGGTTCCATTCTGTTGACCGGGCGCTTGATCTTCGGCCGATGGAGCCAGCACACGCCGACGATCAACGCCGTTGCGTTCGGCATCCGCACGGCGGGCACGTTCGTCGCGATGGCGCTGGGTGGCGTCCTGCTCATCATGCTGGCGACAGGCGTCGAGCCCGAGGATACGACCATTGCGGTTGTGCTGGCCGCGGGCGCCGCCATCGGGCTGGGGCTGGTCGCGGTGGGCATGCATATGCGGCGCGATGGCGAGCCAGGCTATTCCGTCTGAGGCAGGCCGCCTGCCGCTACCGGCCGTGCTGGATAGCCGCCCATCGACAGCGTGCGATCATACATCACCAACGCGCCCGCCAGAGCAACATTGATGCAGAAGCGCGTCGGTATCTTCACGATGAAGGCGCATTTGGCCTGCATCTGCGGAGACAGGTCCCTCGCCTCCCCGCCCATCACATAGGCGGCGCGCAGGGGATGGCGGAAGGTCGGCAGATCAACCGCATCATCGGTGAGTTCGATACCGACAAGCTGGCAGCCGCGCGGCAGCTGCATGTCATCGATCGTATCCCACAGATACCACGGCACATGCAGGTCTGACTTCGCCGTATCCGCGTGATGCAGGACGCGGATCTTGGGCGCCGCTGAAACGGAGAATGTAAATGCCGCGCCAAACGCATTCGCCGTGCGCTGCAGGGCGCCGAGATTCATGGGCTTCGACAGCGATTCGACGCCGATCCCGAAATAGCCGCGGACGGTTTTCATGGCCGAGGGTGAAAGCCGTCGCCGCCATTCCTGTCAATGGCAATGACAGGAATGGCGACAGGAGACCCGCGTTACTTCTTCAGCCCAGCGAGGAATTGCAGCAGAAGCGCATTCACCTGGTCGGCTTTCTCCTGCTGGATCCAGTGGCCGGCGCCCGGGATAACGGTCACGCCGCGCATATCCTTCACCACGGGCTTCATCATAGCCGTCAAGGTCTCGACAGTCTGACCAACGATGACCGGATCATCCTTGCCGGCGACGAACATGATTGGCGCCGAGATCGTGGCGCCGGTCAGCTGGGGCGTGATTTCCCAATTGCGGTTCGAATTGCGGTAATAGTTGATGCCGCCCCGGAAGCCGGATTCCTTGAACTCGCTGACATAATAGTCGAGGTCTTTTTGCGTGAGCCAGGCGGGCAGTTGCTTCACCTTGCCCATGCGCGGGATCCAGCCCGCGTTGTTGCCGGCAGAACGGCGCGGGTCGGTGACTTCCGGCTTTTCAACCGGCGTCTGGCCCTCATACAGCATGTAGGCACGGCTCAGGAATTCATACGGCTGGGCATCGAATTCCGCTTCGGCGACGCCGGGCTCCTGGAAGTAGACCGTATACCAGAAGTTCTCGCCGTAACGCGCGCGCGTTGCATCCATCGGGCGCACGTCGGGATTGCGGCCGCGATAGGGGACGCTCATCGCTGCGTAGGCTGTGAAACGATCCGGGTGCAGCAGGATCGCGTTCCACGACACGCTCGCGCCCCAGTCGTGGCCCACCAGCACCGCGGTCTTCTCGCCCATGGCGTCGACGATCGAGACGAGGTCGTCCGTCAGATGCTTGATATCATAGTCTTCGACCGGGCCGGGCCGGCCTGATTTCCCATAGCCGCGCATGTCCGGGGCAACGACGTGATAGCCGGCGGCCGCGAGGGCCGGGATCTGGTGACGCCAGGAGTACCACGACTCAGGAAAGCCATGGACCAGGATGACCAGCGGCCCCTTCCCAGCCTCTGCGACGCGTAACTTCACGCCGTGGGAATCGACGGTGCGGAAGTTGATGCCCGGGACGGGGCTCGGCGTGGTCGCGGACTGTGTGGCGCAGGCAGCGAGCAGGCTCGCGCTGGCCAGAGCCGCGGCGGCGAACAGCCGGCGCGTCATCGCGGTGAACATCTGTGTCTCTCCCTTTGCGCCACCCGTCTGACGTGGGGGCATGTGGTGCGCAGTTTAGCGTCGGCGCATGGCTTGTCGATGCGCTCGCGGCCGGCTCGCCCAATTGAGAAGTCGCAACTGGACCGCGCCCTACTTCACGTTTTTCAGGAAGTTCAGAATGAAAGCGTTGGTTTCCTGCGGCTTCTCCTGCTGGATCCAATGGCCCGCGCCGGGAATGAGCGTCACGTCGCGCAGGTCGTCGGCGACGCCCTTGGACATGCTGGCACGCAGGGCATCGGCCTTGGCGCCGCGAATGACGACGTCGTCTTCGCCCGCGAAGAACGCGACGGGGATCTTGATGCGCGCGCCGGTAAGCTCTGGTGTGATCTCCCAGTTGCGATTGAAGTTGCGGTAATAATTCACGCCACCGCGGAAGCCCGCGTGCGTGAACTCGCCCACGAAATAGTCGAGGTCTTTCTCGCCGAGCCATGACGGCAGGGCCCGCGGCTTGCCCATGCGTGGAATCCAGCCGCCTGCCGAGCGCTTGGGATCGGTGACGATGGGCGGGTCACGCGGCGTGTCGGAAGACGCGTAGAGCCGTGAGAGCAGACCCCGCGGATCGCTGTCATATTCGGCTTCAGCGACGCCGGGCTCTTGATGATAAAGAATGTAGTAGAAGTTTTCGCCATAGGCGCGCTTCATCGCATCGACCGGAGGCGTTGCGCCGCGACCGCTGTTCGGCACGCTCATCGCGATCATCGCCTTGAAGCGATCGGGGTGGAGCAGCACGGTGTTCCAGGTGACAATCGAACCCCAGTCATGGCCGACGATGATCGCCTTGTCGGCGCCATAGGCGTCGAGCAGGCCGACAATGTCGCCGGCGAGATGCTTGACGTCATAGTCGTCGACGTTGGCGGGTTTGTCCGACCCGCCATAGCCGCGCATGTCGGGCGCGATGACGTGATAGCCGGCGGCGGCAATGACCGGGATCTGATGACGCCACGAGTACCAGCTTTCGGGCCAGCCATGGACGAGCACGACCAGCGGCTGGTCTTTGCGACCGGCTTCGGCGACGCGCAGCCTGATGCCGTTGGTTTCGACCATGCGGAACTGGACGCCCGGCACAGGGCTGGGCGTTGCCGCTTGATCCGCCTGCGTGGCGCAGGCGGCGAGCAGGCTGGCGCCTGCCACAGCACCGGCAAACCAGCGGCGCGTCATCGCTGTGAACATCGGCGTGTCCCCTTGTCCCGCGCCCGTCTATTCGGGCGATCTGTCAGAAAGGAGCTTAGCAACGGTGCGAGGCTTGTCGACCCAGCCACAGCCGCGGCGCCTGATTGGGATGGCCCCGCCGGGTGACAGGCCGGAATGGGTCCGGTAAGGCACGGACATCAACTTGCCGGAGCATAGATCGATGAAAGCCGTCCTCTCCAAGGCCCCGGGCCTGCCCGATACGCTGGTGCTGGAGGATGTGCCCTCGCCGACCCCGAAAGCGGGCGAGATTGTTGTTTCCGTGAAAGCGGTCGGTGTGAACTTTCCGGACTTCCTGATCATCCAGGACATGTACCAGTACAAACCCGCGCGCCCGTTCTCGCCGGGCGGCGAGATTTCCGGCGTGGTGAAGTCGGTCGGCGAAGGCGTCACCCAGTTCAAGGTTGGCGACAAGGTGTTCGGCTCGACCGGCGCGGGCGGCATGGCCGAAGAGATTCTGATCCCGGCGAACCGCATGAACGCGCTGCCGGACTTCATGCCCTTCGATGAAGCGGCGGCCTTCCTGATGACCTATGGCACGTCGCACTACGCACTGAAGGATCGCGGCCACATCAAGCCGGGTGAGACGTTGCTGGTGCTCGGCGCTGCGGGCGGCGTTGGTCTTGCCGCCGTTGAGCTGGGCGTGGCGATGGGCGCCACGGTGATCGCCGCCGCGTCTTCCCAGGAGAAGGTCGACTTCTGCATCTCCAAGGGCGCACACAAGGGCCTCGTCTATCCCGAGAACCCGCTGAGCCGCGAGCAGCAGAAAGCTTTCTCCGACCAGATCAAGGAACTGGGCGGCGGCGTTGACGTGATCTACGACGGCGTTGGCGGCGATTATGCCGAACCGGCTGTGCGGGCGTTGAACTGGGAAGGCCGCTTCCTCGTGATCGGCTTCCCGGCAGGCATCCCGAAACTGCCGCTGAACCTTACGCTTTTGAAATCCTGCCAGATCGTCGGCGTCTTCTGGGGCGCTTTCGTCGCGCGTGACCCAAAAGGACATGCGGAAAACCTTGCGGACCTGTTCCGGCTCTACAAGGAAGGCAAAATTCGGCCACATGTGTCGAACAGGTATCCGCTTGAGCGGGCTGCCGATGCTATCAAGGAGCTGTCGGAACGCCGCGCAAAGGGCAAAGTCGTCATCACGATCTGAGACCAGTACGAACCGAAGCGACGTGCGCTTCTCAACTGTTTCAACCCAATCGTTTCAACTAAGGGGTTCATCCATGTTCCATCGTATCGCCCTGCTCGCCGCCGCTGGCGTTATGGCGACAGCCTGTGCGTCCAGCCCTTCCTCCTCCGGTGGCGGAATGGCCGCGGATGCTGGCGGCGCTGTTTCGCTGACAGGCGCCCCGTCGACCGCGACGGTGACGGTTGCGAACATGGCAGCCACCACCGTCTGGCTGGCGGAAGACAATCTGATCCCGCAGGATCCCGTGCTCGCGCTTGTCACGGCGACGGGCGGCAACACCGACAAGCCGCAAGGCGTGCTCATCAGCTGCAACGCCGCGAACGGCGGCACCACGGTGAAGATCGGCAAGCAGCCTGCCAACCGCGTTGGCCAGAGCGCGACCTACCGCGTTCGTACGGGCGCCACAGGCGGACAGGAAGTCGAAGGCAAGTTCGTCGCCAGCAAGTCGGGCGATGCCGATTTCGTTTTCCCGATCCGCCAGGCTGACCTTTTGGCGATCAGCAAGCTCGATACGGTGTCGATCGTTTCGGATACCGGCGAAGTGCAGTGGGCGTTCGTGAAAGACGCCGCGGCGCAGGTTCAGGCGAAATACATCGCCTCATTGAAAAACATGCCGAAGCAGACCGAGGACTTCATCGTTTTCTGCAACCCGAAATAGTCGGGCGGCATTTCAAATAGAGAAAGGCCCGGATCTATGATCCGGGCCTTTTCATTTGAGCCGTCAGTGCGTGACTAGTCGCGGATCCACGCAACGCTCAGCTCTTCCGTGAAGGCGAAGCGCTTGAGGTGGCGGTCGACGACATCTTCCAGTGTCGCGAGCTTGTCGGATCCGCTCGCGGAAACCGCGAGCACCAGCGCATTCTCATCGTCCGCATCCAGCTCGCAGACGCCGCCGTCGAATTCGATGCAGCCCTTGTTGTCTGCGAACGTTGCGGGGAGCTTGTGAGCAAAGTGCTTGCAGAGCTGGATCAGGTAGTTTCGCGCTTTTGGCGTCTTGACGCGTGCTTGCGACGCGATGGGGAGAGACGCGGTGTCTGGCATTGTATCAGTCCTTCCAGTGGGCGCTTCCGGCGTTCAGTCCTTGCCGAAAATGTCGCGCGCGGCTTTGCCAAGGATGGCGACGACGCGGTCGGTTTCTTCCTTGGTCCAGGGCGTGCGCTTCATGTTCATCGCCTGGCGCAGCGTCTTCCACGCTTCATGCACTTCATCCGGCGCGATGTGGCGCGAGAAGGCGGCAGCGGCGAGATTGATGCGCGCCAGTATGCCTTCGACCTGCGCGGCGTTCTCTTGCAGGAACGCTTTGCCTGCCTCTGTGATGGCGTAGAGACGCTTGGAGCCTTCGCTCGCTTCGGCGCCGATCAGATCCTGCTCTTCGAGCATGGTCAGCGTCGGATAGACGGCGCCTGGACTCGGCGCATAGGCGCCAGCGAAGCGCTCTTCCACAGCGCGGATCAGGTCGTAGCCATGGCTTGGCTTCTCGCCGATCAGGGCCAGCAGCAGGAGGCGCAGGTCGCCGTGTCCGAGCAGGCGTCCACCGCCGCCGCGACCGCCGAACCCACGGCCGAAGCCCTCGGATCCGTCCTCATCGCCGCCTCCGCCACGCCGGCCGAAACCGCCGCGATGACCACGCCCGATCGCGAATTTCTCGGCGAAGGCGGCAAAAGCCTCGGACCTGTGGTCATGGCCATGATGGCCGCCCCAATGCCCGTGTCTTGAATGATGTCTCATCGTTACTCCTTTTCGATCATCTATTCGATGCGGTATTTAGATATATCGAATTAGCTGTGCAAGGCCCAGGGCGCAAAGAAAAAGGGCGGCCCAGGTGGGAGCCGCCCTGATCGTTGTAATTGTTTGGAAAACTACGGAGGCGGGGCCGCCGTAGCAGCAGCTTTCGCGTCTTCGTTGGCGCGGTTGATGATGTAGGCGCGGACGGATTCGACGTCGTCCGGGGTCAGCACCTTCGCAAAGCTGGCCATGCCGGCGGTGGCGTATTTGCCGCCGATGACAACCTCCGCGAACGTCTCCTTGGTCGCCGGCGCCGGCGCCCAACGCAGATCCGTCACGATCCCACCCGACTGCACGCCGTCCCCATGACAGACCATGCAGTTATTGAAGAACACCTCGCGACCGTGCTCGATCTGCGCGAGCGAGCCGAAGTCGTCGGCTACAGGCGTCGGATCAGGCGGGAAGGATTCGTCGGTCACGAGCTCGCCCTTGCCGCCGATCTTGAAGACCACGACCTTGCCCATGGCGGGCGATGCCAGACGCGCCGCGCCATCACGCGAGCCGACGCCGCCGGCCAGGGGAAGCGCGGTGCCCCACCCTGCTGTGACGGCGATGTATTGTTCGCCGTCGATCTCATAGCTGATCGGGCCCGAGAGCGCGGGATAGCCCGTGTCAGTCTCCCACTTCGGCGCGCCGGTAACGGCGTCGAAGGCGCGGAACTTGCCATCGAGCGCGCCCTGGAAAACAAGGCCGCCACCCGTTGCGAGAATGCCGCCATTCCACGCGTTGGGATAATCGTGAACCCATTTCGGCTTCTTCGCGACCGGATCCCACGCGACGAGCTGGCCCTTCGAGGCGGCAGCGGCGGCGATGCGCGATGACATCTCGGTTGGCAGGGCAGCGGCAGCGAAGTCCGTGCCGGTGTTCCACGCGCCGGGGCGATAGCGGAAGTTTTCCATGTCGGCATACACGGTCGGCAGCGTGTGGGCCGGAATGTAGACGAGGCCCGTGTCGGGGCTGAACGCCATCGGATGCCAGTTGTGGCTGCCGAGCGGACCCGGGATCTGCAACTGTGTCTGCGCTTCTTCGTAGCGCGCATTCACGGCTTCGACCGGACGGCCCGTCGCGAGATCGACACCGGAGGCCCAGTTGACGTTGTCCTGATACTTGTCTGCCGAGATCAGCTTACCCGTCGCGCGGTCGAGCACATAGAAAAAGCCGTTCTTCGGCGCCTGCATCAGCACCTTCTTCGTCTCCCCGCCGATTTTGAGGTCGGCCAGCATGATCGGCTGCGTCGCCGTGTAGTCCCAGGTTTCGCCGGGCGTCGTCTGATAGTGCCAGACGTATTCGCCCGTGTCGGGCTTGATCGCGAGGATGGAGGACAGGAGCAGGTTGTCCTTGGCAGAGGGATCACGCAGGCGCTGGTTCCAGGGCGACCCGTTGCCGACGCCGACATAGAAGATATCGAGATCTGGATCATAGGCCATGCCGTCCCAGGACGTGCCGCCGCCGCCGGTTTCGGTCCACTCGCCATTGTCGCCCCAGGAGGCGTTGCCGATGTCGGCGAAGAACTTGTCGGAGGCGGCGTTGTCGGGCTGCTTGTTCGGGTTGGGCGTCATGTAGAAGCGCCAAGTCATCTCGCCTGACTTGGCGTCGTAGGCGGAGATGTAACCGCGCACGCCAAGTTCGGCGCCGCCATTGCCGATGATCACCTTGCCCTTCACCACGCGCGGCGCGCCGGTGATCGTATAGGGCTTGGACTGATCGACGGTGACCTGTTCCCACTTCTTCTCGCCGGTCTTGGCGTCGAGCGCGATCAGGCGACCATCAATCGTGCCGACATAGATCATGCCTTCCCAAATCGCGACGCCGCGATTGACCACATCGCAACAGGCCGAAACGCCGCGCGCCCTGTCGACTTCAGGGTCGAATTTCCAGAGGCGTTCGCCAGTCTTTGCGTTGTAGGCGTAGGCAACCGACCAGGCGGAGGTGAGATACATCACACCATCGACAACGATGGGTGTCGCCTCCATGCCGCGATTGGTGTCGAGGTCGCCGGTCCAGGCCACGCCAAGGCTGGTGACATTGTCGGCGGTCACCTGTTTCAGCGGCGAATAGCGCTGTTCGGAATAGGTGCGGCCGTGGCTAAGCCAAATGCCGGGCCGCTGGTCCGCTGCGATGATGGCGGCGCCATTCACCTCAGCGGCGGTGATCGGCGCAAGCGCCTTGTTCGCCTCCCCGCACGAAGCGATTGCCAGCAGTGCTGCGCCCGCAGCCAGGGCCACCCCGAATTTCATGAAACTCTCCCTCACGTCCTGTCACCGGACATACCGGATTTTCAGCACCTTCGGGAAGCTTTGGCAAAGGGTGATGGGGACGATGATTTCGCGACCATGCCGCAAGGCGGCAAAGATCAGCTGCCGGTCATCCGGTCGAGATCGGCCAGCAGATCGTCGAAGACATCGTCACCCGAAGCCTGTTTTGACGCTGACGCCGGCGCTGCGATGACCTCGCCACCGAGAACGCAGCTGATGACTGACAACAATTCGCTCTGGTCGATGGGCTTCGAGACATAGCCGGACATGCCCATCCCGATCAGACGCTCGCGGTCACCGCTCATCGCGTCGGCGGTCAGCGCGATGACAGGAACGGATCGCCAGGCGTCAGTGGATGCGCGAATGCGCCGGATTGCTTCGGTGCCGTCCATGACGGGCATGTGGACGTCGAGCAGGACAAGATCGAAAGGTTCGGAGCCAAGCCGGTCCAACGCTTCCTGACCGTTCGTGGCTTCGGTCAGCACGGCGCCCTGCGGCTGCAGGAAGAGGCGAACGACCTGGCGGTTGATGGCGTTGTCATCGGTGAGGAGCACGCGGGCGCCACGCAGGCGAGCGACATGGCCTGGAACGGTTTCGCGCTCGGACATCCTGGCAGTTGCCGTGCCTTTGGCGGCATCTGCCATGAAGCTGAGCGTAAAGACCGATCCCCTGCCCGGCGCGCTTCGCGCGACGATATCGCCGCCCATCAGTCGCGCCAGCTTCCGCGAGATTGCGAGCCCGAGGCCAGTGCCGCCGAACTGGCGCGTTGTAGATCCGTCGGCCTGGGTGAAGGCTTCGAACAGGCGAAGGAGGGTCGGTTGATCCATGCCGATGCCTGTGTCCGTGACCGTGATCGTCACGTGGCTACGGCCGTCCCGCATTTTCTGGACCGATGTATTGATGTCCACGCCGCCGAAGCGCGTGAACTTCACGGCGTTCGACACCAGGTTGGAAATGCACTGGCGAACGCGGACGGGATCGTAGTGCAGGCGAAGCGCCGACGTGACATCGCCCGAAAGCGTAAAGGCCACGCCCTTCTCGTTGGCGGCTGTCAGAAACAGCCGATGAACCTGCTCGACGGTTTCCAGCAAGCCGGTGTCGGTGGGCGACACTTCGAGACGGTCGGCTTCGATCTTGGAAAGATCGAGCACGTCGTTGAGGATAGCCATCAACGTGCCACCGGAATCACGGATTGCGCCGACCATGTCACGCGTTGCAGCGTCCAGATGGCGCGACTCGAGCGCCTGCGCCATGCCCAGAATTCCATTCAGGGGCGTGCGGATCTCGTGGCTCATATTGGCGAGGAACTCGCTCTTGGCGCGCGTGGCAGCTTCGGCTGCATCACGAGCCGCCTCAACTTCCGCGATGCGGTCCGCACGTTCCTGCGCAAGCGAGACCTGCGCGAGTTGAACCCTGGCGTTCTGATGGATCAGGAAGAAAACGAAGGGCGGCGCAACCATCAGCGAGATGACAATAGTGGTTGTGGCCTCGTAGGGCCGGTCATCCGGGATTAGGTACGTGCTGACGAGGTAGTCGGCCGCCACCGCGACGACCATGATGACCAGCGAGATGATCGCCGCCTGGATGATGTGCTTTCGAAGCATTGTCCTACCTGCCGGCGAACAGGCATGACCTAAATTGGTAAAGGCTTCGCGGATTTATCTTTACGCAGCCAAAAAGTGATCAGGCGCGCGCGGCTTCGACCAGTTCCGCTTGAGCGGCCATGATGGCCAGGTCGATGGAGCGCTCCCAGTCCTTAACCGCTGCAGCGCCTTTGGCGCTGTCTGGCATGGCAACGGAGCGGGAGGCGTTAACAACACCGCCTTCAAGGCCATTGGGCCGATGAACAAAACCCGCCATGGAGTCGCGAGCGCCGCCGCCCTGCGCGCCATAGCCCGGGACGAGGAATAGCGCGTCGCCCGACGTAGCACGCAGCCGCGCCGCTTCGGCCGGACCGGTTGCCCCAGCGACCATCATCAGTCCGGACCAGCCCGTTTCCGGTCCCCGGAGCCTTGCAATCATCGGGGCAAGCGCGCGCGCGACATGGATGAACAGCGGCTCGCCCTCGGGGCCGGCGATCAGTTTCTGCTGGAAGTCCTTCGAGCCTGGATTGGATGTGCGCGCAAGAACCACCACGCCCTTCCCTTCACGCTCGGCGACCGAGACGAAGGGCTCCAGCGTATCGATGCCCATATAGGGGTTCACGGTGATGGCGTCGCACGGGCAGGACGGATCGGCGCCGAGATAGCCTTCAGCATAACCTTCCGCCGTCGATCCGATATCGCCGCGCTTGGCATCGAGAATGACGATCAGGCCAGCGCGTGTCGCTGCCTGGCAGACTTCCTCAAGCGCGGCCATTCCGCGTGCGCCCCAGCGCTCGAACAGACCGGCTTGCGGCTTCACGACGGCGGCGCGGCCGACGCAGCGTTCGACCAGCGCAACGCCCCACTTCGCCGCAGCTTCCGGTCCCGGCTGGCCGAACAGCGCGGGCAACATCGTGGCGTGCGGATCTATGCCGACACATAGCGGGCCCTTCTCGCGCACACCCGCCATCAGGCGATCGGCAAAGTTTTTGGTCACTGATCTTCACCCACGCGACAGAGAACTTTCACAACGGCGCGCTCATCGCGCAACCGGTCCGCTTCCTGCGTGTACGACGCCGCGCTGAGCGCATGCGCTTCGCCGCCGGGAGCGACAAGGCCCTGCTCTTCCAGAAAATTGCGGATCGAGTCGGGCGAGGCCGTATAGATGCGGTTGCGACGCGGGCTCTCGGCAACTGTCACGCCGATGACGGCGCCGTCCTTGTTGAACACAGGGCCGCCGCTCATGCCGGACAGCGTGCCTTCAATCCCGTCCGATCTTTCCTGTTCAGCCCACGCCAACACAGGTTCCTCCATCGCGTAACGGCCGCGCGTCACCAGGTTGGAGCGGGATTCGAGAACGGAGATCGCCTCGCCCGACCGGCCCTGCGGGAAGCCGACATGATATCCGGGTTCACCGATTCGCAGCTCGCGGTCGAGCGCCAGTGGAAGGGATGTCGGCGCGCGGTCGGTGAGCAACAGCGCAAGGTCCGTATTCAGGGATGTGCGAACCGCATCGACGCGCACCATCCGGCCATTGCCAACCGCAAGGCCCACACGCGAGCACCCGTCGACGACGTGGCGGGCGGTCAGCCAGGCGCCAGATTCGTTGATGGCGAAAGCTGTGCCGATGCCATCTTCAGCGTCGCCGACCTGAACCAGCACGCGTTCATCAAATGCATCGGACTCGGGCAGAGGCTCGCCCTCAGCTTCGCTTGCCGCGTCAGGCGCGATGTCATTGTCTTCGATCGACGGGGTAAGGCCACGATCAGCCAGTTCAGGAGCAGACTGGGTTTTCTCGTCGCGAAATCCCCACGGCTCGTCCTTCTCCCCGGAACCGCTGGAAAACAGGGTCCCGACGATGACGATCAACACGACCGCGTAGACCACCCAATCGGGGATTCGCATGCACGTCTCCGGGACACCCTAATATTCGGGTGTGACCTCAAACTCACAAGGCCGCAGCCATTACCAAAGCAGCAGCCAGTTTCACGGCGGCGAGCACAAGGGCTGAACCAATCTCGTCTCGCTCGATCCGGCGGGGAAGATCGCGCAGCAGCAGGTCTGCCGCCCGAAACGCCAGCAATTGCAACAGGATGGCCACGACGCCCCAGATCAACAGGTCGTAGATCGAATTGGCGGTCGCAAGGCAGGCAGTCATCGGAATGGCCAGGCCGACAATCACTGCTGCGACACTGATGCCGGCCGAAATATTGCCGTCCTTGATCAGCTTCATCTCTTTCATGGGCGTCAGCAGCACGTGGACGACGCACCCCGTGATCAGCAGGCCGAGCGTCACGCCGCCCTGAATCATGAATTCGGGAAACCCGTTCACGAAAGATCGGATGGCGATGTCCATATCTGGCTCCGGCCCTGTCCCGGCAGGGGATACACGCTTTGCGGCATGATGCGAGCGGTCTGGCCTGACGGGCGAAAACGCTGCGGACAGTTCTCCCTAAGTCATTCCGCAAAGGGTAAGTATTCGCGAGCAGAACGACCCAATCTTCGTTTGACAACGGCAGTCGTCAGGCGCGTCAATTTGCGCTGCGGGCATCCAAGACCCGCGAACATTCGGGGAATTTAGATGAAACGTCCGGTTTCACTTGTAGCGTCCCTTCTATTGTCCTTGGGAGTTGCCAGCGCCTGCAGTGCGGCTGCGGCTGGCAAAACCGAGATTGCAGGGGCGTGCAGTTCCAAGATGGGCTCCGAGCAGGGATGCGCCTGCCTTGCCGACGCGCTGGAGAAAAACCTCACACCTGAGGAATTCACCCAGGTCGCCAAAGGCATGGACGAACAGAAGCGCTACTCCGAGATGCTTCCCGGCAATCTCAGCGACGACGCCAAGATCGCCGGGGTGTTCACGCAGGCAACGGCATCCTGCTTCACCTGACCTGCACGCGCGCCTTCGAACGCGGGTGATCAGACGCCGATGGCCGCCATGATGCCGGCGGTCAGGGCGACGAACGTCATGAGCAGCGTCAACGCCACGGCGACGACGCGCTGGGTCGAGTTTTTCTTTTTCAGCCCTTCGGGCGCCTTGTCGCGGCGCGGCGCCAGCGTCCAGACATTCGACAGGAAGCCGAGCGCCGCCACGCCGGCGACGATGGCCGCCGCCCGTGCGTTGGAGAGGAGCGCCGCTCCGGTCGCAATGCCCAGCAGCGCCGCCTGAAAGCCAGCGGTCGCTGAAATCACCTTGCGCAGCATGCGGTCAGCCCGGCCATGGTCGAGACCGTCGAATGCCGAGTTCGCGACAATGACCGCCGCCGTCCAGCCGGACGCCGCCGCACCGCCAGCGCAGAGCGCCGCCACTGCGTGCATGATCGAAATCAGGTCCATGTCGGCCATCCCCGGAAATCAGGCGCAAACCGGGAGATTGCAGGGATTCGCCCGGTGGTGTCGCCACTGGCAAAAAGCCCGGAATGTATGGCTTGAGGGGATTGCCACCTCACCGGGCCCGCCCGAGAAGTAACCAAGGACACTCAATCGGGGACTTTCATGAACATCCGGGCGATCGCAGCCGTGACTGGGCTTGGCCTTCTTGCCGCCGCCTGCAGCCAGCCGGCCCCGCCGGCGCCAGTCGAGCCGACACCGGTCGCCGACCAGCCGGCGACACCAGCAATCCCCGACGCCTTTGCCTATGCCGTCAATTATGAGTGCGAAGGCGGCGGCGTGGTGGATGTGGTCTACAATGGCAATGGTGACGCGCTGGCGCGTCTCGATGGCGGCACAGCCGAAACGCTGCCGATGAACCCCGACAGCCAGACAAGCATCGAATACAAGAACGCCACCACCACCCTGCAAACAGACGGGTCGTCGGTGACCTGGAAATCGGGCGCAACAACGAAGACCTGCATGATCAAGACACGCGAACTCCCTGCCCCGAAGGTTGAAGGCGCGGTACGGGCGCTCGGCGAGGCGGATGCCGGCGCCAATGTCGAGATGAAGGTCGGCGAGAAGATTTCGATCGCGCTCGTCGGCATTCCGACGGCTGGCTATGTCTGGGGCGCCTCGACGCCGCCAGCCTTCATCAAGGCAAGCGATGGCCCCGGCGGGGCAACATCGACCGCCCAGTTCACGCCGGGCTTTGCCGGCGGCAGCCATTGGGAAGTTGTGGTGATCGAAGCGCTGGCGGCCGGTGAAGGCGAAATCACCCTCGCCCAGCGCCGTCCGTGGGAAACCGCCGCCGAGCCGGACGCCAAGACATTCAAGTTCAAATTGAAAGTGAGCTGACCGGCTCGCTGGCGGCATCCGCGCGGGTGATCAGAAGATCTTCCGACAAACGCAGATTGACGAGCTTTTGACGTGCGTCGAGATCGGCGCGGAACGACGCCACGCGCGCCTCGCCGCCGGCATCGAGATCGATGTTCAGCCAACGCGTGCGGCCCTGAGCGTCCGTCTCCACGGCCGTGATCTCGCCTACACGCACGCCCGCGAGATCCAAGACCTCGTACCCGGCAATGTTCGCTATTTTCAGGCTGGACATGCGGACAGGGTCTTCCGGCGCACCCATCGCCATGCCGCCGGTCGCGAGGATAGCGCCAGAAACAATGGCGGCCCATGCTCTGTGCGAGTGATTGAAAGCCATGGTTCGCAATCTCCAGCCGATCCGGCTCATTCGTGCCGGTTCAGTCGCGTCAGAAACGGCGGGATGCGGCCGGGGTTCCTTTCGGCGCGCATCTGGACTTAGATTTCAGGGTCTTTCAGGAGGATGGATGTCGCGGCGTCACAGCCGGGCTGATTGGCTCGCGCTCGCTCTTGTTGCGGCGGCCTGCGAACCGCGTGCGGAGCGGCCGCAGGAAGCCGACATTCTTGCGGCCCGGCAGGCCGCCTTGTCGTTTGACGTACGGATGAAGCGGGAAGTTCTCGACCGGATCACCCGAGAGGAAGACCCCGTTGCCGTCTATCTCGCCTATGCCGATCACCTTCCCGGATGGGGCAAGGAGCTCAGCGATGCAGCGAAGTTCGACTTTAGCCGCACTGCCCTTGGCGTCCGAAATCCGGACAATGCACCCGACGATTGGGAACGAAGGCAGATGGAACAGTTCAATTTCCTCGCCGACAGCGGCGTCGACCCGGAGACCTTTGAAGCAGCCGCAATCCTCCAGGAGGGCAATGAGACCGTTTTCCGCTGGCTGCGGCCAACGGTGATGGGAGAGGCATGCATGGCGTGTCACGGCGAGGCGCTGGACGGGCGCGTGAAGCTGCTGCTGGGGCAGGAATATCCGCTGGATGAGGCAACGGGCTATTCGGAAGGGCAGCTTGGCGGCGCCTATTCCATCCGCAAGGTACTGAGCGTCGATGGAAAACCGCCACCGCCCTACGCACCAAAGCCCCTGCCCGAGCGCGTGCCTGCCGATGCGCGGCAGCCCGGCGATGCGCCGCTGGTTCAACCAGCTGTGCCCGAACCCGAAACAGCGCATGAGCGCTCGTCCTATGAGCTGCCCTGACGACTGACCGAGAGAAGCTAGGCTTTCGCGCCCTTCTTGCCAGCGCCATAGATGGGCGTGGCGGTGGCCGATGCTTCATCCAGCGGCCAGCGCGCGCGGGCAGCAGTATCGAGCGGATCGACATAACCGCGGGCAAGGCGTTCAGCGCCGGCAAGCGCGATCATGGCCCCATTGTCGGTACACCAGCGCAGCGGCGGGGCGAAGAAACGAAAGTCAGCGCGATGCGCTTCGGCCTCAAGCCGCATCCGCAAGGTCTGGTTGGCGGCTACGCCCCCTGCGACGACGAATGTCCGCCGGTCGGTGTAATCAGCCACCATGCCCATCGCGCGCGCGGATCGCTTCGCCAGAATGTCTGCGACCGCCGCCTGGAAGCTGGCGCAAATGTCGGCGCGACGCTTCGGCGTGAGCGTCTGCTCCTCGGCCGCACGGCGAACGGCGGTCTTCAGACCCGAGAAGCTCATGTCGAGACCCGGCCGGTCGAGCAGCGGGCGTGGCAGGTCGACCTTGGCAGGATTGCCGCCCAGCGCTTCGCGCTCGACCGCAGGACCACCGGCGCCCGAAAGCCCGAGCAGTTTCGCGGTCTTGTCGAACGCCTCGCCAGCGGCGTCGTCAATGGTCGAGCCGAGACGCCGGTACTTGCCGACGCCTTCGACGAAGACGAACTGGCAATGCCCGCCGGACACCAGCAGCAGCAGGTAGGGGAACGGTACATCGTCGGCGAGGCGCGGGCTCAGCGCATGACCTTCAAGGTGGTTCACGGCGATCAGCGGCAGATCGCGCGCCAGCGCGATGGCCTTGGCGGTCGCAAGCCCGGTCATCACCCCGCCGATCAGGCCCGGCCCAGCCGTCGCGGCCACCCCCGATAGGCCGTCCCAGCCAATGCCGGCGTCTTTCATCGCCAGCTTCACAAGCGAATCCAGCCGTTCCACATGCGCCCGGGCGGCGATCTCGGGCACAACGCCACCATACAGGGCGTGCTCCTCGGTCTGGCTGGCGACGTGTTCGGAGAGCACTTCGGCCCTGCCGTCGGTCAGGCGCACGACCGCCGCCGCGGTTTCGTCGCAGCTGGTCTCGATCCCCAGGACGGTGACTGTGCCTTGCATCATTGCGGCGGCGCTTGTACGCCGCGAGCGTCCCGGAAGCAAAGACACGCATGTCAGAAGCGAAAACAGTCCGTATCGGCACGCGCGGCTCTCCCCTCGCCCTCGCGCAGGCCCACTATTTTGCTGACCGCATCAAGGCTGCGGCGGGTGGCGGGCTCGAAACCTCGATCCACACCTTCACGACCACGGGCGACAAGATCCTCGACAAGCCTCTGCAGGATGCCGGTGGCAAAGGCCTGTTCACCAAGGAACTGGATCGCGCACAGGAGCTGGGCGAGATCGACCTTGCCGTGCATTCGCTGAAGGACGTGACCGTAACGCTGGCGGAGCATCTGGTGCTCGCCGCCTTCATGCCGCGCGAAGACCCGCGCGACTGCCTGATCGGGCCATCAGCAACCATCGCGGACCTGCCGCAGGGCGCCATCGTTGGCACGTCGAGCCTGCGCCGGAAGTCGCAACTGCTGGCCTGCCGGCCCGACCTGCAGGCCGTGACTTTCCGCGGCAATGTGCAGACGCGTCTGCGCAAGCTGGCCGAAGGCGAAGCGCAAGCGACCATTCTTGCCGCCGCCGGACTTCGCCGACTTGGCATGATCGACAAGGCGGCTGGCATTCTCTCCATAGACGAGATGCTGCCAGCTGGCGGGCAAGGCATCATCGGCGTGACGTTGCATGTCGACGCACCGCAATGGCTGAAAGACGCGGTTGCGAAGACCGACGACATCAATGCGCGCCTTGCCGCCATCGCCGAGCGCGCCTTCCTGCGCCGGCTCGATGGCTCGTGCCGCACACCCATCGCTGCGCATTTCTGGCTAACGGAAGAAGGCGCTGAAATGGCTGGTGAGGTGCTGACCGACGAGGGCGACAAGCGCTGGCGCGCCGAAGGCGTCATCGAGGGCCGTCCGACCGAGTTCGATGCAGAAGTGCTTGGACAAGCGCTGGCGGAGGACGTCGCGGCCGAGCGCGCCTACGACCTGGGCGAGGCCCCTGCCTATGGACCTGAGGACGAAGTGTGAACCCGCCACGGGTCCTCGTCACACGCAGCGAACCCGGCGCTTCAGAAACCGCCGCCAGACTGACCGCCGCCGGCTATCACCCGATTATCGAACCCGTGTTCGGCATCCAGCCGATAGCAGCTGTGATTCCTGATTTTGGCGCCCTCGCTTTCACCAGCGCGAATGGCGTGCGGGAATTCGCCAGGCTGTCTGCCCGTCGCGATGCGCCGGTCTTCTGTGTCGGCGCGCGCACAGCAGAAGCCGCCCGTGAGGCGGGATTCGTGGATGTCGCATCGGCTGATGGCGATGTTGAAGCGCTCAGCGCCCTCATCGACGACAAGCTGCCAAAGGGCAGCCGCCTGCTGCATGCCGGAAACGAGGAAGCGCGCGGCGATCTTACAGGGCGATTGCGCAGCGCCGGATTCTCCGCCGAATTTCTGGCCATTTTCCGCGCCGTTGCAAACCCGACGCCTGGTCCGGTCCTGCAGGGGCACCTTGCCGGACCGCCCGGTTTCGAGGCCGTTCTTGTTCACTCGCCGCGCGGCGCAGCCATACTGGCCGGCTTTGCGGCGGGCCGAGCTGCCCCGTTGGATGTGGCGGCAATTTCGCCCGCTGCCGCTGCGCCGCTGGCGTTAATCGCCGGACGGACCGAGATCGCCGTCCATCCAGACGAGCAATCGCTCTTTTCCGCCCTCGCGCGGCTCGTTTCCGGTTGAGAAAAAGCCCGGCGCTCGCCTATGGTGTTCACGGGGAACGGGCATACGAACGCCATGAGGATGGTGGTCGATGACGAAGCGACCGGTCCAGGACGAACCTGAACCCATCGATGCCGAGTTTGAACCGGCAAGCGGCCCCGAACCCAAGCGGTCTCGGCGCACGGGCGGCCGCCCACTGCGCAGCCGTTCAGCGACCCTGCAGGAAATGATCGTCGCCAGCGTGCTCGCGTCCGTTCTCGGCGCGATCGTCGCCATCATCGTCAGCAATGCCAGCTCAGGCGCGCCCACGGGCACGCTCGCCCGCGAGATCGACAGCCTCGTGCGTGGCCAGGGCGAACTCGCAGGCCGCGCCGATCAGGCCGCCGCAGACGTGGTGTCGCTTCGTTCGCGACTAGACGCGCAGGGCGAACGGCTCGACCAGCAAAACGTCACGGAAGCGGCGTTGAGAGGCGATCTTGTCGCGCTGACCAATCAGCTCTCCGCGATCAGCGGTGCAAGCGATGGGGCAGCACCCGCCGACACGACGGCCGCGAAATCTCCGCTCGGCATCCTGCTGGGCCGCATCAACCGGCTTGAAGGCATTGTCTCCGACGACAAGTCTGCACCGGAAACAACACGCGAAGTCCAGCGCGCGATCGCGGATCTCTCCAGCCAGGTCGCAGCACTTGATCTGGCCAACACCACGCTGGTCACCGCATTCGACCGGCGCGAAGCAGCACTGGCCGCGCTTGAGACCGGCATGCAGACAATGGCGACCGACATCTCAGCACTGCGGGGCGGAAAGCCCCTCCCCGTGCGACCGGCCGGTGTTGCACAGGTTGCGGCGCCTGCGCCCATTCTTGCGGCGACTGCCAGGTCACAGGCCATCCGCGCTCTCTCTGCGCTTGAAGCGGCGGCACGCGGCAACCGCCCGTTCGGGCGCGAGCATCAGGCGCTTGCCGCCCTGCTCCCCGGCGAGCCTGACCTCGTCAACATGACTGAAGCTGCACGCTCCGGCGTACCGACGCTTCAACAACTGCGTTCGGACTTTACCGCGGCTGCAAGCCGCGCTCAGCGCCTCGCCACCGACGAAAGCGATGATGGCTGGAACTGGCTGCGCGCGGCCTTTGCCGACGTTGTCGAGTTTGAGCCAAGCCCTGCCGTGGCGACCAATCGCGACATCATCCGCAACGCGCGCCGACAGCTCGATCTCGGCGATGTGCAGGGCGCCGCTGAGGCCATCACCAGCGTGTCTGGCAATGCTGGAGCCGCATTCAAGAGCTGGCAGGCGCAGGCGCAACAGCGCGCGGCGCTCGACGCGAGCCTGCGGGATCTCAACGCACGTCTGCTTGAAACCGCAGCGTCAGGCGGCAGCGCGGGTTGATCTCCGCCAGGCGAAATCTCGGTTACATACGCCGATGTCATCGCGCTGGCGTTTATGTGTCCGCCCGCGCGCTTGCCGCATGCGCCTCACCTGCTAGCTCGGTCGTACACGTCCCGGACGGGGACCAAGACACTTGGGAGATTCACTTGAAACGCAACACCGCGCTCGCCGCGATCTGCGCAGCTGCGCTTATCGCGTGCTCGACCACGACTGTTCTGGCATTCGCGCAGACACCTTCTGCAACAGCGCAAGCGGATGCAGGCCTCAAGACCGCAATCGCGAATCCGGATCGCGCGGCCGCGCACAAGATTCGCGACACGCATCGTAACCCCGGCGAGACGCTGGCGTTCTTCGGCCTCAAGCCGAACATGACGGTGATCGAGATTTCTCCCGGCTCTGGCTACTACGCCGAGATCCTGTCGCCTTATCTGAAATCGGGCGGCGGCAAGTACATCGCGACAGGCAATGCAATGGGCGCTCTGACCGATCAGGCGAAGTGGGGCGCGCAGACCTATGTGCCGTTCAACGCTACGTCGGGTCCGCTCGCGCCGGCCGGCTCGGCCGACATGGTCGTGACCTTCCGCAACATCCACAACTGGATGTGGCAGCCCGGCATGGTCGACAAGGCGATGACGGATTTCGCGGCCGCTCTCAAGCCGGGCGGGGTTCTAGGTGTCGAGGAACACCGCGCCGACCCGCGCGCCGAAAAGGTCGAGGGAACGCGTTCGGCCAGCGATGGCTATGTCGCGAAGGCCAGCATTGTCGCCGCCGCCCGGAAGGCCGGACTGGTTCTGGAAGCCGAATCCGAGATCAACGCCAACCCGAAGGACACGAAAGACCACCCCTTCGGCGTCTGGACCCTGCCCCCCAACTCGACCGTCGCCCCGCGCGGCGGGGAGACCCCGGCGGGCTTCGATGCAGCCAAATACAAGGCAATCGGCGAAAGCGACCGCCACACCCTGCGCTTCCGCAAGCCGGTCTGATCCGGGCCGTTTTGACCGGAAACGACAAAAATCGGCCGCTGCCTTCCGGGCCGCGGCCGAACTTGCTTTCTTTACCCCTCCCGGGTTATAGCCCCGCCTCTGGCGGAAACGCCGGTCGCTGCCTTAGCTCAGCTGGTAGAGCACCGCATTCGTAATTAGCGGGTCACCGCG
>ERZ795044.432-NODE-432-length-38829-cov-7.414453_pt1 | contig 38829 bp, 35 predicted proteins | sample MGYA00375128_ERZ795044 | MGnify/ENA primary metagenome ERZ795044 (study PRJEB30173, sample SAMN05720213) | anaerobic digester metagenome | isolation source: active sludge of municipal wastewater-treating anaerobic digesters | place: USA | collected 2014-12-22 ...
ACGGTTACAACCATCCCTATCTGCTGGACGCCATGCGGCGACAGCTTGAAGTGATGCCGCATGTGATGCTGGGTGGGCTCGCGCACGAGCAGGCCTACACGCTGGCGACGCGTCTGGCTGCACTGGCGCCGGGCGACCTGTCCAAGGTCTTCTTCTGTGAATCCGGATCTGTCGCGGTCGAAGTGGCGCTGAAGATCGCGGTGCAGTGGTGGCGCAACACGACGGGGCAGGTTCGCTCCAGGTTTCTCGCGTTCAAGGGCGGGTATCACGGCGATACCTTCGTCACGATGTCAGTGTGCGATCCCGAGGACAGCATGCACTCGCTGTTCGGGCCAGCTCTCCCGAGCCAATACATCGCGGCGCTTCCAGTCGATGATGGATCGGCGGTCGATCTCGACAGGATGCTGGACACACATCGCGACATCGCAGCGGTCATCGTCGAGCCGTTGCTGCAAGGCGCCGCGGGCATGCGAATGCATGACGTCGAAACCTTGCGGCGTATCCGCGCTGCTTGCGACCGCCACGGCGTGCCCCTGATTTTCGACGAGATCTTCACCGGCTTCGGCCGCCTTGGCGGAATGTTCGCCGCGACCGTATCTGGCGTCACACCTGACATCATGACGCTTGGCAAGGCGCTGACGGGCGGCGTAACGCCGCTGGCAGCCACGATCGCCAGCCGACGCATCTACGAAGCCTTCCATTCCGATGACGCGACCAAGGCTCTCATGCATGGGCCGACCTATATGGGTCATGCGCTTGGCTGTGCGGCAGCCAATGCATCGCTAGATCTGTTCGAGCAGGAACCGCGACTGGAGCAGGTCGCAAGGATCGAGCAGGATCTGAAATCGGCGCTCGAACCCCTGCGTGACGCGCCACAAGTCGCAGACGTTCGCATTCGCGGTTCGGTAGGCGCGGTCGAACTGCGCGAGGCTTTCGATGTGCAGGCCATGCGTCGGCGTTTTATCGACCAAGGTGTCTTCATCCGGCCGATCGGCAAGGCAATCTACCTTGCGCCGAGCTACACCATAGACGCCGCCGACCTCGCATCTCTGACCGCGGCAATCGTGCGCACCGCGGCCGGATAGCCCCCAAAGCTCTTAAAAACTCGCCCAACCGGGCGTTTTCGTTGTGACTAGTGTGCCACACGCACATTCAATCGCGTGAGATGGGGATTGTGACAGCGAAAACTTCCATGCGAGAAATCGGGTGCCGGAGTCAGGACCGGCATAAGACGAGTTGGCATTCTGAAGTGAGGAATAACCAACACGGATATCTGTCTGGCTGTGCCCGCAAGGGTCGGCCGCCAGAAATCCTGGACTGATAGATGGGCGGCTTCGGCCGCCCTTTTTCTTTTCCTCAGATGCTCTTCGAGCGCCCGGCCCAGTACGGCGCGCGCACCTGCGCACGCAACACCTTGCCGGCGGCATTGCGCGGCAGCGTATCGACAAAGTCGACCGTACGCGGACGCTGGAAGCCGGGCAGTTTTTCCTTCGCAAAGTCGAGGATCGACTGGGTCGTCTCTGCCGAGCGTGAAACGCCCGGCTTCAGTTCCACCACTGCCTTGATCTCTTCGCCCCAATCCTCATTCGGTACGCCGACCACAGCCGCATCGGCGATGTCCGGATGCCGGATCAGTATCTCGTCGATCTCGACGGGATAGATATTCACGCCACCGGAAATGATCAGTTCCGCTGTGCGACCCGTCAGAAAGAGATCGCCGTCGGCGTCGAACCGACCCATATCGCCAAGCGTGAACCAGTCGCCGCGATAGCTAGAGTCCGTTTTCGTCTGCTCTTTGTAATACTCAAAGCGCCCCGTGTCCGGCGCCTTCACATAGATGAGGCCCTCCGATCCTTGCGGCACGACATTGCCGTTAATGTCGAGCAGCTTGATCTCGACGCCCGGCACCGCCTTGCCGACCGTGCCTGGCTTCTTCAGCCACTCATGCGGCCCGACAAACACCCCGCCGCCTTCTGTCGAGGAATAGTATTCGTAAATCGTCGGGCCGAACCAATCCATCATCTGCTGCTTCACATGCGCAGGGCAGGGTGCCGCTCCGTGGATGATCCAGCGCATTGACGAGATGTCGTATTTTTTCCGCGTCGCTTCCGGAAGCTGCAACATGCGGTGCATCATGGTCGGTACGATATGGGTATGGGTCGCCTTGTGCGTTTCGATGAGCCGCAAGGTTTCTTCGGCATCCCACTTGTCCATCAAAAGCACGCCGACACCGGCATTGATCGGGATGACGAAATTGATGCCGAGCGGCGCGGCGTGATAAAGTGGGCCGGTTAGAAGCGAGAGATCGGTCTTCGGATTCCATTTCGCCGTCTCATTGCAGACGCCGGTGAGTTGCGAAACCACCGGGCGCGTGCGGCGATAGACGCCTTTGGGACGCCCCGTAGTTCCGGACGTGTAGAGCATCGTGGAGCCCGGTTCCGGATTGTCGATGTTTGCGTCGCTCTCTCCGCCCAGCGCCGTATCGTAATCGTCGAAGCCAGGAATGGCGCCCGCAAACGAGAGCTTGACCGTCAGCTTGTCTCCGGCTTTCGCGGCGGCTTCGATCGCGCCAGCCACAAAGCGGCCACTGGCGATGAGAGCCTTCGCGTCACAGTTATCTACCACATAGGCAATCAGCTCCGCCGACTGATGCCAGTTCACGGCGGTAAGCCGCAGGCCGGCCCGCTGCGTAGCCGCCCAGACTTCCGCGAATTCGGGTCCGTTGTGCGCGAGCAGGGCGACGCCATCGCCGGACGCCAACCCGCGCTGGCGGAACAGGCGAACAAGCTGGTTTGCGCGCGCGTTGAATTCGCGCCAGGTGCGATTGCCGCTCGGCGATATGATGGCCAGCTGATCTGGCGTCCGGCGGGCATGGACGGCAACTGTCATGCCCTGGGCAATCAGCTGCTCGTCCGTCAGATTGTCGATCTGGCTCATGGCTCGTTTCCCGCCCCGGTTCCCGGTTGTATGCCGGCAACATAGAGCGGCATCGCCGTTATGGGCAATGCGGACGGATCAGGTTGAAGCGGGCTTGAACTCGTCGCGAAGTTGCCGTTTCAGCACCTTGCCGATCGACGACCTCGGCAGCGACTCGACGACCACCGTATATGTCAGCCGCTGCGTTTTCCCGACCTTCGCGTTCAGCCACTGCCTCAATTCTTCAGCCGTCGCCACCGCGCCGCCGCGCAGGACGATGAAGGCGGCCGGCGTCTCGCCCCATTCGCGCGATGGAATGCCCACGACAGCAGACTCGGCGACCGCAGGGTGCTTTGCCAGTTCGGCTTCAAGGTCACTGGGATAGACGTTGAAACCGCCGGTAATGATCATGTCCTTCTTCCGGTCGCCCAGAACCAGGAAGCCGTCTTCGTCAAACCGGCCCACATCTCCCGTGCGGATGAAGCGCTCGCCGTCCGGACTGAACCATTCGGCCTCGGACGTCTTCTTTGGCTGGTTGTGATAGCCGGTCATGATCGACATTGACCGGCCAACGACTTCGCCGGTCTCGCCACGTGGCAATTCGCGGCCATCGTCTCCGATGATGCGAATATCGTGCCCGGGTGCAGGCTGACCGACCGTGTGCAGCTTGTCCGGATATACATGCGCGGCCAGGAGGCATGAGCCACCGCCTTCAGTCATGCCGTAAATCTCCACGAGACCACCGGGCCAGCGCTTCAGAATGTCTGCCTTGAGATCGGCTCCGAACGGCGCGCTGGTGCAGGTCTTCATCCGGAACGAGGAAAGGTCGAAGCTGTCGAAGTCAGGCAGATCCATCAGTCGGCGATACTGGACCGGCACTAGCATGGCATGCGTGGCTTTGTATTTCTGGGCCAGCTCGAGGAAGCCTCGCGCATCGAACTTGCGCATCAGGATGATTGTACCGCCGCGAACGAGCGCGGGGATCAGGCTGACCAGTGTCGTGTTTGAATAGAGCGGTGTCGAGACAATGGTGATCGCATCAGGACCGTAGCCGAGCGCTTCGGCGCGGCGGATATGGCCCCACCGCATCTTGTGTGGCTGGACAATGCCTTTTGGCGTGCCTGTCGTGCCCGACGAATAGATGATGTTGAATGTCTGATCCGGATCGAGCGTAACCGGCGCGGGCTTCGCGCCTTCGGGCGCCAGCCATGACGCGAACGACGGATTGGATGCGCCTTCAAGTGCGATGCGTTTCACGGTCAGCTTGTCGGCCACCGTGTCGAGCGCGGCGGATGCGCTGTCATCGACAAACAGGAGTCCAGCGCCGCAATCGCGGACCATGGCGGCAAGCTGTTCAGCGGTCGATGAAGGTGCAAGCGGGCAGGCGGCTGCGCCGACACGAAGGGCGGCGATATAGACGGTGACGTATTCGATCGATGATGGGCCGCACATGGCGACAGCCCCGCGATCGCCGACACCATCGCGCTGAAGCGCCGCTGCGGCGCGGTCAATCAGCGCGTCGAACTGTGCGAAGGTAAGCGTCCTGTCGCCGTCAATCACGGCGGTGTGCCCGGGGCGCTCCTTGGCATGCGCCCGGATCAGGTCCGGCATCGTGGCGAAGTCTTGGTTGAGAAGTTCGGCTGCTGTGGTCATGTGTGCAATCTCACTTGCCAGTAAAGATGGGTGCGCGGCGCATGTGGAAAGCAGCGCGGCCTTCCTTGAAGTCGTCGCTGTCGAAACATGTGTCGATGGCGCGCTGAGCCTCGTGCAGCAATTCGGGGTTACTCGCGGCGCGGCTTGCAAGCTTGGCGGCCGCAAAACTCAGCGGCGCGGTCGACGCGATCTGATCCGCCATCTCGCGTATGGTCGAGTCCAGGGCGATGGATGGAACAACGCGATTGACGAAGCCTGCCGCCATCGCTTCCTGCGCCGTGAAGTGTCGCGCCGTAGCCAGCATCTCCATCGCCACGCCACGCCCGACGATCGACTGCAAGCGCGCCAGGTTGTCCAGCTCGTAACCCAGGCCGAGCTTTCCGGCGGGCACGCCAAAGCGCGAGCCTTCCGAGCAGATACGGATATCGCACGCGCTCGCAATCACTACGCCGCCGCCGATGCAGAAGCCGTCAATCATCGCGATCACCGGAACGTCGGCTTCAATCAGCGACGCGGTCGCAGCTGTCACTGCGCTCGTGAACGGTCTGTTGGAAGCGGCGTCATGGCGCTGCACGTCGAACTCGGCGATGTCGGCCCCTGAGATGAAGGCTTTGTCCCCGGCGCCCTTGACCACGATTACGCGGGTTTGCTGATTTGACAGGATGCTCGCGACAGCTGCGGGCAGGTCGTCCCACATGTCGCGCCGGACGGCGTTCAGCCTCTCGGGCTGGTTGAACGTGATCCAGCCGATGTGGCCCTCCTGGGCCGCTATCAGCCTTCCGCCGGCGTATTCCATGGATACAGACCCTTGATGCACGCGCCCGTCCGCCTGCGTTGACCCGTCCGGACAACGCCTTTACCAACCTTGTCCAAGCGCTAGGCCGGTTGCCGTTGGGGAGGCAAGAGGCTGCGTGAGCGGGCAGACCAGAAAACCGGCGAAGAGCGATCGCCGCGCCCGTGAAAGGGGAGGAATTACCGGTGTCGGGGTGCTCGCCCGCCGGAGATCAAAGTGTGACTGACGTAGTGTACCTGCAGGTCGCCGCCTCATGAGCGACCGCCATCTGCCCCCGGGCTTGACCGGCGATCTGGACGTGCTGGCCTTCGCCGAGGCCGAGCTGGCGGCCGGACGGCCTGCGGCGCTGATCACCATCGTCAGCCTGGATGGACCGTTCTCGCGACCTTTGGGCGCACAGCTGGCCGTGGCCGGCGATAAACGTTTCGCAGGCAGCATTTCCGGTGGATGTCTGGAACAGGCGCTGACCGAAGAAGCGCAGATCGCCATGAAGGAAGGCACAAACCGCACGCTGCGCTATGGCACGGGGTCGCCATACCTTGATGTACGTTTGCCGTGCGGCGGCGGCATTGATCTCTACGTCGATGTGAATGTGGATCGTGCGGCGCTGCAAAGCGCGATTGCGCTTGGCCGTGCGCGTCGTAGCTTCTCTCTGGTGTTCGATCCTGCTTCGGCGCGTTCGTCGTTGCGGGTCGAGGACGAACAGGTTGACGCTCAGCCCGGCGCGTTCGTGCGGCGCTTCAACCCGAAACTCCGGATCGTGCTGGCGGGGCGTGGATGGGAGATCGTGGCGATGAGCCAGCTGGCCCAGACGGCCGATTGCGAACTCGTGGTGGCAAGCCAGGAGTCCGCGACGCTTGAGTTCTGTCGTCCTTATGCCGATCAGCTCATCCAGCTGACGGTCCCGCGCGCGGTTCCGGATCTGCCGCTCGATGCGGATACGGCGGTTGCATGCCTGTTCCACGAACACGAATGGGAAGCCCAGTTGCTGCTCAACGCACTGCGCAGTCCGGCTTTCTACGTCGGTGCGCTCGGTTCGCGTCAGACGCAACGCCGGCGCGTCGAAGTGCTCGAAGCGCTCGGCGCGACGCCTGAGGAGCTCGCTCGCCTGAAGGCGCCCATCGGCTTGTTCCCATCGCAGGATCCGCGCTCGCTCGCGATGTCAGCCCTGGCGGAGATCGTGAAAATCCGCACCGCCTCGCGTGGAGGCGCTCAATGAGCGTCGCCATGAATCGCACCGCGATCGTCATGCTGGCGTCCGGCCTGTCGCGCCGCTACGGCCGCAAGGACAAGATGCTGGCAGACCTTGGCGGACAGCCGCTGATTGAGCACGCCGCGCACATGATCACCGAAGTCGATCCGCTGACGCGCGTAGCCGTGTGTCCGTCGGACCGCCCGCAGATCGGCGAGCGATTGATCAATCGCTTCGTCATCGCCGTGAACAAGAAGCCGAAGACCGGCCTTGGTCATTCGATCGCGGTCGGCGTCAACGTCGCTCTGCAGTTCAAGCCCGACGCGATCATGCTGGTGATGGGAGATATGCCGTTCGTCGAGTCATGGATACTCGAAGGCATCGTTTCGCGGCTTGGTTCCGGCGTTGACATCGTCCATTCCGGCGGCGCCGGCGGCGTGCGCCCGCCGACCGTATTCGGCCCGGCCTGCTTCGATGCGCTCGCGGCTCTCGATGGCGACGACGGGGCGAAGCAGATCATCGGGCAGGGTGGCCATAACGTTGTCGGCTTCAGCGCGCCCGCGCCGCTGCTCATGGACGTGGACACGAAACAGGATCTCGATCTGGCGCGCCAGCAGCTCGCCATCCGTCAACGCTACGAACATGCCGATGCCCAGCCGCGTGAACACGTCGCGCAAATGGATCTCGCGCCGATCGATCTCGGACGACAACAAACCGCGGGCGTAAGCTTCGGGGCGCAGCGCCGCTAGGCTAGGCGCGCTCGGCCTTCTTCACATCGGTCCAGAGAGCTTCCTGTTCGTCCAGCGTGAGTCTGGCGAAGTCCTGTCCCCGTTTGCGGGCCAGCTCTTCCATACCCGAAAATCGTTTCACAAACTTTGCGTTCGCGTTGCGAAGTGCCTCTTCCGGGTCGACAGACAGCTTCCGGCAAAGGTTCGCCACCACGAACAGCATGTCGCCAAGTTCCTCGGCGATGTGGGCCTGATCCTTCACTGGCGCCGAGATCGCCTCCTCAAGCTCGCCGATCTCCTCCTGCAGCTTCTCCAGAACCGGCCCGGCCGACGGCCAGTCGAACCCAACCCGCCCAGCCCGCTTGGCCAGCTTCTCCGCCCGCATCAGCGCCGGCAAAGCCAGCGCCACGCCGTCCAGCGCGCTCGACGGCCCATCCTTGGCCTTCTCAGCCTTCCGGGCCCGCTCGGCCGCCTTCATGACCTCCCAGGCGCCGGTCTGGGCGTCCGCGCTGTGGATAACTTTGTCGCCAAAGACATGCGGATGCCGGTCGACCATCTTGTCCACGAGGCCCCGAACCACATCGTCGATCGTGAAGTGTCCGGCTTCCTCCGCCATGCGCGCGTGGAACACGGACTGGAACAGCAGATCGCCCAGTTCGCACTTCAGCTCCCCCATGTCTTTCCGCTCGATAGCGTCAGCGACCTCGTAGGCTTCCTCGATCGTGTAAGGCGCGATCGTCTCGAAGGTCTGCTCGATGTCCCATGGGCATCCGGTCCCGGGCGTCCGCAGCCTGGCCATTAACGTCACCAGATCGCGCCATGGGTCCCCCGATGAGGGGAGGGAGCGGTCTTCAGTTTGGCTCGAAGCCGGGCCGCCGCCGCCGCCGGATCTTGTCGAGGCCGGATCAGCCATCGCTCAAATCCCCATATACGCAAGTCGCATAATCAACATTATGGGCAATAATGATTGGACTGAAATCAAGCATTTGGCGTGATTTCCAGTTCGAGCCCGTCGTAGGCGGGCTCGACGCCCGCCGGCAGCTCTGCCCTGAGCTTCCGGTAGTCCAGATCGACATGAAGGTTCGTCAGCACCGACCGCCTTGGCTTGATCCGGTCGATCCAGCCAAGCGCCTGCGAAACGCTCGCATGGGTCGGATGGTCCGTGTAGCGCAGCGCATCGACCACGAACGTATCCAAGCCGCCCAGGCGCTCCAGCGTCGCTTCAGGCAGCCGCACCACATCGTTGCAGTAGGCGAAGGTTCCGATCCGGAAACCCAGCGACTGAACACCGCCATGGTCCTGCGCCAGCGTCAGGATATCCACAGGCCCGCCCGGACCCTCAATCCGGACAACCTGCCCGTCCTCCAGATCCACCTTCTTGTCCAGGATGGCCGGATAGCCGCCCGAGCCCTCGAAGCAGTACGCGAACCTTTGGCCGACGATATCGCCGGTCACCTGGTCCATGTGCACCGGCATCCGCTTCCGGTGCCGGATCACCAGCGCCCTGAGGTCGTCGATCCCATGGCACTGGTCGGCGTGCTCGTGGGTCATCAGCACGGCGTCCAGCCGGTCGATCCGGGCTGCCAGAAGCTGCTCGCGCATGTCCGGCGAAGTATCCACAAGCACCAGTGTTGGCTGGGTCGCGCCCGGCGCCCAGGACCGGATCAGGATCGAACAACGCGACCGCCGGTTACGGGGCTCGGCCGGGTCACAGACGCCCCAGTCATTGCCGATCCGCGGAACGCCGCCGGACGAGCCACTCCCAAGGATACGGATCTGCAACCTGCCCTTTGAACCCACAGCGCTCATCTGGGCCTCTGGAACAACTTTATGGCGTTGGCGGTCGTCAGGCGCGCAGCCTCCTCGAAAGTCAGGCCGCGATGGTCGGCGAAGGCGCGGCAGACGTCCACCAGATACGCCGGCTCGTTGCGTCGGCCGCGATGCGGGATCGGCGCGAGATACGGACAGTCGGTTTCAAGGATGATCCGCTCCAGCGGAACCTTGCCGGTCACGTCGCGCACGTCGGTCGCGCCCTTGAACGACAGGATGCCGGAAACCGAAAAGCTGGCGCCCAGATCAAGCGCCCGTTCGGCCAGTCGCGCGCCGCTCGTATAGCAGTGCATCAGGATACGGAACGGCCCGCGCTTGAACTCGCGCTCGAGGATATCGCCGGTCAGGTCATCGGCCTCGCGCGTGTGCACCACCAGCAGCAGTCCTGTCTCGCGCGCGGCATGGATATGTTCGACGAAGCTGCGCTCCTGCAGAACGATGTCGCTATAGCCATAGTGCTGATCGAGCCCGGTCTCGCCAATGCCGACCACCTTCGGATGACGAGCCTCCTCAACAAGCGTCTTCGCCTCGAGCGACCAGTAGTCCTTCGCATAGTGCGGATGCACGCCGACCGTGCACGTGATGTCGTCATTGGCTTCTGCGATCGCGCGCACGGCGGGATAGCGATCAAGGCGGTCGCAGATCGTCACGAAGCGCGTCACGCCCGCGGCGCGCGCTCGCGCAAGAATGTCGTCGACCTCTCCGGCGAATTGCTCCGCATGCAGATTGACGTGCGTATCGAACAGCATCGTCAGGCGCCCGATCGCGCAAGACGCGCGACGCGCGACAGCGCAGCGGCGATCGTCTGCGCGCGATCCTGATTCAGCGCCTGCGCCTCGGCGTCGATGCGCATTACATCAAGCGCGGTTGAAGCCCAGTCTCCGGCGACAACGGGATCGCTCTCGCGGGCTGCGCGCTTCTGCAAGCTGGCGCGCAACGACTCCATCGCCGCCGCCATGGCTGCATCACTCTTGGCTGCATGCATCAGTGCAGTGTGCAGGCTGCGGGCGTCGGAGTCCGCAAGATGTCGAACAGCACTCGATATGGCGTCAGCCGCCGCGCCGGCGTCAGCGCCTTCAAGCTCGAGCGCACGACCGGGGCGGCCCGGAGCGATGCGCGCGATTTCGTCAGCGCGCGACCCCATCACGCCGGCCTGCGCAAGTGACGATAGCGTCTCGTGCTCGCTCAGCGCGCCACACCGCAGCACGCGACAACGACTGCGCACCGTCGGTAGAAGCAATTGCTCGCCGTGCGAAATCAGAAACAGAACGGCCCGGCTCGGCGGCTCTTCCAGAGTCTTGAGGATGGCGTTCTCGCCATGACGGTTCATTTCGTCGACAGAGTCGATGATGGCTATGCGCCAGCCGCCCATCGCGGGGCGCATCGAGAAGAACTCTGAAAGTGCGCGGACGCTATCTACAGGAATTTCGGATTTCTGCTTGCCCTTGTCGTCGATGGGACGCCGCACGATACGAAAATCCGGATGGCTGCCAGCCGCTATCAGTCGGCCAACTTGCGTCTCCGCATTTGCAGTCAACTCGCCGTCGCCATTGCCAAGCAAATGCATTGCGAACTGGATCGCCAGTCGCGCCTTGCCGACGCCGCGCGGTCCACGCAGCAGCCATCCATGATGCAGCTTGCCGCTTTCCACCGCCGACAGGAATTCGCGTTTGGCGGCGGCGTGGCCGACGACATGTCCGAGTTCTGATGACGCCACCTCCATCAGCGGTCTCCGCTGAGACGTGCGTCGATGGCGGCAAGCGCGGCGATCGCCAGCGCGTCCGGCGCGGCAGACGCATCGAGCACCACACAGCGTCGCGGGTTAGCTCGCGCTATGTCGAGAAACGCCTTGTGGACGGCTTCATGATAGCTGGCCACGCGAGACTCGATTGCGTCCTTGTCGTTGGCGCGCGCAATCATCCGTTCGCGCGCCGCCGAAAGGGGCAGGTCGAGGATCAGCGTGATATCGGGCGTCGTGTCGCCAACGCAGATCCTGTCGATCGTTTCGATGTGTTCACTCGGAACATGACCGGCTGCCGCCTGATAGGCGCGCGTCGAATCTGAGAAGCGATCGCAGATCACCCAGCTGCCCGCTGCCAGCGCAGGGCGGATGAGTTTATCCAAATGATCGGTGCGCGCTGCATAGAACAGCAAGGTTTCCGCGATAGGCTCCCAACCCGTGACCTCCGCCGGCGGGTTCAGGATCAGGCGCCGTATCGCCTCCGCACCGGGCGTGCCTCCCGGCTCGCGAGTCCGCACCACCTTGATGCCGCGCGCGACAAGTCGCGCCTCCAGAGCGGTCGCCAGAGTGGATTTCCCGACGCCCTCGCCTCCTTCCAGCGTGATGAAACGGCCGCGCGTCGCCAATCCCTACTCTTTCTTGCCTTCTTCTTCCTCGTCGTCCTCGCCACGCAGGCCGACCATCGCCTTGCCGAGCAGTCCAAGCTGGTTCACCGACTTGCCGGCGGCGACCGGGATCTTCTTGTCAGGCGTGCCTGGCGCCGAAATGATCAGTTCACCGACAATATCGCCTTCCTTCACCGGCGCCAGAAGTGGCTGCTTGTAGGTGACCGTACCCTTGATCTTTGGAACTGCATCCATGTGCAGGCCCGTCGCGTAGCTCTCTGTGGCGATCAGCGAGACCTTCTTGTCCTCGCCCAGCCACACATCGGCCACCGCAACCTCCGCGCCCTTGTTCACAAGCGTCGACGCCGTGAAATCAAGGAACGCCGACCGCATCACGCGCGGACCTTCCTTCTTGCGATCCGTCTCGCTCGCGAGACCATTCAGAACGATGATGCGCCGCTTGCCTTCGCGAATAGCCGAGCCGACCAGGCCATAGCCCGAAACCGAAAGGTGCCCCGTCTTCACGCCATCTGCACCGTCGAGTTCGCGAAGCAGCGGGTTCCGGTTGTACTGGCGCGTCTTGTTGAACGTGAACTCGGGCTCGCGGAACAGCGGATAGAATTCCGGGAAGTCCTTGATGATGCGGTGCGCGATCAACGCAATGTCATGCGCGCTCATGCGGTGAGTGGGAGCGTCCAGTCCCGTCGCGTTCGCGAATGTGGAGCCGGTCATGCCCAGCTCCTTGGCGCGCGCAGTCGCCGCACGCGCATAAGCTTCCTCGCTCCCGAACAATCCTTCAGCAAGCACGATGCAAGCATCATTGCCGGACACGATGATCGCGCCTTTGAGCAGGTCCTCGACCGAGACCTTGGAGTTGAGAGGCAGGAACATCGTCGAGCCATCCGTACCCGCACCGCCGGTGCGCCACGCATGCTCGCTCACACTGAACTGGTCGGTCATCGTCAGACGTCCGGCCTTCAGGCGCTCGAACGTCATGTAATAGAGCATCAGCTTCGACATCGAAGCCGGGATCATCGGCTCGTCGCCGCGCTTGGAGTAGAGCGGAATGCCGCTGTCGCCATCCATGATGAAGGCGTAGGTCGCCGCCGTGTTCAGCGGATCGGTAGCCAGAGCAGCGCCAGGCTCAGGCGCAGCCACGGGCGGTGCAGCCGGCGGCTGGGCAATGGCGGACGACACGATAAGGCCTGCGAGCAGGGTTCCGGCGATGAAGCGCATGTGCGCAGACTCCCTTGAGAATCCGCCCACATGAAGGCGCTTCGGGTAGCTCCGTCAACCGCCAGAAAGTCGCTGTTTACAGGCGTTTGCGGCCAGCGGCCGCCGCGGCGCCGGGCATCCCTGCCCTGCCCCCGGCTCCACCTGGCGGACCCCTAGTCGAGTTTGGCCACGACGAGGGCTTTCGTACCCGCCGCCTGAAGTCGCATTTGCGCCTGCTCAGCGTCAGCGCGCGACGCCCACGGACCCACCATCACGCGGTAGAACTCGGTCCCGTTGACCTGAACCGCCTTGATCGACACCGGGCCATTCGCACGCAGCTGGTCGCGGAGCAGGTTGGCGTTGCCAAGATCAGCGAACGCGCCGGCCTGCAGAAAGAACCCGCGTGCATCGGCCTGGCGAACCGCCGGAGCCGGCGCAGCCTTGACCGCAACCGGAGAGAGAGCTTCCGAACGAACCACCAGCTTCTCAGCGACCGGCAGCACCGGGGCCGCATTGGCTTCAGCCGGAGCAGGGCCGACATACTGCACGCGAACCTTGGCCGTGCCCTTGCCATGCAGATCGAGCGCCGCGCCTGCCGCTTTCGACAGATCGATGATCCGGTCATCCACGAACGGGCCGCGATCATTCAGGCGAACGATCACCGTCTTGTTGTTCTCGAGGTTCGTCACGCGCACCAGCGAGGGGATCGGCAGCGTCGGGTGAGCGGCCGTCATCGCCATCTCGTCGAACACTTCGCCCGAAGCCGAATCCTTGCCGTGGAATGTCGGCCCGTACCAGGACGCAACGCCCACTTCATCGTAGTTCGGCTCATAAGCCGGCACATACCATTTGCCCGCAACCTGATAGGGAGGGCCAGCATACGGTTCGGCAAACGTGGCCGCCGCCGCAAGCCCGCGTGGCGCTTCGATCGGCGAGACAGACGATTTCGGCGCCGGTCCAAAGCTGGCTTTCACCAGATCGGTCGCAACCGGCGAGTTCGCAAAAGTCGGGATCGGCGCATGCGGGGCAACCGCGATCGACATGCCGTCCACCCGGTTCTCGAAACGCACCATCGGCGTCGAAGCCGGAGCAGAAGATTTGTAAACGATGGGGGCAGGTCCCTGGGCCCACGACGCATCTGCGCCGCCGACAGTGAACACTGCCGCGAGAATCGCCGCGCCCGTCACCATCCGCGCACTGTTCCCCACGCGCACCTTGCTCACGCCCGTCATCACCACATCCCCTACTGAGATCGCACCACCGCTTTTTGCCGTGGTTCGAGCCGCTCTACCGGCGACATGTGGACAACTTAACCCTGCCCGGTTTCGGCCCGGAAACCAGGATCGATGCAATTTTCTGCAATCTTGCCAGACCGCGCCCAAACCTTACCGGCCAGCCGGAAATTGCTCGCGACCACGCCTGCAGGCGCCCAGAAACCTCCGAAAATCCCCAATAATGGCGCTTCGCCCTGCCCGACCGCTCAAAGCGGGGCCGGGCGCGCATAAACCATTTTCTTTGCCTGCAATCGCGAATACATGGTCCGCGCGGGAGAGGTGGCCGAGTGGTTTAAGGCAACGGTCTTGAAAACCGTCGTAGGGGAAACTCTACCGTGGGTTCGAATCCCACCCTCTCCGCCAGAGCCTTTCCAGCGATCGCCTCGCGAACCTTCCCGATCCTGAAGCTGCGCCCTGATCGCGGCGGCCACCTGCTGGCGTCAGACGGCAGCGCAGGTCCTGGGTAGCTATCAGCGCTGCGCGTCTGCCAGTCGCATATCGGCCACCCGTCCACCCTGAAGGATGTTCTTGAGGGCGTAATTGCCTTCGTGGCAGGAGCTTTCGAACATGCGTTGGTCGGTACGATAGAGCGAATACTCGGCCGACCACGGCGCGGTGTAGATGGCCGGATCCTCGACCGTGTACTGATACAGCAGCTCGTTTTCGGAAAGCCGTGTGTAGCGCTCGATCACCTTGCTGTTCTTGGTGACGACGAGGTTGGAGACGAGACGAACCCGATCCGCCTCCGGCAGGCTGACCGTCTCGATCACCAGCGTGTCGCCTTCCCAGCGCGCGATCGAATCCCCCAGCGACGTGTTGTGAAGCACCTTTGGCTTGTGGGTCGCAGCGAACGGAATGAGGCGCGCCTCATCGCCATACTCGGAATGGATGATGAGCTGATCCGCGCTGGTCTGGAAAATCTGGCGCGGGTTCAGGCTGCCTGCGCCGATGTTCGTCACTGGCGGCACGGCCAGGCCGACAAGGCATCGCTCCCACGCCGGGCGCTCTTCCGGGTTGTCATAGCGCTTGGTGACCGGCCCGGCCTTCGACTCTTTCCGTGCTTCGGCGGTGTATGGCAGAACGCCGTTCGCCGGTTGCACAACCGTGCGCGTGCGCCGCTCTCCACGAACGATCGGCAGCCCCTCTGTCGCCTTTGCGATCTCCGGCAGTTCCGGGTCGAGGCCCTTTGTCGTTCTTTCGGCGAAGGCATCGACCGCACGGTCGACATACTCCTTCGCTTCCTTTTCCGGCAGCACCAGCGGCACGTCCGGCGCGCCCTCCAGCATCGTCATGAAGTTGCTGGTCCAGACGCCCTCAAGGTCGGGATGCCCAAACGATGTCTTCGGCGCGCTATAGTTGGGGGCCGGCTTCGGCGTCTGCGCAAAACCAGCCGGCGCAACGCAAACCGCGCAGGCCAAGAGAACCGAGTTCAACAGTCTGGCTTTCACGATATTCCCCAAGCGATCTGGCGTCAGTGTCCGTAACTTGACACTGACTAGCCTAATTCGCCCGGCCAACCAGAACCCTGGATATCACATGTAAGGGATCGCCAGTTCAGCCCGGCGATGAAAAGCCTCGCGCCAGCACCCTCACCTAACGACATGCAGGCATTTGGCGAACGCCTGCCGCTTTGTCAGCACTGGTCCGACAGGGGCGTCAGACTCTTACGGTTGCGTCACCTTCACATAGTCGACCTGCAGGGTCGTCGGCAGGTTTGCATTGTTCGGCATGCCTCCGACGCCGGTGGCGTCTGTGGTCTGGGTCTGGATGATCAGGAACATCGAATCCTTCAGCGCCGCGTTCGCATAGCTGCAACCCGTCGACGCACCATCCACGGAGACGGACACCGCTGAAGCAGTCCAATTCAGAGTGAACACATGGAAGGCCCCATCAACCGGGAAAGCGCACATGTTCGACCAGCCGTTGGTCCCTTGCGCGACGACAATGTGGCACCAGCTGCGCAGGTCACATTCGACCATGTCGATCTCGCGATAGCCCACTTGTCCCTGTGCCGGGCAGCCCATGAAAGGGACAGCCTCTGAGCCGTTGACGATGTTTGCCGCCTGACAATTCGAACCAAGCAGCCACAGCGCCGGCCACGTCTTCGTATTCTGCGGCGGAAACTTCGCGCGGATCTCGACAGTGCCATAGGTGAAGTTGAGGCTGGTCCACTGGATGCTGCCGGACGTGTACTGCTGCTGGCTGGGGGCCGAAACCGCGTCACCGCACACGTCGGGAGTGGCGGTTGTCGTGATCGTCAGGTTGCCGCCGGAGACGCTGACCGCGCTTGGCCGGTTGCACAGGTTCTCCGCCTGCGATGAGGGGCCGCTACGATTGAGCGCCGTCCACGCCGAACCGAGCGAAGTGCCGTTGAAGTCGTCAAAGAACACCACGTTGGCCGACGAAGAGGCCGTGAAGTTCTGCGATGTCACGCTCGCACCGTTAAGCGCGACTTGCCGGTTGGTCGGCGAGAAAGTCAGCGATGCCCCGCTCGGCGTCAAAGTGTACGAGCCATTCGCCAGTCCGGAGAAGCTGTACGCGCCAGACGCATCTGCCGTTGTGGTCTGGTTCGCCGCCCCGCTCAGTGCGACCTGCGCACCCGACCCAAGAGACTGCGGCGAGATCGTTCCCGAGATCGTATAGGTCGTCGGCGTACCGCCACCGCCCGCGGAAGCGGTGAAGTTCGCGGTCGTCACGTTGGTCCCGGTCAAGGTGTACTGGCGGTTTGCAGGACTGAAGCTGACTGACGTCTTGCTGGGCGTGATCGTGTACGAGCCGTTCGCGAGACCGGCAAAGCTGAAATTCCCGGACGAATCCGTCATGGCGGTATTCGTGGCTGCCCCGCCAAGCGCAACCGTAACGCCCGCGCCGAGCGGCACCGGCGTGATCGTACCGGAAATCGTCGCCGTCGTCGGCGTGCCGCCGCCACCGCCAGTTGTAGTGGCCGTGAAATTCACTCCCGTCCGGTTGGCGCCGTTGACGATCACCGATGTTGTTGTCGGGCTGAAGGCCAGCGATGTCCCGCTTGGCGTGACCGCATACGTGCCGTTGGCCAGGCCGGTGAAGCTGTAATTGCCGGATGCATCGGTCGTCGCAGCCGTCGTGAAGGCGCCGGTCAGCGTAACCGTAACGGTCGTGCCGGTCGGTTGTCCGCTGACCGTGCCTGAGATCGTGTAGGTCGACGGCGTGCCGCCGCCCTGGGCCGTCCCCGTGAAGTTGACGCCCAGCACATTGCCGCCGCTCACCGTGACCTGCGAGCTAGCCGGGCTGAATGTCACCGACGTCTTGCTTGGCGTCACGGTGTAGGTCCCGTTCGCCAATCCGGGGAAACTGAAGCCGCCAGATGAATCCGCTGTCACGTTCGCCGTCGATGCGCCGGTCAGCGCAATCTGGGCGCCTGAGCCGATCGAGCCAGGACCGATCGCGCCGGAGACGGAGTAAGTGATCGTCACACCGCCGCCGCCCGTTCCGCCGCCACCGCCCCCGCCGCCTCCCCCGCCACACGCGGCAAGCACCACGAACGGCAGGACGCACAACGCCTTCCAGGCGAGCGCCGCAAGATCGGACAGCCTCGAGCCCCGGATCCGATTTCGCCCGTCGATGTTGGTCTGGAAGGTCATGGCCGTTCTAAATCCCACGCTCGGCAACGCCAAAGGAACGCTCGCTGCGCCATCGTCCCGCTCGCCTGCAGCGTGTCTGGACGCGGCGCGATTACGCAGGAAATTCGACAGCGGTAACGCCGCATCATAAAACGCCGGTGTTGCGTTGGGTACCTGAAAACAAGGTGAATCTGCGTCCCACTGCATATCGCCGTCCGCGATTGATCTAGATCGCGTCGTTGCGAAGGCGAGCCGATCCGTCGGATAATCACGACAGAGAATCCACAAGGGAGTTGGGGACGATGTGGTTCGAGAATGTCGGCACGTTCATCGAGTTCGGCTTCCAGCACATCATCCCGCAGGGGCTGGACCACGTCCTGTTCGTCGTCGCCCTCTATCTCAACGCCCGCGGCTGGCCCGCGCTCATCCTGCAGGTCACAACCTTCACGGTCGCCCACACCATCACGCTCGCCCTCGCCTCCACCGGCCTCGTCCAGAGCCCCGGCGAGATCATCGAGCCGCTGATAGCCATCTCCATCGTCGTGCTCGCCCTCGAAGCCATCCTCTTCAAGCGCGCCAACATCTGGCGCCTGCCTGTGATCTTTGCGTTCGGCCTGCTCCACGGTCTCGGCTTCGGCTCCGTGATGAAAGCCTATCTCGAGAACGCAGACTTCTCCGCCGGCCTCGTTGGCATCACCCTCGGCGTCGAGCTGGGCCACCTCTCCGTGCTCGTCGCCACCGGCCTTGTCGCCTTCGCAGTCCGCTTCGCGCTCAAATCCGCCAGCAAGCCGCAGCTATACCGCCCTGCCTTCATCATCCCCGTAGCCGCCGCCATCGCCCTCACCGGCCTCTACTGGACGCTCCAGCGCACAGGCATCCTGCCCCAATAGGCCCGCCGCCATGACCACCGCCCCGACACGCGACCGCATCGCCCTCATCGATATCCTGCGCGGCTTCGTCATCGTCCTCATGGCGCTAGACCACACCCGCGAGTTCTCGAACGACAGCGGCTGGGCCTACAACGCCCTCGGCCCCGAAGCCCATCCGCTCATCTATGTCACGCGCTGGATCACCCATCTCTGCGCGCCCACCTTCGTCCTCCTCGCAGGTGTCTCAATCCGCCTGCAATCCCTCGGCGGCCTTTCGCCCATCGCCCTCTCCTCACGCATCCTCAAGCGAGGTCTCTGGCTCGTCTTCCTCGAACTCACGCTCATCGGCTTCGTCTGGTCCTTCTCGATCCCCTTCCTGCAATTCTGGCAGGTCATCTGGGCCATAGGTTGGTCGATGGTCCTGATGGCCGGCCTCGTCTTCGCGCCGCCCATCGTCTCGCTCATCGTCGGCGGCGCCATCGTCACCGCCAGCAGCGTCCTCTCCGCCATCCCGCCAGACGCTTTCGGCCCCCTCGCACTGCTCTGGCAGATCCTGCATCGCATCCCCGCCTTCCTGCCCGCTCCGCCGGACACGCAGGTCTTCGTCGTCTATCCGATCCTCCCGTGGTTCGGCTTGATGGCGCTGGGTTACGGCATGGGCGCGCTCTTCCGCTCGGAACGCCGCGACAGGAACCTCGTCGCGCTCGGCCTCGCAATGCTCTCGCTCTTCCTCGCCCTGCGCCTGCCCAACCTCTACGGAGACCCCCGCCCGTGGAGCCCCGGTGAAGACCTCACCCGCACCCTCTATTCCTTCTTCGACGTCACGAAGAACCCGCCCTCGCTCAGCTTCGCCCTTGTCACGCTCGGCATGGTGTTCGTGGCGGCGCCCGGCCTCGCCCGCCTGCCCAAGCCTATCGCAGGCTTCTTCCGCACATTCGGCGCCGTCCCTCTCTTCGCCTACATCGCGCACATCGCGATCATGCACCTCTACGCCATCCTCGTCCGCGTCATCGCTGGCGCCAGCCTCTCCCCGATGACCGACACGATGCGTGTCTTCGTGTTCGAGAGCGAACGCTTCGAAGGCTTCAGCCTCCCCCTCTGGGCAACCTACCTGACCTGGTTCGCCGTCATCGCCACCCTCTACCCGCTCTGCCGTTGGTGGCTCGGCGTGAAGCAGCGGCGGAAGGAGTGGTGGATGGCCTATCTCTAGAGCGCGCCAATCCCCCAAATCGACAGGCCGCCAGGCCCCGGCGTCGGGGCTGGAACAAGAATATATGGTCACAAACAGAAGTGATTGGACGAGATTTCGTGTGGCCCGTCTTGTGCCGACGGACCGCCAGAGTCCCTGCTCAGAAGCCGATCGAGGGAGTTCCCCAATGGATGTATCTCGCCGCGCCGCGCTCGCTGGAATAGTCGCCTCGCCGGCGATGGGTCTGGCCGCGTGCCAGTCCACGTCCGGGCAGATATCGGCGCCATACGTGTCGCGAAGCGGGCTCTACACCCTCAAGCCGGTGAACGATGGATTCGCCGCCGTGCTGGAAACGAAAGACTTTGGCCTGCTCGCCAACGATCCCGTCGCCACCGCCGAGCTGAAATCGAAGCTCGACAAACACCTCATCCTGCACGTCCGGCCGGAAGTCCCGCTGACGCGCCCGGCCATCGGCGCCATGGCCTACGCTCTCGGTTATCCGCGCGACGGTCGGATCATGCCGCGCAATCCCGGAACACCGCCGATCAACAGTGGATCAGCAGGCTATGGCGGCCAGCCGGCGGCCCAGGGCGCCCCGGCCAGACCGCCGCGCAATGACTATGGCGAATTCTCATTCATCGCCGACTTCGGCGGCCCGGCCGAGCCTGTCCCCACCGTCTCGCGCAAACCGCGCTACATCGAGACGTTGCACACCGACGGCGGCGCCTACTCGATCAACACGACCATCGACGTGCCGCCGGCCTCGCCGCACACCTTCGCCGACATGCAGGCGGCCTACCGCTCCCTGCCCCGCCACCTGAAGCAGATCGTCCAGCGCAGCTACGCCCTGCACGCAGGCCTTGCGACGACATCCACACCCTACGACGAACTGCCCGCCTTCGACGCCACGAAGGCGCTACGCCGTCCGATGGTGCTTGAGCACTACAATACAAAAGCGCCGCAGCTTTACGTGCCCAAGAACCCGCACAGCATCATCGAAGGCATGCCGGAGGATGAGGGTCGCGCCGTCATCTCCGAGCTCTGGGCGCATGTGAACACCCAGCACAACCGCTACATGGCGTGGTCGGGTGAAAACGAAACGATGATCTGGGATGCCTTCGGCACCACCCACACCAACCCGTCCTATCGACGCGACAAGGCGCGGACGACCTGGTTCTTCATCATCCCGAGCCCGCATGAACTGAAACAGGCGACGGTCGCGTGATAAGCCTCTTCATGTTCCTTGTTTTCATCGACCAGACACCGGCGGCGCCCCAGCCTCTGGGCGATGCTCAGTTGAACTATGAGTTTCATTGCAAGAGCTGCCACGAACCCGGCCAGCCCGGTGTTCCGGATGTATCCCTTCTGCGAAAGCGCTCGCCTGACGAAATCGTCCGCGCGCTGGAGAGCGGCAAGATGAAAGCGATGGGAGCGACGCTGACTGCCGACGAAAAGCGCGCCATCGCCGAATTCATAACGCGGGATCAGGCTACGCCTCGAGCAAGCTGAACGCGTAAGAAGTCAGCGTAAGCACAAACAGCCGCCGCGCTGGCGAGCGTACCAACAATCGTAGGGTGCATCTTGATGCACCGGCCACCCGCCGAGACGGTGCATCAAGATGCACCCTACAAATCCCGGACATGGCTCGCCGTCATCACGACTTTCTACCCGCTATGCCGCTGGTGACGGGGCGTGAAGCAACGGCGCAAGGAGTGGCAGATAAAGTATTTCTAGCGCCCGTAGTCACGTTCTATGGCTCTAAAATCGCCCTCCATCGCTCGCGATAAACCATTGCTTACCGTGAGATATTCCCAACCGTCACCCATGGCAGAATGGTACCTATGGTGGGTGGTGCGGCTGGCGCGCCCGCTGAACTGCCGTCGAACCACGGGGGCGCAAGCAAGTTGATGACCGTGGACATTCCATATCAATGGACTTGAATGGGGCCATGTCCAATTCTTCGACCTATCCCAGCATGAATGATTTGATGGCCCGCGTCGGCGTTTTGCTTTTGCAATGGGGTTTTCTTGAAAACGCTATTCGCGGCGATAAGCATGAGCGCAAAGGTCAGGACGATTTAGCTGAACTCGATGATGTTCGACGGATCCGGAACTTAGTGGCGCACAGCATGAGTCGGGCATGCGCTGACTCGGAAAAGGCAGAAGAGCCCTTCGTGTCATGTCTCCAACAAGATGGAACAGAGCGTCGCATTTCCTACAGCGAGCTTGGCTCCGCGGTCGCCACTCTCGAAAAGCTTCGGTTAAGCCGCTTCTGAAAATGCGCCGGACGAGACCTCGTGGTCACGTCGTGCAACGCCAACAAACGGCGGAACAGTGTTCGCGACACTCGGGCAATCAAACTGCACCAACAATCGTAGGGTGATGTACCTGCCACGCGCCGAGACAGTGCATCGAAGTCCGGTCTCCAAACTTCCAGCTTACGTACCGTCACGGCTAAATCTGATTGCTATGCCTACGGAGCTTGGATCCGAGTTCAACGCAGCAGGATTGGTGGACGGCGCGTGGAAGCGGCCAGCGAATGTCGTCATTACGCGTGGCTCTTCTCTCGTGTATGAACGACATAAGGATTTGTTGTGGGGATGGAGAGCCAATTGCTGGGACAGCTGCAAACGATAATTGCAATCATCGGCGGAGTGCTGGGCCTACCGGGTGCTGTGTATGGTCTCTATCGTCTATTCCGCGCGAAGCCGTCACTGAAAGTGGAAATCTTCGCTGCGGTATTCGAAGACATAGAATGCGCGATGGTGAAAATCACCAACGTGTCGAAAAAACCTGTGCGCATTGAACAGGTGCATTACTATGCCAAAGGCGTCCATGAAGTAGGATTCGGCGTACAAGAGTTCCAAGAGAACAAACCAGACCATGCGGGCAGAGGTTTGTTTGACCTAGAACTGCGACCGCGAGGTACAGTCACTGGCATAGCAGACACCGGCTACAGTGCTGACCTAGAAATGGGTGATAGTGACATTGGTAAGCGTCTGAAGGCCGCGAAAAAGGGTTCATTCGCAGTGATAGTCGCTGGGGAGAGACCCATTATCTCTCGATATGAGGATGCACCAGATTTTCCCGGATGGTGATGCGAATTGCTAAGGGGTTGCATCATCGTTCTGATTGTCAGCGCCATCGGACGCGCCGCTTCATCCTTCATCACGATGTGCCCTGGTTGAGCCAGTCACACGTAACTAAGCGAAGTCCTGAAAGAAAATGGTGCCCGGAGCCGGAATTGAACCAGCGACACGCGGATTTTCAATCCGCTGCTCTACCAACTGAGCTATCCGGGCCTGCGCCTCGCGGCGAAGAGGCGCGATGTATAGGGAAACGATTATTCCCTGTCCATGCCCTTCTGTCGGGCTCTTTAGTCCCTGTTTTCAGGGGATTCCGTGCTGCTGGACCGCCCGTCTTCGTCATCCTCGCCCATCTGGGCGCCGGGGATGGCGTAGGACCCCTTCAGCCAGCGTGACAGGTCCACATCCGCGCAGCGCTTCGAGCAGAACGGCGCGAATTTGGGGTCTTTCGGCTTGGAGCAGATCGGACAGGCCATTTTACGCGCTCCACACTTCCGGGTTGCCGGGCGCCCTCGCCCCGGCCTCGATGGCCCAGCGCGCGCCGATTCTGTTGGCTAGCTGGTCCTTCCAGCCCACCGGATCAAGCTCCAGCCATGCCGCCGCCTGTGTCGAGACCCGCGCATGGATTCGGGCGCCCCGCGCCGCCCATCCCACCGTCTCGATTGCCCGCAGCGCATCCAGCGCCTCGCGTTCCGCCGTCGGCGCCGCCAGTGCATCGCGCACGGGGCGGATGCGCCGCGCAATCGCCGCCTCGCACACGCCCAGCGACGAGACCTCCAGAACCTCACTCGTCCGCCCGAGCCGCGCAGCCAGCAGCTTGCGGAAAGACTCCGCCACGGCGCGCCGGCTCTTCGCCGCCTGCATCCCGACAAAGTCGATCGCCGCCAGCCCGCCCGCGCCACGCAGCGCGAGCTGCCGCGCCGCCTCGTCCGCCGCCGCCAGGTTCAGGTCCAGTGCGAACGCCTCCGCATCGGCGCCAGATGCGCGGCTGCCGCTGTCCACATCGATCACGGTCATCCCGCGTGTCGCATCGATGGCGATATCGCCGCCGCCGTGAAGCACATGGACGCGCTGCTGCGCTTCCTCCACCGCCGCATCGACGTCCCGCCGCGCGTCGGCGCCGGTGACGGTCGCGACGATCTCGGCGCCGCGCAGGAAGGGGTCATCCTTCGCGGCCGCATGGCGTGCGGGGCCGTCCGGCCTCGGCGCCGATGGCGACATGTCGGCAAGGCTCAGCAGCGGCCCCTTGTCGGCCCAGGCTTCGGATTTCACGCGCACCGCCAGCAGCGCGCCTTCGGTCACTGTCGTCGCGCGCGTCGGCTCGATCACGCCGGCCGCCTCAAGGCCAAGGTCAACGAACCAACCGCGATTGCCCGGCATGCGGGCCTTCACCCTGCCCCACCAGATTTCATCCAGCTTTGCGCGGCTGTCACGCTCGCTCCAGCGCTCGATCTCCAGCCGGAAAGGACGGCCCGTGCTGTCGAGCAGAGCGCGCCGATGTTCGCCCACCGCGTCATCGATGCACAGCGTCGCCTTCACGCGGGCTTGCTCCAGCGCTGACCGACCGGATAGCCGAGCCCTTCAAGCAGTGATGCTGTCTCGTAAAGCGGCAGGCCGACGATGGCGGAATATGATCCGGCAATGTCGGTGACGAAGCCGCCGGCGATGCCCTGTATCGCGTAGCCGCCTGCCTTGTCCTGCCACTCGCGGCTCGCGATGTAGCCTTCGGTCTCGGTCAGCGACAGCCGCTTGAACGTCACCCGGCTCTCGACGACGCGCGAGGCTTCGCGCCCATCCGGCGCCAGCACGGCCACCGCCGTCAGCACGTCATGGCTCCGTCCCGACAGAAGTTTGAGGCACGCGCGTGCCTCGGTTTCGGTCTCCGCCTTGGGCAGGATCCGCCGCCCGACGGCCACCACCGTGTCGGCGCTGAGCATATGATTATTATGGGCCGATCCCCCGCCCGGTATAATACTCATAGTAAGGTCGAGGCGGTCGCGGGCTGCCCGTCCCTTGGCCACGGCCAGCCTCAGCGCCAGCTGGCGCGGGCGCTCCTGATGAAGTGGCGTTTCATCGATGTCAGCCGGCAGCACTTCATCGGGCCTGAGCCCGATCTGCTCCAGCAGGGCAAGCCTGCGCGGGCTCGCGCTGGCAAGCGCAAGCCGCGCCTGGCCCGCCTGCGGCCCGGTCACTTGAAGCGGTAGGTAATGCGCCCTTTGGTCAGGTCGTAAGGCGTCATTTCGACGAGCACCTTGTCGCCCGTGAGCACGCGGATGCGGTTTTTCCGCATCTTTCCAGCCGTGTGGCCAATGATTTCGTGGTCGTTGGAAAGCTTTATCCGGAACGTCGCATTGGGCAGAAGTTCCACGATAGTGCCTTCAAACTCGATAAGTTCTTCCTTCGCCATGAAACTCCCTTTGGGTGGCGGTTCGTCTTGCAGGCGCCCCTATACACGCTTTCCCGGGGATTCGTCGATTCCTAGGAAAAATCAGCTCCGGGCATGCAGCGCGCACACCAGGGTGAACAACCGCCGCGCCGTATCAAAGTCCACCTCCGCCTTCTCCGCCAACCGCTCCGTCAAAACCTGCGACCCCTCATTGTGCAACCCTCTCCGCCCCATATCGATCGCCTCGATCTGTGAGGGCGTGGAGTTGCGGATGGCGTCGTAATAGCTGTCGCAGATCATGAAGTAGTCCTTGATCACCCGTCGCAGTGCGGTAAGTGAGAGCAGGAGTTTCCGAACCGGGGCGCCGTCCTGCTCCGCGATGTCGAAGACCAGGCGGTTATCCGCCAACGACAGCACGACGTGATAGGGGCCGCCATCATGCCCGACGACACGGAAGTGATTGCCCTCCAGCAGATCGAAGATCGCGACCTTCCGTTCATGCTCAGCATCCGGCCCGGCCGGTGCCAGGCTTCGCTCATCGATCAGGATGGATGCGATGCGCGGCTGGCCTGTCATCCTTCGCCCCGACGGATGGACACGGACAGCCCGTGCGCCGGCAAGCCTTCGGCTTTCGCCAAAGTTTCCGCCGCCTGCGCCAGATGACGAAAGCCCTGCTCGCTGATGCGCTGGATCGACGTACGCTTCATGAAGTCCAGGACAGACAGTCCCGAGGCAAAGCGCGCTGCGCCGGATGTCGGCAGCACGTGGTTGGAACCCGTGACGTAGTCGCCAAGCGCTTCCGGCGCAAAGCGACCAAGGAAGATCGCGCCCGCGTGTCGCACATCCTTCGCAATGGCGTCTGGATCCGCAACCGCAAGCTCAACGTGTTCTGGGGCAATCTGATTCACGATGGCGGCGGCGCGCCCCAGCGGGGCCAGCACGATCGCACCGTAGTCTTTCCACGCCTGAGCCACCGTCGGCGCAGTCGCGAGCAGCGTCATCTGCCGTTGCACAGCGTCCTCGACGCGCGAGGCCCACGCGTCGTCGTCCGTGATGAGGATCGATTGCGCCAGAGGGTCGTGTTCCGCCTGCGACAGAAGATCTGCGGCGATCCATTCAGGGTTGTTCTGATTGTCCGCGACAACGGTGATCTCGGACGGGCCCGCAATTGTGTCGATGCCCACATCGCCAAACACGATGCGTTTTGCCGCTGCTACATAAGCGTTTCCGGGACCAACGATCTTGTCGACGGGCTTCAGTTGCCCTGCCCCGTAAGCCAGCGCCGCGACGGCCTGCGCCCCGCCGATGGGGTGGAACTCGGTCACGCCAGCGCGCAGAGCGGCATAAGCCACCGCCGGACTCAGTTGGCCGCCAGGAACCGGGGACGTCATCACGATGCGCTTCACGCCCGCAGCGCGTGCAGGAACGGCATTCATGAGAACCGAGCTGGGATAGCTCGCCCGCCCGCCTGGAACGTACAGGCCAACGGCATCAACCGCCGTCCAGCGCCAGCCAAGCTCCAATCCGGCAGGATCAATGAAGGAATGGTCCTGAGGCCTCTGTTGCGCGTGGTAGCTTTCAATGCGGATGGCAGCAAAATCCAGCGCCTCGCGAACGTCCTGGTTGCAGCGCTCCGCTGCTTCGAACAAGTCGATGCCATCGGCAGTCAGTGTATCGGGATCGAGCTTCACCCCATCAAAGCGCTGCGTGTACTGCGCTACCGCCTCGCCGCCGCGCTCGCGCACGTCGCGCACGATAACGGCAGTCTTTGCATGTACGTCTTCCGTGCCCTGCGCGCGGCGCAACGCCAGGAATTCGCCGAACGTTTCGGTGAAGCCATCAGCTTGCGCGTCAAAACGACGAATGCTCATGGCCGCTGCTTCCCATGATCGGGCTTGCGGCGCGTTGGCCAGGCTGGCCCGATATCCATAAGCGTCACGTCGATGCACTCGACGCTCAGCTCGATCTGCGTGCTGCCCGCAAAAACCAGCGTGATGGCGCCAGCGGGCGCTTCGGCCGCTTCATCGAAGCGAATGTCGATCAGTGAATGTACGGCGTCGATATCTTTCGACACAGCGCGGCTGCGCACATTCTGGACGCCTGCAAACGCCAGCACGGCGCGCGAACGAAAGAACGGCATGCGCTTGCCGGCGCGTTCCCACTGGAAACGGTTGATCTCAAGTCCGAACGTGCGCGAGCGCGCATCGAGCTTGAGGTCTTCCGGCTTGACCAGGCCGTCCTGAACGGCGGACGCGATGATACCGAGCCCTTCGGCATCCTCCGCCAGCAGTCTCAGTACGTTCGTTGCCATAAGCTTTTCCGCGTTCATGGGCGTGCGCCCAGACGCGACTTCCCTAGACCAGATTGGCGGCAGGCTCCAGCACGCTTGGAGCGCTCGAATATCAGGCAGAATCACCCGAACGGGTGATCTTCGCTCCGCAACGACCGAGCTTCTCTTCCAGCCGTTCGAAACCGCGGTCGAGATGGTAAATGCGGTTCACCGTTGTTTCGCCCTCGGCCACCAGGGCGGCGATCACAAGGCTTACGGAAGCGCGCAGGTCCGTCGCCATCACTGGCGCCCCCTTGAGCTTCGATACACCTTTGACGATGGCCTCGTTGCCACGAACCGTGATGTTCGCGCCAAGCCTGCTGAGTTCCGGCGCATGCATGAAGCGGTTCTCGAAAATGTTCTCGCGGATCGTGCTCGTGCCTTCCGCGATGCACATCAGGGCCATGAACTGCGCCTGCAGATCGGTGGGGAAGCCCGGATGCGGGCGCGTGTCCACGTCGACAGCCACGAGACCGCTGCCATTACGTTTGATGCGCAGCCCCTTGGGCTCCACCTCTACGGTCACGCCGGCTTTGCGAAGCGCATCGATCAGTGCGCCGAGGTCTTCGGCGCGTGCTCCCTCAAGGAAAACGTTTCCGCCGGTGGCGGCTGCGGCGATTGCAAAGGTGCCGGCCTCGATACGGTCAGCGATCACATCATGACGCGCGCCCGTGAGCTTCGCGACGCCCTGGATGCGGATCGTCGGCGTGCCGTAACCCGTAATCTTGGCGCCGCAGGCATTCAGGCAAATCGCAAGGTCGCCGATTTCCGGTTCGCACGCGGCATTCTCAAGGATGGTTTCGCCATCAGCCAAAACTGCCGCCAGCATCGCGTGCTCGGTCGCGCCGACTGAAATAAAGGGAAAGTTGATGTGGGCACCCTTGAGGCCGCGCAGCGCCGCCGCTTTGACGTAACCTTCCTCGATGACGATATCGGCGCCCATCGCCTCAAAGGCCTTCAGGTGAAGGTCGACCGGCCGCGCGCCGATGGCGCAACCGCCCGGCAGCGAAACCGTAGCGTGACCAACGCGGGCCAGCAGCGGCCCAAGCACGTTGAACGTTGCCCGCATCTTCCGCACGAGATCATACGGCGCGATCGTCGATGTGATGTTTGCGGCATCCATCCGGCACAGGGCCTCGCCGGTTGGCCATTCGACGACCACGCCGAGGCTCTGCAGCAGCTTGGCCATGAACCTTGTGTCCGCCAGGTTCGGCATCGACGTCAGCACCAGCGGCTGTTCGCACAGCAGAGACGCCGCCATCAGCTTCAGCGCCGAGTTCTTGGCGCCAGAGATCGGGATACGGCCCTCCATTGGGCCGCTGGGGAGAATCGAAAGCTTGTCCATGGGCCATGGTTATGAGCCCGATTTCGTCCGCGACAAGGCGGCGCCCCGGCTAATCCTCGCCTGGTTCAGGCTTTCCGGGGGTATTCTGATGGCCTGCCTGCCCCGCAGCTTTCCGGCGCTTCAGGTTTGCGCGCAGGGCTTGAGCGAGGCGCGCTTCGCGACGCTCAGCCTCGGTCATCGCTTTTTTGGGCTTATTTGGAGGATTCCGCGACATTCTCGCCTATCCCACACCTCCCCTTCCCATGGCGAGGGGTTTCCGTTATGCGATCGCCTCCGCGGGATGCTGCCGTAGCTCAGTGGTAGAGCGCATCCTTGGTAAGGCTGAGGTCGGGAGTTCAATCCTCCCCGGCAGCACCATCCCGCCGGATACTATTTTGCGCCCGGAAGCGCTTTCAGCCAATCAATGACCAGTCCTGCCAGCCGGATACGCCGGTCGGACCAGCTATGGTCGGTCGCCTCATGCGCGGTTTCCACCTTTCCGCCGGCCTGGCGAATGGCGGCGGCAAGAGCGTCCGTTCCGGCTGCAAGCCCGTCGTCGGACGACAGGATCAGGACAGGCAGCTTCGCTAGCCCGTCGGCGGTCAGCTTCAACGGCAGTGTCTTCACAACGGCAGCCAACTCGTCAGCCATTTTCTCCGGCGTCGTCACCAGCGTCTCGGCATTGCCAGACGCCGCGCCGATGGCGGCTGCGCGGGGCATATCGCCAAGCCGCGCCATGTCTGCCGCCGAAATCAGCACGGCTCCGATGAGGGCCGGGTCTTTCGATGCGACCTGTGCCGTAGCCCATCCACCCATGCTGTGTCCGGCCAGTGCGATCTTTGCCGGATCGATGCCGTACTTCGCGGCGACTTCCGGTCGTCTCAGCCAGGCGATGACAGCCGCCGCGTCTTCCGGAACCTGCGCGAAGTGGAATTCGCCGGGGCTTCCCCAGCTGCCACGATAGTTGAAGGTCACCGCGTTCCAGCCCGCACGACGCACTGCCTGCGCGAGATCAAGGTTCTTCTCATTGCCCGGCCAGCCGTGCGCGATGATCAGCGTCGGGTGTGTGCCATCCCCGCTGGCGAGATAAGCTACGCCATTGATCTCCACACCACCTGACGGAATATGGAGCACTTCCATGCGCGCCGGATGAGCCGCATCGCGGGGCGGGTCAACGAGCATCGCCGGCAGGGTGGCGGTTTGACAGGCGGAGGCTATCAGGGCCGCGGCAATCATCGAAAAAACGATCTGTCCACGTATTGCCATCTCAACCTGCCCCTATCCGTTGATACGCACGTCCGGAGACATTGCCCGCAGGCGCGCCACGTCTTCGTCTGTCATGAAGACTTCCAGTTTGAGGTCGCTGTCGCCAGACAACATTTCTGACGACACTTCGCAGTTGTTGTGCAGCCACGCGTGAAGTCGTCCGTCCGCCGCCGGGATCATGACGTCGCGCAGTTTGCGGTTGCGAAACAGCGCTGCCTCGATGTGGAAAAGCAATTCGTCAGCACCTTGCCCGGTCAGCGCGGAGACAAGAAGCGCCGGCGGATTGTGCTCCGCGGCGCGCTTGCTGAGCACATCACGGGTGGCTTCATCCAGCGCGTCGGCCTTGTTCCAGACTTCGATTATCGGCGGCTGATCCAGTCCTGTCGTTTCGGAGAGCTGTTCGAGGATCGTGTGGACGTCATTGGCCTGATATTCAGTGTCCGGGTGCGCGATGTCGCGGACATGCACCAGAACATCGGCTTCCATCGCTTCTTCCAGTGTTGCGCGGAAGGCAGCCACCAGCGTGGTCGGCAGGTCCGTGATGAAGCCGACGGTATCGACAAGCGCCATGCGTCGCCCCGAAGCAGCGACGATTTCCCGGGCGGTCGGGTCCAGCGTCGCGAACGGCATGTCGGCTGCCAGCACGTCCGATGATGTCAGCCGGTTAAACAGCGTCGACTTGCCGGCGTTGGTGTAGCCGACGATAGCGGCCACTGGCGCCCCGCGTCTGGCTCGGCCATCGCGCTGCAGGCGCCGTGTCCGGCGTACTTCTTCCAGCTCGCGCTTGAAGCCGGCGATGCGCTTGTCGAGCAGTCGTCGGTCGGTTTCGAGTTGGGATTCGCCTGGGCCGCCGAGGAAACCAAAGCCGCCGCGCTGGCGCTCAAGGTGGGTCCAGGTTCGGACCAGTCGAGACCGCTCATAGAGTGAGCGCGCCATCTCGACTTGAAGTCGGCCTTCAGCCGTTCGAGCGCGCAAGCCGAAGATCTCCAGGATCAACCCGGTGCGATCCACGACCTTGAGCTTGAGTTCCATCTCGAGGTTGCGCTGCTGTACAGGCGTCAGCGCGCCGTCGACGATGAAAAGCGTGACGCCGTCTTCCTTGAAGCGCCGCTGCAACGCATCGAGCTGTCCCGCTCCGAGCAACCTGGCAGGATGTGGTTCGCGAACGTTCAATTGCTCGGCGAAAGCCAGCTTGACGCCCAACGCTTCCGCGAGCCCCCGGCTTTCCTCCAGCCGGGACCTCGCGACGTCGGCGCCGCCGATGACAGGCAGAACGACCGCGGCAATGTCTTCAGGTGGCCGGCGATCGATCAGGTCTTTCGGCAATCAGTCCTCGTCTTCATTCTCGAAAAGGTTGACCGGCGCGTTGGGCGCAATGGTCGAGATGGCGTGCTTGTACACCAGTTGCGGCGGGCGTCCCTCGCCTTTGAGCAGAACACAGAAATTGTCGAACCAGGTCACGATGCCCTGGAGTTTAACGCCGTTCACAAGGAACACGGTCAGGGGTGTTTTCCCCTTCCGCACGGCGTTGAGGAAAATGTCCTGCAGGTTTTGTTTTTTGTCAGACGACATGGATATTCCGAGCCTTCTTTGCTGGGGCCTTGCCTCACGTTTAACGCTTCCAGCGTGCAATGAGCAATGCCTTGCCCTTCAAGCTATGGTCATGAGATCGCCCCGCCCCAACGGGCGTCATGTCACGGAATACGCGCCCGAACGGCTGGCGCCGCGGCGAAATGCAACACAGGCGGCAGGTGGCGCGAGCCCTACCTGCCCTGTCAGCCCTGCGGTTCCTTGATACCGAGGCTGGTATCAACGCCCAGCGCCTTGAGCTTCCGGTGCAGCGCAGAGCGCTCCATGCCGATGAAGGCCGCCGTCCGCGACACGTTGCCGCCAAACCGCGTGATCTGCATCGCGAGGTACTCACGCTCGAAATGCTCCCGTGCGTCGCGCAGGGACATCGAGATCATCTGCATCGATCCTGCCGCAGAGGCGCCGCCGCCCTTGGCGTCGCTAGGGAGATGCTGTGCCGTGATCGGCCCCGGCGGCTCGCCATTGGCAAGGATGAGCAGCCGCTCCACCACATTGCGAAGCTGCCGCACATTGCCGGGCCATTCGCTGGCCTGCAGCACCGCCACGGCGTCTTCGCTGAACGGACGAGGCTGAAGGCCTGTCGCATCCGCAACGCGTTGGACGAAGTAGTCAACAAGATCGGGAATGTCCTCACGGCGCCGGTCCAGCGAAGGAACGTCCACGGGCACGACGTTGAGGCGGTAATACAGGTCCTCGCGGAAACGCCCGGCCTGGATCTCTGACCTCAGGTCGCGGGCCGTCGTCGAAATGACGCGTACATCCACCGTCACGTCGTCGCGGCCATTCCTGCGCCGGAAGCGCTGATCCACCAGCACCCGCAGTATCCGGCTCTGAGCCGCCAGCGGCATGTCCGATATCTCGTCCAGCAACAGCGTTCCTGCGTGAGCCTGCTCGAACAGCCCGATCTTCGGCGCCTTGCCGTCGCCGAACTCCTCACCGAACAGCTCGCTCTCGACATTGTCCGGGTCGATAGCGGCTGCGTTGACGACGATGAAAGGCCCGGTCGCCCTGTTCGACTGCTCATGGATCAGCCGCGCCACCAGATCCTTGCCCGACCCCGGCGGACCGCAAACCATGATGCGGCTGTTCGTCGGCGCAACCTTGTCGATCGAGCCAGTCAGTTGCGCGAGAATGCCTGAGTGGCCAACCAGTTCGTGGGAAGATGCTGACCGCGCGCGCAGGCGGGAGTTTTCCCGCTTCAGCGCGGCGTTCTCCATAGCCCGCTGGATCGTAACGATGAGTTTTTCGGCTTTGAACGGCTTCTCGAGATAATCATACGCTCCGCGCCGGATCGCCTCGACCGCAGTCTCAACCGTGCCATGGCCTGATATCACGACCACCGGCAGGAACGGGTCCATCTCTTTCAGCATCGACAGGATGCCGAGCCCGTCCAGCTCCGATCCCTTCAGCCAGACATCGAGAACCACGAGCCGAGGCGCCCGCGCACGGACCGCCGCAAGGGCGTCGCTGGAATTGCCCGCCGTTCGCACGGCGAAGCCCTCGTCCTGGAGGATGCCTCCAACCAGTTCGCGGATATCCGCCTCGTCGTCCACCACCAGGATTTCTGCCGCCATCAGGCTACTCCTTCGCGAGCATACGCCACAGGTTCTTCGAGAGGCTTGGGCTGCATCGGCATGCGGATGTCGACGCGGGCGCCGGTTGGAGCCGCGTCGTTGTCACCCAGCCATATCCGGCCGCCATGATCCTCAACAATGCGCGTAACAATGGCGAGACCGAGGCCCACGCCATTCTTTCTTGTCGTCACATAGGGTTCGAGGAAACGCTCGCGGTCCTGAACCGGGAAGCCCGGTCCGTTGTCGCGCACTGTCACCTGAACCTCATCCACATCCTCAAAGATGTCGATCATCACCGAACCAAACTTGGTGACGACGCTTTCGAGCTGGCGCTCTACGGCTTCGGCGGCGTTCTTCACGAGATTGGTCACCGCCTGGGCGAGCATTCGCTCGTCGCCCAGAATCACAACCGGATGCACCGGTGCGTTGACCGAAACGGCAATCGCCGGCGTGGCCATTCGCTGAGCGAATGCCACGGACTGGATCATATCGACGATATTGAACTCGCCAAAGGTCGGCTTCGGCATCCGGGCAAAGCCAGAGAATTCCTCGACCATGCGGCCGATGTCTGCGACCTGACGCATGATCGTGTCTGTGCACTTCTCGAACGTCTCACGGTCAGATGTGATCTGGGTGGAGAAGCGGCGGCGCAAGCGCTCCGCCGAAAGCTGGATCGGGGTCAGGGGGTTGCGGATTTCGTGCGCAATGCGCCGCGCCACATCCCGCCAGGCCGCCTGTCTCTGCCCGAGCACGAGCCTGGTTGTATCGTGGAAGGTGATAACCGCCCCTGCCCCGTCATGCTCCGGCGCAACCCGCACTTGAAGATGCATCGTCGCCCCGTCGACCGGGCGCTTGTAGCTGGTATCGACGGATTGCCCTGTCTCGATCGAACGGCGCGTAGCGACAACGAACTCGGTCGCGACCTGCCCCAGATCCATGGCCGTTCCAGGCCGATAGACAAAGCCCAGCAACGTTTGAGCCGACGCGTTGGCAATCGTCATCTTCAGGTTGCTGTCGACCCGGATAACGCCGGCTTCAACGCCGGAAAGCACGGCTTCGATGAAGGCCGAACGCGTTTCAGCATCGATCCTGCCGCGATCCAGCGCCGCCGTCTGGCGCGACAGGCGGTCCGTCATCTCGTTGAAGGCATCAGCAAGGTCTGCGATCTCATCCCGCACGGACGGCCTCAGAATCCGCACGGTGAGGTCTCCGTCGCGAACTGCCCGCGCGGCGCCCGCGAGCGCGCCAATCGGCATGGCGATACGCGAAGCCGCTGTCATGCCAAGCCACGCCGTCCCCAGCAGCATCAGCAACGCGGCTTCGATGTACGACAGCGTTAGAACCACCGCGAGGCTGTTCCGGCGCACTTCCGCTTCGCGCAGACGGCGGTTGTCTGCATCGATCAGGGCGAGCCTCTGGCTCAGCACTGGAGGGATGGGACGCGAAACATAAAGGTAGGCGTCGGGATAAGCTTGCAGCTTTACGAATGCGACAACCTCTTTTTCGTCGACGATCCCGCCGACGGCGCCCTCGTTTGCGTCTCTCCACCACTTGTCAGTTGGAATCCGGAAAGGAAGCGCCTCGGGCGCAACCCATTCGCTGATGCGATTGCGATCAGACGACATGATCGCGGCGCGCGCAAAATCGCGGAACTGCGCCTGCCCGCCGAGCAGATCCACGCGGAACGCTTCGGGGCTTTTCTGAAGAGCCGAAACATAATCCGGCGTGTTCAGGTCGCTCACCATGGCGGCGAGCTGCGTGGTGGCGTCCTCTTTCACATCATCGACCGACGCCTTGGCCGCCGCCTGGGCGTTGGCGACAACATTCCGCACCGGCTCGCCAAACCATCCTTCAACGCTGCGATTGATCGCGACAGCCAGAAAGCCGGCGACAATCACTGTCGGAATGGCCGCCGCCGCCGAGAACAGGAAAATGATCCGCAGCCTTAGGCGGGCGCCGCCTTCCGTCTCGCGATTTTCCCGGACGAGGTGGAACACCCGCATGCCCAGAACCGTGGCGATGCCGGCAATCAGGATCAGGTTCGCGATCAGCAGCCACAACAAGCCTGGCTGAGCAGCTGCGCCTGGGCTGGAATCCGTGATGGCGACGTAGGTAGCGCCGGCGGCCACAACGGCAGCGAGACCGAACAAGACTTTGAACGTGTTCGACGTGGCTCTTCCGAGCCTCGTTCTCGCATCGGTCATCGTGGTCGTGTCAGGCATGCACTCTACCCGCTGGCCCGGCTGGTGCTGCCTCCTACCTGACGAACGGGGGCGGCTTCCTGTCGGGGCGATCAATCACCCTGATGCTGCTTCCCGCTTCTCCAGGAGATACCTGCGGCGGATGAGCAACACTGTGTGACGAGCAAAGCACACTCTGATGCAGGGATGCAACAGACTTCAGCTGTTGGGCTGCGACGCACGCCGCTGCTGGGGTAGTGCCGGCTTATGATTCGCCTGACGGGCGACTGCTAGTCGTCACCGCCGACGCCCAAGCCGTTGATCTTCGAACGAAGTGTATTGCGATTCAGGCCAAGCAAAGCCGCCGCGCGCACCTTGTTTCCACTCGTGGCCGCGAGCGCGAGCTTGATCAATGGGCGCTCCACCTGCTCGATCACGGTTTGGTAGATCTGGCCGCCGTCCGGGTCCTTGTCGGGATCTGCGGAGAGCGCCGAGATGAAATGCCGCGACAGCAGTGCTTCGATCTCCGCCTCGAATTCGCGTTCCCCCGCCACGGCGCGCGTGGACGAGCGCAGCTCGCGTTCCACTTCGCGAGCCGAAATCACCGGCTCTGGGCTAAGCGCCGATAGCCGGCGGATGACGTTCTCAAGTTCCCGAACGTTGCCCGGCCAGTCATAGGCGACCAGCAGGTCATACGCGCTCTTGTCGAGCTGCTTCTCGGGCAGGCCTTCCTTCTTCGCGCGAACGAGGAATGCCGACGCGAGATCGGGAATATCTTCCTTACGCTCGCGCAGCGGGGGGAGCTGCAAGGCGACGACGTTCAGGCGATAGTAGAGGTCTTCACGAAATAGCCCCTGATCCACTAGCGATCTCAGGTCGTGCTTGGTCGACGCGATGATCCGCACGTCGAGATCGTCACCAGAGGTCGCGAAGCGTCCATCCTGAAGGAACCGCACCAGTCTCGTCTGCGCTTCCAGTGGCATGTCCCCGACTTCGTCGAGGAACAGCGATCCGCCGTCCGCTTCGCTGACCTTGCCACGGCGGCGTCCGCGGTCATCACGGCCAGCGCCAAACAGCTCGTCTTCCACCTGGTCGCGCTGCAGGGCTGCGAGGCTTACCGGAACGAAGGGCCCGGACTTGCGCTTCCCGAGCTGGTGGATCGCTCGCGCCGCGAGGTCCTTGCCCGTTCCGCTTTCGCCTTCGATCAGCACGGTGAGATCATTGTTCATCACGCGCGCAATCACGCGATAAACCGACTGCATCGGTTTCGATCGCCCGATCAGTGGCAGCGCCTCATCTTTCTCGGCGCGGCGCCCGGTTGTCTCCTGCCCACGCGACGGCTTCTTCTGCAGCGCACGCCGCACGGTTTCGGCCAGCTTGTCGATGTCGAAAGGCTTGGGGAGATAATCGTAGGCGCCGTGATCCGACGCCATCGCGGCGGTCAGCACAGTCGACTGCGCGGAAATGACGATGATCGGCAGGTCCGGCCGCGTCCGCCGGATCTGCGGCAGCAGATCGAAGATCGACTCGTCCGGCATATAAACGTCAGTGATCAGCAGGTCCCCTTCACCCGCCTGAATCCACCGCCAGAGGGCCGACATCGTGTTGGTGGCGCGGACATGATAGCCCTCCTGCGCCAGCGTCTGCGAGATAACGAGCCTTACGCTCGCATCATCATCTGCGACCAGGATTGTCGGACCGCTCATTTGGCCGCTCCTTTTTGGCGCGTCATTGGGAACAGCAGCCGCAGGGATGCGCCGCTTGCGCTGTTGTCGAGAACCACGAAGCCGCCATGCGCCTGCATGATCTCGGCAACGACAGCCAGACCAATGCCGGCGCCGCCGGATTTCGTGGTGAAGAAGGGTTCAAACACGCGCGCCACCGTCGATTCCGGCACGCCGGACCCGTTGTCGGTGACGGATATCTCGAGCGCTCCACGCGCCCGCGGGCCGTCCCTGCCCGCAAACCGGAAACCGGCTCGATAGCGCGTGGTCACGGAAATCCGCGCCTGCTTCGGCGCATTGCCCACCGCCTCGACCGCGTTCTTCACTAGGTTCAGCGCGGCCTCATGCAGGTGATCGGGGTCGACCTCTATCTCCGGCAGCGATGGGTCGTACATCAGGTCGAAGCGCGCATTTGCCCCGAAGCTTGCCTTGGCAAGATCGATCACGCTGTCGAGCACGATGTGCACGTTGGTGATCCGCGTGCGTGGCGAGAAGAACGTTTCAAAGGCAGAGAACCGATCAACGATCCGCTGAATGCGCGCGCCCTCTTCCCGGATCAGCGACAGCAGCGGTTGTTGTTCATCCCTCGCCTGCCGCGCCAGCAGTTGTGCAGCGCCGACAATGCCGGCCAGCGGGTTCTTCACTTCGTGGCCGAGCATGCGCGCGATCTGGGCGAACGCATTCACCTCTGCATTGGTCTCGTCCTGCGTATTGCGCGTGATCGGAAGGAAGGTCAGCACCAGACCGCCATCGTCGCCATCGGGTGACGCTGAGACATCGAGATCGATCGGCGCGATATGCGGGCTTCCGACGCGAACCGATCGCGCTGACATGATCCCGCCCTCGCGCCGCGCCCGCCCGATGAAATCCAGCAGCGGCGCATCTTCCGGCAACAAGTCTGTCAACGGCCGTCCGCGCAGCAGCGGAGCCGAGCGTTGCAGCAGGGTTTCCGCCGCCGGGTTCACAAAGCTGACCGTATCTCGCCGCGACAACCCGATGACCGCGAACGGCATCGCATCCAGAACACGCGCCGCGATGGACGTAGGGTCCTGTACTGACGTGATCATGCCGCGTTCCTCCGATTGCCAAGCGCTGCCGCCAACGCATCAAGAAGCGCCGCCGGCGTCTCGATCCTGCAAAGCGCAACACGTGTTTCCGCCATCGGCGGCAATCCGTGATCCTCGCACCAAGCATCCACAAAAGCGGCGACGTGCTTGCGCACGACCCGCACGCCAAGCCGGTCGCCATACAGCGACACGCAGCCAGCAACCTGATCGAGCATTGAGGCCAGCTTCTCTTCACGTGTCGGCTCGCGGTAGGGCGTGCCAAACACACCGTGTGAAATCTCTGCCAGTCGCCAGGGTCTCCCCTCCGCGCCACGACCAATCATCACGCCGGCTGCGCCCGACTGTTTCATCGCTTCGCGCGCGGACTCTCCGCTCTCGATGTCTCCGTTCGCGATCACCGGCAGCTTGATCGCCTCGACCACCGGTGCGATCCGCGCCCAATTGGCGGTCCCGGTGTAGAACTGCATCCGCGTCCGGCCGTGGACTGTCACCATCCGCGCGCCCTCGCCTTCCGCGATCCGCGCAATCTCCGGCGCGTTGAGCGAGGCGTCGTCCCAGCCCAGCCGCATCTTCACCGTCACCGGCCGTTGAGTTCCGGCAACCGTCGCCGCGATCAGGCGCCGCGCCAGTTCCGGTTCGCGCATCAGCGCGCAGCCCGATTGTCCGCCCGTGACCTTTTTCGCGGGGCAGCCCATGTTGA
>ERZ795044.433-NODE-433-length-38781-cov-7.152456_pt1 | contig 38781 bp, 32 predicted proteins | sample MGYA00375128_ERZ795044 | MGnify/ENA primary metagenome ERZ795044 (study PRJEB30173, sample SAMN05720213) | anaerobic digester metagenome | isolation source: active sludge of municipal wastewater-treating anaerobic digesters | place: USA | collected 2014-12-22 ...
CGTGCTGCAGCGTCTGGATCCGGAAGCCGAACTCCTCCGCCAGGCGCACGAGCGCCAGGAACTCGTCGGCGCGATAGCCGTGCGACGACACCAGCAGCTTCTGGTCGAGGATGTCGAGGATCGCCTCCATGCGCAGGTCGCGGCGCGGCGGGATCCCCGTCTTCTCCTTCTCCCAGCGCTTCCATTCCTTCTGGTAGTCGCGCGCGGCCAGGAAGTGGTCGCGAATGATCTCCTGCACCCCCATGCGCGTGTTGGGATAGCGCGTGGGGGAGCGCTTGGGGTTCTCGCCGAGCGCGAACTTCACCGTCCGCGGCGCCCCGGCAATCTTGTACTCGTCAGGCAGCGACCCCCAGCGGATCTTCACGTACACGTTCTCGCCGCCGATCGGGTTGGCAGAGCCGTGCTTGATCATCGTGGTGGTCAGCCCGCCGGCCAACTGGCGATAGAACCAGATGTTGTTGTGCGTGACCACGTCCCCCATCTGCACCTCGGGGACAATGGCGAAGCCGCTCTCGTTCACCGCGCTCACTCCCGAGTGCGTATGCGGATCGATGAGCCCAGGGGTGACGTGCTTCCCCGTGGCGTCGATCTCGACCGCGCCCGTGGGGGCCGAGAGCTTCTGCCCCACGCGCACCACCTTGCCGGCCTGCACCAGCAGGTCGGCGTTCTCCAGACGGCCCTGCCCCCCCTGCGTCCACACCGTGGCGTTGCGCACCACCACCGCCGCCGGCTGCACCGGCGCCGCCGTGCGACCGAACTCCATGGAGGGTCGCATGAACGGCAGGTCGAGCTTGGGGACCTTCACCGCGACGGCGCCGCGGGCAGGCCCTTCGTATGTCTCGGTGCGCGTCCCCCGATACGTGGCGTCGGTCCCGTTAGGCAGCGACAGCCAGCCGAAGAACTCCGCCTCCCGCACCGACCCCGCCAGCAGCATCGCCCCTTCCAGCCCCACCGCCTCCCCGGGGAAGGTCGCCTCCAGGCGCCCCGTCTCGGCGGTGATGCGCGCCGACGTCAGGTTCACCGGACGACGCCCGGCAATCTCGATCGTCCCGCGAATGCGATTGAGCGGCCCTTCCAGGCGCAGCGTGGCGCTGTTGAAGGTCCCGGCGTCGGACGAGGTGATCGTCCACGTCCCGCGCGGATCCACCTGCGGTGGGCGCGTCACGCCGTAGCGCGTCCCCTGCACCCACACGTCTCGCACCGCCGACTCCTGGGTGAAGAGGTCCCCCTCGCTCACCACCAAATTGGCCGCCTTGCCGACCGCGATCGTTCCGTGCGTCTTCTCGATCCCCAGCCATGCCGCAGGAATCGTCGTGAGCGCGGCCAGCGCCTTGTCGGGCGCGAGCCCACGCGCAACGGCAGTCCGCAGGTTGGGGAGGAACTGCGCCAGCGACGAGAGACCATCCGCCGTGATGGCGAACGGCACACCGGCCGCCGCAAGCTGCGCCGGGTTGGTCGGGGCCAGGTACCAGTGCCGCAACTCCGCCAGCGTCGCGTTGGCCGCCGCCTCGGGACCCGACACGTTAGGCGCATCGGGGAAGGCGAGCGGCACCACCAGCGGCTGCGTGCGCCCCTTGAGCACGTCGATCAGTCGGTATTCCTGCCCGCTCCCCCGAAACCACGGGGTGAGCTTGTAGTCCTGCGCGAGCTTGTACGCGCGGAGGTATTCCTCCTCGCTCCCCGTCTCGAAGAAGACGGGCTGCTGCCCCTTCACCGCCTTGCCAAGCGCGGCGAGCGCCTCGCTCGTCTCCGGCGGGAGCAACGCGCGCCCGCTCCCCTCGTACGCCCCCCAGGCGCGGATGTACCACTCCGCATCCATGAAGGTCTGCTTCATCAGCGCAATCGTCCCCATCGCCGAGTTGGGATACATCCCGCCCAGTGCGAAGGAGCGCTGGAAACCGATCGCCTGCGCGAGGTCGGGGCGCATGATGCGCTCGCGCGCGCCAGCATCGCCGAGGTTGAGCACCGAAGCGCTGCCGCGGAAGATCCCCTGCCTCGGCACCGCGAGCGCGGCGCCGAAGCCGAGCGAGCGAAGCGCGATGCGTCGCGTGGAATCGTCCTTGAGGTTGGCCGTCGTGCTGAACCAGGCGCGCACCTGCGGATTCCAGTGCGTGGGGCCCACGTCGCCCCCCTGCGGCGGCGCATCGCCACCGAGGTCCGCCGAGGCGTCGATGAAGCCGGGATAGACCGTGAGCCCCTTGAGGTCCCACACGCGGGCACCGGCGGGCGCGCTCAGGCCGGCGCCCACCGCGGTGATGACGCCGTTCCGCACGACGATCGTCGCGTTGTCGAGCGCCTGGCCGGGGGCAGTGACGACGCGCGCCCCCACCAGGGCGTGGTAGCCCGTGCTGTTGTCGCGCAGCCCGGTGACCGGCTGCGTGCGGGACGACTGCTGGGCCTCGAGCGAGCCGGCGGCGAGCGCCGCGATGCCGAGGATGAAACGAGACGCTCTCACGAAGGGCTCCCGGGGGATGGCCGGTGTTGCGGCCGTCGGTGGAGATGTACGGGGGAACAGCAGCCTGCCGCGCGCGCCGGAGGCGGGACGCGTGGCGGAACGGACCCCATATGTTGGCGCCGGTCGCGGCGCGGGGCAAATGGGTGGGGCTTCGGGCGAAACCAGAATGAGCCGGATTGCCGGGAACCAACGCTTGTTGGGTAGACACCCCGCCTCTCACGCTCACCGGAGTGCCCACATGCCCCTCCCCCCTCCCCTCGTGGCTTCGCGCTCGGCATCGCGTTGCTTGGCGCACTCGCGTGCTCCGGCGGCGACAAGGCCACCACTCCCAACCCGCCGCCGCCCACGATTCAGTCGGTGGTGGTCACCCCATCGACCGCCACGCTGACGGCCGTCGGCGAGACCACCACGCTCGCCGCCCAGGTGCGCCTGTCGAACGGCGCGGTGGGGACCCAGTCGGTGACGTGGAGCTCGGCCAACACCGCCGTCGCCACCGTCAGCGCAGGGACGGTGACCGCCGTCTCGTCCGGGCAGACCACCATCACCGCCTCGGCCGACGGCGTGACCGGGCAGGCCGCCATCACCGTTGCCATCCCCACCGTGCAGACGGTCTCCGTATCGCCGTCGACCGCAACGTTGGAGTCGCTCGGCGCGACGACGGTGCTGACCGCCGAGGTGCGGATGTCGAACGGGGCCCTCGGGACCCAGACCCCGACGTGGTCATCGTCGAATCCGGCCATCGCGACCGTCAACGGCGGCACCGTGACGGCGATTGCGAATGGCACGGCAACAATCACCGCCGCCGTGGGCGCCGTCAGCGGCACGGCGACCATCACCGTGTCGCAGGTCGTCGCGTCCGTGCGATTGCTGCCGACGGACACGTTGATCAGGGGGGCAGCCCAACTTCGCGGTGCTGCACTCGATGCCCGTGGCAACGTGGTGACCAACGCCGCGCTGCAGTGGACGGCCGTGACGCCCAACATCACAGCGGTGAATTCCTCCGGCGCGCTGACCCCGGCCAGCACGGGCGTGGCGCGTGTGCGCGTGAGCGCGGGGAACTTCAGTGCCACGTCGATCGTGCGCACCATCTGGAACGTCACGCAGTTGACCGACCTCGTCCCGCTGTTCGAATACTCGGCGGCGGCGGGACAGCGCCGTGCCTTCTCGGACGTCAGCCAGAGCCATGCCGATGCGCGCGCGTCGGTCATGCAACCCGTCTGGAGCTACCTCACGACGATTCTCCCGTCCGGAGGCTCGCCCGTCACCGAGATGTATTTCACCACGTGGACCGAGATCTGGCTCGAAGCGAGTCGGTTCTGCGGCGGCGTGCTGATCCCCAATTCGGACATCTACCAAGCGTGCACCACGCCGAACTGGACGCACTGGCTCGTGCCGGGGACAAGCCCGAACGACTTCGTCCTCATCACGCGCTTCCTCTCCCGGCAGTTCCTGCTCAACTCCATGACCACGGTGAGCGCATTCCCGTGGTTCCTCGCGGGCTACTCCCAGTGGCTGTCTGGCGGGACGTTGCAGGGTTCGAACATCGTGGGGGCACCGTCGCGCACCGCCATCGTCGATTTCCGCAATGGCGATTCCCTCAGCGTGCTGGCCCCGCTGGACACCCTGGTGAACATGCCGAACGCGCGCTTCTTCGTGGGCATCGAGTTGCGGACCCCCGTGGCCGTGCGCCAAGCGCAGGCGGTCATGTTCGTGGAGTACCTGAATCACCAGTATCCCGCGATCCTGCCGGCGATTCTGGCGCGCATCCGCGCAACGCCCGGCACCGCGTTCACCAACGCGATGCTGCTGCAGGAGATCACGACGCGCACCGGGCTCACCATCGCGCAGCTCGACGCCTTGTATCTCGCGTACGCGAGGACGTTGAGGCCATGACGCGTCGTCGGTAACGACGGCGCGATCGATGGTACGAGCGGGGGGGGCCGGTGCTACCGGTCCCCCTTTCATCGTGGAGCGGACGTTGCGCTCGCGGCACTTCGGCACTCCTCCGACCGCCAACCGCCTACCCGTCGCGCCACGGTCAGAAGGGAGAGCCCCTCGCCATCCTCAGGCACCAGCGGTCGACCGAGCCCATCGACGCCCGCAGCGCGAGCGTCAGTCTCGCGGCGATCGGGCGTGCGCTGGTCCCGAGGCTTGGTCCGCGGCTCAGCCCCGTGACGGTGGGGATCCGTGCCGGCGCGGGTACCCGCGTCCGACTGCACGCCCTCAGGCGAGCTGAGTGTCTCGGCCAACACTCAGCGCCGCGCAGCCCAATTCCGCCGACGGCATTGGGGGGCCCCGCCGATCATGGTAAGTTCGAGGCTCGCATCGTTAAGTACCTCAAGGTCGAGCACCCGTGGCCAACATCCTCCAGCGTCTTCCCGTCGGCGAAAAGGTCGGCATCGCCTTCTCCGGCGGACTCGATACGAGCGCCGCCCTGCACTGGATGCGCGCCAAGGGCGCGATCCCGTACGCCTACACCGCCAACCTCGGCCAGCCCGACGAAAGCGACTACGACGAGATCCCGCGCAAGGCGCTGGGGTACGGCGCCGAGAAGGCGCGTCTCATCGAGTGCCGCGCGCAGCTCGTCGCCGAGGGGCTCGCCGCGCTGCAGTGCGGCGCCTTTCACATCACCACCGCGGGGCAGACGTACTTCAACACCACCCCCCTCGGCCGCGCGGTGACGGGAACCATGCTCGTCGCGGCGATGCGCGAGGACGACGTCAACATCTGGGGCGACGGAAGCACGTTCAAGGGGAACGACATCGAACGCTTCTACCGCTACGGGTTGCTCACCAACCCCGCATTGCGCGTCTACAAGCCGTGGCTCGACCAGCAGTTCATCGATGAGCTGGGCGGCCGCAAGGAGATGTCGGAGTACCTCATCAAGGCCGGCTTCGACTACAAGATGAGCATCGAGAAGGCGTACTCCACCGATTCCAACATCCTCGGGGCCACGCACGAGGCCAAGGACCTCGAGTTCCTCAACAAGGGGATCTCGATCGTGCAGCCCATCATGGGCGTCGCCTTCTGGCGCGACGACGTGGCGGTGCCGCGCGAGACCGTGTCGATCCGCTTCGAGGAGGGGATGCCCGTCGCCCTCAACGGCAAGAGCTTCGCCTCCGCGCTCGAGCTCTTCATGGAAGCCAACGCGATCGGCGGGCGCCACGGGCTCGGCATGTCCGACCAGATCGAGAACCGGATCATCGAGGCCAAGAGCCGCGGCATCTACGAGGCGCCAGGGCTCGCCCTGTTGTACATCGCCTACGAGCGCCTGGTCACCGGCATCCACAACGAAGACACCATCGAGACCTATCGCGCCAACGGCCGAAAGCTGGGGCGCCTGCTGTACCAGGGGCGCTGGCTCGACTCGCAGTCACTCATGCTGCGCGACTCGGCGCAGCGCTGGGTGGCGCGCGCGATCACCGGCGAGGTCACCATCGAGCTGCGTCGTGGCAACGACTACTCGATCGTCGATACCACGAGCCCCAACCTCACGTACAAGCCTGAGCGCCTGACGATGGAGCGCGGCGAGGCCTTCTTCACGCCGCTCGACCGCATCGGCCAGCTCACCATGCGCAACCTCGACATCATGGACACGCGCGAGAAGTTGGGGTTGTATGTGGAACAGGGGTTGTTGCAGGGCGGTGGGGGGACGGGGGTGCCGCAGTTGCCGGCGGGGGGAGAGTAGGGCGCAACCCCGGAGTCGGTTGTCCCCCACGACCGCGACCGCCCAGCCGCGGCCGGTCCTTCTTCGTCGCCACCGCTCCCGCCCATGGAAAAGCACCGGATCTACACGATGGCGTTCGCCGGCGTCTACCCCCACTACGTCACCAAGGCGGAAAAGAAGGGGCGAACGAAGGCCGAGGTCGATGAAGTGATCTGCTGGCTCACGGGATACTCCGCAGAGCAGCTGGCGGCGCAGATCGTCGATCGGAAGAACTTCGAGGCCTTCTTCGACGAAGCCCCTCGGCTGCATCCCAACGCCAGCAAGATTACCGGCGTGATCTGCGGCGTGCGCATCGAGGAGATCGAGGATCCGCTGATGAAGAAGGTGCGGTACCTCGACAAGCTGATCGACGAACTGGCGAAGGGACGCCCGATGGCCAAGATCCTGCGCCCGTAGGTCGCCCCGTCCTCGCCGCCCCGATCGGCGTCACGAGGACGGGACAGCGCCTCCCGAGGCATCGTCACCGCGTGCTCCCTCCCGGGCTCGCCCCTACCCCGCCCTCACTGCACCGCCCCGCGCGGCACCACCGGCAAGGTGATCGACGACGGACGCGCCCGATCATGGTGAATCACCTGCCGCGCCACCCGCCACTCGGTATCGGTCGCCACCGGGTTCCCGGTGTTCTGGTTCGGGTTGTAGTACGGCGCCGCACTGCTCGAGATCTCCAGCCGCAACCGATGCCCCGCCTTGAACTGGTGCGCGATGTCGAACAGCTCGATGGGGAAGGTCTCCACCTTTCCCGGCGTGAGCAGCTCCTCCTTCGTATACCCGTTGCGATACCGCCCGCGCCTGATCCCGGTGCGCGCGCCGAGCTGGATAGGGGTTCCGTCGGGCTGCACGTCGGAGAGGATGGCGGTGAAGTCGGTGTCGCGCGCGTCGGTCGCCGCCTGCAACTCGACCATCACCTTGCCGATGATCTCCAACGGCTCCGTGAGCACCTCGGTCGAGTACACGAGGACGTCAGCGCGATCCTGCACCTGGCCGCGATCGATCGCGTTGTCGGACATCGATCCCGGTACGGGGCGCCTGGGATCGAAGGTGAACGAGTCGGGCGGCGAATCCGCGGCGGCCCCAGACACCAGTCGCCCGTCGCCCTTGCGCGTGTTGGCGCGACCACCGCTGGTCAGGAAGAACTGCGTCGGGGACGATGCAGCTGGCGGATACTGGTCGAACGTCCGCCACACATTGGCACCGGTCACATACACCTGCGCCCGCGGCGCCGCAAAGCTCGCGGCCGACTGCTTGAGGCACCAATCGAAGAACGCCACATGCCGCGCCTTGTTGTCGATCACCGACTCCGGCGTGAAGCGCAACTTCCCGATGCTGTCGGTCGCCCCCTGGAAGGTCCCCATGTGGTCCCACGGACCGATCATCAGCCAGTGCTTCGCGCGGTCCTTCGCGTTGGCCATCAGCCCGCGCCAGTAGAACATGCTCCCGGGCTGATCAGCGTCGAACCACCCGGTCGTGGTCAGCGTGGGGATGTCGATCGACGCGAAATCGCGCGCGCTGTACTCCATGCGCTGCCAGAACGCCCCCGCGGTCGGATGCTCCAGCCACGACCGATACGTCGGGTTCACGCGCCCCAACACCGAGTCGGCCGTCAGCAGCGGACGGTGCGCGTGAATCTTCGCCCAATCCGTCCCCTCGAGCTGCGTCCCCTGCTGCATGCGCCCCGTGACGCCAAACGACCAGTTGATCGCCCACTCCTGCGCAAAGGCACCGCCCAGGTAGGGGATCTCGTCGAACCAACGCCCGCCAGGTGCAGTCGGCGCCATGCACGCCAGGTGCGGCGGACGCTCCTTGGCCGCCAGCCACTGCACCGTCCCCAGGTACGACAGCCCGAACATCCCCACGCGCCCATTCGACCACGGCTGCTTCGCGAGCCACTCGATCACGTCGTACCCGTCAGGCCCATCGCCAGCAAAGAACTCGAACGTCCCCTCCGAGTCACCGCGCCCGCGCGTATCCTGCGTGACGACCACATACCCACGCTCGGCGAAGTAGCGCGCCCAGGTGGGGAGCTGGTGGTTGGTGCGCATGTACGGCGTGCGCGTGAGCAACACCGGGTACCTGCCCGGCGCCTCGGGGCGCCAGATGTCCGACGCGAGCCGCACGCCGTCGCGCAGCGGGATCATCACGCCGTAGTCGGCGCGCACCGGCGCATGCGCGGTCGGCGCGGGCGCCACCTGCGCGTGCGCCATCTCCGGGCTCGCCACGCCTCGCACGACCGCGCTCACCAGCCACACCGCGACCACCCGCCACGCGACAGCTGACCTCACCATGGGGCACTCTCTTCCATTCGGGAGACGTCCTGATCGGTTCCGCGCCCAACTCGTTATGCACCGCCCCCGCACGCGCCGCTACTCGGCCCCGCCGTCCCCCTTCAACAACCCCTGCTCCATCGCAAAGCGCGTGAGCCCCGCCGCACTCCGGATCCCCAGCTTGCGCACCACGCTGTCGCGATGCGCCTCCACCGTGCGCACGCTGATGCCGAGCTGACCGGCGATCTCCTTGTTCAACAGCCCGCGCGCCACCGCCGCCAGTACCTCGCGCTCTCGGTTGGTGAGTGCGTCGAGCGACGCCGGCACCACGACCGGCGCGGGCGCGGGAACGGACGACTCGCTGCGCAACACCTCCGTGAGTCGCTTGGCCACCGCCGGGCTGAAGTAGGCATCGCCACTGTGCACCGCACGAATCGCCGCACGCAGGTCGGCCGGGGTGGTGTCCTTCCGCAGGTAGCCGTGCGCCCCCGCCCGCACGCTCTCCAACACGTACTCGGCGTCATCGTGCACGCTGAGTATCAGTACGCGCGAGTTGGGGACCTCCTGCCGAAGCTTCTGCGCCACCACCAGCCCCGAATCGCCCGGCATGGTGAGGTCGAGCAGGACCACGTCGGGCCGCACGCGCGCGGCAATGTCCAGCGCCTGTACTCCATTGGCAGCTTCGCCCACCACGTCGAAGTCGCCGTCCGCCAGCAGCACCTGGCGCAACCCCTCGCGCACGATGCCATGGTCGTCCACCAGGAGGACGCGAATGGGGGTCATCGTCCCTCCACCGGCGACAGCGGGAGGCGAATGGAGACCTGGAGGCCCCCCTCGCTCCCCCGCCCCAGCGTCACCGTGCCGCCTAACGAACCGATGCGCTCGCGCATGCCGGCCAGCCCCATGTGTCCCTCGCGCTCCAATCGTTCGGGGTCCAACGGCACCGCCCCCCCATCGCCATCGTCGCGCACGTCGAGGTGGAGCGCCCCTCCTTCTTCACGCAGCATGGCCCACACATGTTGAGCCCGCGGCGCGTGGCGCGCCACGTTCGACAACGCCTCCTGCATCGCCCGGAACAGCGCCAGCTCGGCGTCCTGGCTCATGAGCGGCGGCTCGTCGGGCGCGTCGAGCGACACCTCGATCCCGCATTGCCCCTCGAAGCTGATGGCCAGCGACCGCAGCGCGGGAAGGAGCCCCAGGTCGTCGAGCACCGTCGGGCGCAACGTCTCGGTGACGTTCCGGATGGAGCGCATCCCCTCGTCCACCAGCGCGAGCGCCCGCTCCAACCCCCTGGCCTCGTCGCCAGCCACGCGCTCGCGCAACAGCCCGAGTTGCAGCTTGACCGCCGAAAAGACCTGTGCGGTCTCGTCGTGCAGCTCGAGCGAGATGCGGCGCCGTTCCTCCTCGTGCTGATCGATCATCCGCGCCGACAGGCGCGTGAGGTCGGCGGTGCGCAGGCGCAGGCGGCGCGTGAGCTCGGCCGAATCGAGCGCCGAACCGATCTGCTGCCCCAACGCGAGGAGAAAGGCGTCGTCGAGCGCCGTGAACGGATTGCGCACGTCGCCCACCAGCACGAGCGCCGCCGTCCCCTCGGTCGCGCGCGGGATGGGGAGGGCCGCCGCATACGCGAAGCCCACCGCGTGCGCCCCGCTCCCGCGCGGCCACTCCCCCCCTTGCACCCGTGCGTCCGCACCGGCAATCGCCGCGTTCACGAGGTCGATTCCGCTCGACGGGAGCGATCCTCCCTCCCATCGCGCGCACTCCCCCACCCCGCGCACCAGCGTCACGTCGCCCCCCACGCGCGAGAAGAGCGCCGCCCCGCGCGTGGCGGGGAGCGTCATCGCCCGCCCGAGCAGACCATCGAGATCCGTCCCCTCAGCCCCGACCGTCGCGATACCGGCCAGCGAGGTCAGCGCCGCGAACCCCTGCCGCAGCTCGTCGAGCACCAGGAAGGTCAGCCCGGTGCCGGTGGCCAGGAGGAAGATGATGTCGAGGTAGTACCCCCACGGCGACCAGGCTCCGCGCGCCCGCAGGAACGGATAGTCGAGATGGTGTATCGCCCAGAGCAGGAGCGCCACGGCAAGGAATCGTGCCCCACCAACGCGCGTGCGCTGCCAGTGCCGCCAGAAGACCGCCCCGGTCCACACGGTCACGAACGACAGGAAGAGAACCGCCGGCAGCGCCGCCCAGAAGAAGTCCCGCATGACATAGATGGCCACGTACGACCAGCCGAGCGGGAACAGCATGGCCAGCAGGTACACCCATCTGAACTGCAGCTGCCGGGAGAAGACCAGGGCCGACCAGAGCAGCGCGAGCGCCGTCCAACCCGTGACCACCTGGTGCCAGTAGAGCCACCCGCTCGCCTGCGTGACCAGGAAGGCCATGATGGCGAGCAGGCGCGTGAGATACAGCGCCCACGCCATGGCGAACCAGGCGAAGTGCGACTTGCGGTACCGGCGGTAGAGCGACCCCGCGTACGCCACCAACCCGGTCGCAACGGCGACCTGAAGGATCGCGGCGTCGAGTTCGACCGTGGACGCGGAGAGAGGGAGCTGGATCTGCACCCCTCAAAGTAGGAGGTGCGGGCGCCACGAGCACCCGAGAAACACAGCGGGGCGGCGCCGGTGTGGCGCCGCCCCGCTCGTGGTCAGGCCTGCTCGTCGCTTAGCGCAGCAACGCCTGCGCCGCGACCAAGCCCAGCGTGAAGAGCGCGGCACCAGCGGCCAGCGCCATCATCGGGTTGAGCTTCATGTCCTTGCGGTACCACGGCACCATCGACGTCTGCGGGGTGGCCAGCGGCGGCAACGAAGCCATGATCTTCTCCGGCAGATGGGCCGGCGTCATCATGCGGCGACGCTTGTCCGTCTCCTCGCCCAGGCGGCGCCAGAACTCCACCGAGCGCGCGGCATCGCCACGCAGCCCGGTCGGCTCCGGCAGTTCGCCATCCAGCCAACGGTTGATCACGTCTGGCGTGGCAACCGGCGACAGCGGGACTTCACGCTCTCCGCGGACGTTCCCCATCTCATCGGACGGGCGCAGGGGGCGTTCACGCTCGGCACGGCCGTCGCGCTCGTTATGTCTGTCGAGCATTAGGCGTATTTCTCCTCTAAGAGAGCCTGGAGCGCTTCACGCGCGCGATGGACGCGCATCTTCAGTGCCCCGACCGTTGTACCCAGTAGATCAGCCATTTCTTCGTACGACCGTCCTTCCACGTGCTTCATGATGAACGCTTCCCGTAGCGATGTCGGCAACTGCGCCAACGCGACGTCAAGGTCATTGCGAAGCTGCGTGCGATCGAGCTCTTCCTCGGGGGTCGCGTACGAAGTGGGCTGGTCGTCCTCTTCGTAGCTCAGGTGGGTCCGGCGAATGTTCTTCAGCCAGTCCTTGCACCCGTTGGCGACGATGCGGAACACCCAGGCATCAAATCGACCGCGCACCTCGGAGAGGTGCTGGAACGCTTTGATGAAGGACATCTGGAGGATGTCTTCCGCAACGTCCGGACTTCCCGTCATGCCCAAGGCATGGCGGTAGAGCGGATCGCTGTAACGCTGGATCAGGACACCAAAGGCATTGCGGTCGCCCGCAAGCACCTTGGTGATGATCTCCTGGTCGGCCTCGAGCTGGTCTACTGGAGAGGCAGGTGCCGTCGTTTTCACGGCGCTAGCATAACCGCTTTCCGCGGCTCTCGATAGTCCCGCTCGGGGGGCGATGGGATGCGCGAGTACAGTCACGTGAGGTAGACGACGGACCATCAGGCGCGTAACACGCCCGACGTAGTCCCTCCGCGCCCCGTGCCGATACTTGCCGGAACACCCCGAAACGGCCGCGCGAGCGAGGGCTAACGCCCCCCCGAACCGGCTCGTCCGGGCCGCGCGCCGAGCGCACCACTGGCCACCTGCCCCGATCTCGCCGGGAGCCGCGCCGCCGGGAGCCGCACCGCCAGGTCGAGCGCATAGGTCAGCGTCTCGTCCTCCCCCGCCGCGACCGCCGCCTCGCTGAATGCAACGGTGCTGTCAGGGGCAATGCCGCGCCACTCGATGGGCTGGCGATCGGCCGTGTACTCGATCCACCGCGACACCGAGATCCCGTAGCCGTCCCGCAACGGATAGACCGAGGGATTCCCCGACCCGCCACCGGTGGTGTCGCCCACCAGCGTCACGTTAGGCAACACCTGCATCGCCGACACGAACCCTTCCGTCGACGAGTACGCCCCGCGCCCGGTCAGCAACACAACGGGACGCGTGAACTGCCACCCGCCACGCGGACCGACGGTGCGCGCCGTGAGCGCGGTGAAGGCGTCGTGCCGCAGCCCGTTCCGGTACTGCACGTATCCCGTGGTGCGCGTCGCCGTGGTGAAGCGCCCCGCCACCTGGTACGCCAACGCGTCGTTCCCCCCGCCGTTCATCCGCACGTCGAGCACGATGGCCCGCGCGTCGCGATACCGGTCCAGGGCGGCATCGAAGGCAGCAAGGTCGAACTGCCCGTTGGCAAAGGTCGCAATAGCGATGTAGGCGACGCCGTCCAGGTTGGCGTGGTACAGGGAGGGCGACACGTTCACCCAACCGGGACGCTGCAGCTGCGCCGCCTTGATCGCGATCGACCAGTTGCGGCGGTGCGTGGGCGTGTACGTCCCGATGAAGCGCCCGTCGGGGGTGAGGATCCAGACGTGCACGTCGCGCAACGTTCCCAGCGCCTCGCGCACCACCTCGATGAAGTCGGGCGTGTTGGTCGCGCGCTCAGCCCGCGGGCGATAGGCCGAACGCACCGCGTACCAGTCGATCCCCTTGTACTCGAAGTAGGAGTACTCCCGATCGACCGTATTCCACATCCGGTCGAACGAGGTGACGAACGGCTCGGTGACCGGCGCCGACGTATCGTCGCCGCAGGCGGCGGCGACCAGCGCGAGGCTGATGGCGCCAACGAGCGAGCGGAGGGAGGCGACGGTCGGCACGCCCGGGGCTACCCCGAAGCGGCGCGTTGGTTCACGACGCGCGACCTACCGCGTCGGCATTCAGGCATCGCCCGGCACGCGCGCGAACGCCTCCCACCCGAGTTCGCGTACCAGCGCCCCGTGCTGGTCGAGCGTCGGGGGGCGACGGCGAACCGAGCACCCCGGAATCACCGGTGCGACCCCGGTCGCGGCAGAGGCGTCGACCGCCGCGAGCGCCTCCTGCACCCCCTTCACCACGCCGCACGGGACCCCCGCCGCGTCGAGCGCGGCGATCCACTCGGAGGCCGGGCGCGCGACCAGACGCTCGGCGATCGCCGCCACCACCCGATCGCGCTCGGCCAGTCGCCCCGTGTTGGTGGCGAGCGCTCGATCATCCCCGAGCACATCGAGCCCGAGCGCGCGGCAGCACCCCTTCCACTGCCCGTCGTTGCCGACGGCGAGCACCAGGTAGCGGTCCGCCGCCCGGAACAGCTGGTAGGGGACGAGGTTCGGATGCCCGTTCCCCCAGCGCCCGGCCTCGCGCCCACTCACCAGGACGTTCTGCGCGACGTTGACCAGGGCGGCGGTCGCGCTGTGCAGGAGCGAGACGAAGAGGCGGCGCTGCGCCACCGGCAGGGGCGCCGGCGCGCGCTCCCGCGCCACAAGGGCGCCGAGAATGGCGATGGTGGCGTCCTTGCCCGCCGTGACGTCGGCCAACGCGATTCCGCTCTTGGTCGGTTCGCCCTCCTGTGGACCGGTGATCGACATCCACCCCGACTCGGCCTGGACCACGTAGTCGTAGCCAGGGCGGTCAGCGTCGGGGCCAAAGCCGGTCACGGTGCACCAGATGAGCGCCGGGTGCTCGTCGAGGAACCGTTCCGGGGCGAGCCCTTTGCGTTCGAGGGTGCCGCGCTTGTAGTTGTCGAGCACGACGTCTGCGCCAGCGACGAGCCGTTCGATCAGGGCGCGGTCGGCGGGGAGGTCGAGGTCGAGGGCCGCGCCGAGCTTGTTCCGATTGATGGAGAGGTAGTATGCCGCCTCGCCGCGCTCGTCGAACGGCGGGCCCCAGGCGCGGGTTTCGTCACCGATCACGGGTCGTTCGATCTTGAGAACGTCGGCGCCGAGGTCGCCGAGGTTCATGGAGGCGAGCGGTCCGGCGAGGACGCGGCTCAGGTCGAGTATTCGGATTCCCTGTAGCATTACTCGGCGTTTGGTGGCCGGATGGTGGCGTGTCGAAAATGGGACGTCCGCGGCGATTCGCGGGAGAATATGGGGGGCGGTGAGGGTCGCCGCGACTTGCGTAGGCTCCGAAAAATCATATACTTACCGCCGCATTACCCCCTCATTTCGCCGCCCGGTTCCGGCGGCCGATGGGATTTGGGAGGGTAGCCGGGCACCCCGTGGTGTCCTGACCACGTCGCCGGAGCATACGCTTCATGTCCGAAAATATCGCATCTATTGACGATATCCCCGAGGGGGAGGAGCTGGCCCCCCCGGCGCCCACGCCGCCGAAGCGCGGCCCGGGGCATCGTGGGCAGGACGTGCGCGACACCATGGCCGAGATGGCGGCCAAGGCGCACGAGATTTCGTTGGAGGCCGGGAGCCGGATGGCCGGGACGATGCGCGAGGTGGTGGGTGCCGCGGCTGGGCTCACCCCGTTTGCGATCGAGAGCGCGCGTGACCTGGTGCAGTACATGGTGCGCCGGGCGCAGATGACGCAGGACGAGGCCGACAAGCTCATGCGTGACGTGGAGGCGGCGCACGCTTCCATGCCCAAGGTCGCCAAGCCTGAGCCGGCCAAGGTCGAGCCGCCCAAGAAGGTCGCCCCGGCCGCCGCGCCGCCGCCGGTGGTGACGCTCGAACACCCGGTCGTGCCGCGCCCGCCCAAGGTGGTCGCTCCCGAGCCGGTGAAGGCCGCGCCCAAGCCGGCGCCCACCCCGACTCCGTCGCCGGCCCCCGCGCCGGTTGCCGAGGCGGCCAAGGCTGCGAAGGCGGTCGTCGCCCCGCCGCCGGCGCCGGCCAAGCCAGCAGCCAAGGCGCCCGCCCCCAAGGCCGTCTCCGCCAAGGCCCCGGCGCCAGTCAAGCCGGCAGCCAAGGCTCCGGTGCCCGCGGCGAAGGCGCCTGCCAAGGTCGCGACGAAGGCTCCGGCGAAGGGCGCCCCCGCGGCCAAGGCGGCGCCCAAGAAGAAGTAGGGCCGCTGCGGGCATGCCGCACACGGGGCGACGTCGCGAGACGTCGCCCCGTGTGCTTGTTTTGGTACATGCCTTCTCTCGTTGCTCGCGCCCCCACCCGCATCGACTTTGGCGGGGGGTGGACCGACGTCCCGCCGTATGCGAACGAACAGGGGGGCGTCGTCTGCAACCTCGCGATCACGCGCTACGCGACGGTGCACCTGCACGGCGCCGGCCCAGACGACGGGATCGATGAGACGCGCGAGCGGGCGCTGGCCGACGCCGCGTTGCGCGTGGCGGCACTTCCCGGGGTGCGCGCCCGCCTGCACAACGACTTCCCGTTAGGCGCGGGGCTCGGCGGCTCGTCGGCGGCCGGGGTCGCGATGATGGGGGCCATCGAGGCGTGGCGTGCCGTGGCGCGCGACGCCGGCGTCACCGACCCGGCAACGCTCCCGCCAGCTGCCATTCCCGCCCACCTGCGCGCCGTGCGCGACCAGGTCCCAGCGGACCGCTCGGCGCTGGCCGAGGCCAGCCGGCGCGTGGAGGTGGAGGAGTTGCACATCGCCGGTGGGCGGCAGGATCACTACGCCGCCGCCTATGGCGGCGCCCTCTCGCTCGCCTTTGGCGAGGAGACGCGCGTGCACCGCCTCGCGCTCACGCGCCCCATGGTGCGCGCGCTCGAGGCGCGGTGCGTGGTGGTGTACACCGGGCAGTCGCGCATCTCCGGCGACACGATCGCCGCAGTACTCGACGCCTACGCGGCGCGCGAGACGCGCGTCCTCACCGCCCTCGCGCGCATGAAGGCGCTGGCCGAGGCGATGGCCGACGCGCTGGTGGCCGAGGACGTCGATGCGTTAGGCATGCTGGTGGGCGAGCACTGGGTGCACCAGCGGGCGCTGCACCCGTCCATCACCACGCCGCTCATCGACCGGATCCTCGACGTGGCCACCGCCGCCGGCGCCATCGGCGGGAAGGCGCTGGGCGCATCGGGGGGCGGGTGCGTCCTGCTCGTCGCCGCGCACGGCTTCGAGGAACCGGTGCGCCGCGCCGTCGAATCGCTGGCCACCCCCCTTCCGTTCTCCGTCGACCAGCAGGGCCTTGCCTGGTGGCCGGAGGGCGATCCCCTTCCCCCGTCTGAGACGTGACCGCCATCCCAACCGGCGATGCCATCGCCCTCCTCCGCCAGCTGGTCGCCGTCGATTCGCGCAATCCGTCGTTGGTTCCGGGAGGGCCGGGCGAGGGCGCGGTGGCCCATGCCCTCGCGACCACGCTCGATTCGTGGGGCTTTCGCACCACGCTCGTCGAGGCGGCGCCCGGGCGCCCCAACGTCGTCGCCCGCATCGGGCGCCCCGGGGGCCGTGTCCTCCTGTTCAACGGGCACCTCGACGTGGTGGGGGTGGACGGCATGCTGCATCCGCCGTTTAGCGCCGAGGAGCGCGACGGGCGCATCTACGGGCGCGGCAGCTGCGACATGAAGGGCGGGGTGGCGGCGATGTGCGCCGCCGCCGCACGGGCGGCCGCCGAGGGGCTGGACGGCGAGATCGTGATCACGGCCGTGGCCGACGAGGAGTACGAGAGCCTGGGCACGCGGGCGCTGGTGGCCACGGGGCTGCGCGCCGACGCGGCGATCGTCACCGAGCCGACGCGCCTGGCGATCAACCCGGCGCATCGCGGCTTCGTGTGGGTGGAGCTGGACTTCCGCGGGCGCGCCGCGCACGGGAGCCGATACGACCTGGGGGTCGACGCCATCCGGCATGCCGGGCTGGTGATCGCCGCGCTCGACCAGCTGCAACGCGACGTCCTCGACCATCGCACGCACCCGTTGCTCGGTCACGCCTCGTTGCATCTGGCGACGATCGAGGGAGGGAGCGGATGGTCGACGTATCCCGACCGCTGCACCCTGCGCGTGGAACGCCGCACGCTGCCGGGAGAATCGACCGACCAGGTGCTGCAGGAATTCGCCGCCGCCTGCGAGCGGGTGGCTGCGATCGACGACGCCCTCGACGTGCAGCTGCGACACGTCCTCACGCAGGGACCGAGCGACGTGCCGGGCCACGCCCCGATCGTGCGCGCGCTCGAGGCGGCGATGCACGCCGAAGGCGAGACGATCCTGCATGAGGGGATGAGCGCGTGGACCGACGCCGCGCTGCTCAACGACGCCGGGATCCCCTCGATCTGCTACGGCCCCGGCGACATCATCCTGGCGCACGCCGACGAGGAGTGGATCCCGATGGATGAGGTGGAGCGCGCCACCCGGGTGCTCGCTCGCCTGGCGCAGGACTGGATGCGCGGAACGGTGGCGTGATGGCGCAGTTCACCACGAGCGAGTACGACGCCCTCGAACACGCGATCGCCAAGGGAAAGCGCCTCTCGGTCTTTCGGCGCGGGACAGAGTACATCGTCATTCCGCAGCGCCTCTTCATGCGCGAAGGCAAGGAGGCGATCGAGGCGGCCCATCCCACCACCGGCGACCGCATCATCCTCATCCTCGACGAGATCGACTCCTTCGAGGTGGTGCGCTGATGACGACCGCGAGCGACGCCCCGCTGGTGGCGGTGTATGCCGACGAATCGTGCCTGGGCAACGGACGCGAAGGCGAGAACCCCGGTGGGGCCGGCGTCCTCGTCGAGTACGCACGCAATGGCGGCGAGATCGTGCGCCGCGACGTCTGGATCTCGGAGCCGGCGACCACAAACAACCGAATGGCGCTGCGCTCGGTGATCGAGGCCTTCACCGCCCTCGCCCACAAGGGGTCGCGCTTTCGCGTCGTCTTCACCACCGACTCGCGCTACATCGTCGACGGCATGTCCACCTGGGTGCATGACTGGGCGCGCCGCGGCTGGAAGCGAAAGAGCGGGGCGATCGAGAACCTGGAGCTCTGGCAGCAGGCGGTGGCCGCCGTCAACGGGCATCAGGTGGAGTGGCGCTGGGTGAAGGGGCACGCCGGGCACGCGCAGAACGAATACGCCAACCACCTAGCCATCACGGCGGCCGGCGAGCAGACGCACTCGACTGGCCTGGTGGAGTCGGGCTACGCCGCCTGGGCGGCCAAGGCGAGCCACGCGGCGAGCCGCATGCGACTGGAGCCGTTCCCCGACGCGGCGAAGTTCAAGGCAGCCGCGCGGTTACCCGTGGTCGCCGCGGGGCGTCCCTGACAGGACTGCTCTCGCCCCGGAGCTCCAAATGTTCAAGATCCTGCTCATCCTGGCCATCGGATTCGCCGCCGGCTACTCGTACGGCTTCAAGGATTCGAAGCAGCATGACGAGGACGTCGTGACGCGCACGATCGAGCGCGTGGGCGGCGCCGCGCGCGGCAAGTACAACCAGGACGTCGACGGGACCATGGATCGCCTCGAGCGGCGTTGACGCGAGCGGCGCACGTCGCCACTCGTTATGCTCCCCGCCTCACATCCTGAACGCACCGATCGATGGACGAGCTCGACCGCCTGTATCGCCGCCTGGTCCAGAACATTCGCGCCGGCTTCCCCGAGTTGCTCACCCGGGGATTCGAGGTGTCGCAGCTCTACCAGCACATCATTCCGTATCGCACCAACCGCCGAGAGCTGGGCTTCGACTCCAACGAGGAGTACGAGCTGGCGGTGATGCAGTTGCTGGCCGGGCTGCGCGGCTACCTGCTGGGCGACGCCGAGATGCAGAAGGCGATGCGCACCGAACTGGCGTCACCCAACCCCGACCTGGCCGCCTTTCGGATCTTCGCCACGTCGACCGTCTCGCTCTCGGCCGAGGCGCTCCGCGCCCTGGAGAAGCGCGCCGCGGGGGGCGAACTGGTGTCGTCCGCGTCGTCGCTGAGCCCGAGCGAGCAGGCCGTCCTCGCCGGTCGGGCGACTGAGTCGGTGGAAGCGACGGGCGAGAGCCCCATGGTGGGGAGGGGCGCACCCGAGAGCGCAGCGCCCTCGGCGTTCGCGCCGGCGCCGCCGACCGCCTCCCCGACGGCAGCAGCCGCGTCGTCGTCCGCGGCACCGCCAGCGGCGCGCGTGGTGAGTGCGCCCCCCGAATCGCCGACGCTCCATCACGCACCCGCCCGTCCCCCCCTGGGTGCGAACGCTGCACCGGCGGGGGCGAGTGCGGCCCCGCTTCGCCGCCCGACTCCTCTGGCATCGTCCGACGCCAAAATGGCTGCTCCCCGCTCGACCGCTCCGACCCCGTCATCCTCCGGCGAAGGATGCCGCTACTGCGGCGGCGTCCTCCCCGACGGGAGGCGCGTCACCTTCTGCCCCAACTGCGGGCACAACCTCACCGTGCAGCACTGTCCGGCCTGCAGCACGGAGCTGGAAGTGGGGTGGAAGTTCTGCATCACGTGCGGGCGAGAGGTGGGGAAGGCGTAAGGACGGACGGAACACGAAAGGCGGGCGTGGGCGAACGCAGGCGTTCGCCCGGGTACTATCGAACGGGTGACACTCTTTCCACCTCCCGTCTCGTAGTAATCCCTACATGGGTCGAACTTCCGTCTCGCTCGTTCTCGCGCTGGTCGTGGCTGGCGCCTGTGCCTCGTCTCAGACCGTCACCGTTGCGGCGGTGCCGGGCCCTCCGGTCGACAACACCTCGACGAGGCCCGACACCAGCACGCGCGGTTCGGCCGGCGCCGCGCCTGCGCGTGGCGTGGTGCGCGGGGGAGTGGGCTGGCGCATCGAGTCGCGCGAGCACGTCGATCTCTGGCTGCACGGCTTCGCGCTGCTGCAGGACGATGCGTCGCTCGTCCCGTACTTCCGCCCGGGGTATCGCAGCGGGCTCGTGAGCGTGCGGCCGGCCGACGGCGCGTTCGACGCCAGCCGCTCGCAGCTGCAACGTCGCTTCTCCGAGAACGCCAACCTCGCATCGGCGCAGTTCCTCGCCCTGTACTTCGCCTCGTGGGACGACCTACGCCGCGGCGTTGAACGTTTCGTGCGCGACAACGGCGACGTGCGACAGGCGCGCACGCAGGAAGAGCTGCGCATGTACGCCACCGTGCGCACGTACTTCCCCACCGCCGACGATCGCGACTGGCTGCGCCTCTTCGTGCAGGGGCTCGACGATGAGCGCACGCGCTTCTACCGCAGCTACTGGCTGCAGCAGCAACAGCGGCGGGGCTCGATGCGGAGCGCGATCGAGACGCTGTGGGCCGGCACGTATCGCACCGCCTTCACCCCCTTCATGCGCAACTCGATGCAGCGCGACGGGGTGATCCTGCTCTCGCTGCCGCTGGGCGGCGAAGGGCGCACGCTGTCGGTCGGGGGAAACGACAACTTCGTCTCGGTGACCTTCCCCGCCGACCAGGAAGACCCGCGCGACGCGCTGTACGTCGTGGCGCACGAGGTGGTGGGAACGGTGGCGACGGCGGCGGTGCGCGACAACACGTCGGCGGCCGACGAGCGGAGCGGCGACACCGGGAAGTGGACCACGCTGGCTGCAGTGCGTGGCGGGGCGATGCTCCTCGAGCGCATCGCCCCCGACCTTCTGGCGGGTTACCAGCGATATTACCTGCGACTGGCCCGCGCCACCGTGCCGACGGGCGATCCGTCGGCATCGTTCAACGCGACCTTCCCCCTCCCCGCGCAGATCGTGACGGCGCTGCAACGCCAGATCGAGATCGTGCTGGGCGGGATCTGACCCTCACCCACCGATGACCGACCCACGATCCGGGAGCGCCCCGATCCCCCGTCCCACCCCCCAGCCGCCGGCCCCGCTCGACCGCGAGTCGCTGGAGCGCGTGCTGGCGCGTGCCGCCGAATTGCAGGCTGGACAGTCCGAGCCGGCCGAGCAGATGAGCGAAGCGCAGCTCATCGAAGTGGGGAAGGAGGTGGGGATCAGCGCCGAGCACGTGCGGCTGGCGCTGGCCGAGGAGCGCACGCGCGTGCAGGTGCCCGAGGCGCGTGGCGTGGTGGGGAGCCTCTTTGGCGGCGAGGCGGTCACCGCCTCGCGCGTGGTGAACGGAACGGCGACCGACCTGCTCGGGCGCCTGGACGACTGGATGCAGCGCGAGGAAGGGATGCGCGCCAAGCGTCGCTTCAACGACCGCCTCACGTGGGAGGGGCGGCGTGACTTCATGATGTCGCTGCAGGCCGGCTTCGGGATGGGGGCGCGCCCGTACTCGCTCATCAACACCGACGAGGTCGGGGCCACGGTGGTGCAGGTCGACGCGCAGCGCTGCATCGTGCGACTCGACGCCTCGTTCGTGGAGGCACGGAAGCGTCATGTGCTGGGGAGTTCGATCATCGCCGGGACCGGCGTCCTGGGCTTTGGCGGGGTGATGGCACTGGCGTCGCTGATCCCCGAGGGGTCGATGTTCTTCGGCGCGCTGCTGGGGATGCTGCCGGCGCTGGGCGGCGGGGGGATTGGCTACGCGGTGGCGGCGTCGCAACGCCAGCGGGTGACGCGGGCGCAGCTCGCGCTGGAGCAGGTGCTCGATCGGCTGGAGCGGGGGGAGATTCGCAAGCCGGCCAACCCGCTCGCCGACTTCATCGACGTGGTCACCCGTAAGGTCGAGAGCATCAGGTAGAGGGGATTCGGGAGGAGTCTGTCACGGTTCGCCGTGCTGTCGGGTGGCGGGGGACCGGCGCATACTGGGGAATGACCCACTCAGGCACAGTTGGCGTCGTCGGCGGCGGGCTCATGGGAGCCGGCATCGCCCAGGTGGCGGCGCAACACGGACACCGGACCATCCTCCGCGAGCTGGACGACGCGCTGTGCGCGCGGGCGCGGAGTGCCATCGAGCGATCGCTCTCCCGGCTCATTGAGAAGGGGAAGATCTCCCCCGATGCGCGGGAACGAACGCTCGATACCCTCACCTTCACCACCGATCTCGGCGCGCTCTCGTCGTGCGACATCATCGTCGAGGCGGTGGTGGAGCAACTGGAGGCCAAGCGCGCGCTCTGGGCCGCGCTCGACACGCTGGCCGCCCCGCACACCATCTTCGCCTCGAACACCTCGTCGCTGTCGATCGTGGAGCAGGCGACGGCGACGACACGGGGTGATCGCTTCATCGGGCTGCACTTCTTCAACCCCGTTCCGGCGATGCGGCTGGTGGAGGTGGTGCGCACGATCACCACGAGCGAGGCGACGATGCGCGCGGCGTTCGACTTCGTGCGGGCTATCGGGAAGGAGCCCATCGCGTCGAAGGACTCGCCGGGCTTCGTGGTGAATCTCCTGCTCGTCCCCTACATGCTCGATGCCGTGCGCGCCCTGGAGCGCGGCGTGGCGTCGGTCGCCGACATCGACGTCGGGATGCAGCTCGGGGCGGGCCACCCGATGGGGCCGCTCGCACTTTGTGACTTCGTGGGGCTGGACACGCTGCATCGCGTGGCCGAAATCATGTGGGGGGCGTATCGGGAGCAGCGCTATGCCCCTCCCCCGCTGCTGGTACGCATGGTGGCGGCCGGGATGCTGGGGAAGAAGAACGGGCGTGGCTTCTACGACTACGGCGGCGACGTCCCGATCCCGAACGATTTCGCGGGGTGATGTGACGCTTCGGCAGGGCGCGTGGGGAGTGGCGATGGCCGGCGTGGCGCTGGCGGGGCTGGTCACGCCCGCCTCGCCCGTTTCCGCATGGCCGTCGATGGCCGTGCAACCCAGGCCAGTGGGGCGCGTGGTCGGCGTGGTGTACGACAGCATCTCACGCGCGACGCTGTCCGGGGCGCTGGTGCAGCTGGTCGCGCTCAACGGGACACTGCGGCTGGCGGTGACCTCCGATTCCACCGGGCGCTTCGCCTTTCCCCCGGTGGAGCGCGGGCGCTTCCTGCTCGGCTTCTTCCACCCCAAGCTCGATTCGCTTGGCGTCGAGTCGCCACTGTCGCGCGTGGAGGTGCAGGACGAGTCGGTGCACGCCATCGACCTGGCCGTCCCGTCGGTGACGACGGTCCTGCGACAGGCGTGCGGTAGCGGGGCCACGCGCGACTCGTCAGGCGCGGTGGTGGGATTCGTGCGCAGCGCCAGCACGACCGGGGCCGAGCCCGAGGCGACGGTGCGGGCGCGCTGGAGCGAGATCGTGATCGGCAAGCGCGGGGCCGAAGTGCGGGTGCGTGAGGTGACGGCGCACGCGGGCGAGGATGGCTGGTTCTCCCTCTGCCAGGTCCCCGCCGGCGGGTTGGTGCTCGTGAACGCCGCGGCGGGGCGCGACTCCGGCGCGACGCTGGAAGTGAGCGTCCCCAACGACGGGCTGCTGGTGCGCGACCTCTTCATCGCCACGAGGGAGGGCGCATCGAGCACGGTGCGCGGGACGGTGCGCACCCCGTATGGCGCCGCGCTCGCGGGCGCGCGCGTGCGCCTGTACGGCGAGACGCGTGAGGTGCGCAGCAACGACCGCGGCGAGTTCACCCTAGCGGGGGTCCCGAGCGGGACGCGAATGCTGGAGTTGCGCGCGCTTGGCTACGCCCCGCGCCGCGAACTCATCGACCTGGTGGCGCGGCAGGAGCTGGTGGTCGACCTCCCGCTGGAGGAGTTCCCGACCACGATCGACACGGTGCGGGTCTTCGGGGGGCGTCCGGCGCTGGGCGACAACCTGGCCGGCTTCACGCGACGCAAGGCGCTGTCGCAGGGGGTCTTCCTGGACCCGGACGACGTGGAACGCCGGCGACCGTTGAGCTTCACCGACCTGATGCGCGGCATTGCCGGTGTGGAGGTGGTCACGGTGGACGGGGCGCGAGCGGTGGCGATGCGCAGCCTCGCCGGTGAAGGACAGTGCGAGCCGAAGCTCATCATCGATGGGATCCATGTACCGCGACACGAGAGCAGCATCGACGACCTGATCCCGGCGAGCATCGTGCGGGCGATCGAGGTCTACCCACGGCGCATACAGGCGCCTGCGGAGTATCAGTCGCTGACGTGCGGCACGGTGGTCGTCTGGACCGGAGCGCGTGGATGGCTGGCGAAACGGGGACGGGAGGTGCCGCGCACGCCGTAGGGGTGACGTCGACCGGGGTTCGTCGGCCGGCGCGGCGCGACGCCGAACTCCGCTCGCGCCGGTGGTACCGTTCGAACATCGTGGAGGTATCAGTCGCTATCGGGGGCGCGACGCGTGGGACACCGCAGAGGAGACGGGCGATGATGCACTGGGCAAGATTGGAGCGGAGGGTGCCACGCGCGCGGTGTACGAGGCGGCGTCAGGCGCAACGCGTGGGGGCGGCGTTGGCGCTGGCGATCGCGCTGGGGTTCGCTCCGGGGGGGCTCGCGGCGCAGGAGTCCCCCTCCGTGCGCGCGCGCCTTTCGGGCGTCGTCTTCGATTCGCTCGCCATGCGCCCGCTGGCCCGGGCGGTGGTGCAGCTCGTGTCGGCACGCGAGGCAACACAGGCGCGGTCGGTGGAAACGGGGGAGAACGGGGCCTTCGCGTTCGATTCCGTGCAGGCCGGGACCTACCTGCTGGGCTTCTACCACGCGCTGATCGACTCGTTAGGGATCACCCCGCCGCTGGTGCGCGTGGACGTGCGCACGAGCGGCGACCTGCGCGCCCCGCTGGCGGTGCCCTCGGCCTTCACGTTGCGCACCGCGCTCTGCGGCCCCAGGGCCATCAGCGACTCGCTCGGCGTCTTTGTCGGCTTCGTGCGTTCGGCGGTCGATGGGCTGACGCGCCCGAAGTCGACGGTCAAGGTGCAATGGTCGGAGATCACGATCGGTGGTGAGGGGATCCAGCGCGTCACGCCGTCGGTGCAAGGGGAAACGAGCGAGGTGGGCGGTGTGGCGATCTGCGGCGTCCCCATGGGCGGGACGGTGATGCTGCACGCCTGGAACGCGACCGACTCGAGCGGATTCGCCGAGTTGGAGGTGCCGTCGACGGGGCTCCTGCGGCGCGACCTCTTCGTGGGACCGTCGCGTGCGGTGTCGCTGCGCGACTCCACCGCCGACTCGACCGGCATCACCACCACCGTGCTTCGTGGCAACGGCGTGCTGCGCGGCGTCGTGCGCCGTCCCGACGGAGAGCCGCTCGAGGGGGCGCGCCTCACCTTCTGGGGGAGCGGGGTCGAGGTGGCGACGACCTCCACCGGGGCGTACCGCATGCAGGAGCTCCCGGCCGGGACGTACACGATGGAGGCGCGCGCGTTAGGCTTTCTCCCGCAGCGCCACGCCATCGACATCATGGAAGGGAACGAAACGGTGACGGACCTGCGTCTCGAGTCGTTCGGCACATACCTGGATACAGTGAAGGTGACGGCAAAGCGCGTCTTTGCGTCGCGCGAGATGCGCGACTTCGAGGAGCGACGCAAGCGCGGCTTCGGGACCTTCCTGGACGAGGACGACATCGAGAAGCGCAACCCGTTCTTCATGGCCGACCTCCTGCGCATGACTCCCGGGGTGCAGGTGATCCCCGGGCAGTTCGGCAGCCGAATCCTGATGCGCGGCATGGGCTTCAGCGCCTTCTGCTACCCCGCCGTCTTCATCGATGGGATGAAGGTCATGAACGTGGACGGCGACATCGACGCGTTCGTCAACGTGCAGGAGATCCGCGCCATGGAGGTCTACCCGCGCGGGGGGAGCGTCCCGGTGCAGTTCCAGACGCTGGACGGGTGCGGTTCGCTGGTGATCTGGACGGGCGGACGCCGGCCGAAGTACGAGGCGCCCAAGAAGAAGTAGCGGCAGCGCGCGAGCGGGGGGGGGCACCACGACGGGGGGCGCTGGACGGTAGCCCCCCCTCGCCCGGGCCGTAGATTCTCCTGCGCCGGGTCCCGCGTGGGGTCCGTGGCCCGTCCATCGCTCCCCGTCGCCATGCGCCTGTCGCCCCTCGCGTTCGCCGCCGTCGTCGCCCTTCCCCACTCGCTCGCCGCGCAGGCCCAGCGCGCGCCTAACGCTGCCGCGCGCGGGGCAGCGGTCGAGTATGCCATCGCCTTTCCCAATGCCGCGCACCACGAGGCGGAGGTCGCGGTGACCTTTCGCGCCGTGCCGCCGGGGGCGCTGCAGCTCCGCATGAGCCGCAGCTCGCCCGGGCGCTACGCCCTGCACGAGTTCGCGAAGAACGTCTACGCCCTCAAGGCGGTCGACTCCAAGGGGCGCGCGCTCACGGTAACGCGCCCCAACCCGCACCAGTGGGATGTGCGCGGACACGACGGCACCGTGAAGGTGACCTATACGCTGTTCGGCGACCGCGGCGACGGCACCTACGCCGGGATCGATCGCAGCATGGCGCACCTCAACATCCCGGCGACCTTCGCGTGGGCACGCGGGCTCGAGTCGCGTCCCATTCGCGTGACGTTCCATCGCCCCGATTCCTCGTGGACGGTGGCGACGCAGCTCTTCCCCACGAAGGACTCCTCGACCTTCACCGCCCCGCACCTTCAGTACTTCATGGACTCGCCCACGCACCTGGGCGCGCAGTCCTGGTACGAGTGGGACGCGACCACCAATGGCAAGTCACAGAAGCTGCGCATCGCGCTGCACCACCTGGGCACCGCCGAGGAGGCGCAGCGCTTTGTTGACGCGACCCGGCAGATCGTAGAGCAGGAGGCGAAGGTCTTTGGCACCCTCCCCGAGTTCGACGGTGGGACCTACACCTTCCTTGCCGACTATCTCCCGTGGGCGGCCGGCGATGGGATGGAGCATCGCAACTCGACCTCGCTCACCAGCACGGGATCACTCGCCCGCTCCATGACCGACCTGCTCGGGACGGTGGCGCACGAGTTCTTCCATGCGTGGAACGTGGAGCGCATCCGTCCCAAGGCGCTCGAGCCGTTCTCGTTCGAGGAAGCGAACATGTCCGGCGAATTGTGGCTGGCGGAAGGGTTCACCAGCTACTACGGCCCGCTGGCCATGCGGCGCGCCGAGTTGCAGAGCGACGCCGAGTTCGCGGAGGACATGGCCGGGGCGGTGAACCTGGTGATGCACGCACCGGGGCGCCGCTTCTTCTCGGCGGTCGAGATGAGCCAGCAGGCGCCGTTCACCGACGCCGCCGTCTCCATCGACCCGCAGAACAAGGGGAACACCTTCATCTCGTACTACCCCTTTGGCCAGGCCATCGGGCTCGCGCTCGACCTCACGTTGCGTGCGCGCGGCAAGTCGCTCGACGACTTCATGCGCGAGATGTGGTCGAGGCATGGTGTGCAGCAACGGAACCATGCCCCGGTGAAGCCGTACAGCGTCGCCGACGCACGCGCCGCGTTGGCGCGCGTGACCGGCGATGCCGCGTTCGCCACCGATTTCTTCAACCGCTACATCGAAGGGCGCGAAGCCGCGCCGTACGCGGAGCTGTTGCGGCAGGGGGGCTTCGTGCTGCGCCCGTCGCGCGCCGGGCGCGCGTGGATCGGCGACGTGGGGCTGCGCTACGAGGCAGGCAAGGCCGCCGTGACAGGCGTGACGCCGATCGGGTCGCCGTTGTATGCGGCCGGCGTCGACCGCAATGATCGGCTGGTCTCGCTCGACGGTCGGGCGCTCGCCAGCGCCGATGACTGGGGCGCCGTGCTGGCCGCGCACAAGCCGGGTGATCAGCTTCCGCTGGTGTTCGAGTCGCGCGGGAAGACGATCAACGCGATGGTGACGCTCTCGGAGAGCCCGCGCATCGAGATCGTCCCGTTCGAGGCGGCGGGCGAGACGGTGACCGACGCGATTCGGGCGTTCCGCGCGTCATGGCTGGGGCGCAAGTGAGCGCGCCGTGTCCCACGTGAGCCGTTCGATCGCCGTGCTCGTCCGCGCCACGCGCGCGCGGGCGCTGGCTTTGGTGTGGCTGGCGGTGTTCGTCGCGGCGGGGTGCGGCGCGGACGGCGGTGACGCGGACAGCCGGAGACAGCGAACCGGCACGGCCGTTGCAGCTGCATCCGCCGACGACTCGCTGGCGGCGCGCGCCATGTCGGCCAACGCACGCGAGCAAGGGACGGCGCCGGCCGCTCCGGAGGTCGCGCCGCCGTCGTCGGCGCGTGGCGCGACCGGCTTTGGCAAATCCATCGGCTTTCGGTCGCGGCAACGGCTCGACGACCACTTCGACAAGCACGGCGGCGAGTTCGGGGCGATCACTCGCGCCGACTATCTCCGCCAGGCGCAACAGCTGCGTGACGCGCCGGTGGGAGGTGACATCCTCGAGCTCCGCCGGGGCGACGGAACGATCGCACGCTTCGATCGTGCAAGCGGGGCCTTTCTCGCCTTCGACGAGGACGGGATCATCCGTACCTACTTCAGGCCGAACGACGGGGAGCGCTACTTCCGGCGTCAGGGGCGTCGGCGAGGGGGCTCGTGAGCCAGCCCCTTCGCCACATCTCCAGACCGATCGTTCGCCACGCCACTCGCCGCACGGCTCGCCACGCATCCCGCCACACCTTCCGCCGCCCCCCGCGAGAACGTCACCAGGAACGACCATGAGTGAACAGGACGCCGTACGACAGTTGCTGGCCGAGCGAGGGTGCCCTGACGAATTGGTGCGTGAGGGGCTATCCGGAGTCGCGGACAAGTGGGAGGCGATCGTGGCCAGCGTGGAGGGCGGGTACCCCTTCGGGCTCGACGACTTCCTGAACGACATGGACCTGCGCGATGCGATCGCCGCCGCCCTCGCGGTGGCCACGCCGGACGAGCGCGCGGTGCTACAACCGCGCGTGACGTCGCTCGATCAGCGGCTGCATGCGGCGTCGGCGCCCAGCGCGTGCCTGTGGGGCGAGGACGTTGAGGAAGACGACGGACTGGACCCGGGGCGCGAGTGGTGGTACTACCTCCGCCCGTTGCAGCTCAACGAGGACTTCGCCGCCGAGCTGGCGGCGTGGGGGCTGCTCGATGAAGACGACGACGAAGGGGAACAGGCATGAAGGTCTCGGTACTCGGCGGCGGCCCGGCAGGGCTCTACTTCTCGCTCCTGCTCAAGCAGGGGCGCCCCGGCGACGAGGTGACGCTCTATGAGCGTAACGCCCCGGACGACACCTTCGGCTGGGGCGTCGTCTTCTCCGACCAGACGCTGGAAAACTTCCGGCTGGCCGACGAGGAGACGTACCGGGCCATCACCGACAACTTCGCGCACTGGGACGACATCGACATCCACGTGCGCGGGCGGACGATCACCTCGGGCGGGCACGGCTTCAGCGGGATCGCCCGCAAGTCGCTGCTCCAGATCCTGCAACGGCGCGCCGAAGCGTTAGGCGTGCAGCTGCACTTCCGCGAGGAGGTCCCGGACGTCGCGGCGCTCCAGGCGCAGGGGGCCGACCTCATCGTCGCGGCCGACGGGGTGAACAGCCTGGTGCGCCGCACCTATGCCGACGCCTTCGGCTACCAGGGCGACGTACGCAGCAATCACTACATCTGGCTCGGCACCACGCGCCTCTTCGACGCCTTCAGCTTCATCTTCGTCGAGACGCCAGCCGGCGTGTACCAGGTGCACGCCTACCGCTTCAACGAGCGGCAGTCGGCCTTCATCGTCGAATGTGATGATGCCTCGTGGCGCGGCGCCGGCTTCGATGCCATGAACGCCGCCGAGACCATCGCCGCGTGCGAGCAGATGTTCGCGCCCTGGTTGGACGGTCACCGCCTGGAGTTCAATGCCACGCCCCACCGCGTGCGTGATCCGTGGGGGACATTCCTGCGCGTCACCTGCGAGCGTTGGCGACACGAGAACATCATCCTGCTCGGCGACTCGGCGCACACCGCGCACTTCTCCATCGGGAGCGGGACCAAGCTGGCGATGGAAGACGCGATCGCGCTCGCCCGTGAATTGTGCGGCGCAGCGGACGACTCCCTGTCGGCCGGGGGTGCCATGTCGCCGCAGTTGGCGCAGGCGGTCGATCGCTACCAGGCGCAACGGGTGACCGAAGTGTTGCGCATCCAGAACGCGGCGCGCAACTCGATGGAGTGGTTCGAGCACGTGAAGCGCTACATCACGCTCGAGCCCGAGCAGTTCGCCTATTCGCTCTTGACGCGCAGCCAGCGGGTGAGCCATGAGAACCTGCGCCTGCGCGATGCCGACTACCTCGGCGGCATGGAGCGATGGTTCGCGTCGCGCGCGGAGCGGGAGGCGGCGGCCAGGGAGCGGCTGCAAGGAGGGGCAACGGCCGACGCGCCGGACGGCGCCCCCAGCGACCGTACGATCCCGCCCATGTTCACCCCGTTCAGGCTGCGCGGGATGACGGTGGCCAATCGCGTCGTCGTCTCGCCGATGGACATGTACTGCGCCACCGACGGCGTCCCGAACGACTTCCATCTCGTGCACTACGGCGCGCGGGCGATGGGAGGGGCCGGGCTCGTCATGACCGAGATGACCTGCGTCTCCCCCGAAGGGCGCATCTCGCTCGGCTGTACGGGGATGTACGACACGCAGCACGTCGCGGCGTGGCGCCGGGTGACCGACTATGCGCACCAGTGGTCGCGCGCGAAGATCTGCGTGCAGTTAGGCCACTCGGGGCGCAAGGGGGCGACGCAGCTCGGGCTCGAGGGCGGGGACCTCCCGCTGGGTGGGAGCGACGCGTGGGAGGTCATCGCGCCGTCGGCGATCGCCTATCGCCCCACCATGCAGGTACCGCGCGCCATGACGCGCGACGACATGGACAAGGTGGTGCACGACTTCGCCCGTGCGGCGCGCCTGAGCGTCGAGGCCGACTTCGACATGCTGGAGCTGCACTGCGCGCACGGCTACCTCCTCTCGTCGTTTCTGTCGCCGCTGGCCAACCGCCGCACCGATGAATACGGCGGGTCGGTGGCGCATCGCCTGCGCTTTCCGCGGGAGGTGTTTGCCGCGGTGCGCGAGGCGTGGCCACAGGATCGACCCATCTCGGTCCGCATCTCGGCGACCGACTGGGTGGAGGGGGGCGTGACAGGAGAGGAGTCGGTGGAGATCGCCCGCGCCTTCATCGGCGCCGGCGCCGACATCATCCACGTGTCGACCGGGCAGGTGTCGCCCGACCAGAAGCCGGTGTACGGGCGCATGTGGCAGACGCCGTTCAGCGACCGCATTCGCAACGAGTTGGGAGCGCGCACGATCGCGGTGGGGAACATCACGGAGCCCGACCAGGTCAACTCGATCATCGCCGCCGGGCGCGCCGACCTCTGTGCACTGGCGCGACCGCACCTTTCGGATCCGCACTGGACGTTGCGCGCCGCCGCCTCGTTAGGGTATCGCGAACAGCACTGGCCGCCGATGTATCGCAGCGGACAGCAGCCGCTGGAGCGCCAGCTGCGTGGTCCTGCGGGCGGGCCGGGTGCGCTGGACGGCCGCGCGACGCGGTGACACCTTCCTCGCGCCCATTTCCCTCGCCATGTCCACTGCCCCTCGCCTCGCCCTCGCCGATTACTCGCCCGCCCACTTCCGCTGGACGCTGGAGGGCGGGGTGGGGACGGTCACGCTCGACCGTCCCGAGCGCAAGAACCCGCTGACCTTCGCGTCGTACGCCGAGCTGACGTCGTTCTTCCGCTCGCTGGTGCATGCGGTCGACGTGAAGGTGGTGATCATCACCGGTGCCGGCGAGAACTTCTGTTCGGGCGGCGACGTCCACGAGATCATCGGGCCCCTGGTGGAGGCGAAGAACGGCGGGCGCACCGCCGACCTGCTGGCCTTCACGCGGATGACCGGGGGATTGGTGGCGGCGATGCGCGCCTGCCCGCAGCCCATCGTTGCCGCGGTGGACGGCGTGTGCGCCGGTGCCGGGGCCATCCTGGCGATGGCGAGCGACCTGCGCCTGGCGACCGCGCGGGCGCGCACCGCCTTCCTCTTCGTGCGCGTGGGGCTCAGCGGAGCCGACATGGGGGCCTGTGCCCTCCTGCCGCGCATCATCGGGCAGGGGCGAGCGGCCGAGCTGCTGTACACCGGGCGCTTCATGAGCGCCGAGGAGGGGGAGCGCTGGGGCTTCTTCAACCGCCTCGTCACCCCCGAGTCGTTGCAGCTGGAGGCACTGGCGCTGGCGCGCGCCATCGCCGACGGGCCCACGGTGGCGCACGGCGTCACCAAGGCGTGCCTGCACGCCGAATGGGCCATGTCCATCGACGCGGCCATCGAGCACGAGGCGCAGGCGCAGGCGGTGTGCATGACTACCAACGACTTCGAGCGTGCCTATCGGGCCTTCGTGAAGCGCGAGGTCCCGCGCTTCGAGGGAAACTGATGGGGCGCACGCAGCAGTGAGGACATCGAATCCATGAGCGACACGACGTACCTCGACTGGCCGTTCTTCGACGAGTCGCATCGTACCTTCGCACGCGACCTGGCGCTGGCGGCGTCGCGGGAGGTGACGGCGTGGGAACACCTCATCGCCCACGAGACGGTCGACGTCGCCTCGGCGACGCTGGCGCGGCGCTTCGGGCAGGCGGGGTGGCTGCAGCACGTCGTCCCGGCCCCGTTTGGCGGCGCGCGCGACGTGCTGGATGTGCGCACCCTCTGCCTCGCCCGCGAGACGCTGGCCTACCACAACGGGCTGGCCGACTTCGCCTTCGCCATGCAGGGCTTGGGGAGCGGCCCCATCTCGCTGTACGGGAGCGAGGCACTCAAGGCGCACTACCTCCCGCGCGTGGCCCGCGGCGAGGCGATCGCCGCCTTTGCCCTCTCCGAGCCTAACGCCGGCAGCGACGTCGTGTCGATGACGACGACGGCGCGACGCGAGTCTGACGGCGGGTGGCGACTGGACGGCGAGAAGACGTGGATCTCCAACGGGGGGATCGCCGACTTCTACACGGTCTTCGCGCGCTACCCGGAAGGCGGCGAACGTTCGTTCGCCGCCTTCGTCGTGGAGGCCGACACACCGGGGTTCCGGGTCGCCGAGCACATCGACGTGATCGCGCCACACCCGCTGGCCCGCATCACCTTCGACGGATGCCGCCTTCCCGCGAGCGCGCTCATCGGCGAGGCCGGCAAGGGGCTGCGCATTGCGTTAGGCACGCTCGACGTGTTCCGCTCCACGGTGGGTGCGGCGGCCCTCGGCTTCGCGCGGCGGGCGCTCGATGAGGCGGTGGCCCACACACGCCAGCGGCGCGCCTTTGGCCAGGCACTCAGCGACTTCCAGCTCGTGCAGGCGCGCCTGGCCGACATGGCGCTGGCGATCGATGCCAGCGCGTTGCTCATCTACCGCGCGGCGTGGACGAAGGACACGCGTGGGACGCGCATCACGCGCGAGGCCGCAATGGCCAAGCTGCACGCCACCGAAAGCGCCCAGCAGGTGATCGACGGCGCTGTGCAGCTGCTGGGGGGGCTGGGCGTGCGCACGGGCCACGTGGTGGAGTCGCTGTATCGCGAGATCCGCGCGCTGCGCATCTACGAGGGGACGAGCGAGATCCAGAAGCTGGTCATCGCCGGGCAGGTGCTCGAGTCGGCGAGCCACGAGGGGCAATCACCGCACCAGGCGCGGGAGGGCCAGGCATGAGCGAGCCCACGACGCGCCGCCTCCCAGGCGGTGTGGCCACCGCACACGTCGACCACTTCGCGCACGATGCCCTCCCCGCGCGCGACCTGTGGCCGACGATGGATTATGCCGGCATCCCGGAGTTGGACTATCCCGACCGGCTGAACTGCGCCGCCGAGCTGCTGGATGGGGCGGTCGCGCGCGGATGGGGCGGTCGCCCCTGCTTCCGTGCCCCCGGCCTCACGTGGAGCTACGCCGACCTGCTGGCCAGGGCCAACCAGATCGCCCACGTGCTGGTGGACGACCTCGGTCTCGTTCCGGGGAACCGTGTCCTCCTGCGTGGCCCCAACTCGCCAATGATGGCCGCGCTCTGGTTTGCGGTCCTCAAGGCCGGCGGCGTCGTGGTCAGCACCGTCCCGCTCAGCCGGGCCCGCGAGCTCGTCTTCATCGCCGACAAGGCACGCATCGCGCTCGCCATCACCGACGCGCGCCTGGCCGCCGACTGTGCGGTGGCGATGGCGCACCATCACGATGGCCGCGCGCGTGAGGGGGGACGGGTCGTCGAGTACAACGTGGCATCCGATGTCGACGCCACCGGGTCGATCGAGGCGCTGATGGCGGGGAAGCCGGTGACGTTCACCAACGTCGCGACCGCCGCCGACGACGTCGCGCTCATCGCCTTCACCTCGGGCACCACCGGCGAGGGGAAAGGGACGATGCACTTCCATCGGGATGTGCTCGCGATCTGCGACTGCTTCCCGCGGTACGTGCTCAAGCCGGAGATGGACGACGTCTTCGTCGGCTCCCCGCCGTTTGCCTTCACCTTCGGGCTCGGGGGGCTGGTCCTCTTCCCCATGCGCGTCGGGGCGAGCAGCGTCCTCCTGGAGCAGGCGACTCCGCCGTTCCTCATCCAGGCGATCCAGGAGTACCGGGCGACGACCATCTTCACCGCGCCGACCGCCTATCGTGCGATGCTGGGGATGCGACAGGACTACGACCTCTCCTCGCTCAAGCGCTGCGTCTCGGCGGGGGAGGCGTTGCCGCTGTCGACCTTCACCGCCTGGCGAGAGGCGACCGGACTCACGATCATCGACGGGATCGGCGCCACGGAGCTGCTGCACATCTTCATCAGCGCCTCGGGAGACGACGTGCGCCCTGGGGCAACGGGGCGCGTGGTGCCGGGCTACGAGGCGTGCGTGATGGACGAGTCGATGCGCCCCGTCCCCGACGGCACCATCGGGCGACTCGCCGTGCGCGGCCCCACCGGGTGCCGATACCTCGACAACCTCGAACGCCAGCGCGCGTACGTGCAGGGGGGCTGGAACCTCACCGGCGACTCCTACATTCGCGATGCCGACGGCTACTTCTGGTACCAGGCGCGCACCGACGACATGATCATCTCGTCGGGGTACAACATCTCCGGCCCCGAGGTGGAGGGGGTGCTGCTGGAGCACCCGGCGGTGCAGGAGTGCGCGGTCATCGGCGTGCCGGACGAGCATCGCGGGCAGCTCGTGAAGGCCTTCGTCGTGACCAGACCCGGCGTCGAGCATTCCACGGCGACGGCGCGGGTGCTGCAGGACTGGGTGAAGGAACAGCTCGCCCCGTACAAGTACCCGCGGGCCGTGGAGTTCGTCGACACGATGCCGCGCACGGCGACCGGCAAGCTGCAACGCTTCGTGCTGCGCGACCGCGCGCGCGAGACCGCCACCGAACCGAGGAGTTGACCCGTGGCCGAACGCGAAGGCGCGCTCCCCTCCCCGCTCGCCACCCCCGGTTGGCCGCGCCCCTCAGGCTATTCGGACGGCATGACGGCGCGCGGACGCCTGGTGGTGACCGCCGGACAGATCGGGTGGGACCCCGTCACCATGCAGTTCCAGAGCGATGACTTCGCGACACAGTGCGCGCAGGCCTTTCGCAACGTGATGGCAGTGCTCGCGGCCGCCGGCGCCTCGGGAGAGCACCTCGTGCGCCTCACGTGGTACGTCACCAGCCGCGACGAGTACACGGCGGCGCTGCGCGAGGTGGGGCGTGCCTATCGAGAGATCGTGGGGCGCCACTTCCCGGCGATGGCGGTGGTGATCGTCGCCGGTCTGGTCGAGCCGCGCGCCAAGGTCGAGATCGAAGCGACGGCGGTCATCCCCGACTGACCGCTCGGCGACGCCTCAGTCGACGACGAGCGTGGGCAGTTCGCGCGACGACTCCGGCGTGCCGGTCGTTCGCGCCTCGCGCGCCGTCAGCCGCAGCGCACGCTGCAGCCACCAGGCGAGGAAGACGGCGACGACCACCCGACCGCCCAGCGTCGCCGCTGGCGACAGCACGTGGAGCGCCTTGAGGATCACCGGGACCGCATACCAGTAGTACGTCCCCGCCGCGATCGCCGAGAGCAGCGGGAGGGCAAGCGCCGCCGTCGCACCGGAGATGAAGATCAACGTGCCGAACAGCGCCGCGCTCTGGAGTGCGTGTTCGAGCATGTGCGCATAGATCGTCCACGCCGCCGACGCCTCGGCGTCGCTGACGTTGAAGTAGCCGTAGACGAATCCCGGGAAGGCGATGGCGAAGAGCCCAAACGCCGAGAGCAGCCACCCACGCCCCCGCCGTGCGGGACCGAGGAGCTGCGCGACCGCCTTGCTCCGGGCGTTGTCGAGGCACCCACGCGGGGTGCAGGCGCTGCAGGTGGCGCAACGCGGGTTGTCGACGGCGATCGACGGTTGCAGTCCGTAGAGCTGCTCGACGGGGAGCACCGGGCAGAGGTAGTTGCAGAAGCCGGCGCGCGCCTCGTAGCGGCGTCCGAGGACCACCGCCGCCACGGCCGCCCCCACCACGAGCAGGGCCAGCGCCTCGCCACGCACGTTGAAGGCGAAGTGACGCGCGGGGACGAGCACGAAGAGCGCGAGCATCGCCGGCGCGCCGGCCCATCGCGAGACACGCGACGGGAGGCGCCGCCCCCCCGGGGTGTTTGCCAGCATGTTGAGCGTGGCGAGCGGACACACGCCCCGCCATAGCAATGGAGTGACGAGGAAGCTGAACGGGAGGAGGGGGACCACCACGCCCCAAAAGAGCGAGAGCGACGGCTCCGGGCTCAACCAGACGGCCACGAGAAAGGCCAGCGTCGCGAGCAGCATCGCCCCCTGGAGCAGATGCCACGGGTGGCTGGGACTGGGGGCGTGGACGCGCGTCATGGTCGCGGAGAATGGCGACGGCGCGCACGACTGTCGAGAAGGAGTTCCCCCGACGCGAATCGGCGTAGGTTGCCGATGGTGCCGCGACCCGCGGAATGTGACGGCGCTTTCCCGCGGAGGGTCTGGCCAACAGACGCCACCAGCCATGCCAGAACAGTCACCGCCACCGGCCGATACGTCGGCAGCCCGCGCGACGTCGTCCGGCGACGCCCTCGTTCTCGCCCCCGGGCGATCGACCTGGGCGCTGATCCGCGACGCGCTGCGCGGCACGCACATCGACTACACGAAGGGCGCCACCGGGCAGGCGATCCTCATCCTCGCCATCCCGATGGTCCTCGAGATGTCGATGGAGAGCATCTTTGCCGTCGTCGACGTCTTCTTCGTCTCCCGGCTCGGCCCGCAGGCCATCGCGACCGTCGGCCTCACCGAGTCGATGCTGACGCTCGTCTACACCTTGGCCATGGGCCTGGGCATCGGCGCCACCGCCATGGTCTCGCGCCGCATCGGCGAGCACGATCCCGTGGGCGCCTCGCGCGCGGCGATGCAGGCCATCTGGCTCGGCGCCTTCCTGTCGGTCACGTTAGGCGTGGCCGGGGCGGTCCTTGCCCCGCAGCTGCTGGCACTGATGGGGGCCGAGCCCGCGGTCATCGCCACGGGGAGCAACTTCACCCGCGTGATGCTCGGCGGCAACGCGAGCGTCCTCATGCTCTTCCTGCTCAACGCGATCTTCCGTGGTGCGGGCGACGCGGCCATCGCCATGCGCACGCTCTGGCTGGCCAACGCGATCAACATCGCCCTCGGCCCCTGCCTCATTTTCGGGCTCGGCCCCTTTCCCGAGATGGGGGTGACCGGCGCGGCGGTCGCGACGACGATCGGGCGCGGGACGGGGGCGCTCTACGCGCTCTCCCGCCTCCTGCGTCCCGGGGGACGCGTGCACCTCTCCGCGCGCTACCTGCGCATCGAGCCGGTGCTGATGTGGCGCATGATCCGCCTCTCGGCGGCGGGGACGTTCCAGATCTTCATCGGGATGGCGAGCTGGGTCCTGCTCATCCGCGTCCTGTCGGGGTTCGGGAGCGAGGCGCTTGCGGGCTACACCATCGCCATGCGCGTCGTCACCTTCGCCCTCCTCCCCTCATGGGGGATGAGCAACGCGGCGGCCACCATGGTGGGGCAGGCGTTAGGCGCGGGGAAACCCGATCGTGCCGAGAAGGCGGTCTGGATCGCGGGGCGGTACAACGTCGTCTTCCTCGGGATCGTCGAGGCGCTGTTCATCATCCTGGCGCCACAGATCGTGGCCCTCTTCACGCAGGACGCCGGCGTCGCGCGCTATGCCGTCGACGCGCTGCGCCTCGTGTCGGGCGGATTCGTCTTCTATGCGTACGGGATGGTCCTCACGCAGGCGTTCAACGGCGCCGGCGACACCTGGACGCCGACGCTGGTGAACCTCGGCTGCTTCTGGTTCTGGGAGATCCCCCTCGCCTGGGCGCTCGCCTTGCACCTGAAGCTGGGGCCGCACGGCGTCTTCCTGGCGGTGGCCATCTCGTATGGGACGCTGGCGGTGGTCAGTGCGATCCTGTTCAGGCGGGGGAGTTGGAAACTGAAGTACGTCTAGTCCTGCAAGACGGGACTTCGACTGGCGGCAGCTGCAACTGGCTCGACGACCACAAAAGCTCGACACGGGGGTTCACGGAGGAGTCACGGAGGTTCACGGGGGAGGTGGCGAGAGGCCGTCGCTCTCCGTGAACCCCCGTGTTCCCCCCGTGAACCCCCGTGTCTTGCTTCGTGAAACGGCGGCCCGCGGCGGTCCGGCCTAGAACGAGGTGCCGACCGTCAGGAAGACGAGACGCTT
>ERZ795044.435-NODE-435-length-38654-cov-6.284178_pt1 | contig 38654 bp, 30 predicted proteins | sample MGYA00375128_ERZ795044 | MGnify/ENA primary metagenome ERZ795044 (study PRJEB30173, sample SAMN05720213) | anaerobic digester metagenome | isolation source: active sludge of municipal wastewater-treating anaerobic digesters | place: USA | collected 2014-12-22 ...
CTGCGCCGCTCGGTGTCGCTGCCCAACCGCATGAAGCTGCGCGGCCGCGACCTGCTGCGCGGCTGAGTCCGTGGCCTGCGGCGGCTCGCACGAGGCGAGCCGTCACCCCCTGAATGGGCGCCCTTCCCATGGAAAACGAGGGGGTCGGACGGGCCATTCCGAGGCCACGTGTCCGCTACGATGTTCCGGGCTGCCAGGCCTGCCGGGCCGGGTCATGAACCCGGAGCCGTTCGCAGGCCTCGAGCGTCCCATCCATCGATCGCGGAGGATCCATGCGCGCACGGCTTCACTTCATTCCCACGGCGCTGGTCGGCGCCATGTTGCTGGCGCTGTCTGCGCCGGCGTGGTCGCAGGCCTCGTTCGCCGAGCCCGCGGCGCGCGTGCTGCGGGCCGGCCCCGGCCAGGCCCTGGCCGCCGCCTCGGCGGGCGCGCGGGGCCTGGCCGTGGCGGCGGCGCTGCGCGAGCGAGGCACCGGCGATGCCGTCGCGCAATCCCTAGTCGAGGTGGGCGGGGGGGTGTCGAAGTTCGGCCTGACCCACCTGCGCCTGGAGCAGCGGGTGGGCGGACTGCAGGTCTACGGCAGTTCGGTGAAGGCGACCTTCAACGAGCGGGGTGAACTGGTCCACGTCATCGAGAAGCTGGCGGCGGTGCCGGCCGGCGAGCCGGTGGCGGCCACTGTCGACGAGCGCCGGGCGCTCGACGCCGCGATGGCCCGCGTGCACCCCGGCGTGCGAGCGGCTTTCACGGCCGGCGCCCGCACCGGTCAGACCCTGCGCTTCGCCGGCGGGGCCTACTTCCATCGCGATCCCGAGGTCACGCGCGTGCTCGTGCCGCAGGACGACGGTCGCCTCGCGCAGGGCTATCTGGTGCAGACCTGGACGCAGCGCGGCAACCTGCTCGACCACACGCTGGTCGGCGGCGACGGCAGCGTGCTCGCCGTCGAGCGCCGCACGGCCAACGACAGCTACAACATCTTCCCGGTGGACCCCGGCAAGGGGCCGCAGACGATCGTCGCCGGGCCGGGCGCGGGCAACCTGCAGTCGCCCGCGGGCTGGCTGGGCACGGGGGCGCAGACCACCTTCACGATCGGCGGCAACAACGTCAGCGCCTACCTCGATGCCGACGCGAACAACGTGGCCGACGGGGGCGGCACGGCGGTGTCCGGTGGCAACTTCACCACTGCGGCCAACCTGACGGTGGCCCCCACCACCACCGGCAACAAGGCGGTGGCGGTGCAGAACCTGTTCTACCTGAACAACGTCATCCACGACCGGCTCTACCGCCACGGCTTCAACGAGGCCGCGGGCAACTTCCAGACCAACAACTTCGGCAAGGGCGGCGCCGGCAACGACCCGGTCAATGCCGAAGCGCAGGACGGCGGCGGTACCGACAACGCGAACTTCTCGACGCCGACCGACGGCACGCGCCCGCGCATGCAGATGTACCTCTGGACCGGCACGGGCCCGACGCACGAGGTGCTGGTCGGCCTGTCGGCCTACGGCGCGATCGGCGCCCAGTTCGGCCCGGCGCTGACGACGACCGGGCTGACGGCCGCGATCGTGCTGGCGGTCGACGGCGGAGGCGTCAGCACCACCGACGGCTGCGAAGCCATCGGCAACGCCGTGAGCGGCAAGATCGCGCTGCTCGACCGCGGCACCTGCGACTTCGTCGTCAAGGTCAAGAACGCGCAGAACGCCGGCGCCGTCGGCGTGATCGTGGCGAACAACGTGCCCGATGCGATCTTCCAGATGGGTGGCACGACCAAGCTGCGCATTCCGTCGGTGATGGTCAGCCAGGCCGACGGCAGCACGCTGCGCGGGCTGGCCGGCAGCAACGGCACGATGCGCAAGAAGTCGGTCACGCCGCTGCAACTCGACGGCGACCTCGACTCCGACATCGTCTACCACGAGTACGGCCACGGCCTGACCTGGCGGATGATCGGCGGCATGAGCGGCCCGCTCGCCGGCGCGATCGGCGAAGGCGCGAGCGACACGGTGGCCTTCCTGGTCAACGGCGACGACCCCAACTTCGGCGACGTGATCGGCGAGTACGCGTACGGCAGCGGCATCCGCCGCTACCGCTACGAAGGCTACCCGCTGAAGTACGCCGACGTCACCGGCGCCGAGGTGCACAACGACGGCGAGATCTACGCCGGCGCGATGTGGCGGCTGCGCAAGAACTGGCTCGCCAGCGGCCGCAGCATCGACACGCTGTTCGACCATTTCGTCGACGGCATGAACTACACGATCGCGACCCCGGCCTTCGAGCACATGCGCAACGGCATGCTCGACTCGATCGCGAACTCGGCGGGGGCCGACGCGATCGCCCGCTGCACGCTGGTGTGGAACGCCTTCGCCCAATCCGGCATCGGCGCCGGTGCGTCGGGCACCGTGTCGCGCCGCGGCACCGTGACCATCGTCTCCTCCACGACGGCGCGCAGCGACTGCGCGCATTGACGCACGCGGGCCCGGCGGAGCCGGTCGGGCCCGCCGCGTCCGCCGTATCGGCGGGATGCCAGGCTGGCGGCCTTTCTGCCCGATCCATGGCCGTCGTCTCCGCCTTGCCGAATCCGAACCCGAATCCGGACCCGAAACAGGACGCCGGCCGCGCGGGTGATCGCCGCGCCCGCCACGAGCGTCTGCTGCTGGCCGCGGTGCTGCTGGCGGTCGGACTCTTCGGCGCCTGGAGTCGATACGCCGAGTACCGCCTGCTCGACGGCGAACAGGGTCACCTGCTCGAGGTGCAGGCGCGCGCCGTCGACGACCAACTGTCGCGCGAACTGGCCGGTGTCGAGGCCGCGTTGCGCGGCGTGGGCGCGGACTTCGCCGGCCTGCCGGCGGCGGAGGTCGCCGAGCGCGGACCGTCACGACTTCGGGCACTGCGCGAGGCGCTGCAGGGCGTGTCGAGCATGCAACTGCTCGACCGCGAGGGCCGGGTCCTCGCCGCCGCCGGCGTCGAGCAGCCCGCGGCGCTGGAGCGCGCCCGCGCCGATCTTCGCGACGCCCTGACGCGGCCGGACGCCGATCGACGGGTGCTGTCGCCGCCGTTCGTCGACACGTCCGGAACGCACTCGCTGAGCCTGTCGACGGCGGTGCGCGGCGGCCGCGGCGTGGTGCTCGGGTGGGTCGCGGCGACGCTCGAACCGTCGTTCTTCCGTCCGGCGCTGAAGGCGACCCGGTACGCGCCGGACCTGTGGGCCGCGGTCGCCCACGGCAATGGCCAGGCGCTGCTGGTCGAGCCCCCCCTGGACCGGGTGGTGGGCATCAACCTCGATCAGCCCGGCTCGTTCTTTCGCCGTCATCGCGAGACCGGGCAGCCGGCCAGCGTGCTGACCGGTGTGGTTCGCGCCACCGGCGAGCGGCGGATGATGGCGCACCGGACGGTGCAGCCGGCCTCGCTCGGACTCGATGCGCCGATCGTGATCGCGGTCGGGCGCAGCACGGACGCGATCTTCGCGCCCTGGTGGCGCCAGACCTACACCGTCGTGGTCCTGTACGTGCTGCTCGTGGCCGCGACCTCGATCGCGCTGTTCGCGATGCAGCGCCGCCAGCGCGCCATCGAAGGCCTGAAGGCTCAGCGCGAGGACGGCGAGCGCCGCGCGGCCGAGCGCCTGGCACTGGCGCTGCGCGGAGCCGACCTCGGCCTGTGGGACCTCGATGTGCGCAGCGGCGACTCCGTCGTCAGCGAACGCTGGAACGCGATGCTCGGCCTGCCGCACCAGGCCGTGTACCCGGGTTCAGCCGGCTGGCGCGACCGCGTCCACCCCGAGGACTACGAGCGGGTGCGAGCCGCGACGCAGGCGCACCTCGACGGCCGCAGCGAACGCTTCGAAGCGGTCTATCGCATGCACCACGCCGACGGTCACTGGGTCTGGATCCTGGACCGCGGCCAGGTGCTCGAGCGCGACCCGCAAGGACGGCCGCTGCGCATGGTCGGCACGCACATGGACATGACCGAGCGCATGCAGGAGCACCTGGCCCTCGAGCGCAGCGAGCTGAGCCTGTCGACGACGCTGCTGTCGATCGGCGACGCGGTGATCGCCACCGATCCCGAGGGCCGGGTCGTGCGCATGAACGCCACCGCCGAACGGCTGACCGGCTGGACCGCCGCCGAAGCGGCGGGCCGACCCTTGTCGACGGTGTTCCGCATCGTCCGGGCCCATGATCGCGGGGCAGCGACCGACCCGGTGCAGCAGGTGCTGGCCCACGGCGGGGTCGTCAGCCTGGCCAACGACACCGTGCTGATCGGGCGCGACGGCAGCGAACGTCAGATCGCCGACAGCGCCGCGCCGATCCGCAACCCGTCGGGCGAGATCACCGTCGTCGTGCTGGTCTTCAGCGACGTGACCGAGCGCTACCGCGCGCAGCAGGCGCTGCAGGCCAACGAGCAGCGCCTGCGATCGCTGCTCGACCACCTCGCGGCGGGCGTGATCGTGCATGGGCCCGATCTGCGCGTGGTCGATGCCAATCCCGCGGCCTGCCGCATCCTCGGCTTGACGCGCGACGAACTGGTGCACAGCGGCGCGCCCGCCCCGCATTGGGAGGTCATTGCCGAAGACGGCACGCGCGTCGCGCCCGGGCAACTGCCCGTCGAGCGGGTGCTGGCGAACGACGGCCCGGTCAGCGACCAGGTGCTGGGCCTGCAGCGCCCGGGCGACGCGCCCGCGTTGTGGGTGCAGACCAGCGCCTACCCGGTGCGCGACGCCGAACGGCGCATCGAGCAGATCGTCGTGACCTTCCTCGACATCACCGGGCGCAAGCGGGCCGAACAGCGCATCCTCGAGGCGCAGGGCGAGCTCGAGGCCACCCTGGGTGCGGTGCCCGACCTGCTGTTCGACGTCGACCTGGCCGGCCGCATCCACGGCTTCCGATCGCCGCGCCGCGACCTGCTCGTGATGCCGCCGGAGGCCTTCATCGGCCGCACGGTCACCGAGGTCCTCCCGGCCGAGGCGGCGGCGGTGGTGATGGGCGCGCTGCAGCAGGCCGAGACCAGCACCTGTTCCAGCGGCCGGGAGTACTGCCTCGAGCTGCCGGACGGGCCGCACTGGTTCGAGCTGTCGGTGGCGCGGCGGCCGCCCGTCGAGGGGCAGGGGTCCCGCTTCGTCACGCTCGCCCGCGACATCAGCGAGCGGCGCCGGGCCGAGCTCGCGCGCCAGGCGCTCGAGCGGCAGCTGCGCGAGGCGCAGAAGATCGAGTCGATCGGCACGCTCGCCGGCGGCATCGCGCACGACTTCAACAACATCCTGGCGGCGATCCTCGGCAACGTCGCACTCGCCCGCGAAGACCTGCCTGCCGGCCACCCGGCGACCGCGAGCCTGGAGCAGATCAACCGGGCGGGCCTGCGCGCACGCAACCTGGTGCAGCAGATCCTCACGTTCAGCCGGCGCGAGCAGCAGGGCCTGAAGCGCCAGTGGCTGCGGCCGGTGGTCGAGGAGACGCTCGAGCTGCTGCGCTCCACGCTGCCCGCCGGGGTGCGCGTCGACGCGGTCCTGCCCGACGAAGCGGTCGCGGTGCAGGCCGACAGCACGCAACTGCAGCAGGTGCTGCTCAACCTGTGCACGAACGCCTGGCACGCGCTGCCCGAACAGGGCGGCCGCATCGAGGTGGGATTCGAGCGCACGCGGCTCGAGAGCGCCCAGCGCCAGCGCGTGCCCGAACTGCCGCCTGGTCCCTGCGTGCACCTGTGGGTGCGCGACAACGGCAGCGGCATGGACGACGCGACCCGTCTGCGCATCTTCGACCCGTTGTTCACGACCAAGACCGTGGGCCGGGGTGCCGGCCTGGGCCTGCCGGTCGTGCACGGGATCGTCCGTGCGCACGAAGGCGCGATCGCTCTGGACACCGCCGTCGGCCAGGGAACGACCTTCCATGTCTACCTGCCGGCGCCCGCGGTGGCACCCGAGCCCGACGCCGCCCCGGCGCCCGAGGCAGCGCGCCGCGGCACCGGCCAGCGCGTGCTCTACATCGACGACGACGAGGTCATGGTGCTGATGATCCAGCGGCTGCTCGAGCGTGCCGGCTTCCAGGTCGAGGTCGACACCGACGCGGCCCGTGCCCTCGAACGCCTTCGGGCGCAACCGACGGATTTCGACGTCGCGGTCACCGACTTCAACATGCCGCACCTGTCCGGGCTCGACGTCGCCGCCGAGGTCACCACCGTCAGGCCGGACCTGCCGGTGGTGATCGGCAGCGGTTACGTGAACGACGAGCTGCGCGCGCAGGCCGCGGCCGCGGGCGTGCGCGCACTGATGCGCAAGGAGCAGAGCCACGAGGACCTGGCGCGCCTGCTGAAGGAGCTGCTGGCCGCCGGCGCCTCCGCCTGAGGGCCGTCAACGCCGCCAGCGGATGCGTCGCTGCGTGTCGCGCGCGTACGGCAGCCAGCCGTGCCAGCGCCAGCGGGCCATCAGCAGCAGGCCGCGGATCCACTCGTCGGCGGCGTAGGCGATGAAGATGCCGACCAGTCCGAAGTGCCGGCCCAGCAGCGTCGAGCCCACGCCGAGCACCAGGATCAGCGAGGCGATGCTGGCCGCCGGCGGAAAGATCACGTCGCCGGTGGCCCGCAGCGCGCCGTTGACGATCAGGTTGAAGACGCGGCCGGTCTCGAGCGCGATGGCGACGAACAGCAACTGCTGCGCGGCGTGGATGATGGCCGGGTCCTTCGTGAAGAAGCGCATCAGCCAGGGCGCCGTCAGCGCTGCGGCGATGGCCAGCCCGCCCGAGGCGAGCAGGCCGTTGCGCACGCCCTTGCGCACCAGGTCGTGCGCGGTGCGCAGGTCGCCGCTGCCGACGAGCCGGCCGACCATGATCTCGCAGGCCCAGCCGATCGACATGCTGACGACGAGCACGTACTTCAGCGTCTGCAGCGTGTACGAGTGGGTGGCGAGCGCGGCGACGCCGAGCTTGGCGGTGGCCGCCAGCGACACCATGAAGCAGGTCCGGTAGACGATGTCGACGGTCGCCCCGGGCAGCCCGATGCGCAGCACCGGCGCGATGTCCCGCGCCGGCAGCGCCCACCAGTCGCGCGGCGCCGGGCGCAGGCTCATCAGGCGTTGCCACATCCACAGGTGCAGTCCCAGCCCCAGCGCGCGGCTGGCGAACAGCGACACCGCGTAGCCGTACAGGCCCAGCCCGTCCCACGAACCCACGCCGAGCATCAGCGGGAACGCCAGCAGGAAGTGCGCCCCGTGCATCGCGATCATGATCTGCAGCGATTCGCGCGCATGCAGGTGCGCCCGCAGTATCGCCGCCATCGTCAGGTTGTAGGCCTCGAGCACCACCGACGGCGCCAGCGCCATCAGGTAGGGCGCCGCCAGGGGCAGGATCTCCTCGGGCGCGTTCAGGATGTCGAGGATGATCTCGTCGCCGAACAGCAGCACCGCCGCGGCAAAGATGCCGGCCCAGGTGCTGGCGCCGAGACCGACCACCGCAGTGCGCCGCGCGACGTCGTGCTGCTGGCCGCCGAGCGCCTGGGTCGTGAACACACCCACGCCGATGGCGATGATGCGGAAGACGACGAACAGCGACTCCAGCACCTGGATCGACAGCCCGAAGGTGCCGGCCGCCGCGTCCGAGGTGTGCGAGGCGAGCCACAGGCCGCCCATCGCCACCGTCATGCCGAGCAGGAACTCGCCGACGATGGGCACCGCGACCGAATTGAGCCTCGGCCGCTCCTTGCGCTTGAATCTCATGTCAGGGTCGGCGCCGGCGCGCGCCGCAGGAGTCGCGCACCACGAGCACCGTCTGGCGTTCCTCGTGGACCGCCGCGGCATCGCCGCGGCGCTGGAGTTGCGCCAGCAGCAGGCGCATCGCGTCCTTGCCGTGGCCGATGGGGTCGGAGCTCATCGTGGTCAGGGGCGGGGTGGAGAAGTCCGCGAGCGGGATGTCATCGTAGCCCACCAGGGCCACGTCGTCGGGGATGTGCCTGCCGGCATCGTGGAGCGCCTTGATCGCGCCGAAGGCGATGGTGTCGTTGCCGGCGAACAGCGCGCTGAACGCCACGCCGCGGTCGAGCAGGCGCCGCGTCGCGAGGTAGCCGCTCTGGGCACTGATGTCGCCGTGCTCCACCAGCGCCGGGTCGGCCGGCAGCCCCGCGGCGGCGAGCGCCTGGCGCCAACCCTGCTCGCGCCCGCTCACCGAGTGGTACTCGTCGGGGGCGAAGCTGACGTGCGCGATGCGCCGGTGGCCCAGGCCGATCAGGTGCGACACGGCCGTCTGCGCGCCCCGGGCATTGTCGGTGCCCATCGTGCAGGTGCGCGGCAGGTCGGCCGCACCCAGCCCGAACACCACCATCGGGATGCCCGCCTCGCCGAGGCGCCGCACGTGCTCGCGCTCCGAGTTGCGCGGGTTGACGACGACCAGGCCGTCGATGCGCCGGCTGCGCACCAGCTTCACGAAGCCCCCGGCCTCGCGGCCTTCGTCCTCGGTCGATTCGATCAGCAGCTTCAGGCCGAGGTGGTGGCATTCCTCGTTGATGCTGGCCGCGAGCTGCGCGAGGAAGGCGTCGACGTACAGGTGCGCCATCTTCGGGATGACCATCGCCACCGTGCCCGACTGGCCGCTGGCCAGCGTGCGCGCGGCGGCGTGCGGCGCATAGCCCATCTCGCGCGCCACCGCGAGCACGCGCTCGCGCGTCGCCTCGCTGATGCCCTGGTCGCGCACGCCGTTGAGCACGAACGACACGGTCGTGCGGGACACGCCGGCACGCTGCGCGACCTCGGAGCTGGTCGGCGGCGTGGCGGAGGGGGCGGGCTGGTCGGGCAAGGTCAGGCGTGCAGGTACTCGGGCAGGAAGCCGCGGTGCGCCTGCAGCAGTTCGTCGACCATGGCGCGGATCTGTTCCAGGTCGAGCACCGCCGAAGTGTGCGGGTCCAGCATCGCGGCATGGTACACATGGTCGCGGCGCTGCTGCAGCACGGCCTCGACGACCAGTTCCTGCACGTTGACGTTGGTGCGCATCAGCGCCGCCAGCTGCACCGGCAGGGCACCCACGCGCGTGGGCTGCACGCCGGCCTGGTCGACGAGGCAGGCGACCTCGACGGCGCAGCCCTGCGGCAGGTTGTCGATCAGGCGGTCGTTGAGCACGTTGCCGTGGATCACGCGCGGCTGGCCGGTGACCATCGAATGGATGATCGACGCGCCGAACTCGACCGAGCGCTCGATGTGGTTCAGGCCCTCGAGCAGGCGCGCGGCGCCGAGCACCTCGCGCTTCATCACGTGGATGTCGGCGGCGTCCAGCTCCGCCAGCAGCGCCTTCGGATCCTGCGAACCCGGCTTCTCGAGCTCGCGCTCGATGTAGGGCCAGGCGTGCTCGTAGACCTGGCAGCGACCCGGGTACTCGTCTAGCGGGATGTTGAACCGCTCCAGCAGGTCGGCGCGGCCCTGCTTGATGAACCAGGGCGTGTACTCGGCGAAGTGCTCGCTCGACTCGGTCGGGAAGTGGCCGAGCTGGCGCAGCATCTCGTAGCGCACGCGGTTCCAGGCGGGCATGCGGCCCTCGCGCTGGATCTCGCGCAGCTTCGGGTACAGGTCTTCGCCGTGGCGCTCGAAGCGCAGGTAGAAGGCCATGTGGTTGATGCCGGCGCAGGTGTAGTCGATCTCGCCGACGGGGATGCCGAGGTCGTTGGCCAGCTCCTGCGCGGTGTGCTGCACGCTGTGGCACAGGCCGACGGTCGGGATGCGCGTGGACGCGCGGTTCAGCGCCCAGGTGATCATCGCCATCGGGTTGACGTAGTTCAGGTGGATCGCCCGGTCGGCGCAGAGCTCCTCCATGTCGCGCAGCATCTCGAGCTGCACGGGGATCGTGCGCAGGCCGCGCATGATGCCGCCGATGCCCAGCGTGTCGCCGATGGTCTGCTCGAGGCCGTATTTCTTCGGGATCTCGAAGTCGGTGACGGTGGCCGGCTTGTAGCCGCCGACCTGGATGGTGTTGATGACGAAGCGCGCGCCGTCGAGCGCGCGGCGCCGGTCGGTGCTGGCGGTGATCGTCGGCTTCGCGCCGAGCGCGTCGGCGATGCGGTGCGCGACCTTCTCGGACAGGCGCAGGCGGTGTTCGTCGATGTCGTGCAGCGCGATCTCCGCCTGCGCGAGTTCGGGGTAGGCCAGGATGTCGCCGAGCAGGTTGCGGGTGAAGACCGTGCTGCCGGCGCCGATGAGGGTGATCTTGAGGCGTCGTGGGTTCATGGCGGGGCTCGTGTCGGGGGAGGTCGGGGCGCAGGGGATGAAAAGGCGCCGCCAGCCCGGGGCCGGCGGCGCGAACGGAGGCCGCAAGACTGGTCGGCGCTCCGAGGAGACAAGGGGAGGGGGCCGCGCCTACTTGAACAGCGCGTTGATCTGGCCGTTGGCGTCCTTCAGCGCCGCGCCGGCCGGCTTCTGGCCGAGCAGCACCGACTCGACCGCGGTCCTGACCAGTTCGTCGACCTGCGAGCCGTTGTCGGCGATCGGGGCCAGGAAGGTCTGTTCCTTGGACATCGCGAGGAAGGCCGACGAGTCGACGCCCTTCTTCTTCTGCGCGTCGACGGCCTTCTCGGCCAGGCCGCTGATGGCCGGGAAGACGACGCCGTAGCTCGCGACCACGCTCTGGCAGTCGGCGGAGGCGAGGTACTTGACCCACTTCCAGGCGTCGTCCTTGACCTTGGAGCCGACCCAGATCGAATCGGCCAGGCCGTTGAACATCGTCGCGCGGCGGCCGTTGGGGCCCTTGGGCAGCGGCACCCAGGCGTTCTCGAACTTCGCGTTGCCGGCAAAGTACGAAATCATCCACGAGCCCTGCGGCACGATCGCGGCCTTGCCGCCGACGAACATCGCGTCCGATCCGAGGCTCTTGGTCTGCTCGTACGACGCCGACAGGCCCTTGGCGGGCAGGCCGGCGATCCAGTCGATCGTCTCGGCGAGCTTCGGATCGTCGTAGTAGAACTTGCCGGCCCAGGGCTTGTCCTGGAACTTGAAGCCATTCGTCACCGCGAAGTGGCTCCATTCGGTCTGGCCCATCATGCCGCCGGGGCCGGGGTTCTGATAGCCGTAGACCGCGACGCTCTTCTTGTCGAAGGCCGGGTCGGTGGCGTTCCTGCCCTTGGCGTCGACGCTGAGCTTGCGGACGATCTGCTCGAAGCTGCCGCCGTCCTTCGGGTTCCACGTCATGTTCTGCAGCTCGGCCAGCGTCACGCCCTGCTTCTTGGCGTGGGCCATGTTGACGACGAAGCCGATCGTGTCCCAGTCCTTGGGCAGGCCGTACTGCTTGCCGTCGCGTCCCCAGATGTCGACCAGGTTGCCGGCGTAGGCCTTGGTGTCGACCTTGTCCCTGGCGATCAGCGGCGCCAGGTCGACGAGCTGGCCGTTCTTCGCGAACTCGGGGTACTTGGCGAGGTGGTTCGTGAACACGTCGGGGGCGGTGCCCGAGACGAAGCCGGTGGAGATCGCCGTCCAGTAGTCGCCCCAGCCGGACTGCGTGATCTTGACGGTGGTGCCGGGGTTCTTCTTGGCGAAATCGGCGGCGCACTGCTGGTAGGCGGGCAGCTGGTTGCTGTCCCACAGCATGTACTTGACCTCGGCGGCCGACGCGGTGCCGGCGGCGAGCACCGCGGCAGCCGCGGCCAGGGGGGCGAATCTCATGGACATCTCGTTGTCTCCGTGACAGGGGGGTGGGGAACACGCTGGAAGCCAGCGACGGGGGACAGGGGCGGGCCCGCAGGCCCGGTGGGAGCGGCGTTCACTTGCCGCCGCTGAACTGCACCGACTCGACGACGCGCTTGCCGAAGCCCACGAGCAGCAGCACGGTGGGCAGCACGGTGATGGTCGTGGCCGCCATCAGGCCGGTCCAGTCGGGCTGGCCTTGCGGCGTCTGCGACTTGAAGGTCTGCAGCGCCACCGGCAGCACCTGCTGCGCCTCGTCCTTGGCGACGAGGTAGGGCCAGAAGAACTCGTTCCACATGTTGATGCCGGTGAGCGTCGCGATCGTCGCCATCGGCGTCAGCGACAGCGGCAGCACCACGCGCAGGAAGATGTAGAGGTGGCTCGCGCCGTCGAGCAGCGCGGCCTCTTCCAGGTCGCGCGGGATCGACAGGAAGAACTGGCGCAGGAAGAACACCGAGAAGCCCTGCATCAGGCAGAAGGGCGCCACCATGCCGGCCATGGTGTTGAGCCAGCCCAGGTCCTTGATCAGGATGAAGTTCGGGATGAAGGTCACGACGCCCGGCACCATCATCGAGCCGATGAACAGGCCGAAGAGCACGTCGCGCCCCGGGAAGCGCAGCCGGGCGAAGGCGTAGGCCGCCATCGCCGCGCAGAAGATCTGCATCACGACGATGATCCCGGTGAACAGCAGCGAGTTGCCCAGGGCGCGCAGGAAATTGATGTCGGCGCCGGAGCCGCCGGCGGCGATCGCGTCTTCCTTCGAGACCAGCCCGAGCACGCGCTCGAAGTTGAGCATCGTCGGATCGCTGGGCAGCAGCCGGGTCGACTGCGCGAACAGGTCGCCGGGCTGCATCAGCGCGGTCTTGATCACGACCCACAGCGGCATCAGCGTGACGATCAGCATGCCGATCAGCACGGCCCAGGCGAGCAGGCGGCCGGGGGTCAGGGCCGAGGCGCGGTGCATCCCGGGAACGGAGGTGGACTGGGTGGACATGGGCAGGGTCTCCTTCGGGGCGGCGCTCACGCCAGGTCGTTCTCGTTGGCACGCATCACGCGCATCTGGAAGACGGTGTAGAGCAGCATCACCGCGCACAGCGTCATCGACATCGCCGAGGCGTAGCCCATCTTGTAGAAGCTGAAGGCGTTCTGGACGATGTAGTGCACGATCACGCGGGTCGAGTCGAGCGGGCCGCCGTTGGTCGTCACGGCGATCGTGTCGAAGATCTGGAACGAGCCGGTCACGCTGGTGACGAGCACGAACACCATCACCGGGCGCAGCAGCGGCAGCGTGATGCGGCGGAACATCTGCCACTCGGTGGCTCCCTCTAGCGAGGCGGCCTCGTACAGGTGGCGCGGGATGTTCTGCAGCCCGGCGAGGAACAGCATCGCGATCAGGCCCATGTGGCGCCAGATGTTCACGCCGGCCACCGTCAGCAGCGCCTGGTCGACGCCGCCGAAGAAGGGCTGGCGATCCAGGCCGACGCTGGTGATCAGGTGGTTCACCGAGCCGAGCAGCGGGTCGAGCATCCACAGCCAGATCAGCGCCACCAGCACGTTCGACAGCAGGTAGGGCAGCAGCACGATCGACTTGACGAACAGCGAGCGCGTCAGCCGGTCCATCGCCACGGCCAGGAACAGGCCGAACACCGTCTGCAGCGGGATGTTCAGCAGCACGTAGTAGAGCGACAGCTTCATGCCGTTCCAGAACTTGCCGTCGTGCAGCAGCGCCTGGTAGTTCGCCAGGCCGACGAACTTCGGCGCGCGCAGCATGTTCCAGTCGGTGAAGCTGATCTCGATCGCGCGCAGCGTCGGGAAGGCATAGAACACGACGAAGCCGATGAACGCCGGCAGCACCAGGCCCCAGCCGGTCAGCGTCTCGGCGCGGCGGGTCTTGGCCAGGGCATGGGGCTGGCGACGCGGCGGGTCGACCGGCGTCGCGGTGGCGGGGGTGGCAAGAGTCATCGGCGTCTCCGGGGTGGGTGCAGGGCACCCGCATGTCGATCGTTCGGACCGGCGGCGCTGCTGCGGTAGCTAACACGCGTTAGGTTGGAAATAATATTAGCAATGCGAGTCGACTTCCGAAACCCGGGTAAACACCGAGTCAAAGCGCATTGGATCGGTCGGCCGACCCGGCGCCACCCCGGTGGAGCGCGGGAGCGCAGCCCGAAGCGCGGGGCCAATCGGCGGAGATCGATCCCGGCACAGGGACCGGGCCCCGCCCGCGGCCCGATCTGCCTCTATCATCGGCACAGCTAATATTTACAGCCCCTGCCGTGAGCACCCGACCCAAGCCCCCCGCGCCGGCCCGCCGGCCGACCATGACCGACGTCGCCAAGGCGGCCGGCGTCTCGCAGTCGACCGTGTCGATGGTGCTGAACAACATGAGCGGCGCCCGGCTGTCGGCGGAGACCCGGGCGAAGGTGATCGGCGTGGCCGCCGAGCTCGGCTACCGGCTGCCACGGCGCGAGACGACCTCGCCCGAGGGCGGCCCGCGGCGCAACGTGATCGGCTACCTGGTCGACGAGATCTCCACCAGCCCGCACCCGGTGGTCAGCGTCGACGGCGCGCGCGACGCGGCCTGGGAGCACGACTGCCTGGTCACGGTGATGGTCACGCGCGGCAATGCCGAGCAGGAGCTGGCCGCGATCGAGGCGTTGCGCGCCAACCCGGCGCTGCTGGGCGTCGTCTACTCGACCATCTTCACCCGCGAGGTCCGGCTGCCCGAGCCGCTGCGCGAGGTGCCGACGGTGTTGCTGAACTGCCACGACGACACGCTCAAGCTGCCGAGCATCGTGCCCGGCGAGGTCGGCGGCGGTCATGCCGCGACCGAGTACCTGATCTCCCAGGGCCACCGCCGCATCGGCTTCGTCAACGGCGAACCCTGGATGGAAGCCTCGAAGGACCGCCTCAAGGGCTACCGCCGGGCACTCGCCACCGCCGACCTGCCCTTCGACCCGGCCCTGGTGCGCGACGGCGACTGGATGTCGGGCACCGGATTCGACTCGACGATGTCGCTGATGAAGGAGCCGCGCCCGCCGACCGCGATCTTCTGCGCCAACGACCTGATGGCGCTCGGCGCGCTCGAGGCGCTCAAGCAGCTCGGCCTGCGCGTGCCCGAGGACGTGTCGGTGATGGGCTACGACGACCAGGAGATCTCGCGCCACACGCACCCGCCGCTGACGACGGTGGTGCTGCCCAACTACGAGATGGGCCGTGCCGCCGTCGAGGCGCTGCTGGCGCTGGTCGGGCAGGGCGAGCCGCCGCGCCGGCCGATGGCGCGCGTCAAGATCGACTGCCCGCTGGTCGAGCGCGAGACCGTGCTCGCGCGCTGAAGCCGCCGTCGGCCAGCGCGCGCCGATCGCGAGGGACAGGGTTTTCACCAATTATCGCTAATAGTATTAGCACGATAATTTGCTCCATCCTGTTCCACCCGGCCCCGAGGGGCTCCAACGAGGCGACCGACACATGGCTGGCATCGAACTCAAGTCCGTCTTCAAGGCTTACGGCGACATGGCGCCGGTGATCCGCGACGTCAACCTGCAGATCGCCCAGGGCGAGTTCTGCGTCTTCGTCGGGCCCTCGGGCTGCGGCAAGTCGACGCTGCTGCGCATGATCGCGGGGCTGGAGGACATCACCGGCGGCGACCTGCTCATCGGCGGCGAGCGCATGAACGACGTGCCGCCGGCACGCCGCGGCGTGGCGATGGTGTTCCAGAGCTACGCGCTGTTCCCGCACATGACCGTCTACGAGAACATGGCCTTCGGCATGCAGCTCGCGAAGGTCGACCCGAAGGTCATCCGCGAGAAGGTCATGGACGCGGCCCGCGTGCTGCAGCTCGAGCACCTGCTCGACCGCAAGCCCAAGGCCCTGTCGGGTGGCCAGCGCCAGCGCGTGGCCATCGGCCGGGCGATCGTGCGCGAGCCGGGGGTGTTCCTGTTCGACGAGCCGCTGTCCAACCTCGACGCCGCGTTGCGCGTGCAGACGCGCTTCGAGATCGCCAAGATCCACCGCGACTTCGGCAAGGCGAGCACCGTCTACGTGACGCACGACCAGGTCGAGGCGATGACGCTGGCCGACCGGATCCTGCTGCTCAACACCGGCGAGGCGGTGGCGCGCGACGGCAGCGTCGCGCAGTGCGGCTCGCCGCTCGAGCTCTACCACCGGCCGCGCAACCTGTTCGTGGCCGGCTTCATCGGCAGCCCGAAGATGAACTTCCTGCAGGGCGAACTGGTCGAGGGCCGGGCCGACCGCGCCCGCGTGCGCCTGAAGTCGGGCGAGACGATCGAGGCGCTGGTCGACGCGTCGGCGATGAAGGCCGGCGAGGCCGTGACGCTGGGCATCCGCCCCGAGCACGCCGAGCTGGGCACCGCCACGCAGCACATCAAGCGCGAGGTGCACTGGCAGGAGCGCCTGGGCGAATCGACCTACCTGTACCTGGACAGCGGCGTGGCCAACGAGTCGCTGGTCGTCAAGGCCCCGGGCCACGCCCACGCCGACGCCGGCCAGCGCATCGCGCTGTCGCTGCCCGCGGCCTCGCTGCACCTGTTCGACGCGCGCGGCTTCGCGCTCGAGCGCCGCGTGCCCGACGCCGACCTGCAGGTTCCGCACGCTGCCTGAGGCCGGGTGATGAAGCTCGGCGTCTGCTACTACCCCGAACAGTGGCCCGAGGGCCGCTGGGCCCGGGACGCGCTGCGCATGCGCGAGATCGGCATCTCGACGGTGCGCATCGCCGAGTTCGCCTGGAGCCGCATCGAGCCCGAGCCGGGACGCTTCGACTGGGCCTGGCTCGACCGCGCGGTCGAGACCTTGCACGCGCAGGGACTGGGCATCGTGATGTGCACGCCGACGGCCACCCCGCCGAAGTGGCTGGTCGATGCGCACCCGGAGATCCTCGCCGTCGACGAGCGCGGGCAGCCGCGCGGCTTCGGCTCGCGGCGCCACTACTGCTTTTCGAGCCCGGTGTACCGCGAGCAGTCGCGCCGCATCAGCCGGCTCGTCGCCGAGCGCTACGGCCGGCATCCCGCGGTCGTGGCCTGGCAGACCGACAACGAGTACGGCTGCCACGACACCGTGCTGTCGACCTCGGCCGCGGCGCGCGCCGGGTTCCGCCGCTGGCTGCAGCACCGCTACGGCACGATCGACGCGCTGAACACCGCCTGGGGCACCGTCTTCTGGAGCCAGGAGTACCGCGGCTTCGACGAGGTCGACCTGCCGTCGGGCACGGTCACCGAGGCGAACCCCTCGCACCGGCTCGACTGGCGGCGCTTCGCCTCCGACGAGGTCGTGGCCTTCAACCGCGAGCAGGTGCAGATCCTGCGGGAGCTGTCGCCCGGCCGGCCGGTGTCGCACAACTTCATGGGCTTCTTCACCGAGTTCAACCACCACGACGTGGCGGCCGACCTCGACATCGCCACCTGGGACAGCTACCCGCTGGGCTTCACGCAGAACTTCTTCCTGGGCGCCGACGAGAAGTCGCGCTGGGCGCGCACCGGCCACCCGGACATCCCGTCCTTCCACCACGACCTGTACCGCGGCATGTGCCCGGGCGGCCGTTGGTGGGTGATGGAGCAGCAGCCGGGCCCCGTGAACTGGGCTGAGTGGAACCCCGCGCCGCTGGACGGCATGGTGCGTCTGTGGACCTGGCAGGCCTTCGCGCACGGCGCCGAGGTCGTGAGCTACTTCCGCTGGCGCCAGGCGCCGTTCGCCCAGGAGCAGAACCACACCGGGCTGCTGCGCCCCGATTCGACCGAAGCCGAGGCCGCGGTCGAGGCGGCGCAGGTCGCCGGCGAGCTGCGCGAGCTGGCGCCGCACCTGGCGCAGGCGACGGCGGTGCCGGCCCGCGTTGCGCTGGTCTTCGACTACGACGCGCTGTGGATGAGCAACATCCAGCCGCAGGGCGCCGACTACCACGCGCTGGAGCTGTGCTTCCGCGTCTACAGCGCGCTGCGCTCGCTGGCGCTCGACGTCGACATCGTCAGCCCGCGCGCCGCGCTGGGCCGCTATGCGCTGGTCGTGCTGCCCGCGCAGCTGCACGCGCCCGACGACCTCGTGCAGCGCCTGGCCGGCTCGAGCGCGCAGCTCGTACTCGGCCCGCGCGCCGGCTCGAAGACGGTCGACCTGCAGATCCCCGAGGGCCTGGCGCCCGGGCCGCTGCGCCCGCTGGCGGGGGTGCGCGTCGAGCGGGTGTCGTCGCTGCCGCCGGGCTGCACCGACACCCTGCGCTGGGCCGACGGCAGCGAGACCCGGTCGATGCGCTGGCGCGAGGACCTGGTGCTCGAAGGCGCCCGGGCGCTGGCGAGCTTCGCCGACGACGGGCGTCCGGCGGTCGCGCAGCGCGGCCGGGTGCGCAGCGTCGCCGCCTGGCTCGACGCGCCGGGCTGGCAGCGCGTGCTGCGCGAGGCCGCGCACGACGCCGGCCTGGACACGACCGAGCTGCCCGACGCCCTGCGCGTGAGCCGCCTCGGCGCGCTGACCGTGGTCTGCAACTTCTCGAACACCGAGGTGGACTTCGCGCCACCCGGCACCCGGCAGCCGCTGCTGGGCCACCGAACCCTCGCGCCTTGCGGCGTGGCGGTGTGGAAGGCATGAGCTTCCACCACACAACGCGTCGCAACGACGCCCCTTGAAGGAGACCGCAGTGAAGACTATGACAAGGTTGATCGCCCGCTGGGCAGCCGTCGCCGGTTCGGCCCTGGCCGTGTCGGCGCAGGCCGGCACGCTGGTCATCAACACCGATGCGTCCGACCCCGCGCCGAAGGCCGCGTGGGACGCGATGGCCAAGGGCTTCATGGCCGCCAATCCGGACGTCACCGTGAAGATCAACACCTTCGACCACGAAGGCTTCAAGACCTCGATCCGCAACTTCCTGACGGCCGATCCCCCGGACCTCGTCACCTGGTACGCCGGCAACCGCATGGCGCCGTTCGTCAACGCCGGCCTGTTCGACGACGTGTCGGACGTCTGGCAGAAGGAAGGCCTGGGCGACAAGCTCAAGTCGGCCGCGGCGTCGATGACGATCAACGGCAAGCAGTGGGGCGTGCCCTACACCTACTACCAGTGGGGCATCTACTACCGCAAGGACATCTTCGCGAAGAACGGCATCGCGGTGCCGACGAACTGGAAGGACCTCGTCGCCGCCTGCGCCAAGCTGAAGGCCGCCGGCGTCACGCCCTTCGCCATCGGCACCAAGGCGCTGTGGCCCACCGGCGGCTGGTTCGACTACCTGAACATGCGCGTCAACGGCTACGAGTTCCACATGGACCTCACCGCCGGCAAGGTGCCCTACACCGACAAGCGCGTGCAGGCCGTCTTCGACCGCTGGGACGAGATCGTCAAGCCCGGCTACTACCTGGCCAACCACGCCGGCATCGACTGGCAGGACGCGGTGCCCGCCTTCGTCAAGGGCGAGGCCGCCATGTACCTGATGGGCAACTTCGCGGTCGACCCGATGAAGAAGGCCGGCCTCACCGAGGCGCAGCTGGGCTTCATGCAGTTCCCGAAGATCAACGACGTGCCGATGGCCGAAGACGCACCGACCGACACCATCCACATCCCGGCGAAGGCGAAGAACAAGGCGGACGCGCGCCGCTTCCTGGCCTACGCCGCGAGCGCGAAGGTGCAGAGCGAGGTCAACGCCATCCTCGGCCAGCTGCCGGTCAACAAGGACGCGACCAAGCCGACCGACGTCTACCTGAAGGACGGCTTCGCGATGCTGTCGAGCGCCTACGCACTCGGCCAGTTCTACGACCGCGACGCGCCGGCCGAGATGGCCAAGGCCGGCATGGAAGGCTTCCAGCGCTACATGATCAAGCCGGAAGCCCGCAAGGAAGTGCTCGAGCGCCTCGAGAGCGTTCGCCAGCGCGTCTACAAGTAAGTCCAGCCGCCAGGGCAGGGCAGGTCCGCGGCGTGCGCCGCGGGCCGGCCCCGAACGCCGCCACGCGGCCCGCATCCGAGACCTTCCACGATGAGCACCCCTGCCGCCGCCCTGGGCACGTCGCGCGCCGCCGTCCCCGCCTCGTGGTGGACGCGCCACCAGCGCGCGATCGCCCCCTGGCTCTTCCTCGCGCCGGCCCTGCTGATGTTCGGCCTGTACGTGATCTGGCCGATCTTCGAGTCGATCGGCATCAGCCTGTACGACTGGGACGGGCTGGGCACGCCGAAATTCATCGGCCTGGACAACTACCGCGAGCTGACCACGGACCCCGACTTCTTCGTCGCGCTCAAGAACAACCTGATCTGGCTGGTGGGCTTCCTGCTGGCGGTGCCGGCGGGGCTGTTCCTCGCACTGTTCCTGAACCAGACGGTGTTCGGCATCCGCGCGGTCAAGTCGCTGTTCTTCTTCCCCTTCGTGATCTCGCAGGTCGTCATCGGCCTGGTGTTCACCTGGTTCTACAACCCCGCCAACGGCATCGTCGGCAACCTGTTCGCGCTGGTCGGCATGGAGCCGGTGTCGGTGCTCTCCGACGAGCGCTACGTGACCTACGGCATCGTCATCGCCGGACTGTACCCGCAGGTCGCCTACTGCATGATCCTGTACCTCACGGGGCTGAACAACATCCGCCCCGACCTGATCGAGGCCGCGCGCCTCGAAGGCGCCAAGGGCTGGGCCATGCTCTGGCACGTCGTGCTGCCGCAGCTGCGGCCGGCGACCTTCATCGCCGTGGTCGTGACCATCGTCGGTTCGCTGCGCAGCTTCGACATGGTGTCGATCATGACCTCGGGCGGCCCCTACGGCACCTCGCGCGTGCTCGCGTACTACATGTACGAGAAGGCGCTGTCGGAGTACGGCTACCGCATGGGCTACGGCACGGCGATCGCGACGGTGCTGTTCGCGATCATGCTGGTCTACATCCTGTTCGTGCTCTACCGCATCTACCAGCAAGAGAAGGACATGGCCTGATGTTCCCCACTCCCATCGAAAAGGTCAGCGCGCCCACCCGCGCGCTGTACAAGGCCGGCCTGCCGGTGTCGCTGCTGCTGTGGCTGCTGCCGATCATCGCGGTCGCGCTGACCTCGATCCGCGGCCAGGGCGACATCGCCAGCGGCAACTACTGGGGCTGGCCGACGCAGTGGCAGATCGTCGAGAACTACACCGCGGTGTTCCGCAACACGCCGATCCTGCGCTACATCGGCAACAGCTTCCTGGTGACGATCCCGACGGTGATCGGCGCGGTCGCGCTGGCCTGCCTGGCCGGCTTCGCGCTCGGCGTCTACCGCTTCAAGATGAACCTGGTGGTGTTCTTCCTGTTCGTCGGCGGCAACTTCGTGCCCTTCCAGATCCTGATGGTGCCGGTGCGCGACATGAGCCTGCGCCTGGGCCTGTACGACTCGATCACCGGGCTGGTGCTGTTCCACGTCGCCTTCCAGACCGGCTTCTGCACCTTCTTCATGCGCAACTTCATCCGCGACCTGCCGATGGAGCTGATCGAGGCCGCGCGCATCGAGGGCGCGAGCGAGGTACAGATCTTCTGGCGCGTCGTGCTGCCGCTGGTGCGCCCGGCGCTGGCCGCGCTGTCGGTGCTGGTCTTCACCTTCATCTGGAACGACTACTTCTGGGCCACCGTGCTGATCCAGGGCGACCACGCGATGCCGGTCACCGGCGGGCTCAAGTCGCTCAACGGCATCTGGGTCGCGCAATGGCACCTGGTGTCGGCCGGCTCGATCGTCGCCGCGCTGCCGCCGGTGCTGGTCTTCTTCCTGATGCAGAAGCAGTTCATTGCCGGGCTCACGCTCGGTGCCACCAAGGGTTGAATCTCGTGAAAGCCACTCTTCCTTCCGCTCCCGCCGAATTCGTCGTCCTGCACGGCCGGCACAGCAGCCTCGTGCTCGAGGCCCATGCCGACGAGGCGCCGATCTGGCGCTACTGGGGCCCGCGCCTGCCCGACGGCGCCACCCCCGGCGCTGATCTGCGCAGCACGCGCCCGCTGCCGTCGTTCATGCTCGACTTCGACCAGCCGTTGACGCTCGCGCCAAGCTTCGGCGTGGGCTGGTTCGGCCAGAGCGCGCTGCTCGCGCACCGCGACGGCCGCGACTTCGCGCAGGCCTTCGACCGCTGCGAGCTCGACTGGATCGTGCCGGCGCGCTCGGTGCGCGTGCGGCTCACCGACTCGGTCGCCCGGCTGCAGCTGGCCGTCTCGCTGTCGCTCGACGAGCACGACGTGCTGATCGTCAAGAGCGCGCTCACCAATGCCGGCGATGCGACGCTCGACGTGCAGTGGCTCGCCGCCGGCACGCTGCCGCTGCCGGGCCGGGCCGACACGGTGCGCTCGTATGCCGGCCAGCACGTGCACGAGTTCATGCTGCAGGTCGACGCGCTGTCGCGCAGCACCTGGCGGCGCGAGAACCGCCGCGGCCGCACCTCGCACGACTGCTTCCCCGGCGCGGTGGTGACCACGCCCGGCGCCACCGAGGACGCCGGCCTGGTCTTCGGCGCGCACCTCGCGTGGTCGGGCAACCACCAGCAGAGCATCGAATGGCTGCACGACGCGCAGTACCAGTGGCAGCTCGGCGAGTGGCTCGCGCCCGGCGAAGGCCGGCTGGCCCCCGGGGCGACGCTCGAGACGCCCGAGATCGTGGCGAGCTGTTCCACCGCAGGCCTGAACGGCCTGGCGGCGAACTTCCACGCCGAGCTGCGCGCACGGCTGAACTGGCCCGGCGGCGCGATGCGCCCGCGGCCGGTGCACCTGAACACCTGGGAAGGCTTCTACTTCGACGTCCATCCCGGCCCGGTGAAGGAGCTCGCCACGGCGGCCGCGGCGGTCGGCGTCGAGCGCTTCGTGCTCGACGACGGCTGGTTCCACGGCCGGCACCACGACCGCGCCGCGCTGGGCGACTGGTGGCCCGACGAGAGCAAGTTCCCGCACGGCCTGGGCGAGCTCATCGCGCACGTCGAGGCGCTCGGCATGGAGTTCGGCATCTGGTTCGAGCCCGAGATGGTCAACCCCGACAGCGAGCTGAACCGCGCCCATCCCGACTGGGCGCTGCAGCTCGACGGCCGGCCGGTGCTGACGGCACGCAACCAGCTCGTGCTCGACATCTCGCGGCCCGAGGCGAGCGAGTACCTGTTCGGCAAGATCGACGCGCTGCTGCGCGCCCACCCGATCCGCTACATCAAGTGGGACCACAACCGCGACCTGACGACCGCGGGCCTGGCCGGCGGCCTGCCGGGCTACCGCGCGCAGGTGCATGCCGTCTACGCGCTGATGGCGCGGCTGCGCGCCGCGCACCCCGAGGTCGAGATCGAGAGCTGCTCGGGCGGCGGCGGGCGCATCGACTTCGCGGTGCTGCGCCACACGCACCGCGTCTGGACCAGCGACTGCATCGACGCGCTGTCGCGCGTGGCGATCCAGCGCGGCTACCTGCAGTTCTTCCCGCCCGAGGTGATGGGCGCGCACGTCGGCACCGCGCCGTCGCACACCACCGGCCGCAGCCAGGACATGGCGTTCCGCGCCGCGGTCGCGCTGCCGGGCCACCTCGGCGTCGAGCTCGACGTGCGCCACCTGCCCGAGCGCGAGACCGCCGAGCTGCGTGCCTGGATCCAGCTCTACAAGGACCTGCGCGACCGCCTGCACCACGGCCGTGTCTGGCAGGGCGACGCCGGCGACGGCCTGGTGTGGCAGGCGCATGGCGACGAGGACGCCGCGGACGTGCTCGCGCTGGTCTACCGCAGCGTGCCGAGCTCGCACCGCTACACGCCGACCCTGAGGCTGCCGATGCTCGAGGCTAACGCGCGTTACCTCGTGACCCAGGTGCTGCCCGAGGGCGCCGACCCGAAAGCGGGCACGCATTCGGGCTCGGCCTTCTTCGAGGCGCTGCGCGGCGAGGGCGTCACGCTCGACGGCGCCTGGCTCGCGCAGGCCGGCCTGCCGCTGCCGCGCGCCCTCGCCGAGACGGCGTTCATCGTCCGCCTGCGCAAGGTCTGAGCATGGCCGGCCTGAACATCCTCGTGACCGGCGGCGCCGGCTACATCGGCAGCCTCACCGCGGTGCAGCTGATCGCCGCGGGGCACCGCCCGGTGATCCTGGACAACCTCGTCAACGCCAAGGCGGCGGTGCTCGACCGCATCGAGCGTGTCGCCGGCACGCGGCCGGTGTTCGTGCGCGGCGACATCCGCGACCGCGGCACGCTCGACACCGTGCTGCGCGAGCACGCGATCGACGCGGTGATCCATTTCGCCGGGCTGAAGGCGGTCGGCGAATCGGTCGCCCAGCCGCTGGCCTACTACGACAACAACGTCCACGGCACCCTCGTGCTGCTCGAGGCGATGCGCGCCGCCGGCGTGCGCACGCTGGTGTTCAGCTCGTCGGCCACGGTCTACGGCGAAGCCCAGCGCATGCCGCTGTCGGAGGACACGCCGACCTCGGCGACCAACCCCTACGGCCGCACGAAGCTGATGGTCGAGCTGGTCCTCGCCGACGTGGCGGCGTCCGAGCCGGGCTGGTCGATGACGGCGCTGCGCTACTTCAACCCGGTGGGCGCGCACCCGAGCGGCCTGATGGGCGAGGACCCGAAGGGCGTGCCGAACAACCTGATGCCCTTCGTCGCGCAGGTGGCGATCGGCCGGCGCGACACGCTGCGCATCTTCGGCAACGACTACCCGACGCCCGACGGCACCGGCGTGCGTGACTACATCCACGTCGTCGACCTCGCCGAAGGGCACCTCGCGGCGCTGACGCACGGCCACGGCCGGCCCGGCATGCACGTGTTCAACCTCGGCACCGGCCGGGGCCACAGCGTGCTGGAACTGCTCGCCGCCTTCGGCCGCGCCTGCGGCCGCCCGCTGGCCCACGAGTTCGCGCCGCGCCGCCCGGGCGACGTGGCCAGCAGCTGGGCCGACCCCGCGCACGCGCAGGCCGCGCTCGGCTGGCGCGCGACCCGCAGCCTCGACGAGATGTGCGCCGACACCTGGCGCTGGCAATCCCTCAACCCGAACGGATACGAACCATGACCGCGACCTTCGACGCCGCCGACCATTCGCACCGCCGCCGCAACCCGCTGACCGGCCAGTGGGTGCTGGTCTCGCCCCACCGCGCCAAGCGGCCCTGGCAGGGCCAGCAGGAGCCTGCCGCCGACGAGCAGCTGCCGTCCTACGACCCCGGCTGCTACCTGTGCGCCGGCAACACCCGCGTCAGCGGCGACGTGAACCCGCCCTACACCGGCACCTTCGTCTTCACCAACGACCACGCGGCGCTGATGCCCGAGGTGCCCGAGGCCCCGGCGGACAGCGACCCGCTGTACCTGGCGACCGCGGCGCGCGGCACCAGCCGGGTGATCTGCTTCTCGCCCGACCATGCGCGCACGCTGCCCGAGATGAGCCTGGCGGCCATCGGCGGCGTGGTCGACGCCTGGTGTGAGCAGACCGCCGAGCTCGGCCAGCGCCACGCCTGGGTACAGGTGTTCGAGAACAAGGGCGCGATCATGGGCTGCTCGCAGCCGCACCCTCACGGCCAGATCTGGGCCACGGGCTTCCTGCCGAACGAACCCGCGGCCGAGGACCTGCAGCAGCGCGCCTATTTCGCGCAGCACGGCCGGCCGATGCTGCTCGACGTGGCCGAGCGCGAGGCCGCGTCCGGCGAACGTGTCGTCGTGCAGACCGAGCACTGGCTCGCGGTCGTGCCGTACTGGGCCACCTGGCCTTTCGAGACGCTGCTGCTGCCGCGCTTCGCGGTGCGGCGCCTGCCCGAGCTCACGCCGGCGCAGCGCGCCGACCTCGCGCTGGCGCTGAAGAAGCTCACCTCGCGCTACGACAACCTGTTCCGCTGCTCGTTCCCGTACTCGATGGGCTGGCACGGCGCCCCCTTCGACGGCAGCGACCCCTCGGCCTGGCAATTGCATGCGCACTTCTACCCGCCGCTGCTGCGTTCGGCGACGGTGCGCAAGTTCATGGTCGGCTTCGAGATGCTGGCCGAGGCACAGCGTGACCTGACCCCCGAGCAGGCGGCCGAGAAGCTTCGCGCCGTCAGCGACCTGCACTACCGCGGCACCTGAAGGGAACGCCCATGAAATCGCCCCTGCTCAAGCGTGTCGTCACCTCCTTCGACAACGCCTTCGACGCGCCGCCGGCGCTGATCGTGCACGCGCCCGGCCGCGTCAACCTGATCGGCGAACACACCGACTACAACGACGGCTTCGTGCTGCCCTGCGCGATCGACTTCCACACGCTCGTCGCTGCGCAGCCGCGCGACGACTCGACGGTGCGCGTGGTCGCGGCCGACTACGGCGACACGCTCGACGAGTTCCGCCTCGACGCGCCCATCGGCCACCGCGCCGACGCGCCCTGGGCCGACTACGTGCGCGGCGTGGTCGCCACGCTGCTCGAGCGCGGCATCGCGCTGCGCGGCGCCGAGCTCGCGATCGCCGGCAACGTGCCGCAGGGTGCGGGGCTGTCGTCGTCGGCCTCGCTCGAGGTCGCGGTCGGGCAGGCCTTCAAGGCGCTGCAGGGCCTGGACGAACTGAGCCAGACCGACCTGGCGCTGATCGGCCAGCGCGCCGAGAACGCCTTCGTCGGCTGCAACTGCGGCATCATGGACCAGCTGATCTCGGCGCGCGGCGAGCGCGGCCACGCGCTGCTGATCGACTGCCGCTCGCTCGAGGCGAAGCCGGTGCACCTGCCCGATGAGGTGGCGGTGATGATCGTGCATTCGCGCGTCAAGCGCGGCCTCGTGGACAGCGAATACAACACCCGCCGCGAGCAGTGCGAGGCCGCCGCGAAGCACTACGGCGTCAAGGCGCTGCGCGACGTCGACCGGGCGACGCTCGAAGCCCGCGCGGCAGGGCTCGACCCGGTGGTGCTGAGACGCGCGCGCCACATCGTCACCGAGAACCAGCGCACGCTCGACGCGGCGCAGGCGCTGGCCGCGAACGACCTCGAGCGCCTGGGCGTGTTGATGGCACAGTCGCACGCGTCGATGCGCGACGACTTCGAGATCACCGTCCCGGCGATCGACGAACTCGTGGCCCTGGCGCAGGCCGCCATCGGCACCGAGGGCGGTGCGCGCATGACCGGCGGCGGCTTCGGCGGCTGCATCGTCGCGGTGCTGCCCGAGTCGCGCGTCGCGGCGGTGCGTGCGGCCATCGAATCCGGCTACCGCGCCCCGAGCGGCGAGCCGGCCTCGATCTGGGTCTGCCATGCCAGCGAGGGCGCCGGCGTGCTCGCATGACGACCGAGCGCTACGCCCCGGCCGCTGCGCGGTACGAAGCGATGCCGTACCGGCGCTGCGGCGCGAGCGGGCTGACGCTCGGCGCGGTGTCGCTCGGCCTGTGGCACAACTTCGGCGACGTCGACCGCTTCGACACCGCGCGTGCGCTGGTGCGCCACGCCTTCGACCAGGGCATCACGCACTTCGATCTGGCCAACAACTACGGCCCGCCGCCGGGATCGGCCGAGCGCGTGTTCGGCGAGATCCTGCGCCGCGACCTCGCCGCGCACCGCGACGAGCTGATCGTCTCGACCAAGGCCGGCTACGCGATGGGCCCGGGGCCCTACGGCGACGGCGGCTCGCGCAAGTACCTGCTTTCGAGCCTGGACCAGAGCCTGGCCCGGCTCGGCCTGCCGTACGTCGACATCTTCTACCACCACCGTCCCGACCCGGCCACGCCGCTGGAGGAGACGATGGGCGCACTCGACCACGCGGTGCGCAGCGGCCGGGCGCTGTACGTCGGGCTGTCGAACTACCCGGCACCGCTGCTGCGGCGCGCGGCCGCCGTGCTGCGCGCGCTGGGCACGCCCTGCGTGATCCACCAGCCGCGCTACAACCTCTTCGACCGCGACCTCGAGGCCGAGCTGCTGCCGGCGCTGGCGCAGGAGGGCATCGGCTGCATCGCCTTCTCGCCGCTGGCGCAGGGCCTGCTGACCGACCGCTACCTCGGCGGCGGCATCCCGGCCGATTCGCGCGCGGCGCGCGGCGCCTTCCTGAAGGCCGGCGACGTGACGCCCGAGCGCCTGCGGGCGATCGGCGCGCTGGACGCGATCGCGAAGGCGCGTGGCCAGAAGCTGTCGCAGATGGCGCTCGCCTGGGTGCTGCGCCACCCGGGCATGAGCTCGGTGCTGATCGGCGCGAGCCGGGTCGCGCAGATCGAAGACGCCGTCGGCGCGCTGCGCGCCGCGCCGTTCGCTGCCGACGAACTCGCCGCGATCGACGCCGCGCTCGCCTGAGCCCGCTCAGTCGAAGGACAGCGAGCGCGCCGCCTGCTGCAGCAGCGCGCGCGTCGCGTCGAGGCCCGGCCCGACGTGGCGGTCGATGCGGCGGATGAACGGGCAGGTCAGCACCGCCAGCGCGGACCCGCCGGTGCCGAGCACCGGGATCGAGATGTCGACGATGCCGTAGGACTGCAGGCTGTCGCCCTGCCAGTGGCCCAGGCGGCGCACCTTGTCGAGCGTGGCGTCGAGCTCGGCCTCGTCGAACGGCACCTCGCCTTCGACCACCTCGTGCGCGGCGAGCATCTCGGCGCGCCGCGCCGCGCTCTGGAAGGCCAGCAGTGCGTGGCCCGAACCGGTGTCCACGAGGCTGACGCGGGAGCCCCGGCGGATCGAGAAGCTGATCTTCCCGGGGCTGTTCACCTGCGCCAGGATGGTGATGTTGCCGCGGTCGTAGAAGCCGAGGTGGCAGGACTGCTCGGCGCCGCGGGCGAAGGCCTCCATGGCCGGCAGCGCGCGCGCGACGAGGCGGTCCAGCGGCGGGTGGCGGTGCGCGAGCACGAACAGCTTCAGGCTCAGCGCATAGCGGTCGCCCTCGGCCGAGCGCGCCACGTAGTCGCGCTGCACGAGGCGCTCGAGCATGCGGTAGATCTCGCCCGGGCTGCGGCCCATGGCCTTGACGATCTCGCCGCGCGTCAGGCCCTGCGGCTGCTCTGACAGCAGTTCCAGGATGTCCAGCCCCTTGTCGAGGGCCGGGGCGCGGTAGCGGTCGTGCGGGTCGTTGGCAGTCGTCACGGTGGCGGCACGGGTAAGTCCCGGGTGCGGGGGGGCGGAAAATCCGTAGCATCCTAGTTCAGATATGGACAAGTTGTTCATAGATGAACTACCAACCCGCCCCCCCGAAAGGCCCGCCGGCATGAGCGGTACCCGACCGATCGTCGAGCTGCGCGAGGTCAGCAAGGCCTTCGCCGGCGTGCAGGCGCTGTCGAAATGCCGCTTCGAGCTGATGCCCGGCGAGGTGCATGCGCTGATGGGCGAGAACGGCGCGGGCAAGTCCACGCTGATGAAGGTGCTCGCCGGCGTCTACCAGCGCGACTCGGGCGAGATCCTGCTCGACGGCCAGGCGGTCGAACTGCCGTCGCCGCGCGCTGCGCAGGCGCTGGGCATCGGCATCGTCCATCAGGAACTGAACCTGATGAACCACCTGACGGCGGCGCAGAACATCTTCATCGGCCGCGAGCCGCGCGGGCGCTTCGGCCTGTTCCTCGACGAGGAGACGCTCGACCAGGACGCGCGCCGCATCTTCGAGCGCATGAACCTGCCGCTGGACCCGCGCACCCCGGTGGGCGAGCTGACGGTGGCCAAGCAGCAGATGGTGGAGATCGCCAAGGCGCTGTCCTTCGATTCGCGCGTGCTGATCATGGACGAGCCCACCGCGGCGCTGAACAACGCCGAGATCGCCGAGCTGTTCCGCATCGTCCGCCAGCTCAAGGCGCACGGCGTGGGCATCGTCTACATCTCGCACAAGATGGACGAGCTCAAGCAGATCTCCGACCGCGTGACGGTGATGCGCGACGGCCGCTACATCGACACCGTGCCGACCGCGGGCACGCCGATGGAGAAGATCATCTCGATGATGGTCGGGCGCGAGCTCGACCACGGCGAGCGCGACCATCCGCCGCCGTCGACCGCCGAGGTCGCGCTCGAGGTGCGCGGCCTGACGCGCGGCAAGGCGATCCGCGACGTCAGCTTCACGCTGCGCCGCGGCGAGATCCTCGGCCTGGCCGGGCTGATGGGCGCCGGCCGCACCGAGGTCGCGCGCGCGATCTTCGGCGCCGACCCGCTGGAGTCGGGCGAGATCCGCGTGCACGGCCGCGTGGCGCAGATCGGCTCGCCGTCCGACGCGGTCGCGCACGGCATCGGCTACCTGTCGGAGGACCGCAAGCACTTCGGCCTGGCCACCGGGCTGGACGTCGAGACGAACATCGTGCTGTCGAGCCTGAGCCGCTTCGTCGGCCGCGGCGGCCTGCTCGACCAGCCGGCGATGCGCCGCACCGCCGACGACTACATCCAGCGCCTCGACATCCGCACGCCCTCGGCGCGCCAGCAGGTGCGGCTGCTGTCGGGCGGCAACCAGCAGAAGATCGTGATCGCGAAGTGGCTGCTGCGCGACTGCGACATCCTGTTCTTCGACGAGCCCACGCGCGGCATCGACGTCGGCGCGAAGAGCGAGATCTACAAGCTGCTCGACGCGCTCGCCGCGCAGGGCAAGGCCATCGTGATGATCTCGTCGGAGCTGCCCGAGATCCTGCGCATGAGCCACCGCATCCTGGTGATGTGCGAGGGCCGGCTGACCGGCGAGCTGCCGGCACGCGGCGCCACCCAGGAAGCCATCATGCAGCTCGCCACCCAGCGCGAGAGCCTGGTCGCGCACTGAGCCCATCCCCCTCGATCCGGACGCCGATGAACGCACTCAAGGCCCTGCTCTTCAACCCGTCGACGCGCCAGACGCTGCTGGCCTTCGCCAGCCTGCTGGCGCTGATGACCTTCTTCAGCGTCGCGTCGCCGAACTTCCTGCAGGCCGACAACATGGTCGCGATCCTGCAGGCCACGGCCGTCAACGGCGTGCTGGCGATCGCCTGCACCTTCGTGATCATCACCTCGGGCATCGACCTGTCGGTGGGCACGCTGATGACCTTCTGCGCGGTGATGGCCGGCGTGTTCCTGACCTACTGGGGCCTGCCGATCTACGTGGGCGTGCTCGCGGCGGTCTTCTTCGGCGCGCTGTGCGGCTTCGTCTCGGGCGTGCTGATCGCCAAGCTCAAGGTGCCGCCGTTCATCGCGACGCTGGGCATGATGATGCTGCTCAAGGGCCTGTCGCTGGTGATCTCGGGCACCAAGCCGATCTACTTCAACGACACGCCGGAGTTCCCGTACATCTCGCAGGAGTCGCTGATCGGCTACTTCGTCCCGTCGCTGCCGATCCCGAACGCGGTGCTGATCCTGTTCATCGTCGCGGTGCTGTCGAGCCTGGTGCTGAACAAGACCCGCCTCGGGCGCTACACCTTCGCGCTCGGCAGCAACGAGGAGGCGGTGCGCCTGTCGGGCGTGAACGTCGACTTCTGGAAGATCGTCGTCTACTCGCTCAACGGCGCCATCTGCGGCATCGCCGGGCTGCTGATCGCCTCGCGCCTGAACTCCGCGCAGCCCGCGCTCGGGCAGGGCTACGAACTCGACGCGATCGCGGCGGTGGTCATCGGCGGCACCTCGCTGTCGGGCGGCACCGGCACGATCCTGGGCACGATCATCGGCGCCTTCATCATGAGCGTGCTCACCAACGGCCTGCGCATCATGTCGGTCGCGCAGGAATGGCAGACCGTCGTCACCGGCGTGATCATCATCCTGGCCGTCTACATCGACATCATCCGTCGCAAGCGGCAGTAGGCGCATCCGCCCGACCGCGCGTTGAAGGTCTGCGATTTCCCCGCGCCACCGGCGCTTCGTTCCCACCTCCGAGGAGACATCCCATGATCAAGAGAAGAACCCTGACCCTCGCGCTCGGCCTGAGCGCGGCGCTCGGCCTGAGCGGCACCGCCTACGCGCAGGAGACCTACATCCCGCTGGTGTCCAAGGGCTTCCAGCACCAGTTCTGGCAGGCGGTGAAGGCGGGCGCCGAGCAGGCCGCCAAGGACTACAAGGTGAAGGTCACCTTCGAAGGCCCCGAGACCGAGGCCATGGTCGACAAGCAGATCGACATGCTGTCGGCCGCGCTGGCCAAGAACCCGAAGGCGCTGGGCTTCGCGGCCCTGGACAGCAAGGCCGCGATCCCGCTGCTGAAGAAGGCGCAGGCCGCGAAGATCCCGGTCGTGGCCTTCGACTCGGGCGTCGACAGCGACATCCCGGTGACCACCGCGACGACCGACAACCTGGCCGCCGCCGGCCTGGCCGCCGACAAGATGGCCGAGCTGATCGGCAAGGAAGGCGAGGTCGCGCTCGTGGTCCACGACCAGACCAGCCGCACCGGCATCGACCGCCGCGACGGCTTCCTGAACCGCATGAAGTCGAACTACCCGAAGATCAAGATCGTCAGCGTGCAGTACGGCGGCGGCGACCAGCTCAAGTCGACCGAGATCACCAAGTCGATCCTGCAGGGCAACCCGAACGTCAAGGGCATCTTCGGCGCGAACGAGGGCTCGGCCATCGGCGTGCTCAACGGCGCCAAGGAGATGAAGCGCAAGATCGTCGTCATCGGCTACGACTCGGGCAAGCAGCAGAAGGCCGCGATCGCCTCGGGCGAGATGGCCGGCGCGATCACGCAGAACCCGGTGGGCATCGGCTACAAGACCGTCGAGGCCGCGGTGAAGGCGCTCAAGGGCGAGACGCTGCCCAAGATCATCGACACCGGCTTCTACTGGTACGACAAGTCGAACCTGACCGACCCGAAGATCGCCGCGGTCCTGTACGACTGATCCTTCCGTCCTGAGGGCCGGGCCGCTGCGGCCCGGTCCGCCGGAGTCCGCATGACCCTGATCCGATCGTTGCGCACGCTGGACGTGCGCTTCCCGACGTCGCGCCTGCTCGACGGCAGCGACGCGATGAACCCGGACCCCGACTACTCCGCGGCCTACGTGATCCTCGAGACCGACACCGACGGGCTCGAGGGCCACGGCCTGACCTTCACGATCGGCCGCGGCAACGAGGTCTGCTGCGCCGCCATCGAGGCGCTCGCGCCGCGCGTCGTCGGCCTCGACCTCGCCTGGATCGCGCAGGACATGGGGCGCTTCTGGCGCCACGTCACGTCCGACAGCCAGCTGCGCTGGATCGGCCCCGACAAGGGCGCGATGCACCTGGCCACCGGCGCGGTGGTCAACGCCGTGTGGGACCTGTGGGCCAAGGCCGAGGGCAAGCCGGTGTGGCAGCTGGTGGCCGACATGAGCCCGGCCGAGCTGGTGCGCTGCATCGACTTCCGCTACATCACCGACTGCATCACGCCCGACCAGGCGCTGGCGCTGCTGACCGAGCGCGCCGCCGGCCAGGCCGAGCGCCGTGCGACGCTGCAGCGCGAGGGCTATCCCTGCTACACCACGTCGGCCGGCTGGTTGGGCTACGACGACGCCAAGCTGCGCCGCCTGTGCCAGGAGGCGGTCGACGCGGGCTTCCGCCACGTCAAGCTCAAGGTCGGCCGCGACCGCGCCGACGACGTGCGCCGCCTGCGCGTCGCGCGCGAGGTGCTCGGCCCCGACCGGCAGCTGATGATCGATGCCAACCAGGTCTGGGAGGTCGACGAGGCGATCGACTGGGTGCGCGAGCTCGCGTTCGCCAGGCCCTGGTTCATCGAGGAGCCGACCAGCCCCGACGACGTCGAGGGCCACCGCAGGATCCGCGAGGCCGTCGCGCCGGTGAAGGTGGCCACCGGCGAGATGTGCCAGAACCGCATCGTCTTCAAGCAGTTCATCATGCGCGGCGCCATCGACGTGGCGCAGATCGACGCCTGCCGCGTCGGCGGGCTCAACGAGAACCTGGCCATCATGCTGATGGCCGCGAAGCACGGCGTGCTCGTCTGCCCGCACGCCGGCGGCGTGGGGCTGTGCGAGTACGTGCAGCACCTGGCGATGATCGACTACCTGTGCATCGCCGGCACGCGCGACGGCCGCGTGGTCGAGTACGTCGACCACCTGCACGAGCATTTCGTCGACCCCTGCCGCGTCGAGCACGCGGCCTACCTGCCGCCCACCGCGCCGGGCTTCTCGATCACGATGAAGCCGGCGTCGCTCGAGGCCTGGCGCCACCGCCCCTGAGACCGGAGCCCCACCGAATGGATCTGCACCTTGCCGGCAAGCCGGTGATCGTCACCGGCGGCGGCGCCGGCATCGGCGCGGCGATCTCGCTCGCGCTGGCGCGCGAGGGCGCGCTGCCGGTCATCTTCGGCCGCGACCCGCTGGCGCCCGAGTTCGAGCAGGCGCTGCGCGCGCTGCAGCCCGGCGCGTGCTTCCACCGGCTCGACGTGACGGACGAGGCCGCGCTGCGCGACGCCGTCGCGCGCACCGAGGCCGAGGCCGGCCCCGTGCACGGCCTCGTCAACAACGCGGGCGTCAACGACAAGGTCGGGCTCGAGGACGGCAAGGCCGCCTTCCTCGCGTCGCTCGACCGCAACCTGGTGCACTGCTACCTGCTCGCGCACCTGGCGCTGCCGATGTTGCGCGCGACGCGCGGCGCGATCGTCAACATCGCCTCCAAGACCGCGCTGACAGGCCAGGGCCACACCAGCGGCTACGTCGCGGCGAAGGGGGCGCTGCTCGCCCTCACGCGCGAGTGGGCCGCCGACCTTGCGCCGCACGGCATCCGCGTCAACGCGGTGCTGCCCGCCGAGGTGCTGACGCCGATGTACCGCGCCGAACTCGCGAAGCTGCCCGACCCGCAGGCGCGCCTGGCCGAGGTGGAGCGCATGATCCCCTTCGGCCGCCGCATGACGCGCGCCGAGGAGATCGCCGACACGGTGGTCTTCCTGCTCTCCGACCGCGCGAGCCACACGACCGGGCAGTGGCTGTTCCCGGACGGGGGCTATGTGCACCTGGACCGGGCGCTGACGGCCTGAAGCCGACCTTCGCTAGCCGAAGGCCGCCGGGTCGTCCTGCGCCAGCGCATCGACGTGCGCGCAGATCGCGCCCGGCGTCGTGAACCAGACGTCGCCGTCGTCGCGGGCACTCACCAGGTGCTCGAGCGCGCGGCGCAGGTGGCGCAGGCGGTAGGGCTGGCCGACCAGGTAGGGGTGCAGCGCCACGCCCATCACCAGCGGCATCGTGCGCGCCTGCGCGCGCATCTCGTCGAACTGGTCGACGATCATCTGCGCGAAGTCCTTCGCGTCCATCTGGCGCGCCACGATCATCGGGATGTCGTTCAGCTCCTGCGGGTAGGGCACCGACCACAGGCCGCGGCCGCAGCGCGTGCGCAGGCGCATCGGCTGGTCGTCGTGCGCCCAGTTCAGCGTGTAGCGGTAACCGGTCTCGGCCAGCAGGTCGGGCGTGTGCCGGCTCTCTGAGATCCACGGCGACAGCCAGCCGGCCGGCGGCGTGCCCGGGCCGTGGGCTTCGATCAGGCCACGGCAATGCAGCAGCAGCGCGCGTTCGTCGGCCTCGGCCAGGCCGCCCTGGCGCTCGGCGTTGCTGTGGCCGTGGCCGATGAGCTCGTCGCCGCGCGCGACGAGCGCGTCGATCAGCTCGGGCGCGTGCCCGCACAGCGCGGTGTTGATCAGCGCGCCGGTGGGCAGCGCGAGCGCGTCGAAGAGCTCCAGGCAGCGCCACGCGCCCACGCGGTTGCCGTACTCGCGCCAGCTGTGGTTGAGCACGTCGGGCTCGGGCGAGGCCGGGCCGATCTGGGCGCCCAGCCCTTCGCCGAAGGCGAAGTGCTCGAGGTTGAATCCCAGGTAGACCGCCAGCCCGGCGCCGCCCGGCCAGCGGTAGCCGGGCCGGCGCGTGATCGGACGGTAGTCGAAGCGGCCGTGCGTGGGCAGCGGGCCCAGGTAGCGCGCGCTCACCGTGGCGCGCCGCCCGCGCGGTCGAGCAGCCACTCGGCGCTGTCGTTCCACACGTCCATCTGCACGATCCGGCCGGCGCGCAGCACGTAGCGGTCGACGTAGCGGTTGCCCTCGAAGGCCGTGCCGTCGGGCCACTCGCCGTGCAGCGTGCCCAGGCTGTAGACCACGGTCTCGTCCGCCGTGCCGCCGGCCACGGTCTCGGTGCGCTCGACGCGCTTGCGCACCCAGCGGTAGCGGCCGGCGTTGAAGGCGGTGCACTCGGCCGGGTCGCGCATCACGCGCCCGCCGGTGAAGCGGATGTGCAAGGCCGGCGAGACGAAGCGGCGGGCGGCCGCCGGGTCCGGGATCATCAGCAGGCGAAGGTACTCGTCGACCACCTCGGCGGCGGTGGCGGGTTCTCGCGGCGGGGCGTCGGGCATGCGCGTCTCCGGGGGCGGGCGCCCCGGGGCGGGCGGCCGACTGCGACGCATTGTGCCGTCAGGCCACGCGTGCCGGACGCCGGAGGTCTCGGCCTGGGACGGACGCCCGCGACCGGGCGGCGAGGGCGTCCGCGGCCCGGCCCGTCAGGGCGCGAGCAGCTGGTTCACGCCGTCCAGGTCTTCGGGCGTCAGCGCGCCGGAGGCCTGGCGCAGCCGCAGGCTGTTGACGAGCGTGTCGTAGCGCGCCTTGGCGAGGTCGCGCCGCGTCGTGAACAGCTGGGTCTGCGCGTTCAGCACGTCGAGGTTGACGCGCACGCCGACCTTGTAGCCGAGCTGCGTGGCCTCGAGCGCCAGCTGGCTCGAGGATTCGGCCGCCTCGAGCGCCTTGACCTGGGCCTGCAGCGACTGCACGCCGAAGAAGGCCACGCGCGTGTTCTGCGCCACGCCCCGGCGCGCGGACTCGAGGTCGTTGCGCGACTTCTCCTCGAGGACCAGCGTCTCCTTGACGCGGTTCTGGATCGAATAACCCGCGAACAGCGGCAGCGTCAGCTGCACGCCCAGGCTCGCGGTGTTCGTCGTGCCGGGAATCTGCGTGTCCGGGCCGATGCGGCGGCTCGACAGCGAGGCCACGGCATCGACCGTCGGCAGGTGCCCGGCCTGGGCCTTCTCGGTCTCGAGACGCGCGGCCTCGAGGGCGAGCGTGGCCTTGCGCACGGCGGGGTGCTGGCCGTCGGCACGCATCACCCATTCGTCGACGACCGGCGGGTTCACGGCCGGCAGCACCACCGGCACCGCCAGGCCCCTGGGCTCGACGCCGCTGCGGCCGACGAGCTGGTCGAGCGCGATCTTCTTGGCGCGCAGGTCGTTGTCGGCGGCGATCTCCTGCGCGGTGGCGAGGTCGAAGCGGGCCTGCGCCTCGCGCGTGTCGGTGATCGTCGCGGTGCCGACCTCGAAGTTGCGCTTGGCCGAGGCCAGCTGCTCGCTGATGAAGGCCTTGTTCGCCTGGGTCGTGGCGAGCGCGTTCTGCGCGCCGAGCACGTCGAAGTAGGCCTGGGCCACGCGCACGATCAGGTCCTGCTCGGCGGCCTGCAGGTCGGTGCCGGCGGCCTCGAGCGCCTTGCGCGACTGCTCGACGGCCTTGGCGTTGGCGCGGTTGAACAGCGGCTGGCGCCCGGTGAGCTCGAGCGCGGTGTTGTTCTGCTCGAGGTTGCCGGTGCCGGGCGCATTGGCGCGCAGGGCCTGCGCGGTGGCGTTGAAGGCCGCGCTCGGCCGCAGCAGCGACTCGCTCTGCGCGAACTTGTACTGCGCCGAGTCGGCCAGCGCCTTGGCCGCGAGGTAGGTCGCGTCGTAGCCGCGGGCCGCCTCGTAGACGTCCTTCAGGCTCTCCGCGCGGGCGGCGCCCGTCAGCGCCAGCACCAGGCCCAGCGCGAGCGCCAGGCGGGTCGGACGCAGGGGCCGGGCAGGGTGGGGGCTCGCAGCGGGCATGAAGGTGTCCTCGGGGAAGTGGGAAAACGGGGGCGACCGTCGGGGCATCAGTAGCGCGGCACGCGCGGATCGACCGTCGCCGACCACGCGTCGATGCCGCCGGCGAGGTTGTAGACCGCGTCGAAGCCCTGGCGTTCCAGGAAGGTGACGACCTGCGCACTGCGCATGCCGTGATGGCACAGGCAGACGACAGTCTGCGACGGGTCGAGTTCACCGAGCCGTGCCGGGATCTGCCCCATCGGGATGTGGCGCACCGTCAGTCCGTCGACCTGCACCGAGGCGAGCTCGACTTCCCAGGGCTCGCGCACGTCCAGCAGCGTGGCCGGCTGGCCGGCCGGCCAGGTGCGCAGTTGGGTCGGGGCGAGCTGCTTCACGGGCGGGGTCTCAGAACGTGAAGCGGCTGGGCTCGTCGAAGCCGCGCAGCCGCGGCGCGACGGTGTCGAACAGCACGGCGCTCGCGTAGCCCTGTTCGCTGGTGCGCGTGACCATCGTGGCGCGCATGATCGGCTGCTCGCCGACGATCGCCGCGAGCCGGCCGCCGACCTTGAGCTGCGCCAGCAGCCCCGCCGGCACCTCGGCCACCGAGCCCGACAGCAGGATCACGTCGAACGGCGCGTCGGCCGCCAGGCCCTTGGCACCGTCGGCCTCGCGCACGGTGACGTTCGAGATGCCGGCACGGCGCAGGTTGTCGCCGGCCAGTTTCGCCAGCTCGGGCTCGATCTCGAGCGTCGTGACGTGCTGGCCCTTGTGCGCCAGCAGCGCCGCCATGTAGCCCGAGCCGGCGCCGACCTCGAGCACGCGCTCGTGCTTGTGCACCGCCAGCTCCTGCAGCAGCCGGGCCTCGACCTTGGGCTCGAGCATGCACTGGCCGCAGGGCAGCGGCACCTCGGTGTCCATGAAGGCGATCGCCTTGTAGGCCGCGGGCACGAAGTCCTCGCGCTTGACGACGGCCAGCAGCGACAGCACACCGGTGTCCAGCACGTCCCAGGGGCGGATCTGCTGCTCGATCATGTTGAAGCGGGCCTGTTCGACGTTCATGGTGCGTGCTCCGGAAGATGCGAAACCGACAATTTTAGGGGGCCACGGGGTGGGTGCCGGCGGGATCGGGCGCCGGCCGCGGCGCGAGGCCGGCACGCCGCCGCGCCCAGGCGGCCAGGTCGTCGAGCCAGCAGTAGACGACCGGCACGACCACCAGCGTCAGCAGCGACGAAGTGATCACGCCGCCGATCACCGCCTGGCCCATCGGCGCGCGCTGCTCCGAGCCCTCGGTCAGCGCGAAGGCCAGCGGCACCATGCCGAAGATCATCGCCAGCGTCGTCATCAGGATGGGCCGCAGCCGGACGTGCGCGGCGTGCAGCAGCGCCTCGTGGCGGCCCATGCCCTGCGCGCGCGAGCGGATCGCGAAGTCGACGAGCAGGATCGCGTTCTTCGTCACCAGGCCCATCAGCATCACCA